>Ga0070698_100002544_pt1 | contig 20088 bp, 15 predicted proteins | sample KBSK1502metaG_FD_65477 | JGI IMG/M metagenome (GOLD analysis project Ga0070698, IMG submission 65477) | Corn, switchgrass and miscanthus rhizosphere microbial communities from Kellogg Biological Station, Michigan, USA - KBS K1-50-2 metaG | ecosystem: Host-associated > Plants > Roots >...
CGATGCTGCGCTCCTTGCAGACGCGCTGGAACGTGTCGCCGTGCGGGTACTCGTCGCGAATGCCGAGTACCTCGTCGACGTACTGATGCGCCATTTCGTGCTCGAGCACACTCGTGACCTCGAGCCATGGCCGGGCGAATGCGAGCGTGCGCGAGATTTCGAGCCTTCGCGTTTCGCGACACCATTGCCCGAGCCGGTGCGTCGTGTTCGAGAGCGCCAGCACGGGCTTTTTCAACCGATCGCCGAACAGGCGCACGGAAATCGCGTCATAGCTGCGGCGCAGCTCGCGGATCAGCGCAGCCTCGAGCGCGGTAGCAAGCTCGGGATCGAACGGCATCGTGCGGACGATGGCATAGCTCCCTGACAGCTCGGGCCTCCACGATCGCGCGCCTATGACTTCCGGCACATGACCGCTGCGACGCGCGTCTATACCGTCCGACGCGATGCACACCGTACCATTCGCGTCATTCACCGGACCTGCGTTGCGGGCCGCGGCCCACGTCCGGGTGCGCCGTTGGGATGCGCTGACGAAAGATCCCGAGCCCGCTCAACGCGAGACGCTGCGCTGGCTGTGCCACCGCGCTGCGAACACCGACTTCGGCGCAGCGCACCGGCTTGGTGACTGCGCGAGCTGGGAAGAGTTCCGCGATGCCGTGCCGGTGCGCGAGTACGGCGAGTTCCTCCCGTGGCTTCAGCGCATGCGCGCCGGAGAGCATGACGTGCTCTGGCCCGGCTTCGTTCCCTTCTTCGCCCAATCAGGTGGCACGACACTCGGCCCGGGCGGCCTGAAGTACTTGCCCGTCTCGCGCGATCAGCTGCGCTGGCAGACGAAAGCCGCCTTCGATGTCGTCGCGCGCTACGTCGAGCTAACCGACGCTCGAGCGCTGACCGGTGGGTACTCGCTCGGCCTCGTACCGCCCGTGGTGCTCGCGCGCGAGGGCGCCGTCGAGGTGTCGTCGAATCCGGCGTTGCTGCTGCACCATGCTCCGCAACTGAGCCGTGCGTTCTCACTGCCGCGCCAGCCGGTGTCGGCAGTAGTCGACTTCGAAGCACGTCTCACCGCAATCGCCGAGGCCTACGTGGAGCACGACGTGCGTCTGGTCGCAGCGAGTCCTTGCTGGCTGCCGCTGTTCTTCGACAAGCTGATCGAGGCGGCGAACGTGCGCGGGCGACGCGTGTCCACAGTGCGCGAGATCTGGCCGCATCTGCACGGACTCATCACCGGTGGCGCGAACCCCGGCCCGTACCGCCGGCTCATCGCCGAACGCATCGGAAGCGAGCTGCCGATCATCGATCACTACAATGCGACGGAGGCCGGCTTAGTCGCCTGCGCCGATCGCCTCGACTCAGACGAGCTGCTCATGGTCCCCGACCGCGGCACCTTCTACGAGTTCGTGGAGCGCGGAACCGGCGGCTGGCGCGTGCCGTTGTGGGAAGTCAAGACCGGCCGCGACTATGCCGTCATCATCTCCACACCCTCGGGCTTGCTCGGATACGCGCTGGGCGACGTGGTGCGCTTCACGTCGCTCGCTCCGCACCGCGTGAAGATCGTCGGCCGAGTGTCCGGAGGCCTCTCGCCGGTCCACGAAGTGACCAGCGAGAGCATGATCGAGGCCGCGGTGCTCGCCGCATGCGCAAAGACCGATGCCGCGACGATCGAGCTGACGTCGGCGGCCGATGAGCCGACGGCGGCCGGCGGAAAAAGCCGCTACCGCTTCTTCATCGAGTTCGCGCGCGCGCCGGCCAGCATCCCCGAGTTCACACACACGCTCGACGACGAGCTGAAGAAGCAGAACGTGCTGTACGGCGTCTACCGGACGAACGATGTTTTGTTGCTACCACCCGAGGTGATCAGCCTGCCGCCCGGCGCCAGCGCGCGGTTTATGAACGCGCTCGGGCCGCGTAGCGTGCAGCAAAAGTTTCCACGCACGCTCGACCGTGCCCGCCGGACAGTGCTCGAGACGACGCTCACCGGAGGCGAGTGATGGCAACCGCAGCCGACATCGAGCGCTCGTACGAATTCATGGACGGCATCCTGCGCGCCGCATTGGGTGAGACGTTCGACTTCTCGTGCGCCCACTTCGGCGACGAGCCGAAGACACTCGCTCAAGCGCAGCACGACAAGCACGCGTACGCGCTCAACGCGCTGCGCTTCCAACCCGGCATGCGCGTGCTCGACATCGGGTGCGGCTGGGGACCGATGGTGAAGGCGATACGCGACCGCGGTGGACGCCCGGTAGGCATCACGCTATCGCCCAACCAGGTGAGAGCGTGCCACCGCAACGGTCTTCACGACGTTCACCTCCTCGATTGGCGCGACGTCACGCGCGAAACGTTCGGCTCGTTCGACGGCATCGTCTCACACGGCGCGTTCGAGCACTTTTGTTCGATGGAGGAGTTTCGCGCCGGCCAGCAGCTCCAGGCGTATGAGCGCTTCTTTGCGCTCTGCCATTCGCTGCTTCCCATCGGAGGACGCATCCACCTGCAAACGCTCACGCACGGCAAGCACATGGTCTCGCCCGATCAGGTGTCGGTCGATGCGCCGAAAGGATCCATCGGTTACCTCCTCGGCCTCATGACCAAGCTGTACGCGAACTCGTGGCTGCCAGAGAGCCGCGAGCAGATCGTCGAGGCCGCGCGTGGTTTTTCGCTCGTCGAGTCGAGGAACGGTCGGCGCGACTGGATCCGCACGATCGAGGCATGGAAGGAACCGAAGCGACGGTGGAGTAGGGCGCGCGTCTGGCACACGCTCCTGCTTGCGCCGAAGTTCGTGCGCGACCGCGATTTCCGCTACCAGGTCGAGTGCGGCAGCACGTTTGCGCTGCAGCAACTGCTCGCGCTCGAGGTGTGGGACGAGTGGGGCCTCGTTCTGGAACGCACCGGTTAGCGGCTCACCTCCGGCGCTTCAGTCGACGCGGCGGCCCGTGTACGACGATCGGATTTTCGCCTGCAGCACGCGCAGCGCGGCAGTCAGGACAGTCATCCATGATGCGCTCGAGCTCGGCGATCGCTTCATCATCGGTGGTCGCCGCTTGGGGAGCGCTTGAGATTTTGCCAGTGGTGTGATCGATCTTGACGTGGAATCGCATGCGGCGCGAAGAAGCAACGCGCGTACCTGCGCCAACTCCGCCTGAACAACGGCACCGCCCCGAATTTCGTCCGCATGACGGACGCCGGCTATCGTTGTCGCCAGGTTGCTCATCACCGATCGCCGGCTCGTCGATCATGCCGGGGATGACCCACGTGGGTTATCAGCACTTCGGTCATAGCAATGACCCACGTGGGTCATCAGCACTTCGGTCATAGCAATGACCCACGTGGGTCATCAGCGACTTCGGGCTGGCGCGACGCAGGACCAGCGCGCAACGAGCGAGCGCCGACAACGTGCGGAGCAGTTCGCGGGTCGGGCTCCGTTCCAGGCTAGACGTTCGCCAGGGCAACCAGATTCGCAGCGCCGCGGTCGGATCACGTAGCTGTCGCCGAGCACGTCACGCGTGCCGCTGCGACGCGAGGAGAGCTGCGCGTGAAGTGCGTCGTGGTCGTCGTCTGTCTACTCATCGGCTCGTCGGCATTCGCGAGCGACGCGATCGAAGCCGTTGTCGTTCGCGGCAATCATCGGATCGAAACGGAAACCATCCGACTCGCCATCAGCTCCCGAGCTGGCCGCACGCTCGAGCCAGCGACGCTGCGTGACGACGTGCGCGCGATCTGGAAACTTGGCGTGTTCTCCGATGTCCAGGTTGGCACCGAGCCAGGTGCGAGCGGCCCGATCGTCGTATTCGACGTCGTCGAGCGGCCGCAGATCCGCAAGATCGTCGTCGCGGGCAACCAGGAGCTCAGCCTCGACAAGATCAATGACGTCCTCGACCTCCGGCGCGACGCGGTGGCCGACTTCGTCGCGATGCGCAAGAACCGCGACAAGATCGCCGAGCTCTATACGTCGCAGGGATTTCTCTACGCGAACGTCGACGTCGAGCTGGTGCCGGTGTCGGAACGCGAAGCCGACGTCCGATTCACGATCGACGAGCACGCGAAGGTCGTCGTCGGCGACATCACGTTCATCGGCAATCACGCGATCTCGACTGCGGACTTGCGCGCGGCGATGGCAACGCGTCCGCCCGGCGCGCTGTCGTTCTTGAACGGGTCGGGCGTGTTCCGGCGTGACATGCTCGAGCAGGACCTCTCGATCCTCACCGCGTATTACCTCGATCGCGGGTTCGCCGCGGTGAAGATCGGCGCGCCCGACCTGCGCATCTCTCGCGACCGCAAGCGGATGACGGTCGCGATCGCGATCGACGAAGGTCCGCGCTTCACGTACGCCGCGATCGACATCAAAGGTGACCTGATCGGAACGCCGGCGCAGCAGCTGGCGCTGATCCGCAGCCGCGTCGGCCAGACGTTTTCGCGCGCCACGCTCGCGCACGACCGCGAGGCGCTCGAGCGCCACTACCAAGACCTCGGCTTCGCGCACGCGAACGTTGCGATACGACCGAAGCTCGATCACGCACACCGCCTCGTCACACTCGGATTCGAGATCGTTCGCGGCAAGCGCGTGTTCGTCGAGCAGATCCACATCCGCGGCAACTCCAAGACGCGGGACAAGGTGATCCGCCGCGAGATGCGCATCGCGGAGGGCGAGCTGTTCAGCGCGTCGAGGCTCGAAGAATCGCGTCGACAGATCATCGCGCTCGGCTACTTCGAGAACGTCACGGTGTCGACGCAGCGGGGCAGCTCGGACGACTACCTCGACATCAACGTCGAGGTGCTCGAACGCCGCACCGGCACCGTTCAACTCGGCGCTGGGATTGCGTCGCGCGACGGCCTCATCGCACAGGGCCAGGTGGCGCAGGAGAACTTCCTCGGTCGCGGGTGGTCGCTGCAAGCGCAGGTGATGCTGTCGAGCGTGCGGCGATTGTTCCTGCTCCGCTTCGTCGAGCCGTACATGCTCGACACGAAGTGGACGTTCGCGGGCGAGCTCTACAATCAGAGCACGGGACTCGGCGCGTATTCACGCACGGCAACCGGCGGCGCGCTGACGTGGGGCCATCCACTGTCCGATCACGTGCGCGCGTCAGTCACGTACCGACTCGAAGACATCGGCATCACCTCGAATGTGCCGCTCACGCTCGATACCGCAAATTTGTTTCGCGGCGGCTGGACGTCGTCGATCCGCGGCGGGCTCACGTGGGACACCCGCGACAACCGGCTGTTTCCGACCGACGGTGTCTACGCGACCGCGTTCGCCGAATACGCCGGCAAGCTTACCGGCTCGCAGAATCAATTCGTGCGGTGGGGCGGCTTCGCGCGCCGCTATCAGCGCATCGGCCCGTTCGTGCTGCGGCTCAACGGCGAGGTCGGCGTGACGACGTCGCTCGACGGGCGCGGTGTGCCACTGACCGAGCGGTACCTGCTCGGCGGCATCTCCGATATTCGCGGCTATGCGCCACGTTCGCTCGGCCCACATCTGTGGTCGCAACATCCAGGCGATGTCGGCCAGCCACTCGATCCGCTCGCGATCGGCGGCAACCTGCAGGTGATCGGCAATGCCGAGCTCGAGTTTCCACTCGTCAAGCGCCTCGGGATCTCCGGCGTCGCGTTCTTCGATATCGGCAATGCGTACAACCTCGAGTCGCGTTTCTGCGGCCGTCCAGGTTCCGATGCATGTGTCGGCACGACGGGTATGATCGGCGGCTTGCGCAAGTCCGTCGGCGTTGGCGTGCGGTGGATGTCGCCGCTCGGGCCGCTTCGTTTCGAGTGGGGACTGCCGCTCGATCTCAAGCCGGGCGAGAAACCGGCCGGCCTCGAGTTCATGATGGGCGGTTCGTTCTGATTCAACGTGACGATCGACGATAAGCGATGCCGCACGTGACCACGGCGTAGTCGAGCGGCAACGCGCCGCTGACTTCGAAGCTGATCATCTGGCGCTGCACCGCGACGAACAAGGCGAGGTGATCGACGCCGTGAGAAATCAGGTCGTAGCCGGCGGTGAGTCCGAACCCAACGTTCACGTCGACCGCGTGCTTCGTCCACGGCGAGAGTGGCGCTTCCGGTGAGCCGAAGCTTCCCGATCCGGAGACGTATTGATCCAAGACCGCCACGCCAACCCACGGCGCCACCCACGCATGCCCGAACGAGACTGGAACGACGAGTCCGAGATCGTACGGCCACATTTGGTACTCGGCCGTCGGGCCGTTGCCGAATGGGTAGCGATCTACGTAGTGCAGGGGTTGCGACACGCTCGCGTGGATGCCGATCGCGACGTGGTTTGACACGCGCAGCGCGAGCGTAGCGTCGAGTGCGGCGAGGGCGCCGGAGCTATGGTCCGTCACGTCCTGGTCACCTTCGTCGACGCTCGCTCGCATACGGACGCCCGGTCCGGCAATGACGTCGAGCGGTGGATCCGCGACGGCGACGAGCGGCGCCATCGCGATACCGATCGCCAGGAGACAATGTTGGTAGCGCACGTGCCGCCTCTTTCCACGTGGCGTGCCACAACGCGCGTTTGAGGTTCGCGTTCTGACACGTCACGGATTCACGACACATCGCGACTAAACGTGTCGGCGTCTCGCCTCAAGAAACTGAGACGACGCGGCAGCGATGTCAGCGTCGCGTCGTTTCGACGTTGCGACGTTCGAACTGCGTGGCGCGTTCAGCCTTCGCGATGGCGCGCGTCGAGCTCCGCGTTGCGCCTCGTGAGGCTTTTCGCCGGCTGCATACGCACGCGGCCCATGGGTACTATGTCGCGTGGGCCTGTTCGCGGTACTCGAGCTTCGTCTGCGTGCGTCGGACCCGGGCGCGAGCGATCAGCTGCTCGAGATGCGCCGTCGTGAAGGGGACCGCCTCGAGGTCGCGCCGACGCTCGTGTTCGCGGTCTCCGCGCTGAGCGAGGAGCGCGTCGTGCTCGACGTCGCGGTCGGTCCGCCGCAGAGGATCGAGCTCGCGATCGGCGAACGCGCGCGGTTCGCGTTCGAATTCACCGAATGCGTGCTTCGGCTGATCGCGATCCGATCCATCGATGCGCGAACGCTACCGGGTAGTACCCCGCTCGAACGCGAGCTGCTCGCGGCCATCCGGGCAGCACCCGACGATGATCAGCCGCGTATCGTTTATGCGGACTGGCTGCTGTCGCAGTCGTCACGTTCCGACTGCGAACGCGGTGAGCTCATCCAGCTCCAGTGCGCGCGGTTGAAGGCGGGGAATGCCGAGCAACGTCGTGCGATCCGGGCGCGCGAGCGCGCTCTCATCGTCGCGCACCCGCCGCCATCGCTTGGCGAAGGGATTCGGCTCGAGCTCGCATGGTCACGAGGATTTCTCGAGCGGTGTCGCGGCGAGTTTCTGCACTTCGCGCAAAACGTCACGAAGGTGTTCGAGGTAGCGCCATCACTCTCGATCCTCGATCTCGAAATCACCGGCTGGGGGATCAATCAGTCGCTGATAGGTCGCCTCGCGTCGATCGAGGAGATGGCGCAGATCCGCGACCTCTCGATCGTGGCGGCGCCAACGGTTCATTACGGCGACGCAAATGATGTGCTCATTCGACTCGTGCCCGCGCTCACGAGCCTTCGCCGATTGCGACTGCGTGCATCGGCGTTGAGCCTCGCTGGCATCGAGGGGCTGCTCGGCGCGCGAGTCTGTCCGCAGCTCGCATTGCTCGACCTCAGCGGCAACACGATCGATCAGGTGATGGCGCGAGCGCTCGCCGAGTCCACGCAGCTCGAGCCGTCGATCTTGCGCCTTGCAGATTGCGCGTTTGGTCCTGCGCAGGTCGAGATTCTCGGCTCCTCGTCGTGGTTCGCGGAGCTGGAGGAGCTCGACCTCGGCACTAACTCGTTGCGCGACGATGGCGCGATCGCACTGTCGAAAGTGCCGTTCAAGCGATTACGCACGCTCGCGATCGGCTCGTGCAAGATCGGCAAGACCGGCGGCGCGGCGCTGCTCGCGTCGCATCACCTCGCGAAACTCCGTTGTCTCCGCGTGCATGGAAATCCGATTGGCGACGGCGCTGCAAAGGCACTCGCGAAGTCGCGCCTCCGATCGATCCAGGACCTCGACATGCACACATGCGCGATCCGCGAAGCCGGGGCGCGAGCGCTTGCCGACAGCACGAATCTCCGCGCGCTGCGGCGGTTGCAGCTCGGCGGCAACCGGATCGGCGATGGTGGTGCACGTGCGATCGCCGAGTCGCAGGGACTGCCGAATCTCGAGAAGCTCGAGGTCGTTAACTGCGGGATCAGTGATGACGGGGCGCGGGCGTTGCTTGCGACGTCGCTCCGCCGCATCGTGCTGTCGACCGGCGAGCTCTCTGAAGAGATCAAAACGCAGCTGCGTGACCGCTAGTGCCACACCAACCACGCGATCATCGCCGCGATCGCTTTGTCGCGGATCACCGTCGGCCAGTAGCGTCGGAACGTCGGACGACCGTCGCCGTATGAAAGCTGCGCGGCAACTGCGTCGGCGACCCGCAGGTCGTAGGTCGTGCCTTCGCGCGGCAGAAGCGGGTCGTGCTCGTCGACGCTCTCTGCTTCCTGGGAGGTGCCGGTCTCCACGTAGATGTCGCCGTCGCGCATCCGGACGGTGCCAACCTTCTGTTCATTCATGAGCTCCGCGAGGACGGCCTTCTTGAAAGCGGAGACATAGATGAGGTCGCTGCGGAGTAATGCCAAGCCGTCATAGCTCGACACGAGAGGCACCCAAGGCGAGTCACCGAACAGTTTCTCGGCGGCCCTCCGAATGTTCGGATCGTCGCGGTGCTCGATCATCGGGCGGAGCCAATCGAGCGCCGCGAATTCTGCGGCCTTTGGTGTCGTGGTGACGATCCATCGCGCGTAATCAGCGAGTGCGTCCTTATCGCCGAGCGACACGCGAATGGCCGTTAGCTCCGCAAGCGCCTCGCCTTCATACGCGTCGGCGATACCGCCGCGTGTCCCACGCCCGACGAAGCCATCACGCACGGTCTGCGCCACGTGCGCTTTGGCTCTGATCGGATCCCACGCCGCAAACATCTTGAGCCATTCGGCGCGCTGCCAAAGCTCAGTGAATGCCGGCAGCCGTTTCGCGAACAGCTCGCTAACCGTGGGCGACGTTTTCGCGCGCAATGGTTCGCCCTGCAGGCGTGACCCCGCATCCGTTGGCTGCGCGATGATCGCAGCCGAGTCCAGCCACCGACTTGGATCGAGACTGTCGTCCGTGAGCATGCGATAGGCGCGTTCGTGCCTCGAGATGCCGCGCCACTTCTGCCAGTACGCGCGCAGCTCATCGGCCGATGGGTGTTCGTACGACCTCAAGTCGAGAATCGTCGCGAGCGCAGCATAGGCCGCGTCTTTGACGGTGAGGACCTCGCGGTAACGGTGGAAGTTGCGCCCGAACTGCACGGAGCGCGTTCTGCGACCGTCTCGGTCGTACGCTGCAATGAGCGGGTCGACGGCAGCATCGCCTTCTTTGACGAGAGCCTGCACGATCGGATCGAAGTTAAGAGGGACGTTGCCGGGCTGACCCCATTGTCGCTCGGCGACCTGATCGAGCGCGGCGATCAGCGTTGCAACGCGCTCGCGCCGCGGACGCGCGGCTAACGTCGACATGTCGATCGGTTGCGTAGGATGCGCGGCGCGCCGGCGCTCATCGGCAACGAGTGCATCGATGTGATCGAGGAAATTGCCGCCGCGACTGTTTTTAAGAAGCTTGGCTAATGCAGGGAGTCGTCGCCAGCTCTCGATCGCGAGCGCGACGTCCCCACGCATGTGCGCCGTGATACCGCGGTCGTACATCGTCCAGAGCCACTCATTCGCGACGAAGTCCAACGGTTGCTCGACGTCATCGGTCGACGCGCGCCAGATCCTCGCTGCAGCTTCGCCGTTGCCGAGCCGTAACAGGAGCAGTGTCTTGAGCGGTGACATCGATTCTGTCGCGACAAAGGCCGCTTCGCTCGTGGCCGGCCAATAGTGAAACGGCCAGTTCTCGCGCTTGGCTTGAGCGCGCGCGCGAGCGTTTGCCGCCAGCATTGTCCGGACATCGTCGGCCACCTTCGCGCGAGCACCGATCGAGCGTGTGCGATAGACGAGCCCATTCCATGCGATCGCGAAACTTGTATTTGGCAGGACCCAGCCATGCGTCTGGAACGCGCTGGCCGTGCCATGCCATGTCTCGCCGACCTCGATCTCGATCGCGCGATATTCGCAACCGCGTGGATCGGCGAGGCCGGCGTCAAACAACGTTGTTGCCGCCGTAACCACGCCGCGTGGGAGCGAGCTCGCAGGCGCGCGCCACGGATCGTGTTGGCGCGGCGGCGACGGATAGTCGTCGACAGGCGTCGGCGGAGTCGCCGTTACAATCACGAAGATCAGGGCTGCGGCGCTCACCGCGCGCTAGACACCGCGCGACACAAGAAGGTTCCCTCTGTGATTTGGGGTGCGACGCGCGTCCAGATCGCCACCTGATCGCGGATCAAGCTCGTGACGCCCACGCTGATCACGAACGGCGTGGGCGCTGGTTCGCGCGCGCCGCCAGCAGTGCGAGAATCATGAGCGCGCGCAAACATCATCGCCAACTCAGCCTCGATGAAGCACGCAAGCCCGACGGCCGACACGGCGGATGGAGGCCAAACGCCGGGCGAAAGCGCAAGCCAGGCGCGATCTCGCACAGCACACGTCCAGACGTTGCATCACGCTTTCCGCAGCACATCACGCTGCGCATCGCTGGAGGTGTCGAATCGATCGCGCGCTCGTTTCTGATGAAGACGATCCGCGAATGCATTCGCGCGTCGCAGAAGGCGACGTTTCGCGTCGTCGAGTTCAACGTGCTGTCGAATCACCTGCATTTGATCGCCGAGTCGACGGACAAAGAGGCGCGAGCGCGCGGCGTGCAGGGATTCGCAGTCCGGCTCGTGCGGCGGTTGAATTTCGCAATGAAGCGATCGGGAAAGCTGTTTGCGCATCGCTACCACGTGCGTGTGCTCACGACGCCAACGCAAACGCGCAACACGCTGCGCTACGTGCTGCTCAATCGTAAACATCACGCCGCCGAGCAGCGGTTCCACAAGACGTGGTTCGATCCGCATTCGAGCGCGCCGTGGTTCGACGGTTGGGCGCAGCCGCTGCGCACGACGATGCAGTGGCAGCAGGATCTCATCGAGATGCCCGCGCCGACGGCGAAGGCGACAACATGGCTGCTGACCACGGGATGGAAGCGGCTTGGCCTGCTGCGTTTCGATGAAGCGCCAGCGTGAGTCGACAAGCTGCCGCGTAACACGGACGCTATATCGAAGCCGACCGCCGAGCTCGTCCGGACGCTTTGGCTTCCGGCGCGCCGTGAATGTCGACGAATTGGCGCGAGAAAGCGCGCCGTTGTTTCGCAACGTGCACACGCCCACCGATACGGCAAGTAGCGAACGCGAACATCGTGGGATGTGAGCTCAGATCGTTCGAGCCGTACGTGATGGAGCGGTCGGAAAGGTGTCGATGCGCTCCACAAATCCGTCGACCGCCGCGTGCCATCTGTTGCCGATGCAATACTGCGACGCGACGTGTGCGGTCGGCTCGATCTCGTAGATGCAGTGGATCGCCGTGCTGCTTGTCTGCGGATGCGTCCCCTACGCGGTGCCCCCGGTGACGGCGAACGTCGGCGGCAAGGTCACGGACGTGCGAGGCTCGCGTATGGGGTTGCATGTCGAGGTCGGTGCCGATCCGTTGCAGCTGATCGCTGGACAGTTCCACCGGTCCTGGGATGCATCACTGTCCGCCACCTACGATCGCATGGGCACGACCGACGCGTGGGGCGCCGCCGCCGCCGTCGGGCCGGTGTTGTTTCCGTGGGACGTCAATCCCGATGACTACGCAGCGAACCGCCTCGTGCCGCAACTTGTCGGACGGTGGACGACCCAAGAGCGTGCCGCCGGGCTGCGCGTAACGCTCGAGCACTCTGTCTTCACGGACACCCGCGGAAAGAACACGCACGGCGACGCCGGCACGTTCGGTGAGGCCGGCGTTGGCCTCTACGTCGAGAGTGATGTGCGGAAGGACGAGCTGGGGAGTGGCTGGGCAGTGTTGTTTGGCGTGACGCTACGCGTTCCTTTCACGATCGGCATCGCGTGCTGCCTTCATTGATCACGGAACGCATTTGCGTTCTCCGACCCGTCGGCGCAGTCCATTGCGATCGGCTTGCCGGCGTACTTGCGCTCGCCGGCAACGTGCTACGTAACGTCACGCGCGCCAATTACCTTGCGGAGTCGCCTGCTTTCTCCGCGTCGGACTCGATCTGGTTTGCCGCGACCGTATCGACCTGTTTGATCAGGTTCCACTCCATGTGCCAGTCGCGCTCCATTTGCGTGTCGCCCTTAGCGGTCTTCGTCGCCTTCGTCGCAGTGACCCTGCACGACGTTGGCGTCGGTGCCGCGCCTTGGAATAGATAGCGCTCCGAGGCTCCATCCTTTGCGGCCTTCCATTCGGTCTCGAGGGTCAGGCCTGCAGCGGCGTCCGCACTCTTGACCTGGAAATCCTGGGCGAAGAGCATCGTGCGCGCCGAGCCCCAAACCTCGTTGCACGCGTGCTGATACGTATGAGCTTGAGTGGCTTGCGCGATATGCGCGTCCCTCGCTTGCGATGCGCGCATTGCGGCGCAGCCCGCGACAGAGAGGAGGCAAACGAACACGAGATGCTTGTTCATGACGGACAATCCTTTTTCACCTGGTTGTTGCAGCAATCACCTTTGCTACACACGCCAAGACGCGAGACGGCTTCTGGATGGGAACTAGAAGTTCGTGCGCTGCTGAAAAATCGGGATGCGACGCCTAACGCCTTACAGCGTGATCTGCGACATCCCTGTCACTAGGGCCCCAACAAAGTCGAATGTGCAGGTCGCAACGGCGCGACTCTCCACGCGTTAGCGAGGCATGGCCGCTGCAGTCCATCGATGCCATGCGGGCCGTCATCGTCGCTCTCGTCCTTGGGCTGTCGTTTACCGCCGCTGCCCAACCTGGGTCGCCGATGGATCCCGCACCATCGGTCACGCCGGTCTTGAAGCCGCCGGGCCTCACGCAACCGACCGAGCCCGCGCCGCCGCCACTGACGAGGTCGAAAAAGAATCGAACGGTCGGCACGTTGCTGGCACTCGGCGGCACGGCCGTCCCCGTGCTGATGTTCGTCGCGGCGATCAACATTCGCGACGGCGATACCGGCATGAATCTGGCGCTCGCCTCGTTCGCCACGATGATCGTTGCGCCTTCAGCGGGGCACTGGTACGCGGGCAAGATCCTCACCGCCGGTATGGGTTTGCGTGCGCTCGGCGGCACCGTCGCTGTCCTCTCGCTCATGGTGCTCGCTGCTAGCGAAGGCGATGCAACAGGTGCCGAGACGGCGTTCTGGTGCGGCACGATTGCGCTCGGCGTCGGCGCCGTCTACGACATCGCGACCGCCGGTTCAGCGGTCGACGAATGGAACGAGAAGCACGTCACGGTGATGCCGACCGCGCTCAAGGTCGGCGACGGTTACGGCATCGGTGTGGTGGGCCGCTTTTAGGAAGCGTCGCGATCGCCGCTGACAATTATTGTGGTGCGGGCGTCATCGGAGTCGTCTCTAGCTGTCATGCGGTTGAAATGGATCGAAATCTCGAGTGCGCTGCTGCTTGGCGCGTGTGCCTCGAATCCTGGGCTCGAGCCGAAGCCGATCGGTGAACCGACGGCCGGCAAGGAAAGGCTGACGCCAGCGTCGATCGCATCGCTCGAGCTCGCCGTTCAAGATGGCAAGACCCTCTGTGCCAACAGCTGGGTCCGCTTGCAGGTCAAGGCCAAGGATCGAAGCGGTCGCGAGATCAAGCTGGTCTCCCGCCAAGAGCTCGAGATCTACAGCAAGCATGGCGACGGAACAGACGCGCAATACGGTTCGACTGACTGGATCACGTGGAAGGCGGAACCAGCATCGGCGTTCGAAAACGATCCCTACCCACTCGTGACGTCACCTCTCGTCAAAGCGCTATCGGGGCTCGACGCCAAGGTGACGATCACCGCGACGGCGACAGCGACGGCGGTGAGCTCCACCCTCGATCTCGTGCAAGACATCCGCTGTCCGGCGAGGCTAAATCTCGGCGGCTCATCGGGGTTGTCTGGATCTAGCGGCTCGATGGGTTTCGCCGGCGCTTCGGGCGGCAAAGGTGAGCGCGGCGAAGACGGAGATGACGCCGAACCGGCGATCGCGGAGGCCGCGTTCGTATCTGCACCGGGTCATCCGAGACTGCTGCTCGTCGCTGGCGTCAACAAGGCGAAGCCCGACCGGGTGGAGTGGGTGCTCGTCGATCCCTCGGCAAAGGCGATCGTGTCGAATGAAGGTGGCGATGGTGGCAATGGAGGAGACGGCGGCAACGGCGGCGCATCCGAAGATCAATTTGCGTCGAGTTGCTATAAAGACCCTGGCGACGGTGGCGCCGGCGGCCCCGCAGGTAACGGCGGCAACGGCGGCGAGCTGATCGTGTACGCGGCGTCGCGTGACGTTCTCGATCAGCTCACGATCACCGTCGATGGCGGCGACGGCGGCAAGGGCGGCGACGGAGGCGATGGAGGCGGCGGCTGCACGGAAACAGATAAACGGGGCCGCGATGGCGTCGACGGTGGTAACGGTTCGTCGGGGCACCGTGGCTCCTCGAGGACGGAAATCAAGCCCGCGGCGAAGATGTCATTGATCGCGAAGGCGCTCGCGACCAACCGCGCCATCAAGCTGATCTCGAAGTAAGCAAGCAGCGACTCGTCAGAGTTGCGGTGCAGGTGCGGCGCTGCGCTTCTGCTGCGCGTCGGCCTCTTTTTGCGCGTCTTCCACGTTCTCCTCGAACTTGCGGTCCTCGACGACGATCTCGCAGTTCTGGTGCTCGATGCACTGCGCATACATCTCGGTGGTATCGACTTTCCACTTCATCTTGCCTGAGTGGATCTCCCGTGGCTCGCCGTACTTTGCGACCAACGCCTTGTGGAGCTTCGAGCTCTCGGCCAACAGGTCGTCCTCCGCGAACATGTACCAGATGCGGTAGACCTTCGACGGCGTAGATTCGGTCCCGATGATGTGCACGCTCGCGAGCGGCTTGCGGCCATTGCGCACCTGCTCCGTATCGCCGGTGTGGGGATCCTGCATCAGCGTGCCATCGAGATACGTTGCCTCGGACGAGTAGTCGAGGAAGCACCCCATGGGCACCTTGTCGCTGTACCTCTTGAAGCCGATGCCCGTTGGGCGACCCGAGCACCGCGCGTCGGTGAACTTGACGCAATGGCGATCCTGGCGCTCGCCGGAGGGCGTCAACTTGTCCTTCGTGCACGTGTAGCCGGGCGCGCTGTCGATCGACATCCCGATCTTCACGTCGAGGACCGAAAGCTTTGACGACCCGCCACCGGCGGCGGGTTGACTGGACTTGGTCGGCGCGCCAGCCGACTGCTCTGCCGGTGTCGCATTGCCTCTGCTCGTGGGTCCTCCAAACGACAGCCCGCCTGCTCCGACACAGCCAGACGCGACAACGATGCCAACCAAGTTCAACTTCTTCATTGCGATCTCCTTTTGAGGACAATGGCGCATCAGGTCCGCGTTACCGATGACGTGCCGGTATCACGGCTGCCGCGAGTAGCATGACGATGTCGTGCTGCTACGATCGATGCGTGGTCAAGCTGCTCGTGCTGGCGCTAACGACCGCGTGCCACGGACCCGCCCCCGATTTGGGTAAGCAAGATCCACCGTGTCGCGCGTTACCGGCAAAGCGGCCGGCGGCGGCGATCCTCAAGCTCGCACGCGTCGATGGCGAGTCGCTGACGCACACGATCGATGTCGCACTCGTCGCCGACGCCCCGTGCCCGCACCGACCGACACTCGAAGACCCGACCTGCATCCGGCTTACCGATGAAGCGATGGACTACGTGTGGCACGCGCTCGTCGCGATTGCACCGCACACAATCGCGCTTCAACGCCACGACCAGTGCATCCACTGCGGCGGCAACTGGATTACGATCGAATGGGCCGGCGGTACGTGCTCGCGGGGTAATGACCATTTCTTCGATGTCGCACAGCCTTCGCAGCAGCGATTTGAGCGCGCGGTCCAGATCCTTGCGGCGGCGGCTGCGGCCGGCGGCGTGAAAGAGAAGGCGCCACCTAGGTAGCGATCGTCGCGTCGGTGAGTTTCGTAGCTCGCGCCATCGCTTTTGCAGCTCTCCGGCGGCGAATGTCGACTATGTTATCGGTGGCCTTAGCGCGAGCCCGAAGCCGACGCTGATGGCACGGTGCGAAGTCGTCGGCGACGGTGGACCCTGAAACGAAGCAGAAATCGATTCCCGGATATGAGTGCACCGCGACGCCTCTGCGCGTCGATGGTCATTGTGCTCTCGCTCGTCATCGCCGCCTCGCACCGCGCGCACGCCGACCCCAAACGAGAGGTTCCCGATTACGACGGCCGCGGCAACGAGGACGCGGAACCTGACTCGCCTGCGTGGAGCTGGGCTCTGTGGATCCCGCGCGTCGTGCTGTGGCCCGTGTATGCGCTCAACGAGTATGCATTTCGTCGTCCGCTCGGCGCGGTGGTCACCTACGCCGAGCGCAAGCACTGGGTAAACGCGGCCACCGATCTCTTCACGTTTAGCGGAGGTGCCAGCAGCCACTTGGTCCTACCGACGGCTCTGTTCGACTTCGGGCTGTTGCCCAGTGTCGGGCTCTATTACGCCGGCGATAACCTGCTCGTCCGCGGCAACGCGGTCCGCGTCCACGCGGCGACGTGGGGCTCTGAATGGATCAACACCACGGCGCTCGAACGTTATACGCGCGGCGCTACGGAGGTGTCGGCGCGTTTCGAATTCAAACGCCAAGCTGATCTGTTGTTCTTCGGCGCCGGCCCCGATGGCACACCGGCGACTCGAGCGCGCTACGGGCTGCGGCGCATAGATACCGGCGCAACCGTCGTGCAGGGTCTGTCGGGCGAATCCAGCCTGACGCTGTCATCGGGCATTCGAACGATTGCATATCGCGCCGGCAACTGTTGTGGCGATCCGTCGCTGGACGAGCGGATCGCCGACGGCACGCTGATGATGCCCTCCGGCTACGGCGTTCCATATACGGCGCTCTATCAGCGCGCTGCGCTCGTGCTCGATACGCGCGAGCCGCGACCGGCGGGCGCAACGGGCGGCTATCTCGACATGCACGCCGAAACCAACTTCGACGTGCGCAACGATCGGAGCTGGATCGGATACGGTGCGGTCGTCGGCTTCGCGTTCGATCTTCATAGTCGCCAGCGGACGATCAAGCTGCAAATCGCCGCCGACTACACCGATCCGATGCATGGTGACGTCGTTCCCTTCAACGAGCTCGCGTCGCTCGGCGGCAACTTGATGCCCGGCTTCGTCGCGGGCTGGATGACAGGTCGGAGCACGTTTGCGGCGCAGATCGGTTACAGCTGGCCGGTCTGGATGTTCCTCGATGGCCAGGCACGCTTCTCGGTCGGCAATGCATTCGGACCACATCTCGGCGATTTGACGGCGACGAAGCTGCGGCTGTCGTGGGATATCGGCCTCAATTCGATCGGCAAGCGCGATGAGGGATTCGAGCTGCTCGTCGGCCTTGGCACCGAGACGTTCGAACACGGTGTCGATGTCAGCTCCGTGCGCATCAGCGTCGGCTCGCGAAGGGGATTCTGATGAGACTCGCGTGTATTGCGCTCGCGATCTCGTGCGCGACCACGCCTCGCCCATTCCCGTTGCGCGCGCCGATGCTCGTCGATACCGACACGCGGCCCGTCTCTGTGGCGTGTCGTCCCGAGCCCGCTGGCGTCCGTTGCGCACCCGCCGAGGTTTCCTCTCCATACGTCTGGAGTTTCATCGACAGCGTCTCGTTCGCGCCCGCATCGCGCGTGTTGTCGTTCGAGATGAAAGGCGAAGCGGCAAACGCGACAAGTCTCGACGAGGTCGCCGACTCTGCCTGGTTTCAGAACCGGATCGGCGTGATGCCGCTCGGCGCCTGCAAACCGGAGGAGTTGTTGCCCGTCGATGTCGACGACGGTGCGTGGGTCGTGGATCAACTCGACGACAAGAAACCGCGCGAGTTTCGCGTTGCCGTGCCGGGCAAGGGACTCTACGTGCTCAAGGCCGACGAGCCCGGTACCGCCGAGCGAGCGAGTGCCGCGGGCGTGATCGGAGCTGCGTTCTACAACGCGGTCGGTTTCAACACGTCGTGCGAGCAAATCGTGCTTGTGCGGCGCAGCCAGTTCGCAATCAAGCCTGGGCTGACGATGCTAAACAGCGCGGGGAAGAGGAAGCCGTTCGACGCGCCCGCGCTCAGCGCCATGCTCGCATCGTCGACGCAGGTCAGCGAGCTGACGCGGATGCAGGCCACGAAGTCGTTACCGGGGTTGCCGCTCGGACCGTTCACCTACGACGGCGTTCGCGCCGATGATCCAAACGATGTGATCGCTCACGAGAGGCGTCGCGAGCTGCGCGGCAGCCGCCTGCTCGCGGCGTGGCTCAATCACTGGGATGCACGCGATCTGAACACGATGGACGTGTGGCTTGCGACCGACGCCACGCGCGAGCGGTCATCGCCTGGTTACGTGCGCCACTACGTCATTGATACGCGCGACGTGCTCGGCGGTCATACCGAGGTGCCGGAGCTGACGCCACGTCTCGGCTACGAGCCGATCGTGAGCGTACCGGGCATCTTCCTCGACTTCTTTACGGCCGGCATGATCGAGCGGCCGTGGGACCGCGCCCGCAAGACGCCGGGGCGAGACAAGTTCGGCTTGTTCTCGGAGCGCGATTTCGATCCGGCGAAGTGGCGAGGAACGTACCCGAACCCCGCCATGCTTCGAATGACAGAGCGCGATGGTGCATGGATGGCGCGAATCATCGCGCGGTTCACCGTCGCCGACGTCCGCGCGATTGTCGCCACGGGTCAGTTCTCCGACCCCGCAGACGTTGAGCACATCGTGCGCGTGTTGATGCTACGCCAGCAGCGGATCCTTGCCCGTTACCTGACGCGGCTGTCTCCGATCGCCGACGTTCACGCGGTAGCCGCGGGTCAGATCTGCGCGCTTGATCTAGCGCGGTCCAGCGGCGTGCTTCCCGTCGGTCGCTTTCGATACAAGGTGGTGCAGCGAGCAGCGGGCCGAACGATCCAGCTGGCAACGACGACGACAAATGCGGGCAACGTCTGCTTTCAGCCGCGGTCGGTCGCGCCGCATGATGCAGCCGACAACGCACCAACGCGCATTGCCGTGTTCGAGCTCGATAACGGAACCGGCGCCGGACCTCTCGAGATCCACACCTACGATCTCGGAGTCCGCGGGTACGTCATCGTCGGCCTGATTCGTCCGTCGCCGTGATCGTCACTCGTCAGGTCCGCGGTTGATGTTCCAGACCTTGTAGATCTCATGCTCGACAGGGGTGTAGCTCCCCTCGGCGTCGGGTGGTGGCCCGAGCTCGACCACAACCGGACGCGATTCTCCGGCGACCGTGAGCGTCCCCGTGAGCGTGAATGCGTCGATCCCCTTCGGTGGCGGGTCGCTCGAACGTTCGGTGCTCGGTGCGCGCCGCTTCGCAGGCAACCGTACGGCCCAGTCATAGACTCCGACGTGCTCCTCGTCGCTCAGCGCGAGACCGAGCTCGGGCACCTTGCCGTCGGGCGTGACAGTAAGCCGCCACGGCTGCCACCCCTTCGGGCCATTGCGACTATGACCGTTGAGCACGAGCGTCATCGTGCGCGCCTCCGGCAGGCGCTTCTCGACGTAGCGCGCTTTCGCACGATCGACGATGCGCAGCATCTCGAGCGCTGCGGGTGAGTCGGTCGGCACGCGAACGCTCACCGTGACGTAGCGCCCTTCGGACTTGCCCGTTGGCGGAGGGCGCGCCGTCGACTTCGCGGCTGCCGCGAGAAGTGCCGTGCGATCGGCGGGCGTCAGCTCGATCAGGTTCCGGCCGTCGCCGGAGTGCCACCAAAGCTTTGTGTCGAGAGCGATCCATTGCTCGACGGGATCCGGCAGTCCCGTGACGACGTCGGTCCAGCGCCGTGCCTCGATGTCGATCTGCGCGTCGGGCACGGCCATCACGTCGCGGAGCGCTTGCGACAGAGTAGGAGGTGCAGGTGCGGTGAC
>Ga0070698_100002546_pt1 | contig 20084 bp, 15 predicted proteins | sample KBSK1502metaG_FD_65477 | JGI IMG/M metagenome (GOLD analysis project Ga0070698, IMG submission 65477) | Corn, switchgrass and miscanthus rhizosphere microbial communities from Kellogg Biological Station, Michigan, USA - KBS K1-50-2 metaG | ecosystem: Host-associated > Plants > Roots >...
TGCCACCCGATGCGTTGTACAGCTTGATTTCGTTCCAAACCTACCCCTTAGGGGCCTGTTCCATAGCGGTCAGTGTTCAGGTCGCGCGTCGTCACGAGTACAATTGCCTATTCGCCCGCAACGCATGCCCCCCGGGTGTATTTTGTTGACAGCCCGAGTTCTGAGGAGCGTGGTTCTGCGCTCCCAGACGTTGAGACAGGTGTGAAACATTGTCAAATCGGAGCCGCCAGATAGGGATGAGCGACATAGACCAAAGCGCGGCCTGGGCGGCGGTAACCGAGCGATACGAAGCTCTCTTCCGGGTTTCGCAGACCCTGATCTCAATCCGCTCTTCGGAGGAGTTCTTCAGGCTTCTCGCACGCGAGTTGCGCGCGGTGGTGAACTTCTATGTCATGGGCGTCGGCGTCTATGACGAAAATGCGCATCAGGTCCATCTCACGTCGTACGGCGAGCCCGGTGTTCCCCTCCAGGTTCCACAATTCACGCCGGAAGAAACCTTCACGTGGTGGGTGTACCAGCATCAGCAGCCGTTGATAATTCCGTCGTTGGACTCGGAGACTCGATTCCCAGCGGTAGTCGAGATGCTCAAGAACCGCGGGGTTCGGTCGGTATGCGTGCTTCCTCTGACGACGGTACATAGGCGCCTCGGGGGACTCGCCCTGGGTAGCACAGAAGCCGATGCCTATAGCGAGGAGGAAGTTAAGTTTCTCTCGTTCGCTGCCAACCAAGTGGCGCTGGCGCTGGATGACGCATTGAACTTCGACGCCTTACAACGTGCCGAGCAGGCGCTGCGCGCGAGCGAACAGAATTTTCGCCGGATCGTCGATAGTATCCCCGGCCTCGTTAATACTACGACGCCCGAAGGCGAGTTCGAATTTGTCAGTCAGCAGTGCTTGGATTATTTTGGCACTACTCTTGAAGAATTGAAGGCTCAGGAATCGAAAGGATGGACCACCTCCAACATTGTTCATCCCGATGACCTTCCTCGCATGCTGGCCACGTGGAGGCGCTCGGTCGAAACCGGGCGTCCATACGAGTCTGAGTACCGTGTCCGTCGTAGCGATGGCGTGTACCGCTGGTTCTATGTACGCTCTCTCCCTTGGCGGGACAAGGACGGACGTATCATCCGTTGGTATACGCTGCGGACAGATATTGACGATCGCAAACAGGCGGAAGACCGTTTGGAGTTGCTTCTCGAGGTCACCAATCAGCTTGTCTCCAATTTGCAGCTCCGCGACCTCCTGGGTGCGATCTCGTCTAGCGTCCGGCGCGTCATGCAATGCGATCTGGTGAGTGTCTGCTTCCCCGACACGGAGGTGAAAAGATTGCAAACGTTCGTGATCGATTTTCCAGACAGCAAGGGATTCATTCGAGAGGAGCTTATATCGATAGAGGGGTCGCTTGGTGGTTTTGTTTTCCGCACTGGCAAACCATGGGCGGGCAATGCGACAGACCTCCGTCAGTCGGGGCTCAAGAATGAGCCGGCCATTGCCGAGGGTCTCAAAGCCGGCTGTGTCTTGCCACTTATTAGCCGGAATGTCGTTCTCGGTGTATTGGCGCTTGGGCGCCGCGAGAACAATCCCTTTAGTCAAGTCGATATTGGGTTTCTTACACAGGTGGCGAACCAGATAGCCATCGCGGTTGAGAACGCCACTGCCTATGGCCAAATCGCAGGAGCCAGGGCCGAACTGGAAAAAGCTTTCGAGGAAATTAAGGACCTGAAAGACCGTTTTCAAGACGAGAACGTGGCGCTACGGGAGCAAATCGATCAGGCCCTCATGTTTGAAGAGATTGTGGGGGTCTCTCCCGTCCTGCGAGCAGTGCTTTCTCGCGTGTCCAAGGTTGCGCCAACAGATTCCACTGTTCTGCTCACGGGTGAAACGGGCACAGGCAAAGAGTTGATCGCGCGCGCAATTCACAAGAGATCTCAGCGGTCGTCCGGTGCCTTCGTCAGCGCGAATTGTGCCGCAATTCCGGCTTCCTTGATTGCATCGGAGTTGTTCGGTCATGAGAAGGGTGCTTTTACGGGGGCAACGCAACGGCGACTGGGTCGGTTCGAGCTTGCGGAAGAAGGCACCATTTTCCTCGACGAGGTTGGTGAGCTACCCGCGGAAACTCAAATTACGCTATTGCATGTTCTGCAGGAGCGCGAGTTTCAGCGTGTGGGCGGCAATCAGTCTATCCGAGCGAACGCCCGGGTCATCGCCGCCACCAATCGCGACTTGGAGGCTGCCATCGTTGAGGGTATATTTCGGAGCGATCTGTTCTACCGCCTCAATGTTTTTCCGATTGAGATACCTCCTCTGCGGGAAAGAAAAGAAGACATTCCACTGCTGGTCGAGTACTTCATCGACCGTTTCGCAAGAAAGGCAGGAAAGAGCATCCGCGGAATGAACAAAAAGACGCTGGACCTTTTTCTATCCTATCCCTGGCCAGGTAATATTCGGGAATTGCAGAACGTCGTGGAACGTTCTGTCATCGTTTGCGAAACGGAGAATTTTTCCGTTGATGAGAGTTGGTTGTCACGGAAGCCTCTTGCAAACGAACCGAAAAGTCAGTCGGAACTATCTCAGAAGTTTGCTGTACAGGAGAAAGAGATGATTGAGGCTGCCCTGCGCGCAAGCGGAGGGCGAGTGGCCGGTCCCTCCGGGGCGGCTGCAAAGCTGGGGCTTCATCGATCGACGTTAGAATCGAAGATCGCATCACTGAAGATCGATAAGTATCGCTTCAAAACCGTAAACTCCTCCAAAGTCAGCTAGCCGCATTTCTACCCGCCCGCAACACAGTCGCCTCTGAAATCTGCTGCAGGGAATTTCAGCAATTGACGAAGACTCCGACATTTCACAAACCGCTAAGACGTTGAGTTCAAAGATCTTGCAGTTGGAACTATGATTGCCATAAGACGGCGACGGGCGACAGCGGGCAAAGGAACATCAACAGAGCGCAGCGAAGATGCTCAGGATCACGAGGGCAACGAACGGAGAAGTGATCTTTACCGTGAGCGGCCGAATGGACGCTGAACATCTGGCCGAATTGAAAACGCTGCTCAGCTCGGAAGCGAACGGTTGCAGCATTAGTTTGGACCTAAGAGATCTAACCCTAGTGGATCAAGACACTGTCAGTTTTCTGGGGCGCTGCGAAGCCGGCAACATCCAGCTCAAGAATTGCCCAGCATACATCCGCGAGTGGATCACGAGAGAACGACGACAGAGTTAGCAGTTCATCACACTTTGCCGATCGATCAGCAGCTATGAGCGACAAGCGGTCAATGGGAGCGGTGATGGAGGTAGTGCTATTAAGAATGGCCTGCGTACTCGTCGCAACACTGTGCCTGTCGCCTTGTGCCAGCGCGCAAGGGAGCGGTGGCAGGGCACTGACGCTCGACGAAGCGCTCCAACTGGCGCGTTCAAACAATCGAGACCTTAAGCGGTTCGGACTTGATGTAGGCAAGCAGCGAGAAGCATTGGGCGAGGCCAAGACGCATTTGTATCCTAGGTTAGACACCTCTGTGCTTGCGGCCGAGTTGCTTGCACCGCTCGATTTCTCAATCAGGAAAGGGCAATTCGGTACTTTCCCCGGAACGGGCCCGATTCCGGGATCCAACACTGATCTTCATACGCCTGCCCGTCCAATCGCGATTGCCTCAGTCACAGCAACCCAGCCTCTTACGCAACTCATTCGCATCCATCTGTCCATCGCGGACCAGCGGCTCAAGGTTGACGCGGCGCAGTTGTCCTTCGACCAACGTGAACAGAAGCTAGATGATGATGTTCGCCAATCGTATTATCAAGTTCTCCAGTCGCAAATCCAGTATGAATCCCAACAATCGGTGGTGAAGTATCTGGAGGAGTTACTGCAACTCACGGACCGTCGCTTCGACCAACAAGCTGCTCTCAAAGCCGACAGATTGAGTGTCAAAGCCGAACTAGCCAAGGCGACGTATCAGCTGACCACGATCGAAGACATGCTTGCAGACAGCAAAGAGGCCCTTAATCACCTCTTGGGTCGCAGCGTGCAGACGGAGTTTTCGGTTGAACCCGTTCCAGCGACGTTCCCTGAGCAGGAGGATCTATCTGCCGCCCGGGCGACGGCACTCGAACGTCGTCCAGAGGTGAAACTGGCCGCAAATGGTGTTCGTCAGGCTGAGCTTTCGACCAAGAGCGAGAAAACACATTACATCCCGGATATCGCTATTCAGGCGGGCTACTTCAGTACAGCCAACATCAATTTTCTACCGCAAAACATAGGCTCCGTGGGCGCCTTGCTTACCTGGCAGCCGTGGGATTGGGGAGAGAAGCGTCATAAGGTTCGACAAGCCGCCCTTGTAGAGCAGCAGGCGGGACTCTCCCTTGAGGAGACACGTGAGCAGATTCTTCTTGATGTGAATTCGAAGTTTAGGCACCTCCGCGAAGCACGCTCGCACCTTGCAGTCGCGGAGGCAATTCGTGATGCCGAGCTCGAGAAGATGCGGAACCAAAAGGAAGCATATTCCCAGCAAGCGATCCTGCTCAGCGACTTGCTAAAGCAGCAGTCTTCTCTGGCAGAAGCGGAGGGCGAATACCATCAGGCGGTTCTCGCCTATTGGAGCGCGCGCGCTGATTTCCAGAAATCGCTGGGTGAGGAGTAGAGCCATTGAAGGCCTTCACGATCCCGCGTCACAGACTGGACACACCACTAACCCTCTTTGTCCTATTGGTGACGGGAGTATTGGGCGGATGTAGTCACGAGTCGCAGATACCTTCGCAGCCGCCTAGGGCCGTCCGGCTCACGACCGTCGCGGCGCCCCAAACGAGCGCAGAGACACTGCGCTATTCCGCGTCCATTCTCCCCTATGCGCAGGTAGACCTCATGTTTCGATCATCCGGCTATGTGACGAATGTAAGGGAGGTGCGAGGAGCGGACGGGCGAACTCGCAACATCGGAACCGGAGATTACGTGAAACAAGGTCTCACCCTTGCGCACATTCGCCGGGAAGACCTGCAGAATCAAGTGGCACAGGCGCAAGCCCAATTCGATCAAACTACCGCGCAACATACTAAGGCCGATCAAGACTTCCAGCGCGCGAAAGCGCTCTATTCGACGCAAAGCATCACCAAGCCAGACTACGATCAGTCGGAGGCGGCCTTCAATGCAACGCGCGCTGCAATGAACAATGCCAAGGCCGCGCTGCTTCAATCCCAATTGACTCTCGGAGATGCCGACCTGAAGGCTCCTTTCTCCGGTTACATCCTCAGCCGAAATATAGATCTAGGGAGTCTGGTCTCTCCGTCCACGAATGCTTTTACCATCGCCGATATCGGTCGCGTAAAGGTCGCCTTTGGTGCCCCGGACTACATTCTCAGTCGCGTACGTTTAGGGCAGGAACTGACGATCCAAACAGAGAATGATGCTGCTCCCGTGAAGGGGCGGGTTACAAGCATCTCCCCAGCCGCCGATACGCGAAACCGAATCTTTGCAGTTGAAGTGACCGTCAGCAATCGCGACCGTCATTTGAAGCCGGGCATGATCGCGTCGATCGGCCTGGGTGAGATTCCTCATTCCTCCATCTCGATCCCGCTTAGCGCCATCGTGCCGCTTCCTTCGGAACCCGATCACTTTGCGGTGATGGTCGCGCAGGATCGCGCCGGCAGGCTCGTTGCTAACTTGCGCAAGGTTCAGCTGGGGAGGACCAATGACAATTCAGTTGCGGTTGAAGGAGTCCAACCCGGCGAGCGAGTGGTCTCCGTAGGTGCCCAACTTTTAAAGGATGGCGACCCCATCCAAGCGATTCCGTAAGCAGACGACTCCATGGCATACAAAAACGACCAGGATCGAATCGACAAAACCCATAATGCCCCCAGGTTCTTCGTGGAGCACCCGCAGGTCTCGTGGGTCCTGCTTATGGGTGTTCTCATATGGGGTTGGTTTGGCTACCACAGCATGCCCCAGCGGAAGGATCCTGACATTCCGGTCCGAGTCGCAGTGGCCTTCTGTTCGTGGCCAGGCGCGACAGCGCAGCAAGTCGAGCAGTTTGTCACTCGTCCTATCGAGGATGCTGTTGCCGAGAACAAGACAATTCATCCCGGTACAGCTTCAGACTACGGAGTTCGCTCCGTCTCTCTGCCGGGCGCGGCTTACGTCTATGTGCAGCTCGCCGAGAATGTCTCCGACGTCAAGAGGCAATTCAGCGACATCAATCTCAAGCTAAACGCGCTAAACAATCAACTGCCGCAAGGTGCAGGCCCGATCTCGTTCCAGAGCGACTTCGGGGACACTGCTGCACTCATGCTAACCATCGCCAGCCCTAAGGCAGACCAGACAGAAATCAATATTCGAGCGCAAGAGATCCAATCCGCGATCGAATCGGTGCGGGCAAAGAGGAAATACAAAGAACACGGTGTGCCAGTCGCGATCGTCTATTCTTTCCCTCGCTCCATTTCCCCGGCGACGATGCTCGACGCGGTACAACTCTTCCAGCAACAAGCGGATGAACAGAGTGTTCTGCGTGCGCCGCAGGAGATTTCAGGAAGTGGTTTTATTGCGGTGGATAGTGTTTCAGATAAGGACGACGCGAGCATTCAGTACTTCGTGGAAAGTTTCTTTCAGAAACAATTGCAGCGGTCCGACCTGCATCCGGACGGTTGGATGCCGATCATCGTTCGTGATCCTCATGATGTTCGCGCCAAACTGACTGATGTCGCGGGAGACAAGTACAGCTACGCCAATCTCGATAACTTTTCTGATCTGATTGGAAGAACTGTGCAGGGCGCGCCAGAGACCTCAAAAGTGGAGAGGCGAGGTCTGTTGCCCCAGGTTGTCTACCTGGAATATTCGCAAGATCGACTGGCTGAGTACGGACTCCAGCCAGCAGCTCTCGGCCAAATCCTGCGCTCGCGCAACATCATTGCGCCAGGAGGCGCATTCGAAACCGATCAGCGACAAATCATCATCAATCCTTCCGGCCAGTTCGAAAGCCGAGACGCCATTGGGGAAGTCGCTGTCGCTAAGACCTCAACTGGAGCTCCCGTTTATCTGCGGGATCTGGTCAAGATTTTTCCCGGCTATCAAGCTCCCGCAACATATCTGAACTATTACACGTGGCTGGACTCCACTGGACAATGGCAACGTAGCCGTGCAGTCACCTTGGCGATCTACATGCGCGATCAGCAACAGATCGCAAACTTCGGTCAGTCGGTCGATGAGAAACTTGCACAGCTTAAACAGATTCTTCCCACGGATCTCATCATCGCGCACACCTCCGACCAGCCGTTGCAGGTTAAGGAAAACATTCATCTATTCTTGCGTGCTCTGATGGAAGCGATCATTCTGGTAGTCGGAGTGTCATTGATTGGATTTTGGGAGTGGCGTCTCGCGCTGATCATGGCGCTGGCGATTCCGATCACACTCGCCATGACCTTTGGGGTTACGTACATGTTGGGCATTGATCTGCAGCAAGTGTCGGTGGCGACGCTCATCATCGCTTTGGGTCTGCTGGTCGATGTTCCTGTAGTCGCTGGCGACGGTATCAAACGCGGTCTCGCAGAAGGATTGCCGCGCGGAGTAGCTGCGTGGCTGGGGCCGACCAAGTTGGCTACTGCCATCTTTTACGCAACCCTGACCAACATTATTGCCTATCTTCCTTTTCTCATGCTCAGCGGCAACACAGGAGAGTTTCTCAAGAGCCTCCCCATCGTCATGACCACGGCGCTGCTCTGTGCTTTGGTAGTTGCTATGACGTTCGTTCCGCTGCTGGGTTACTACATTCAGCGGCCGCCCGCCAGGAAAGAGTCCACGATAGAAGAGAAGCGCGAGCGAGGCTTCTATGGCTTTTACAACCAGCTGGTAGGCAGGGCAATTCAACATCGCTGGTACGTTCTGTTCGGCTCTTTCGTCTTCTTGCTGATAGGCGCGTTCGCCGCTTCACACCTCAAGTCACAATTCTTTCCTGAAGATGTCCAGTATTGGTTTTACCTCGACATCTGGCTGCCCAATGATGTTCCCTTGAGTGCGACCAACAATGCCGCAATGAGGGCCGAGCAGGTAGTGCGCAAGGTTATCGAAGTCGCTCCTGAAGGCCGACCAAAAGAGAAGGGAACTGTGCACCTTCTCACTTCCGTTACGAGTTTCATTGGCGGCGGCGGACCACGGTTCTGGTTTTCCATCGCTCCCGAAGCGACCCAGACCAACTATGCGCAGGTCATTGTGCAGGTGCGCGACAAGGAGGCCACTCCAAAGCTGATCGGACCTCTTCAAGATGAACTCAATAAACAGGTCCCCGGAGCATGGATTACGGTTCGACAACTGCAAACGAACCCAGTCGAAACTCCTGTTGAGGTTCTTATTACAGGCCAGGCCGATACCGACCCGCGAACCGAGAGCGAGGATATCCGATCCCTTCGGGGCTATCGCTTCCCAAGCCATGAATATAGTTCGCCAATCGCCTGGTATCTCCGTCTTGAGGGACGATTGGAGCCCCGACAGCCCGCAAATGAAAATCGAAATTGATCCTGACCGCGCCAATCTGGTCGGAATTACGAATGCCGATGTTGCAACCTCCACGGCCGCCGCAATCAGCGGGAACTCGGTAGGCATCTACAAAGAGGGGAACAAGAACATCCCGATTGTTGTCCGCCTCCGGCCGCAGGATCGCGCGCGGCTTTCCCAGATCGAAAATCTCTACGTCAACTCATCGCAAGAGGACGTCAAAGTCCCTTTGCTTTCGGTTGCGACTTTGAAAGACGTCCTTGAGACGGCGCGGATTCGGCGTCGCGAGCACTTTCGCACCTTATCGATCTTGTGTTTTCCGGCGCCTGGAGTCCTCGCCTCGGAGGTACTTGGACCGATCGAACCGAAACTGATTGCTCTAAAGAAAAGTCTTCCACCGGGTTATCAATTGCAGATCGGCGGCGAAAAGGCAAAGCAAGTTGATGGATTCACGAATCTCGCCGTCGTTCTTCTGATTTCTCTGGTCGGGATTTACTTAGCCCTCCTTATTCAGTTCAATAATGCCGTCAAGCCTCTGCTGGTGTTCGCAGCCGCTCCCTATGGCGCGATTGGAGCATTGATCGCTTTGGCAATCATAGGTACGCCTTTTGGTTTCATGGCATTTCTTGGAGTCGCCAGCCTCATCGGAGTCATCGTAAGTCATGTCATAGTGCTATTTGACTTCATTGAGGAGATGCACGAAAAGGGCGAACCGCTGGAGCGCGCTCTTCCGGATGCCGGAATTGAGCGCATTAGACCGGTAATGATCACCGTGGCTGCAACGATCCTCGCCCTGTTTCCGCTCGCACTCGAAGGTGGCCCGCTCTGGAAACCACTGTGTTACGCCCAGATCGGCGGACTGGCCGTCGCTACTTTCATCACCTTGCTATTGGTCCCAGTCTTCTACTCCATCTTTGTACTGGATCTTAAGTGGATCAAATGGGAAACAATAGGGGACAGGCAGCAGGCGGTTGAGGCAGAGCCAACAACTTGACGACAAGAGTGCGCTGCTTCTAAACAGGGGAAGGACATGGATCTAAACCTTATGCTCACCCATGCTGAGAATGATTTCGGCACGGCGGCCGGGCGCGCCTTGGGATCAGAACTTGAACGCCTGCACAAACCTTATGTTCTAAAAATATATCCTCCAGTTGGCCTAACTTCAGATGATGGGCACGGCATGCTGTATGAAAACATTCCAGCCTGGGAATCCGATGTATTTGAATTTCTTGATCAGCACGTTAAAAATTGATGATGACCTTCCTGTTTGTCACTTTTGGCGACAACCCGCCCAGAGCCCCGTGTTTCTCGTCGTGCAACTAGTGTGCAGCAGCGGGAGGGATCAGAAGGGGGCGACGGCGAGGATCTCGAGGACATCGAAATCGTCGTCCTCGGGGGTGCGCGTGAGGCGGACGCGAGCCTTGATGCGGGTACTGAGGGAAAGTCGCTCGAGCGCGGGCCGAGGTGCGCGGCGATAGAAGTCCTGTAGAATCGCGAAGCTCTTGACGGGCGCGATAGGGAAACAGATCACGCTCAACTGGCGGCGCGGGCGCATGTCGTGCGGATAGGCGGGCAGACGCGAGAGGGGAATGCCGAGGTTTCGGCACATGCTGATGTCACGATTGGTGGTGCGCACGCAATAGTCGATCGTGCTGCACTGCTGGGCAGTTTTTGCCGAGGCAGAGTCGCTGGATGGGCTGGGGAATCCAGACAAGATGAATGGCACCTTTACCATTGTCGAGCTGAGGAGACTGGACAAAGAGAATCGCTTTGAGCTCGATGGACGCCAGGTGATCCGTGGCGCCGGCGGATGGGGCTTGAGCCATCGAAGGAAGTGCGGATAGAGCGACGGCGCAAAATCCAAGGACGAGAAGATTCCTTATTTGCACGAGCGGACGCTTCGTTGGCATGTAGACTGTCGCCATTGTGCCACAGGAAAGGGAAACGCGAAACGGTTCGAGTTTCAGGGCGCGGGGAATGGGAACTAGGGACTAGAGTCTGCATCGCTGTGTGCCCCGCTCTCTTGAGTTCCGAGCGTACGACGGCAATCCATACCCGATCAGGTTGCGGGACGAGGCAGTATCCTTCTTGGATCTCGTAAAACGGAGCAGCCGGAAACTCGGCTATTTCGATCAGGCCCATTTGCCAATGAGGTTGCGCCAGGGACGAATCGTTCCCCATGGTGTGGCCGATTTTTCCAAGACACGCTGCGAATGAGCTTATAAACTCGCCGCAGCACATTCGCAGAACAAACCTCAGACATGAAGCGCGCAGCCATCGGCGTTCGAATGCATTCCGGTTGGGGAGCGCTCGTGGCCGTCTCAGACAGCGCCGGTACAGTGGAGGTAATTGACCGGAGGCGCGTTGCTATCACTACCCCCGGAACCCCCGGAGCGAACCAGCCCTATCAATTTGCGGAGAATCTCGAACTTCCAGAGGCAGAGAAGTTTCTTGGGAACTGTTTTGCCGCTTCAAAACGCCTCGCCTTGACGGCTGTCCGGGACGTGGTAGGCGAACTGCGTGGTCGTCAATATCTTGTCGTAGGTTCTGCCGTCCTCCTGGCCTCAGGTCGCCCGCTGCCGCCTCTTTCAAAGATCCTCACCTCACATGCCCTGATTCATGCGGCAGAGGGCGAATTCTTTCGCGAAGCCTTTTCGAAGGCATGCGAGGGTCTAGACCTTTCTGTCACCGGGCTTCGAGAGCGTGACCTCGAGGAATGTGTCCAGACAACGTTCGGCAAAGCGGCGACTCGGATGTGGCAACAAATTTCTACCCTTGGTCATTCTCTCGGGCCACCCTGGACCAAGGATCAGAAAACGGCGGCACTTGCTGCGTTGGTGGTTCTGGCAAACAAGCAAACATGATTTCCGCCAATCGTCCTCCGAGGAGGGCTCCACCTCCGAGAAGAAGCGAGACCATGTAGCTCTTTAAGAAAGTCTTGGACAAGCCGCAGCATAAATCTGATAGCGCTCGATGACGCTTTGAACGGACTGGTCAAGGTCGACCCGCAGCAGGGCCGAATCGTGGAGCTACGATTTTTCAGCGGCCTTTCAATTGAGGAGACCTCTCAAGTCTTGGGAATGTCGCCAATCACACTGAAGAGGAACTGGAACACCGCGAAACTTTGGTTATACCAACCAAATCCGCACGGCAAAGCGTCACGAGGCCTGAACGATGGTAAGGCCAGTCTTTTTCATCTTGCCAGTACGGCGCAAAATTATGCTCGCACTTCGTTCCGAAGAGCCAGATCCACCAGTTTTGAGAATGTTCTGTTCAAAAACTCGCGGTACAAGGACGGTACAAGGTGAATCTGTTCCTTTGCGTTCCCACCGGTTCCTTACAGGGCGTTGCAGAGCGACCGCTGCCTTGTACAAAGACGCGGGTTCAAATCCCGCCGGGGACGCCAAATCAATAGCTTGGGGCTGAAAGCCTCTAAGCTATGTTGAAGAAATTCGGTAAAGCTACAGAACACGCTGACAGTAGAGACCCAGTGGGCCGTTTTTAAAATTCTGAGAACACAGTCTTGATGAGCTTGGAATGTCTCCATTGGTGCTCGCGCAGCTCGCTTTGCGGAATTGCTTAAAAGACCCTTTCGGGCCAACGTTGTGCTGCAAACTGATTCAGACGGCGCCACGCTGGCCGACGCCAGGGATGGCAGTGCCAGCGCACAGACCAGGGCCCCGCCCTTTCACGACGCACGAGGGAATCAGTCAGTTCAAGCCGGGGTCCGCCGTCTCGCCGGGTTTTTCGACGGATGACTGCTGGCGCATGGAATCGGCGGTCACAGCATGTAACGGATATCAGATGCAAGGGTCGGATACGCAAAAATGGCATCCCGCAGATCGGTAGCACGGGCGTTTGTTGCAATTGCCAACGCAAAGAGATTGATTACTTCTTCTGCGTGCGGTCCCAGCAGATGAGCTCCAAGTATCCGGTCGGTTCCATCCTCGATCAGGACCTTAAACCCTGAGCAATCTTCCGCCACTCTGCGGGACGAGTACCACGAGCTCGTAATCTCGCGATGGGTTCGGAATTTCAGTCCCTTCTCGCGCGCGGTCTGCTCGGACAGTCCTACGGACGCCAATGGCGGGATAGTGAATGCCACGGTTGGAACCCCGACGTAACGAGCTTTCACGTGGTTTACTTCAAGCAGATTGGAAGCGACAACGCGGCCTTCGTAACCTGCGACCGGAGTGAGCGGCGGCCCATCGCTTGCAGCAGCATCCCCCGCCGCATATACAGCCGAGTTCGAGACGCTCTGCAAATATTCGTTCACCCTGATGCCTCGCTTCTCGGCCTCGACACCTGCAGCTGCTAAGTTCAGATCTTCGATGTCGGGTACTCGCCCGGCACCGTGAACAACGAGGTCTGCCTCGAACAGTTTCTCTGCGCCTGCAACCCGAGCATGAACCGTCAGGCCACCATCGTTTTTTTCAATCGCTTTCGCCTCGGCTTGAAGATGAATCGCCGCACCCAAGCGCTGGGTCTTCTCGAACAGCTGCTGAACCAAGTCGGGGTCAAAGCCCTCCAGCAGCCGCTTCCCGCGATGAAGGATTGTTACGCTTCGGTTTGCCCGGAGTGACACATGAGCGAATTCCATGGAGATGTATCCGCCGCCGATGAAAATGATTCTTTGCGGCAACGAGTTCAAATCTAAGAATTGGTCGCTGGTGGTTATGTACTGCTCTCCCGGAATGTTGAGCTTGCGGGGCTTTGCCCCGGTGGCGACCACTGTGTGGCGGGTCTCCAGAACTTCATGATTGACCTCGAGAGTCGTTCGGTTGGTGAAATGCGCCCGGCCATGAAAGGCTGTAATTCCCGCGTCAGCAAAGGCTTCCTCTCGGCTCTTGGGCACAGGCTCCGTGAAAGTTCGCTTGAACCGAATCAGTTCATGCCAATCTAACCCGAGGCCATCTCCGTGAAAACCCTTTCCTTGCATTCGGCGTGCCCAGTCCAGCGCGTCCGCTGCTCCCACGAGTACCTTCTTCGGATCGCAGCCACGAAGCGCACAAGTGCCCCCAAACGGCAGAGAGTCAACGATGGCCACCTCCCACCCCGCTTCGCGACACGCATGAGCGACCGTTGAGGCGGCAGCCCCAGTACCGAGTACCACCAGATCAAATTGCTTCTTCATTTGCCTGCCTTGAGGATGCGCAAAGCCCAACTGACCTTCAGGCCGTAGGCGGCGCGGCTTCGAGAAACGAACGAATAGCCGGTTCATCGCGAAACGGCTGCATGAGAACCTTCGGCAATGTCACCTGGTCGGACCGGTCGAATCCCGGCACTCCGATATCAATTTCGTGCTGCGGGACTCCCAAGTTGAGTGTGCCGTGCAGCGCATCCCAGATCGTCAGTCCGCCTGACCAGTTCGAGTTCTGGTTCTGTGGCTCTTTCGAGTGATGAATGCCGTGCATGCGCGGCGTTACAACGAAGCGTACTAGGCGATCCTCCACTGCTTTCGGCAGTCGAAGATTGGAGTGATGAAACAGGATTGAGAGCAGAGTCAACGTTTGCCAAGTAATGAGCGACCGCGGGTCAGCACCGATAACGAGAACCTGAGCTACCCGGTAAGGGATGGAAATCGCAATTTCGCCGAAGTGAAAACGCAAAGCGGTTGACGTGTCGAGATCAAGGTCCACATGGTGGACAGCATGAAAGCGCCACAAAAATGGAATGCGGTGGTGCAAAACGTGCTGAATGTAATGCGTGTAGTCGAGCAGCAGCACGGCGGCGGCGGTCTCAAGCACGCTGGGCAGGCGTAACCAGTTCAGTAGGCCCCAGCGTCTTTTTTGAACCTGTCTTGCCAGTGGATAAAGAACCGGGGACTCCGCGAAGTGAAGCGTCAGAGCGCCAAGCGTGGCGACAGTCAAGTTTCTCGCGTTTCGGCGTGCTTTCGATTCCTTACTCGCACGTAAAGGCCTGCGATGCTCAAGGACGGCGAGTCCGCCGACCAAAGTCAACAAACCCACGATTTTGAAAAAGCCCTTCATTTAGGACCACCGATTTTCATCCAAATCACGGCCTCTCGGCCACAATGATCGCGTATCCGAGTTGCCCTCTCTGGATAGCCGCCAGAGCCACCGCGGCCATCTGCTTCGCGGCAGCGAGATCGAGCCCCGGTAGGTCAATCTTCTTAAGCCCCGCCATGATTTCCACGCCCAGGAGCTTCCCCTGAATCTGCCGCACCATGTCTATGAGAGCGTTGTCGTGGGGTTCTGTTATCCGCGGCGTTAGCCCCGCATCGCGAAAGCAGCGAACATATTCCTCGATCGGCAGTGCGTCGGCAATGCACGCGATCCATGCGAGCAGGCCATCCAACTCTTTGGGCAGTTCAGCGGCACGAGTCAGATCGCTGACTCCAACTCGACCGGTGCCGCGAAGCACGCGTGCAAACTCGTCGGACGCTTTCGACTTATCAGGAAAAGTGCAAAAAGCGCACTCGCATACTACGGCATCAAACGACGAATTCGGATATGGAATGGACTCAGCATCAGCTTGTTCGAACCGAACGCGTGCCGACAAGCCTTGTCTGGCGGCTACATCGTTGGCTTGTGCTACATTCTGCGGACCATAATCAAGACCGATGACCTCGCACCCGAAATGCTGTGCCAAGAAAATAGCGCTTGTCCCGCGCCCAGATGCAACATCTAGAACGTGGCTGCTAGGCCCGAGCTGCAAGAGCTGCCCGAGCCTCTCGGTCAGTTTCAATCCGCCCGGATGAAAGGACTCGCCCAATAGCAGCTTGGCAAAATCACTCTCGTACAGTCTCGCGCAGCATTGCTTTACGTCTGCGGCTGCGGTTTCGAAGGGTCTCATTTCTGTACCTGCACGAGACCGGCATTCTTGAAATCGAATGTGACGGGCCGCGGTTCATACCTTGTACCGGTCGAGCGAGCGCGCCGGCGTTCCGGCTCCATAGCCTCAAGCTGCGCGCGCGCCTGCTCGCGATATCCCAGCGTGTTATATGCGCAAAACGGAATCTGCTTGCCGCCTGGAAGCAGGAATTCCTTGCAGCACTTCATCAGGTTCTTCTGGTTGAATGTCCAGGGGTCCATGAAGTCCTGCAGCATGATCATGATCATGTGATCGGCTAACTCGCCGATGGTCGCGCTTTCGGGTATTCCACAGGCCTGGCAGGAGAAGGCGAACTGTTGGGTAGACTTCTCCGAACCTGGCACCGAAGATGAGGACCACAGGCCTTCAAGCGCCTTCTTTACCTCTAAGCTGAAATCCGGCATCACCCGGTTCGTGATGTAGTCGAGGTAATCGTAGACGTTCAGTATGCGCGGCAATGGAGTAACCTTGTCACCTTCGATAAAGGCGTATGTCACTGAATTGCAGGTCGGGAAACAGCACGGTACCGGCACGAAATCGCTTGCCATGAACTTGCCAGCGGTTTGCTCTTCAATAAGTTTGACGATATCGGGAATCGTCATCCGCTTCATCGGATCATGTTGCACATGACGCCCTGCATGGAATGCCGGTTGGAAATTGATGCCGAGAACTGCAGGATGCTGAATCGCGAACTCGACGATTTTGCCAATCTCGTGTTCGTTTACTCCGCGTTCAATCGCGGGCACCAGCGTCACACTGAGGCCGACCTGGGCCAACCGATCAAGCGCCCGGAGCTTCTCATCCAGGATGTTGGGTTCGCCGCGAAGAATGCGATATGTCTCTGGGTCGAATCCGTCGAACTGGAAGTAAAACGACGGCCGAACTTCATTCAACTGCTCTAGAAAACGGTCGTCACGCGCGATGCGCTTGCCATTGGTATTGACCATCACAAAAGGAATGTCGCGCGTCTTCGCGGCCCGCACGAAATCGATGATCTGCGGATGAATCGTAGGTTCGCCGCCTGAGAACTGCACCACTTCGGGATTGCCTTCCGTGCGTACCAAGTCGTCCAGCATTTGCTCGACTTCTTCGATCGTCAGGCTGAAACCAGGCCGAGCGTCAGAGAAGCACAGAGGGCAATCCATATTGCAATTGCTATTGATCTCAATAATGCCGAGGCAGGTGTGCTGCTGATGGTCCGGGCAGAGGCCACAATCATAGGGGCACCCATCGTGAACTTCAGTCCCGCGTGCTAGCGGGATCGTGCCCGGCTTGTTGTACTTGCTCAGCGCGACGTAAGCTGCAGCGTCCCCGTAGACCAGCGCTTCGAATGGCCCGCACTCCGGACAGCGTTTCCGCATATAGACTTTGTTGTCACGGAAAATGACCTGGGCGTCGATCACTTTGCGGCAGTCGGGGCAGATGCTTCGAGTCAATTCGTAGAAGACGAAGTCGGCGTCTCTTTTTGTTTGAGGACTGATGCTCGTTGCGATGTCTTGCGTGCTCATTGATCTTTGCCTCGTCGGTCCTAAGCTCTTATCGAAATGCCTTAGATAATCCACGCACCAGTTTGCCCGAGGTTCCAGAGAGCAGGTGCTCGACCGCGATCTCTGCTGCCATCTGCTGCACCGCCGTCGAATATGTGGGATACGGATGAATCGCGCCCGCGAGTTCGCCTATCTTCATTCGCTGTTTCATGGCAACAATCAGTTCCACAATTGTTTCGCCCGCTCGTGCTCCTACGATCGTTGCGCCCAGGATTTCCCCATCCGGTTTGGTAATAATCTTCAGGAAGCCCGATACATCGTTTTCACAAATCGCGCGATCTACTTTGCCCAGATCCGAGCGATGCACCTGAATATGATCGCCATGCGCTGAGCGAGCTTGCTTCTCGGTAGCGCCGATGTGAGCGACCTCAGGGTCGGTGAACGTCACCCACGGCACGAGATCGCTTACGCCCGTCGAGCTGCCCGGCAATAACGCATTGCGAACGGCCTGAAAAGCCTGCCAGCCAGCATAGTGGGTGAACTGATAGCTGCCCGTGGCGTCGCCCGCGGCGTAGATGTGTTTCACATTCGTTCGAAGGCGATCATCCACTTCGATGCCATTCGCCGAGTACCTGACTCCCGCGTTGTCCAACTGCAATCCGTCGATGTTTGGTTTACGACCAACGGCAACGAGCAGCAGGTCACCTTCCACCTCCTGAGTGTCACTTATGATGAAGATCTGGGTTCCATGGAGTCGGGCTGACCTCGCTGGCTCCAAAATAAAGTGCACACCTTCGCGCTCCAAGACGCTCTGCATCAATTTCTGAACTTCAGCGTCTTCTTTTGGGAGCACGGAATTCGTAACGACCGTGACCTGAGAGCCGAGGCGCTGATAGGCCTGCGCCATCTCCATGCCGATCGGACCACCGCCCAGAACAATCATCCTTTTCGGTAAGGCGTCGTTCTCGAAAATGTCTTCGTAGGTGATGAATGGCACGGTATTGAGACCAGGAAGTGGCGGAACGAAGGGGTGAGCGCCGGTGGTTAACAAGAATGCTTTGGAGTGGATCGTTTGCTCGCCGACATTGATGGTCGTGACATCAATAAATTGAGCAGCCCCGAAAATTGCATCCACCTTTTCGCGAGCCAGCGCTTCGGGGGTCTCAAGTTCATAAACTGCGTGGATCGCGCTACGGACGTACTCGCGCACGGCAGACATATCTGCCGTTGGCGGGCTTGTGCAAATGCCATATCGAGCGGCGGTTCGTATCTCGTGCGCGACTTTGGCCGCCTTTATCAGAGCTTTGCTGGGCACGCATCCAGTCCAGGTGCAATCGCCGCCTATTCGGTTCTTCTCGATGAGCGCCACCTTCGCCCCGAGCTGCGCCGCAAATCGCGCGCCGACTAAGCCCCCGGAACCTGCACCGATCACCACCAGATCGTAATGGCCGAAATCAGTCATGCGCTCTCCGTCGCGGCGAATTCCTTTCTTGCCTCAAGTCTCTGCACGAAAGCCAACGCAATAATCGCCATCGCTAATGTGCCGTAGATCAGCCCATCGACGGCGAACTTCCTTCCCAACGCCGCAGCGATGAAGGAACCGATTATTGCGCCGACGCTCAACAACAGGGAATAGATGCCCATGGCCGCGCCGCGTCCCGCCTGCGCTCCAATCGCCCGAGCGAGCAGCGCTAGGGCAGCAGGCGTGAATCCGCTTTCGACCATAATGGTAAGGGCCGTTGTCATCCCGATGAGCCACCGCGTAGCACCCGAGCCGATATGGTTGAATATTAAGAATTCAACGCAGACCAGGAGCATCGCGAGCAGTGTGATGTGGAGCACGCGTTGAAGCGGTATCCGCGGCAAGACGAAGCTCCAAACCGTGACGCCGATGCCGAAGATGATCGAATACCCGAGCAGCACCCATCCCACCCGCTCCGGATGATCCACAAGTACCCCGTCAAGAAATTGACTCGTTTGCGAATGGTGCGTGAGGAGAAAAATCAACGTCGGGCCGAGCCACAGCCCGACAATGGTATTCACGCAGAGCCATACGGGAGCTAGGCGCTGAAGCGAAGGGTCACGCATTGCGCGCAAGAAGCCTCGAACCGCCTGCTCTCGCCCGTGACTGCGGCTACCAACGGCGCCCAAATACAAGAGTCCCGCAGAAAGGATGTAAATGAGCGCCACGGCGCCAAAGGCTTTCGTATCAAGCCGCCGCCATAACTGACCCGCGACCAGCCCGCCTAGCGCCAATCCAGCAAGAAGCGAGAGCTCAAAATAGCTCATCACCCTGGCGCGCAATGCAGGTTTGTGATCGGTCACATCCGTGAGATGTGCCAGCAATGGCGGTGCCACCGCCGCGGCGCCAAGGCCTTCGATTCCACGGCTTATAAAGAAGATACTGACCAGACCCGTCACGCCGAACAACTGCGTTGCTCCCGCTCCTAGCAATGAACCGCCAGTCATCAGAGCACGCGGTCGAATGGCATCGGAAGCAATGCCCATCGGGGTTGCTGAAACCAACTCGGCGCCAAATGAAACTGCGCCCAATATCCCCACCAAGCCAGCGCCAATCGCAGCTCCGCTATTGGCGAGCCGCGCCAGATAGAGGCCCACCAGTACACCGCTTGCTCCTACTGCGATCCGCTGGAGGGAGTTCCCGATCAAAACGAGAGTGAGATTCAGTGGTCGCACCTATCGCATTCCGAATACCAAACGCAATAATCCGTATGCCAGAACGCCAAGTAGAGCCCCCGCCGGTAATGTCACGACCCATGCAAGAACCATCTCCCTTACTCGCTTCCAATCAACTGCTCCGCCCTTCTGAATGCCGATTCCAATGATCGCGCCTGTTGAGACGTGTGTCGTTGACATCGGCAGTCCGAGGAATGCGCCAGGCCCTACGAGAAGTGAAGTGACCAGATTGGCAGCGAATCCCTCGCGATGGTTCATGGGTGTGATCTTCTCGGCAAGGACTGTAGTGACTCTGCGTCCTGCCTGCAAGCTGCCTGCCAGCATTCCACCAGCTACGATTACATACGCGAGAAATGAGGAAGGAAGCGCGACGCCTGAAATGCTGATAGCAGCAAGTCCGATCGCGACCATTTTGGGCGCATCGTTCAAGCCACGGGCAAAACTCGTGCCCGCACTCGTTACCCAGTGCAATTGATCAAATGTGAAGGAGAATGTTCGAGAGGATTGGGCAGACGCATCGCCCTCGCGGCAGGCGACGACTTTGATTGCTGGCACAGCAGACGATGCGACGACGTTACCTGATGCCATCGCGAGCAATGGGCG
>Ga0070698_100002547_pt1 | contig 20081 bp, 18 predicted proteins | sample KBSK1502metaG_FD_65477 | JGI IMG/M metagenome (GOLD analysis project Ga0070698, IMG submission 65477) | Corn, switchgrass and miscanthus rhizosphere microbial communities from Kellogg Biological Station, Michigan, USA - KBS K1-50-2 metaG | ecosystem: Host-associated > Plants > Roots >...
GTCGCGCTCTAGAAGAGGTTCAGGCCGTGCCCGAAGCGCAGGAGCGCTAGCCGAAGCCGACCGGGGCCTAGGTTTCGGACTGCCAGCCTGAGGAACGGAGTCAGCAGCTGCACGGCAGTATCAACGCGGGCGGAAGTGTAGGGTTACGGCCCTTCCTTGCGCAAGCTGGTTGACGAACTCAAGGCCTGCTACCCCGCCGCCTCGCGCCTCATAACGATCAGATGTACTCCGAAGAGCCGTGAGATCTTGGTGGCGAGCGCGGTGGTGCGCCGGAAGTAGGGCGGATACGAAACCAGGTCGAGACGCCTGAAGCCAAAGCGTTTGTAGTAGCCCTCGAGCTCGCGCCGACACGACAGGTGCAGGACGACGCCCGGTTCGCGCGCGAGGAGCGCATTGATGAGCGCCGTCCCGATGTGCTCGCCCTGGCGCCTGGGCACGATCGCGATCGAGGCCAACTCCCGGCTTCCGTCGCCGTGCGACTTGACCTGACCCACTCCGACCAGCGCTCCGTCGTCCTCGGCGACCAGGAAGTTCGGCCACCGACCGTTCATGCGGGGCAGGTGCACCTCCTTGATGAGGCCTCGGATCGAGGGCTCGTCGGCCTCGATGGCGAGACGTATGGTGACGGACATCTGGCGCCAGTAGACTATCCCCGGGGTCCCGCCAACCCAGCCTAAAGAATGCCGCACGCCCCCAACACCTTTGTCCACCTCCACAACCACACCGAGTACTCGCTGCTCGATGGGGCCAGCCGCATCCATCCGCTCGTGGAGGCTGCGGCCAAGCTCGAGATGCCCGCCCTGGCCATCACCGATCACGGCGTCATGTACGGCGCCATCCATTTCTACAAGGCCTGCAAGGAAGCCGGTATCAAGCCGATCGTGGGCTGCGAGGTCTACGTCGCGCCGCGCTCGCGCCTGATGCGCGAGGGTCGCGTCGACCGCGACCCGAGCCACCTCACGCTGCTGGCCGCGAACCACGAGGGCTACCTCAACCTGATGAAGCTCTGCACGGTGGGGCAGATGGAGGGGATGTACTACAAGCCGCGCATAGATAAGGAAATCCTGGCCGAGCATTCGGCGGGGCTGATCGCTCTCTCGGGTTGCCTGCAAGGCGAGGTAGCGAGCCGGGTCGTCGAGAACGACCTCGATGGCGCGCGCGAATCGGTGGCGACGTTTCGGGACATCTTCACCAAAGACCGCTTCCTGCTCGAGGTGCAGCGCCATGGCATCGACCGGCAGGATCGCGTCAACGATGCGCTCACCGGCTTCGGCAAGGAGTTCGGGCTGCGGCTGGTCGCCACCAACGACCTTCACTACGTCCACCGCGAGGACTCCGAAGCGCACGACGTGCTGCTGTGCCTGCAGACGGGCGCGCGGTTCAACGACCCCAATCGCTGGCGCTTTTCGACGCAGGAGAACTACCTGAAGACGTCAGAGGAGATGGCGGAGAAGTTCGCCGACCTGCCTGAGGCGCTTGCAAGCACGCTCGAGGTGGCGGACATGTGCGACCTCAAGCTGGCCCTGGGCGCCACGCTGTTGCCGCCGTTCGACGTTCCGGATGGGCTGTCTCCGGACCAGTACCTGACCAAGCTGGTCGCGGACGGCTTGAAGTGGCGCTATGGCGGCGAGCCGAGCAAGGCTGCGCAGGAGCGGGCCGAGAACGAGCTGGCCGTCATCAAGGCGACGGGCTACGCGTCGTACTTCCTGATCGTGTGGGACTTCTACAACTTCGCCCGCAAGCACGAGATCGTGGTCGGACCGGGCCGGGGCAGCGCGGCAGGGAGCCTGGTCTCGTACTGCCTGGGGATCACGAACCTCGATCCGCTGGCGCACGGCCTCATCTTCGAGCGGTTTTTGAACATCGACCGCGTGTCCATGCCCGACATCGACTGCGACTTCTCGGTGGAGGGCCGTGAGAAGGTCATCAAGTACGTCTCGGAGAAGTACGGGACGGATCGCGTGGCGCAGATCATCACGTTCACGACGATGGCCTCGAAGGCGGCCATTCGCGACGTTGGGCGTGTCCTGGAGGTGCCGCTGCGCGACACCGACCGGCTGGCCAAGCTCGTCCCCGTTTGGCAGGGTCGCTCGAAATCGCTCGACGACGCGATGAAGGAGGTCTCCGAGCTCCGGGAGGCGTACGAGTCGAACGAGGACCAGAAGCGATTGATCGACGTCGCGCGCGCTCTGGAGAACGTGAGCCGCAACGTGAGCACGCACGCCGCCGGCGTCGTGATCGCGCCCGAGCCGCTGGTGCGCTACACGCCATTGCAGTTCGGCCCGAAGAGCGACGCGGTGATCACCCAGTACGACATGAAGGCGGTCGGAGACATAGGCCTTTTGAAGATCGACTTCCTCGGCCTGCAAAACCTCGACATCATCGCCACGTGCCTGCGGCTGGTTCGCGAGCGGCGGGGAATCGAGATCGACCTGGATGCGGTGCCCTTCGACGATGCCAAAACGTTTGAGCTGCTGTCCGCCGGCGACACGCACGGTGTGTTCCAGCTCGAAGGTGCCGGCATGCGCCGGATGGTGATGGACATGCGACCGCAGTCGTTCGGCGACGTTTCCGCGGCGGTGGCGCTGTTTCGGCCGGGCCCGATGGTCAACATCCCCGCGTTCATCGCGCGCAAGCAGGGACGCGAGCCCATCGAGTACATGCATGAGCGGCTGGAGCCGATCCTGCGCGAGACGTACGGCGTGATGATCTACCAGGAGCAGGTGATGATGGCCGCGCGCGAGCTGGCCGGGTTCACGATGAGCGAGGCGGACATTCTGCGGGCCGCGATGGGGAAGAAGGACAAGCCCAAGATGGCCAAGCAGCGGACGAAGTTCGTGGCGGGGGCGGTCGAGCGAGGCATCGCGACGTCGACCGCGGAAACGCTGTTCGACGGCATCGCGAAGTTCGCCGAGTACGGATTCAACCGCGCGCATTCGGCCGCGTACGGCGTGATCGCGTATCAAACCGCCTACTTGAAGGCGAACTACCCGCTGGAGTACATGACCTCGCTGCTGATCCACATGGAGGGATCGGCGGACAAGGTCGCGACGGCGATCGTGGACTGCCGAATTCGTGCGATCGAAGTGCTGGCTCCGGACATCAACCGGTCGCGCGCGGACTTCTCGATTTCCGACGACGGCCGCATCTTGTTCGGCCTGGCGGCGATCAAGAATGTCGGTCAGCACGCGGTGGAGTCGATCGTTTCGCTGCGCGACGCTGACGGTCCGTTCAAGTCTCTGGAGGACCTGTGCGAGCGGACGGTGGCGATCCAGGACGTGAACAAGCGGGTGCTGGAGTCGCTCGTGCAATCGGGCGCCTGTGACTCGCTGGGCGAGCGGGCGCGACTGGCGTACGTGCTGGAGCATGCGGTGGCGCGGGCGGAGCGGGCGCGGCGTGACCGCGAATCGGGTCAGATCTCGCTGCTGGAGATGGTGGGATCGGAAGAGGTGACCGCCGATGACTATGGGCTGGCACTCGATATCGCTCCGATGGCGGGGGAGGAGAAGCTGCGGCTGGAGAAGGAGCTGCTCGGCTTGTACTTGTCCGACCACCCGCTGCGGCGCATCTCCACGGAGCTGGCTCGGTTGTCCGACACGCAGGCGGTGGAGGTGACCAGCGCGCTGCAGGACACCGAGGTGCGAGTGGCGGGGCTGGTGCGAGAGGTGCGGCGGGTGGTGACGCGGAAGGGCCAGATCATGGCGTATGCGTCGCTGGAGGATTTGACGGGGACGGTCGACGTGGTGCTGTTCCCGCGGGTGTTCGAGCAGGTCCGGCTGCTGTTCGAGCCGGACAAGGTAGTGGTGGTGGCGGGGAAGGTGGACGCGCGGGCGGGGTCGACACGCGCCACGGGCGCGTCTGCCTCACCGGTCGAGCCGGAGATGGAAGCCGAGGTCGAGATGGCGTCGGTGGTGGCGGACATGGCGTGGCTGTGGGACGACCCCGAGTGCCTGCCGGTGGCGCGCCGGCAGCTCCTGCACGTGCGGCTGCCATCCGGCGACGACGGCCTGGCGGAGCGCCTAGAGGCGGTGCTGGCCCGGCACCCTGGGTCAGATGAGGTGGTGCTGCATGTGGTGGTCGGGAGCCGGGAGGTGACCGTGCATGCCGATCGCTATCATGTCCAGGCCGGAGCGGCGCTGGCGGCCGAGCTGGACGAGCTGGTGGGCCCCGCGTCGACCCGTCTGGAGACGGTCCGCCCGAAGGCGCAGTCGAACGGGAACGGCCGGGGCAAGCCGAGCTGGAGATGAGATGAGGTGAGAGGAGAAGAGATGCACGAACACGAAGACGAGGATGGCGCGCTCGGCCGGTATGTGGTCGTGAAGGCGCTGGAGGATGGGGTGGTGATCATGGGCCTGACGCGGGGCAGGGACACGCGCTCGCACCACTCGGAGCGACTGGACGCGGGCGAGGTGATGGTTGCGCAGTTCACGGAGCTGACGGCGGCGATCAAGATCCGGGGCCGGGCGGAGATCCTGACCGACGTGGGCCGGGTGGAATCAGGTTCATAATCCCCTCTCCCCGCAGGGGAGAGGGTCGGGGAGAGGGCTCAGGAAGCCAACTAGAATCTTTGGCCTACGGCACGCCCACGTAGCTCAGGCGGTAGAGCATTTCCTTGGTAAGGAAAAGGTCCCCGGTTCGAATCCGGGCGTGGGCTCCACCAAGTTTAAATACGTTCGGGCATACGGTTCGGGACCGTGAGGCCCTGGATTCAAATCCCGGGCCCCGACCAGTTCTGAATTCGAACCCTCTATTGATTGTGCTCCTAATGTGACAACGCTGCTGTATTGGTGTAGCACGCATGCAGCACAGCGTCAGAATCGAGCTTCATGTGCAATGGAATTGTTGCTGCGCCTCCGAGCCCCGCGGCTATCCGCGGCTGCCCAAAAACAAATAGCATCCCTTTGAGAGGACCATGGCGGTCAGTACTGGCCCACCGACGCGCTCACAGTAGCGGAGCGACTTCTTATGGCTGAACGAGTGAGCGAGTAGAGGGCTTAAACAGGCATGACCGTGCTAAGCACCGGGCGGAAACTCAAGGAACATGATCCCGATGGGTGAAACTGGCGACCCGATTCTTGGGGCGCTGGCAGACTTGGCTCTGACCGCATTCGACCATCAACAGAGACAGTTCGCGCCGTCGTCACCTGACGAGCTCTTGGCGGTACTAGGCGACCCCCTCGACCGTGAGTTGGCTGCATTCACTTGGATCGGCAATCCCAACACGATTCCCGGTTTTAGTCACACAGCTGCTCTCATACTCTCTGCCCCGGCTTTAGATTCGGTGAGACCACGTCCTGGTCAGGTTGACCCAATGGTTCTCCACCAAGGTTGGGGAATCCGGCTGTCGGGCAGCGGCCTCGTGATGAGCCTACTTACGTCGGCTCTCGAGCAGATCTTCTTCCTTGGCCAGCCGCGCGATGCAGAGAGCTACGTGCGCTTGGTCCTTCAGAACTTTGAGGAGCTGTGCAAGGCGGCACGCGGAGAGCCAGTCCGTGCGATTGAACTCGTGGGTTTCGGAGGAGTCCGCATTCCACCCGATTGTTCAATTAGGACTCCGTGGGGGAGTGTCACTCAGTTACCTTACGTGCGCGGGCTGAAGTTGTGGAGTGCTCGTCGCCGCACAACAGTCACTCTGGCGATTCCAATCGAGCTGAAAGTACGTTTCGATTCGAGTCCGCATCCAGTATTTTTGCCGCCTGACGAATCTCTTCATGAGGCCAGCCTCCGGGCTGGACGAATGTTTCCCCTGGCCGTGGCTCTGGCGACTACTGCTGCAGCGGCTGCCGCCGAGCTATGGGCGAACGTATTGCCTCCGTTTGCCGGGCGCGGCACTGGCTACCTCCATTACGTCGGCACTTCCGGTCCACATGATGTCGAACTAACAGCCGCTGATATTGAAGAAATCGAGAAATGGCTTCAACTCGTGGATGAACGCCATGCTCCAACTATTGACATTGCTGTGCGCCGTCTCTTATCTGCCCTGGCTTATCGCACGGATCCCGCCGACAAGCTGGTCGATTCGGTCATGGCCTGGGAGAACCTGTTCGGAACAAGAACCGAAAGCAGCTTTCGCGTCACGGCCGCCCTAGCGCGATTCTTAGAGCCCGATCGAACTAAGCGTCGAGAACTCTATAAAACGCTGGCTGACCTGTACGGGGTTCGGAGCAGGGTCGTTCACGGAGATGTCGTGGGTGATCAGGTGGTCGAGACGGCGGCTGACAAATCTCTTTACTACGCGACGAATGCTTTGAAGAAGATCTATCTCGAACACCCGGACTGGCTCACGCTCACGAGCACGCAGAGATCTGATCGGCAGCTCCTCGAGGAGCCTTGAGAGATCGAGAATGCCTTCCGCCCAGATCAGTCTCCTGCCGGTTAAACTGAGATGCGCCAATGACGCTCAGGTCCTCTGGCAAGCGGTGTCTCTTACCTTAGAGTAGACACCGTGAGTTCGACCGACGACGACCCCGATTTGGGTGGCGCCGGCGCCGAAGGCGCCTATAACGTGTTGATTGTTCGTTGGCACAAGTCGGCTGACGCTTTTAACCCTGTCGATACGATTCAGGCTGTCGCCGAGGATCATGGGTATCGAATTAAGTCGACGGTTGCTAAGAAGTCGGGTCGGTACTCCATCCGCATAGACACCGAAGCCTCCGTAAAGGGCCGCAAAGGGCGTAAGCCCGAGCTGGTCAGTCGCGAGACAGCGAAGGCGGCGGCTAGGCTCCTTCGAGCTGCCATGCGCGATCCTCGCCTGGCGCCGACCATAGCTGCGCTGGCAACGCGAAGCCAGGCTGGCGAAGATGTTTCCGCGGAATTGCTTAAGGTTGTCGCCGGGACTCAGGCGAGTTCACAAACGGTTTCGAGCTAGGCCTCCTCGATCGTTTAGGTAGGGCCGCCGGCACTCCGCCTTCGCCAAGCATTGCTCGGAGTTGGTCGCTCAATCCAATCTAGGGGCGCCGCTATCGCGAGACTCAGATAACGTAGCTTCTACCTTGGGAAGTTCCAACCCGGCGCCAACGGAGACCCCTGCCGCGCGAGCGCTGCGGAACCTAAGGCTCTCGCACGGATACGTGAGTAGTCAAGGTGACTTGGTCGGGCGCTTTTACATCCCGTGCCTGAATTTGAGCCGGACCTACGATCGGTCGGCCGGCTACTTTCGCAGTAGCCTCTTCGCTCTAGTCGGAGTCGCGATGTCCGATTTTGCTCTTCGGGGGGGGCGCATGCGGTTGATCTGCTCGCCTGGTATACCACCGGACGATCTACGGGCGATCGAAGAGGGACTTCAACTGAGGGATTCTCTAACCAGCAGTCTGCTCAAGGATCTCAGCGCTGTCCTCGAAAACCCAACGGACCGCCCGGTCGTACGGCTACTTGCAACGTTGATTGCGCTCGGGCGACTTGATGTCAAGATCGCATACAAGCCGGGCGTGCCCGGCATATATCACGAGAAGCGGGGTATCTTCAGCGATTCTGTCGACACCGTGAGCTTCGTCGGGTCAAACAACGAGACCTTGTCGGCTTGGGACCCTCACCTCAATCATGAGTCGTTCGAAGTGTTCACCTCGTGGGCGAACGCAAGTGATGCCGAACGCGTTGAGCGCCATATTCGCGATTTCGAAGCACTTTGGCGGGGCCAGACCCCTGGACTGGTAGTCAGTGACATCCCAGATGTTCCGCGCAATGAAATTCTTAAACATGTGAATGCTCAGGGCATCGAAGCAGCGGTGGAGGATGTCCGCCAAGTAGTGAGTTCGGTCGGACACCCCGCCGTCGTTCGAACAATCCGGCGGACACTTATGCCTCATCAAATCGCGGTCGTTGAAGGATGGTTCGCGGCGGGTAATCGGGGGCTCATCGATCATGCGACCGGCTCAGGTAAAACACTGGCCGCCCTCGAAATTGTTCGACGATGGGTTCGGCCAGGCCGCCCGGCGCTCATCCTGGTGCCAAGTGAACTTCTTGCGCGACAGTGGCGCAGTGAGGTTGACCTTGAGCTTAGTGAAGTGCAACCAAACCTGCTCCAGGCTGGAGGCGGATCGTCGCGAACGTTATGGATGCAAACCCTTGCAGACATGACAAGAAGCGATCGCGATCTTGGTCCACGCGTCACCATCTCTACGATGCAAACGGCCTCGTCAGAGGACTTCATGCGTCGAATTCAAAGTGGTCCGCACCTTCTCCTCGTTGCCGATGAGGTTCACCGGATTGGTAGCCCTCAGCATCGAAAGCTGCTCGGCCTAGAGGCTGGGGGGCGGCTGGGACTGAGTGCAACTCCGGAGAGATTCCACGATCTAGCCGGCACAGCGGCAATCAGCGAATACTTCGGTCCCGTGCTGTCGCCCGGCTTCGGGATTCCAGAGGCAATCGAAATGGGCCGACTCGTGCCCTATGACTATTTCCCGCACGTCGTCGAACTGACCGAGTCTGAAGCGCAGCGGTGGCGGCAAATGACGGACAGGATCGCAGCGGAGTATGCCAAGCTGCCGGAGGAAGGCGGCACGAAACGTCTAACCGACTGGTTCGTGAACCTCTTAATCAAGCGAGCCCGAATTGTCAAGGGTGCAGCTGCCAAGGTCCACCTTGCCGCCGAACTGGTGCGAGATGAGTATCAGGACGGTCAACACTGGCTCGTGTATTGCGACGACCGCGTCCAATTGACTCGGGTCAAAAAGGCGATTGAAAGCCTTCACCTTCCGGTTATGGAGTATCACTCCGTGATGGCCGGAGCCAGGCAGGAGACGCTGGAGCACTTTCGGATTCGAGGAGGGATCATGGTCGCCATCCGGTGCCTTGATGAGGGAGTAGACATTCCGACCATTAGTCACGCTCTGATACTTGCGAGTTCAACGAACAGCCGCGAGTTCATACAGCGTCGCGGAAGAGTCCTTCGCACAGCGCCGGGCAAGTACTCGGCCGCCGTCCATGACGCCCTTGTTGTTGTGCCGACCGGCGGCGGAGGCTACGCTGCGCTGTCCTCCGAAATTCGGCGAGCGCTTGAATTCACAGCGAGCGCGCGGAACGAGGCGGGGCGGCAATCCCTTGAGGCTCTGATGGAGCGTTCCGAAAATCGAGATTCAATCGAGTTTGAAGAGGTTGAACAGGATGGGCACTAATCCGAACATCGAGGAGCGCCGAACGCGGCGGACCGAAGCCAGGGCTCGCGAGATCATCGAGCGTCTACGGAGTGAGGCGGCTGCTGACATTGCTGATGACACCGCACGAACGATTCTGACCGATGCGTTTGTGTCCGGCATCCTGGATGTGGCTTGGAGATTTCAGTTCGAAGATGATCGAACAGTTCCGCGTGCAAGGGTGCGGCAGCTCGTGAGTGATGCAATCGAGCGTCGGGCTCTTGGGGAAGCCCAATGAAGCTGCGCCGTCTCACGATGGAGAACTTTGGCCCATATGTAGGCAAGCATGAGATAGACCTAGACGTACCATCAAGCACTCCGGTCATCCTTGTCCACGGTGAAAATGGGCGAGGCAAAACATCGATCTATAACGCCATTCGCTGGTGTTTGTACCAAACCACCACGGACAGGCAAGGGCGTGAACGCAGTACCCACAGCTTGATGAGCTATGACGCACTCGACATCGGTGAGTACTTTATGGGCGTGACGCTAGAGTTCGAGCACGATGGCGACGAGTATCAGCTCGAGAGACACGTTCAGGCGGCCAGGCGGCCAGCAAGTGACGCTGCACTGACTTTCCAGACTTCTCTTCGCCAGGATGGCCATTTTGTTCCAGGTGAAGAGATCGCTGACCGCATCGCGAACATCCTGCATCCAAGCATCGCTCGATTCTTTCTGTTCGACGCGGAAATGCTCTCACAATACGAGGCTCTGGTCGATGAACCCGGCCGAGACACGGAGCTTGTTCGGAACTCAATTGAACGAATTCTTGGCCTACCTGCATTGCAACTCATGCAGGCGGATCTGCGGACGCTCAGAACCGCAGCAGAGGCAAAGCAGCTAACGACAGTAAAAGCGACCAAGCGTCATGACTCCCTCGTGGCCAAAATCCAACAGTCCCAGGACGCTCTAGCGGCCATCGACGGCGACCTACAAAGTCTTCAAGACCTGGCGCAGCAGGCCGAGGCAGAGCGCAGCGCCGTCAGCGATGAGCTCAGACAGTTCATCGACGTCCAAGCGGATGTCAGAGAGCTTGAGTCGGTCGAAGAACAAGAGCGGCAGGAAGTCGAGGCTGAGAAGCGAGCACTTGAGCAGGTCAAGGTTATGCTGGCAGCTGGCTGGTGGGCGCCGATGGTGGCTCCCGTTCGGGAACGTCTGGCTGCTGCCCGCGCCGCAATCGCGGCAGCGACAGCAAACATTCAGGCTGATGCAACCGATCGATTCCTAATCCACCTGCTCGAGCACGCCGCCGAGCACGACCGCTGTGACATATGTGAGCAGGCGATTGCTGGCCCTACCCGTGGAAAGCTCGTTTCGCGTCTCGAGGAGTTGCACGCCAGACTCAAAACAGCGAACGATCAACACCAAGCCCTCGCAGGAGGGGTGAAGGCACAGGATGCTCTCCAGGCCTTTGATGATGCTGATCTGCTCAGCCGGCTACGCCAGGGAGAAGTGGACGTCCGACGATCTCGACTCCGGCAGCACACACTTGCAAACCGAGGCGATGAACTCCGTCGGCGGCTACGCGACCATCCGAAGGCTGAGATCAGTTCCCTTGAACATCGCCTCAATCTCGCGGGTGAGCGAATTCGCACACTCCAGGCCAAGACCGCCGAACGCCGGTTAGATCGGGCACAGCAAGCGTCCGAGTTACAGGGCTTGCAGAAAGAGCTTCAGAAACTGCCGGGGGCGGACCCTCGGACCTCGACCGAGTTCGCCATCTACTCGGCTCTCGATGGTGTGTTTGAGGAGGCCCTGTCAGATTTTAGATCACAGCTGCGAATTGACGTTCAAGACGAAGCGAGCGCGATCTTCCGTGAACTACGCACCGAGCAAGGCTATGCAGGTCTGCGAATTAACGATCAGTTTGGGCTCCAGGTAGTCGATTTGAACGACCGCGTGATTGGCGAGATCTCGGCAGGCTATTCCCAAATCGTTGCACTCAGCCTTGTTGGTGCCCTGAATCGGTGTGCCACGCGTGTCGGCCCCGTTGTAATGGATACCCCTTTTGGGCGACTGGATGTCGGCCATCGTGAACGGATCTTGCGATTCATTCCCAGCCTGGCTCATCAAGTTATCCTGCTTGTGCAGTCGGGGGAGCTCGATCGTGATCGAGATTTGCGATACCTGGCCGGCAAGGTTGGGCGCGAACTCACCATCCAGCGAGTGTCGCATCAGTCCTCACGGATTGAAGCTACCGGCGTAGAGGCATGAGTCCGACGGAACGCGTTCGCGTCACAGTGGGTCTTACGCCTGCAGGGTCCGAAGCCCTGACGAAGGTTATGAGCACCAAATGGTTCGCGACAGAGATGGACGCATACAAAGTTGCCATCGCGGTAGCGCTTCGCTCCGAGATTAACGTTGACCAGCCTCTTGTCGGGGTCACTACGAAGTTCAATATGGGAAGTCTCGACCCCGACGGCAAGCTGGTTGCTCTGATAGATAGTGTGTTTGGTGCACGCGCTGGCGATCCGGGAGCACTGGCAGAGCGATTGGCTGAGCAGGGATTGGGAATCATGGCGACTAAGCTGCTAGATCACGAGGAGAGGCTGACTGACGTTTTAGGGATACCCTCGGACAGTCCTTCCAGTCCAGAGTCTTAGAGTGGCCGGCCTCACCAAGCCAGCACTTGCGAGGCTGGTAGAGCGCCACCTGGCGGGTTCGCATGTCGCTCTTGTGAGCGCGACGTTCGCGTATCCGGCGGCTCCCTTGCTGCCTTGGCTATGTCACGCTCGGATTTCCGACTACGGCGAGCGGAACTTCGCGATCTATTTCTGGACGATCGGCCACGGCGGCCGGACTCGTGCTCAGGACGAATACCGTATCCAAACCAAGCTCGAGCGTGGAGATAGGCGCCTTGCATTTGATCGCGGCACGACGCTCCTTCTAGGCTACTACCGCAGCGACTTAGATACGTCGGGCCGTTCGGTTGGTAATAACGCACCGAACGAGATGGAGGTCTTTGCCGCGTGGGATGCCCTTCCACGGCTGCGTCTTGGATACAGCTCGTCGTGCCAGGTGCCCTTCAGTACCCTCCTACGGGCACATCAAGTGGGCTTCGGCTCTTGTGTGAGATCCCTCCCAGGTGGCGTGGTCGAAACGGTGATCGCGGTTCCGCCTCGGCACCTGGACCTGTACATGGAGCATGCATCCCTTGGCCATCAGAACATCGATCTCCAGTCTCTTCGCAGATCAATCGCTCTTCGCGAGAACGCAACGACTCCTTAACGGGCTCAATTGCGATCGTCGAGACCGGCTTCTAGATTGATCTCGATGGCCAAGAGCGCTGAATCTTTCCCCAGGATATCCACATGCTGTAGTAGGGCCGGTATTTGACCACGACATATAGTACGATCAGCTCAGAAGGAGTCGCCTTCGTGCACGCCGGGTGACGTCGACGAACTTGAAGTCAGGTCTCGCACAAGGAGGCGACCAATTGGCACTTCCAATCGAACGGCAGGGGTCGCAAAGGGCAGGTCGAACCGAGGACTTGGGCTCGGTAGGCGCCAGTCTCGCTTATGAGACGTACCTCGGTCGCGCCTATCAAGGCGATTCGCGCGTGCTCCTCCAGTCAAATGAGGTCCGGCCGGAATCCGTTGACCTCCTGATGATGTCGCCTCCGTTTGCACTGACGCGGCAGAAGGACTACGGCAACGAAACCGCCAGTCGGTACGTCGAGTGGTTCAGTTCATTCATTCAACCATTCCTTCGAGTGCTGAAGCCCACCGGCTCGATGGTGATTGACATTGGCGGAGCATTCCTCCCGGGTCGACCCCAACGTTCTACGTACCATTTCCAGCTCGTCGTCGAATTGGCCAAGCACTTCGATCTGTGCCAAGAGTTCTACTGGTACAACCCCGCTAAACTGCCATCGCCAGCCGAGTGGGTCAATGTACGAAGAGTTCGAGTTAAGGACTCAGTGAATCCGGTCTACTGGTTTGCTCGGGACGCGGCCAACACCAAAGCAGACAACCGACGGGTCTTACGGCGCTACTCCGAATCGATGGAGGCACTTCTCAAGAATGGCTACCAATATCGCGTGCGACCGTCGGGACACGACATTTCCCATAAGTTCACGCGGCGCCACGATGGTGCTATCCCGCCTAATCTCCTAGGACCTAGTCACGACACAGATGAAATACCGACAGAGCTTGTTGGTGATGAGTTCGAGTCTTTGTTCCCGAACCTCCTGGCCATCTCCAACACGAGTTCGAACGCTCGCTACCAGCGTGCTTGTGCCGCCCATGGAATCAAACCGCACCCGGCGCGTTTCCCGCTTGGGCTTCCGGCATTCTTCATCGAATTTCTCACAGAGATGGGCGATCTTGTTTGCGATCCGTTCGCGGGAAGCAATGTCAGTGGCGAAGCAGCCGAAAGCCTCGGTCGCAGGTGGACCTCATGTGATGTCGATGATGAAGGCGGGACGTACGTCCGTGCGTCAGCATTTCGTTTCCCAAACGCCAAGCTCACTCCGGAGTTTGACTATGCACCCGATGGCACCTACCGCGTAACTGCTCGACACGCTGATGGTGAGTTAGCCGGATCGCGTGAAGGCTTGCCCACGCGCGATTCAGCCTAGGTCTCGGCCCTGGTCTCAAATTCCTCGGATGACTATTCAGGTCTACTGGGGCCTGGGTCTGCCAGAAACGTTGCTCCTATTCTGGGAGGAGTTTCGAGAGGGACTAGCACCCGCTGGCCAGGTCCTGCAAACTAGGTTTCATGCCACGGGAGCCTGGTCGAGTTGCAGTTGTGGAAGACGCAATGCGTAGGCTAAACCGGCCCGCGAGCGTACCTCAGATCGTCGAAGCTTTGTCGAGCGGAGGCATCGGGCGGAATCACGTCAAGGGCCGCTATCTTGCGGTTGCGAAGAAGTAAGCGAGTCGAAGGGGCACGTCGAGGTCATGGGCGCTTTATCGGTTGATCGCCGCCGAGCACTAGTGCGGGACGGAGAGGAGTCCTGTGGCCGCTCGCACCCGCTACGGGTAGCGGTAAGGAGCGCCACGCGTAGATGAGTCGAATCGCCTTGCGGCCTCGTGCAATTATCTTCGATGGCGACGACACGCTCTGGCTAACTGAGCTGCTCTACGATCAGGCGCGGCAGCATGCGCGCAGGGTAGTTGAAGCCGCCGGCTTTGATGGTGCTGCCTGGGAAGCACTCGAGCGCAAGCTTGACGTAGCCAACGTTGAACGATTGGGCCACACGCTGGCACGTTTCCCAACCTCCTGCGTGGAGGCTTACCGTGCGATCTGCCTTGAAGCTGGCCGTGCACCCGAAATCAGAGTTGAAACCGATGTCCGTGCGGCGGCCAACGAGGCTTTTGAGATGCAAGCACCCCTCGTGCCTTCAGCTCGCAAGACGCTCACAGCTTTCAAGGCGCGAGGTTACCTGTTAGCTCTCCTCACAAAGGGGGATCCGATACTGCAGCGCCGACGAATCGACCAGAGTGGGCTGGCCCCACTATTTGACCTGATCATGGTTGTCGAGGAAAAGACGCCGGAGATAATCGCCTCGGTCCTTAAGAAACTGGGTGTCAACCCGGATTCGGCCTGGAGCGTCGGCAACAGCCTACGCTCTGACATCTATCCATCTCTTGCCGCCGGCGTACAGCCAGTGTGGATCGATGCTCATGTCTGGGAGTACGAACGAGATCATGATGCGACTATTGATGACCGGGTAATGGCTCTCGATGACCTGGCTGGCCTGATAGAGGTTGCGCCATGAACACCTCAGCCGTCCTGTTGAAAGTGATCTCTCCGAAAGCCACGGTCAGCAAAGCACAGACGGCTCTTACCTTCACGGACGTCTTGTTCGGATTCGTGATCTTTGAACTATTCACACGGATTGCTCACATAAACACCTTTCCAGGGTATGTTCAGGCGCAGCTGGTTCTCGCAGCAACACTGGTTGTCGCAAGTTGGATTGGCTTTCGCACAAGTCTGAACCGGCCGCGGTGGGAAATCAAATTCATAAACCTTCCCCTCGCTCGATTCATACTCGACCAAGCGATGGTCGTTCTGTATTTCCGCGCCGCAACGCTGACACCGGTTCCATTAACCGCAGGTATCACGATCCCTAAGTCTGGGCCTCTTGTCCACGATACGCTACTCGCTCTTGCTGGCATCTTCGTTCTCTACGCGCTCTGGGATGTTGGCGCCATGTGGATGGCAAATGCTCCACTTGTCTTAAGAACTGAGAAACCTAAATACCCCAAAGTAGACGCTAACGACAACCCAACGAATGACAAGGTCCGGACCGATTGGCCTGCTTTCGTAATAACTTTCGGTGCGCTGCTGGTGATAGTCGCCTTGGCCTTTTGGATCTTCCCCGGCACGAATCTAGACGAGGGTACAGCAGTGAATCTCTTCATCGGGGTCACGATCCTGCTCTTGCTCTATCGGTTTGCCAAGCAGATCAAGTCAACGTTCAGGCCGTCGCAGTGAGTTGGCGATTTCACCTGAATTGAGACGCACAGCGCTGCCGCGTGCATCTGCGGTCGTTGACGTCAGCGTGGCGGGGCTAAGGCCGCTTATTGCTCCTTCGACCAACAACCGGCTCCCGACTGGGCGAGATCTTTTGCTGCAGGCGTTGCTGCATTTGCCGCGCGTAGCCGGGTCCGATGGCTCGATCGATGTCGATCTGGCCGCAGCGGAGATCGCACGACTGCGAGCGCGCCGCGCTGCGGAGCTTGCTCCGTTGCAATGGATGGCGGAGCCGCCTCCCGAAACGCCTTCGTTGGCCGAGCTGGAGGTTCGGGTCATTGCGCAGCGAGACGCGGAGCCTGTTCTCGCTCATTTTCACTATCTGAGATCCTTTCGTGATGACAGCGTTAGCGTCGCTGCGCTTTACGACGATCGAATTGTGGCGCTCTGTTCTGTTTCTCCTCTCGACGTGCCGGCTCTTGCTCGCAAATTGCCGATAATGTCGTTTCAAGAGGCTGCGGTCGTCTCGCGGGTGTTCGCGTTCGACTGGGCTCCTAGAAACGTGATCTCGTTCCTGCTGGCGCGAACTGAGGTGTCAGAGGCGGTGAACAGCGATGTCACGATGTTGTTGACCTATATAAACCCAAACATGGGTTTCAATGGCGCCTCATACAAAGCGGCAAACTGGATTGAGCTTGGCCTCGAAACGGGGACGCGCTACGCATACCTTCATGGCGACTACATCACCGATCGCCGAATATCGACGTTGCCGCCGTCGGAGTTACGACTGGTTGAATTCTCACAAATGCGTCTGCTTCCACTGCAGGTATTGGGTCGATTCCTTAATAGGGACCTTGGTCGGGCCGCCTCGCACATGCCCAAGTTTGTGGTTAAACGAGAGTCGCCATCTGAGGGATGAGTCCTGGCTGATCCCGAAAATCGTCTCTGGAACCGTTGACCCAAGTAGTAAAGATCACACAGATTTCGCTTGATCCACCTTGACTGTCCAACCCTGGCCCAAGTACCGTCGTTTGTTCCGGGTCGTGTGCTTGGCTGCGATTTCGAGGCGCAAGCTGTGAAACCACCGCGAATGCTGTCGTGCTGGGGTTCCTAAGGCTGGAGCGGGAGGCCGGCAGACTTCCAGCCTTCGAATCCGCCGACCAAATCGGTCGCGTTGATCAAGCCGATGTCCTGCAGAGAGGCCGCGGCGAGGCTCGACGAATAACCTTCTGCGCAGACAACTATCACTCTCACCTCGTGGTTCTTGACCTCTTCCATTCGGGCACGGTCGTACCCGGTCGTACCGAGATCTCGCCCTGCTCCGCTCGCCGAGCCTCCAGTGGGGCGCGTCTACAGGCAACGCCCTATGCGGACCCGAGGCCACGCCCCAGATCTCAGATCGTTGTCTCGCTCTCGAAAAGCAGCGTTGAGTAGGCGTACCAGCCGGGTTCGATTCGGTCCCCGATTACCACCTTATTGATGCGTCCGAGCTGGTTTGCGATGACTCGCCACGGCACGTCGGGATCCGCCGTGACCTGGTCCACGACGGTTTGCACGGCTCTCCGCGTTGTATCAGCGGCCAGCTTCACGCGATGACCGCTAATGTCAGCGCTGATCCAAAACTGACCGTGAAACGAGCGAGTGTCGCCGATCGTCGGAGCATTCGATTCACGCAACCAGGTGCGTAGCGTGGCGAGCAGTTGGTGCTTGCCATTTACTCGCAAGCCCTTTTCAAGCCACCCACGTCGGGCGAGCTCCGAGGTTGTATTCATTTGCATTCTCTCAGCGGCAATTCGCTCATGCCACCTGTTGAATCAGCAATCCACCAGGATCATTGGATTCGATCCAAGCGATCGCTACGTGCAATGTCCGCACAGTCTCACCTCGGGAATTTTTTGCGCTTGTCGCATGGGCAACCAACCAGCTGTTCCGGGTCCGCCGAACAGCGTGTTTCGGTCAGGGACCTTACTGTGTACAAGACTTAGGCACGCCGCGCTGAAGTGAACCATCGGGGGTCGTGGGTTCTTCTGCCATACCAACACCAAGCGCTCAGGCCGACCGTATGAGTCAGTCATGTCAAGTCAAGGCCGATGGCGCGTTCGTCCGACCGTGAGGTTCGGGTTCGTAAGGCTTGATCGGGAGGCGGGCCGCCGTCCAGGCTTCAAACCCGCCGATTACATCGGTTGCGTTCACAAGTCCGATGTCCTGGAACGATGCGGCGGCGAGGCTTGATGAGTAGCCCTCGGCGCAGACCATTATCACCCTGACCTGGTGGTCTTTGGCCTGCTCGAGCCGCGATGGGGAGGTTGGGTCGAGACGCCACTCGAGAACACTGCGATCGATCACGATTGCGCCCGGTATTTCGCCCTCCACAGCTCGATCAGATTCCGTACGAATGTCGACCACAAGCACGCCTTGGGCGAGTTCGGCAGCGGCTTGCTCCGGTGTGACTCTCACCAGCCTCCGGCGCGCTCGCTCCACCACTTCGTCGATGGCGGGAGCCATCAGGGCTTCTTGCCGGTCTCGATCCACTGCTCGAACAGATCGACCTGCTCGGACGGCCATTCCGCGTCGCACGGCATCGAGCCGGAGCGCAGCCGCCCGAGGATGCGGTCCGCGACCGTGCTCACATCCTCGTAGGACGTCAGATCGAAGTGGCGCGCCATCGATCGAATGTCCTTCTCGCGAAACAGCGGTCTGATATCGGCGGCGAATCCAACGGTCTTGTCTGCGCTCATGCCCGCACCGTTTCCTGCCCCCGAGCCAGCATCCACGCCTGCCTAGTCATGAAACCGCTCAAGCCCATGATCACAACCCCGTTGACGATGTGCAGCGCCGAGATGACCTGCACGCCGGTGTGCGCGAGGATGAACTGGAGAATCATCAACACGACCAGGGCGCCATTGAACATGAGCATCTGCCGCGGCACTCGCGCCGCGAACGCGAGCCCAAGGCCGATCAGGACTGCAATGCCGATCATGTCGCCCACCACCAGATGGGCATCGAAACCCTTCAGGCCATTGAAGGCGAACACCCCATAACCCGCCAGGTAGAGCTGCAACACGATCAAGGCCGTAACAAGGGTCAACCATCCCGCATAGATCCGTCGCAACATCGATTAGTCCCCCTTCCTTACATGTTGATCCGGCAACGGTCGGTGACCCAGGTGTTCCGCCAGCGCTAGCGCTTCGCTCACCGAGTCGGCTGATCGCTGCAGCGCATCGCGATCATGGGTCGAATAGCTGACACCGCCGCGACGGCTGCCCAGCACAAGCCGGCCGAGCTGCAGGCCTTCATGGACAAGCTGCACTTCGACGCCTGCCCCGTTCACCTGACCGCGACTGTAAACCGGATTCGACGCCGGCTTCAAATAGAGCGACGCGCCGCGCGCCTCGAAGGCCACGACCGCCTCATCCACCAGCCGGCACGCCACTCGATGCACATCCATGACCGACACCACAGCGTCCACATCCTCCCGGAACTGGTCGAGCAAGGCAGTTGCATTGACGCGGCGAAGCCGGCGGTCGACCTGCCTCTGCAGCCAGTCTTTGACGGGGCCGAAGGCGACCACGACAACGAACGCCGTCAGCACATACGCGGCATCGGATTTCTGGCCCGACGTCGAGATGAACAGGCGCTGCACAAACGTGACGACCGCCGCATACAGCGCGCCAAGGATTGCCGTGGCGCCCGCATAGACGATCGTCCGGTTGATGAGCAGGTCGATGTCGTACAGGCGATAGCGCAGGATCGCGATCCCAACCGCCACCGGCACGGTCGAGTACGCGAGTATGAGCGGCGTCAGCGCCAGGTACAGGGGCTGACCGAAAAAGTTCCAGGCCGCTCCCGCATAGACGAGCGTGACCGCGATCAGCACCCCTGAGTAGGCGAACCATTTCAGCTGGAGGCTCTCGTCCCCGTGCGCGTGCTGGAAGCGCCCGATCAGTGCCGCCGCCGCGGCGACGTATCCCAGCACCATCAGCGTCAGGCCCGCGCCCTGGACCTGTCTGAGCAGACTCAGCGGAATCGAGATGCCGATTGGGTTCTGGACCAGCGGAGACAAGCGCGCAACCACCGTGCCGGGGAGAGGCGTGAAGTCGACAAGCGTGGCCGGTTGCTGGATGAGTGCGATGCTGACCGCGAAAAGGGCGGTACCGGTTACGGCCAGCACATCGACCGCCCGCCACCGATCCGGCACTCGTCCATCAGGGAAGCGAACCGCGATCAGCGGCAGCGAGAGACCGAGCGCAAGCGTCCATCCCCAGGTGCCGAGCCACACCGCCACGGAACCGAGCGGCCAGGAGCCATGTTCGATCACCAATGCGAAATAGCCGTAGCCGGTGGGCAGATGGAAGAGGCCTACCGCGAGTGACGTGGCACACATCAGCCAACCGATGCTGTTTCGCGACCCTCGCGAAGCAATCAAAGCCCCGAGCAGCCCCATCAGGATGCCGACCAGGTAGACGACCTGGAATGTAACCGGCGCACGGAAGGCCAAAGCCACGCCGGCGCCCGCCACGCAGGCCACGG
>Ga0070698_100002548_pt1 | contig 20080 bp, 22 predicted proteins | sample KBSK1502metaG_FD_65477 | JGI IMG/M metagenome (GOLD analysis project Ga0070698, IMG submission 65477) | Corn, switchgrass and miscanthus rhizosphere microbial communities from Kellogg Biological Station, Michigan, USA - KBS K1-50-2 metaG | ecosystem: Host-associated > Plants > Roots >...
GCTCATGGCCGCCGGGCCAGCACCGCGGCGGCCCGCGGCTGATTTCCTTGATCTTGTGCCGGTGAGGTCCGGCGAGCATGGCCGTGTGGGCGGGCGGCCACGGCCGGCCGGGGGTCACAATGGGAGCATCCGGCGCGTCAGCGGCCGTGGGAGGCGAGGGGCCATGACCTACATCGCCGTTACCGCCTTGAGCCACTGCGGAGCAGTGCGGGACCACAATGAGGACAGCCTGGTGGCCGGGCCGTGGACACTGTGCGCAACCGTCACCGAGAACCCGCAGACCCTGTTCTTCCCGCTCGGCACCCCGCTGGTCGCCGCGGTCGCCGACGGCCTCGGCGGTCACTCCGCGGGCGAGGTGGCCAGCGCCCTAGTCGCCCGGCAGCTCGCGCAGGCCGGCCCGTCGCTGGACAGCGAGGACAGCGTCCGGGAGGCGCTGAGCAGGTGCAACCGCGCGGTTCATGCGGCGGCGTCGGGTAACCCGGCACTGACCGCGATGGGGACGACGGTGGCCGGCGTCGTCATCACTCCGGAGCTGGTGCTGGCCTTCAATGTCGGTGACAGCCGGGTCTACGCGGCCGGCTCCGGTGGGCTGCGCCGGCTGAGCACCGACGACCGGCCGTCGGCTCAGGGGCTGCCGCCCGGCATCGTCACTCAGACGCTGGGCGGCACTGACGAGCTGGTCGCGGTCGATCCGCATATGGCCACGTCGCCGCTGTCCGAAGACACGAGCTACCTGATCTGCACCGACGGGCTGACCGATCCGATTCCCGACGAGGTGCTCGACGAGGTGCTGCGCCGGCACCGGGACGGCCAGGCAGTGTTCGAGCTGTGGAAGGCGGCGATCGAGGCCGGCGGCTCGGACAACGTCACCATCGCGCTGGTGCGCATCGGCACCTAAGCCGAGGGCACGCCCTGCCGCAGAACGGTTGCACGGCACACCGCAAATCATCCCGCCCGAAAGGGTCAAGCTGGGACGGGCCCGGCCGAGCACGAGCAGACGGCGGAGCACCCCGCCCGGGTAACACACCGCGTTACCGCCGCTCAGGCCACGATGACGGTCGTCCGAACCTGTCGAATAGAGGGCGTTGATTGCTAAGCATCGACCGGATGGGCGGCGGTAACCAGCGCATGGGCGAGTTCTACCGCTCGGGTTGCTTCTTCGCGGGAGGGAACCCGGCCAGCGTGGGCAGCGTCATTACGAACGCCAGCGAGGTTAGCTCTCACGTTTCCGTGCGATACTGGCAGAGCATGGCCGAATGACAGATATACGGAGAACAGGCCGTCGAGTCCATTTGCGGTCCGGATTGTACGTTCTATGAACTCAGGATTCAGTCCCTTGCTCGTCAACTCGTCGTATATCGCGGATGTGAGAGCAACTTCGGACGCCGTGCCAGCGTCGATTACAGCTCGCCGGTAGTCAATTTCAGCCAGCGCCATTATTGCCTGCATTAGAAGGCGGTGCTCGGGCGGCAGGTCGATCTTTGGTATGAAAACCGACCGGAATTGGGTCCCACCTTCTGCGTTGAGAAAGGCTGACAGCGTCTTGAGGACCTCGCGGTCTACAGTACTCGCTAGAAGGTGTTCGATCTCAGCATTGGTCGCGCGAAGGCTTTCCAAGCGTCCTGCGACGTCAAGCGCGCTTGCCGGCCGTTGCTCCGGTTGGGGGCCAAGCAGACTGAACGCGAGGTATCGCAGCCCATCGGGAATACTCTCCCGGCCAAGAGAGGGAGCGAGACCCGCCCGGCGCGCAGCCAGCACCTCCTCACGGGTAGCACCGAAGGGCGGGTGCCCGGCCGCCATCTCATAGATTGTCGCCCCCAGCGAGTACAGATCAGCGCGCTCATCGGCGACCGCGCCGTCTATCAACTCTGGAGCCGTGTAGTTAATCACCGCCCGGTGTGACAGATCGGTCACGTCGTGGTCATTGAGCGACACGGCGGTATCGAAGTCCACCAGGTGGATCGTGCCCCACTCGTCAAGCAGTACGTTGCGAGGCTGCAGATCGAGATACAAGATGCGCCGCAGATGGATGTGGGCAAGCCCATAGGCGAGTTCTATAGACAACCGGAAGATGTCCTCAACCGGCACGCCTTCGCCGGATTGTGCTCGCGAGCGCATAATGAGATCGTGGAGGCTCCCGCCGGTGAGGTAACGAGTGACCATCGCGGCCATTTGGTCATCTTCCCAGTGGTCAAGGACGGTCGCGATGTTGGGATGGTCCCCTAGCCTGCCCAGCACGTGGGCTTCCCACGCGCTCACCGTTAGTCCACTTGGCATGATCGAGTTATTAGAGAAGACATCAAGGGCCACCTGGCAATCCAGCTCTCGATCGCGAGCGCGATAAACCTTCTTGCCGGTAGCACGGCGCAGGAGCTCCTCGATCTCATACCGCCCGTCCCTCAGCAAGTCTCCTGCCTTCAGTGCCTTATCCATGCGTGCGAGATTACCACGCAGATCCCGAGACACACCATAGAAACCCTGGAAGCCATATGTAATAAGGTTCGGCTCTTACCATCGTTCGTTCCCGGCAGCGCCTGCGACCGGCTGGCAAGACGGAGGGATAATTGCAGGACCGCAATCCTCATCAGTGGCCAGGAACGGCCATGCAGGCCAAGCAAGCATAGGAGGAAGCAGCGCCCATAACTTCAGTGCCGTACGGCAATTATTTCTCCTCCTTCCTCCCGCGCAGGCTGGCTGCCAGCCAGCCCATCGAGGCTGACTGACATGCCATCCGCTCATGCCGCGGTGGGCGTTTCGCGTGTCTGCTCGTGGCGGGTTGGGTGGTTGGCCTGCACGTGGCGGGCGGGCGTGAAGCTGGATTCCGCGGCCTCGCCGAGCGGGGCGGGCTGGTGCCGTCAGTCCCGCCCGTATACCGAGACATGGCCGTCGCTGCTGGAATCGAATGGCTGCCGGTCCCAGCCGCCGTAGCGTTCGCGGAGCCGCAGCCCGGCTTGCTGGGCCATCAGGTCCAGTTCGCTGGGCCAGGAGTACCGCAGGGCCACCGGCCGCAGGTGTGTGCCCTGCCCGTCGAAGGTGATGATCTGGGTGGTGACGCGCTGCTGCACCGGATCGTGGCGGGACACCTCGAGGATCGCGGAGTCCTCGGTCACCGCTCGTGCCTGGACGCGCTGGTCCCGGTCGAACCGGCTCAGGTCGGGGACGAAGCATTCGATGACAAACACCCCGCCCGGGCCGAGCACCCGTGCGACGTTGCGGAAGCACGCAGCCTGCCGGGCCTGGCTGAGCAGGCCGAACAGCGTGTTGAAGACCAGATACACCAGGCCAAACGGCCCGGTGGCAGGGGCCTCGGCCATGTCGCCGACGACAACCGGGAGCGAGGCACCGCCGGGCTTGGCACGCAGTCGCTCCACCATCGCCGCCGAGGCGTCGATGCCCTCCACCGCGATCCCCCGCCCGGCCAGGGGAAGCGCGACCCGGCCCGTGCCTATCGCCAGCTCCAGCACCCGGCGATCTCCGGCCAGCCCGGCGAGGAACTCAACAGCGGGCGCCGGATCGAACTCGGCGTGATGCTCGTCATACACCCCAGCCCAGCGATCGCCATAGAACGCCGGATCATCAAATCCTGCCACGCTAGCCACCCAAACAGATTGCCGCGGCGGCAGCTACCCCATTCCTGCGTCCACGGCCTGCGTGGCCAGACCACACTCTCAATAGCCGCGATGCTGAGCATCTGCTTGATCAGCCAAGCGCGCACTGCTGTTCTAGACGGTCCCTGTGACCTCGTCCTCCAGGGCGCGGACCATCGCCTGGGCGGCAGGGCTGGCGTCGGGGGTGGTGACCGCACAGACTTGCCGGCGCAGTCCATCGCTCTGGTCGCCCCGACGGGTTCGACGCGGACTACGCAGGACTGACCGAGTACTTCCGATCCCTCCGGGCGGCCTTCGACGACCGCACCATCCGGCGCGGAATCATCGTCGCCGAGGGCGAGTACATCGCGTGTCGAACCTGGATCGAAGGAACGTTCGCACGCCCGCTCACGCAGTCACCCGCCGGGCGGCTCGAACCCACCGGCGCTCGTGTCGTCATGGACCTCATGAACATCTTCCGCATCGACGACGATGGACGACTCGTCGACGAGCACGTCCGAACCGACTACCGCAGCTTTCTGCGCCAGCTCGGCGCCGAGGGCGCCTGACCCACACTGGATCGACGAGGTTGCGCAGCCACGCAGCGCGCTGGAACGACCGCTTCTATGCCGCGCCGCGAGCGATTTGAGGCGGCTGCTATCCCCAGAAGATTGCCGTCGGATCGCGGTCGACCTCCTGGAGCAGATCCTCGATGCGCGGCGAAGGGCCGAGCCGGTCGTAGAGGTGAAAGCGCAGGTGGCGGTCGCGCCAATACAGGGACCACAGGTTGGCCGCCTTGGCGTAGCGGAGCCGGGCGATCGGGAAGCGGGTCCACGCTTCGCCTGTGTCCTTTCGCCATGGTGGCCTGCATTCGACGATGGTCAGGTGCCCGGCTCCGATATCGCACTCCACCCGGATCTCGTTGCGCAGATGGGCGGGGACGCGTTGAGCGCACCAGCGGCGCACTCGCGCTACATCCAGCTCCGGCATCCGGCTCCCAGCCACCCGTCGATTCTCCCTCAGCGCAACCTGTCGCCGACCGGAGCCCTCTGGCGGCCGATCACACTGCCATGCCACGCCGGGCGCAGGTGCAGCTTCGCGACCGCGAAGAGCGGGCGCAGCGTCGGCGCATGATGAACTTCGCCGAGCCGGCCTCAGTCCCCTCCAACCTTCCTGCGCCGTTCACAGATCAGCTGCGGCTGGCCGTGGCCGCCTACCTGGCCCGGTTCAAGGGCTCCTCCCGCAAGCACACCGAATCAGACCTGCGCTGCTTCCTGGCCTGGTGCGCAGAGCGCGCGGCCTGGACCCGCTGGACGCCCGGCGGCCACACCGGGAGCTCTACATCCGGTGGATGCAGGAGATCCGCCGGTTCAAGCCCTTCACCGTCTCCGGGCGGTTCTCGGTCGCGGCCGGGTTCTACCGGACCTGCGTCATCGTCCCCGCGGCCCGATCCTGCTCAACAGCCGCGGCGCCTGGATGGACCGCCAGGCCGCCACCCGCCGCCTGCGGCACCTCGCCGAAGCCGCTGGGGCGCCGATCACCAGGGCCGCACCCGCGCATGCTCGGCCACACCTTTGTCACCACCGTGCTAGATGTCGGCGTGGACCTCCGGGACGTCCAGGTCGGGCGCAAGAACCCCGGCCGGCACCCGAACTACATCCTGGCCGCCTACATGACCGCCGGCACCTGACCCAGCCCCGTCTCCAGAGCACAGGTCACCAGAGACCACCGCATTGCCGAAAAGCGCGCGTTGCCGCACGAAAATTTATGCACAGATCAGCATGCCCACGCATGTCGAATGGGCGTCGACTTCACCATTGAGGTCGGCATTTCTTTAATGCTGAGCAGCCAGATCGAAACCGGGGAAGCAGGGCCGGAAGCACTACCCACATCCTCCCTGCCGAATCGGCGCGCCTGATTCGTTCGTTGGCAGAGTGATCGGTCGTACGCAGATCTGCCAATTTTGGGTGCGCAGCCTGCGTGCGGGTGGTCCGGCAGCTGGCGAGTGATCAGCTGTCGTGTCTGGCGTTCACTTCAGATCACGTGGTTAATCCACAGCAGGATGAGGGTCACGATTACCGATATGGCCGCCGATCCCAGAATCCCAAGGCGGCTGGAGAAGAACGCGAACATTCCCCCAGTCCAGCGTGCCGGTGGCTGCGGGGACAAACAGCAGCCGCCTACCCGACTATCGACCCGGGCTATCCTCCCAGCCCGGCCCGGTGCTGGCTGCCGTTATAGCCCGTGCCTATGCCCCGACAGCCAACGCTGCCTTTACTCTGGCCAGCCAGCCGGGTGAACTTGTACGCGCGGGGCATTAAACCGCGGCCGTCGAGCAAAGGAGAGCTTGGGAAAATGGGTACGACGAAAGACGTCCGCGAAGCGGTCGGGGCGGAACTGGCCTACGACCCCCTGGTCGACTCGACGAACATCGCGGTCAGGAACATCAGCGGGGAAGTGGCGCTGAACGGCACGGTGCCTACCTACCCGCAGTACTGTGCGGCGACCGCCGCGGCGCGCCGGGTCGCCGGGGTGAAGGAGGTGCACAACCACCTTGAGGTCGTCCTCGACCCGGCGGACTACCGGGACGACGCGCAGCTGACCACCGCGGCGAACAACGCGCTCCAGCTCAACATCGCCGTCCCGGATGGCGTCGAGGCGACCGCCAGCGACGGCAATCTCACGCTGACTGGCTCGGTCAGCTACGGCTCGCTCCGCGCGGCGGCAGAGCAGGCCGTCGTCGGCCTGGCCGGTGTCCGCAACATCGTGGACAAGATCGAGGTCGGCTACTACGCGGATCCGCTGGATGTGACCCAGCTCGTCCAGGGCGCCCTGGACCGTAACGCGCTGTTCTACGACGACAGCGACGTAACCGTCGACACCGTGGGGAGCACGGTGACGCTCAGCGGGCACGTCCGCACCCAGGCCGAGCGGGACGCTGCCGTCGGCGCCGCGTGGATGGCCGGCGGGGTCGTCGAGGTCCGCGACAACATCCTCGTCACCGGCTGATGGCCGCGGCGACCCGGCACGGCAAAAAAGGACGGCGAGCCCAATGCAGCAACGTTCAGGCTGGTTGACGTTCTCCGCGGTGATTCTGGTCATCGCGGGGATCATGCGGATCATCGACGCGATCTGGGCCTTCCGCTACAGCGGTCCCGTACCCGGCGGCTTGCGGAATGCCCTTCTCGGGCACAGTTTCACCACGTACGGGTGGGTGTGGCTGATCACCGGGATCATCCTGCTCGCCGCGGGCGTGCTGGTCCTGGGGCCGAGCAGTCAGCCCAGCGCGGAAGTCTCCCGGTGGGTCGGCATCGTCGCGGCGTCCCTCGGCGCGATCTCCGCGATGTTCCTGGTGCCGTACTTCCCGGTATGGGCGCTGATCTACATAGCGCTCGCGGCCCTGGTGATCTACGGCCTCGCGGCCCACTACGGGGAGGAGGCTACCGCCTGATCCAGCACCGGCGCGGTAGGGCGCCGACCAGCAATGCATTCGCACGCGAGATACCCAGATGAGGAAGGGCATGTCATGACCGACAGCAAGCAGATGGTGCTGTACACCGCCACCTACGACAGCGTGTCGTCCGCGCTGGCGGACCTGGACGCGATCGACCAGCTGCATCAGGACCAGATGATCGGGTCATTCGACGCGGCGGTGATCGACCAGCAGAAGGGGAAGCCGCACATCGCCAAGCGGATGGACCGTCCGCGCGTCCGCGCCATCCCGGAGGCGTTCGGCGGCGGAACGCTGCCGCGCAAGGAGCTCATGGACGCCGCCGCCGAGCTGACCGCCAGCGAGGCAGGGCTGATCGCGGTCGGCGAGCCGACGATCGAAAAAGCCCTGGATACGGCGCTGACCAGTGCCGACAAAATTGTCAAGCGCACTGTCGATGCCTCTGCGGACGAAATCACCAGCGAGCTCCGGCAAGCGCTGGGCAGCTAGGAACACCGCCAGCCCGTCGCCGGTGACGACCTGCACAGTCGTCACCGGCGACCTTGCTGAGCGCGGGGCGCCGGAGATGTGGCTGGGAGGGTCGGACTGCGGTGGTGCTGAGGTGGAGGCGTATGCGCCGCTGACCGGCAGCGTCAGGCGCGGCGGCCGCGGCTACGGTCAGGAGACCGCGGCTTTGACGAGCTCGGCGACCTTGTTCTCTACCACGGCGCTCCACTTCTGCAGCGCGAACTCCACCGGCCACAGGTCCCCGTCGTCGAGGTTGGCCGCCTCCTGGAAGCCGAGGGTCGAGTACCGGTAGTTGAACTTGCCCGCGTTCTTGAAGAAGACGACGACCTTGTCGTCGGCGTTCGCGTAGGCGGGCATCCCGTACCAGGTTTTGGGCGACAGATCCGGGGCGGTAGCGGTGACAGTCATGTGCACGCGCTCGGCGAGCGCACGATCCTCCGGCGCCATCTTCGCGATGCTGTCGAGGACCGCCTGCAACCCGTCGGCCTTCTTGGCGCCCTTCTTGCCCTCGGCGCGCAGCTCGGCGGCGCGCGCCTTCATCGCGGCGCGCTCCTGCGCGGTGAAGCCGCCAGACTCGGTGCTGGAATTCTTCGCGGGCATTGCCGGCTCTCTTTCGATGCTCAAGGGCCCGGCACGATGCCGGCCATCTGGGGAAAGGCTAGGCGCGACGACACTCCGGCGCTTCTCGATTCCTGACCGGATCGCAGGCCAGATCCCGCCTGGCGTGGCGGGGACGCGGGTCAGGCTAGTGAGGCGGGGCCGCGCTTGGTCATCTGGCCGGCGATGATGGCGCGCTGGATCTCGCTGGTGCCCTCCCAGATTCGCTCCACCCGCAGCTCGCGGTAGAACCGCTCGGCCACGTTCTCCCGCATGTAGCCGCGCCCGCCGAAGATCTGCACCGCGCGGTCGGCGACCCGGCCGGCCATTTCCGAGCAGTACAGCTTCGCCATCGAGCACTGGGCGTGCGAGACCTTGACGTCCGCCCCGCGGTCGATGCCGCGGGCCGTCTCGTAGGCGAGCGAGCGGCCGGCGAACAGCTCACTCATGCTGTCCGCGAGCATGCCGGCCACCAGGCCGTACTCTGCGACCGGCCGACCGCCGACCCGCCGCTCGCCGGCGAACGCGGTCATCTCGGCGGTGAGCCGCTCCGCGGCGCCCAGGCAGCGGGCGGCCACCATCAGCCGCTCGAACCGGAACCACTCGTAGGCGAACGCCATCCCGTCGCCCTCGGCGCCGATGAGGTTGGCCGCCGGGACCCGCACGTCGGTGAACGCCACGATCGGGTGGTGGTGGCTGATCGTGTGCGTGTAGGCCGGGGTGCGCACCACCTGAACCCCCGGGCTGGGCAGGTCCACGAGGAACATCGCGTGCTCGCCGTGGTGCGGGCCGCCGTCCAGCTTGGCCTGGAAGAACGCGTAGTCCGCGGTGTTGAACGAGGTCACGTGCCACTTCGTGCCGTTGAGCAGGTAGCCGTCGCCGTCACGGCGGGCGGTCGCCTCGATCGCGTCGACGTCGGAGCCCGCGCCCTCCTCGGTGATCGCGTAGCACTCCTCCCGCTCGCCGCGGACGGCCGGGCGGACGTAGCGCTCGACCTGGTCGGCGGTGGCGACCGCGGGCAGCCACGACGGCGGGGTGGCCACCGCCCAGCCGAGCGCGTTGGTGACCCGGCCGCACTGCTCCTGGACGAGCACCTGCTGCAGCGTGGTGGCACCGCCGCCGCCCAGCTCGGCTGGCATGTTGGCCGCGTACAGCCCCAGCTCGCGCGCCCGGGCGGCGTGCTTGGCGGCGACGCCTGGCGGCAGCTCGCCGCCCGCCGACTCGGCCTCTTCCTCGAACGGGATCAGCTCGTCCGCGAACGCGCGGGCGCGCCCCTGGAGTTCGAGGTCCTCATCCGACAGCCCGTACATCGCACCCGCCCCTCTGTGCCCAGATCTTCGATTGACTGAATGTTCAGTTTATGGGAGCATCGGGCTCGTGCCAATGCTGTCGCATGCATTGCCCGCCACGGCCGACGCGGTCGTTGTCGGCGGCGGCACGGTGGGCGCGTGGTGCGCCTGCTTCCTGCGGCAGGCCGGGGTCGACCGGGTCGTACTGCTGGAAAAGGGGGCCCTCGGCCAGGGCGCGAGCAGCCGCGCCGCCGGCGTCGTACGGATGCAGGGCGGCACGACCGACGCCGTGCGGCTCGGGAGCTGGTCGCGCGAGTTCTATCTGCGGCAGCGTTCGGAATACGGTGTTGACTCCGGTTTCGTCACCCAGGGCTACCTGCTGCCGTGCTTCTCCGAGGCCGAGGTGGCCGCCGCGCACGAGCGGATGGCCATGCAGGCTGCGCTCGGCGTGCGGGTCAGGTGGCTGGACAGCGCCGAGGTGGACGCGGTCAACCCGACGCTGGCGCCCGGCCAGACGCTCGGCGGCACGTACTGCCCGGACGACGGGTACATCACGCCGCCGCGCAACGTCACCGCCTACACGGTGGCGCTGGACCGCAGCGGAGTCGACGTGGCCGAGCACGTCGCCTTCACCGGCCTTGACCTCGACGACGACCGCGTGCGGGGGGTCGCCACGAGCAGCGGCCGGATCGGCACCGGGCTGGTCGTGCTCACCGGCGGACCGAAGCTCGCCCAGGTCGGCGCGCTAGCCGGCGTGCGCGTCCCGGCGGGCGGCGTGCGGCACCAGGTCGCGGTCACCGAACAGCACCCGGATCTGGATCCGGCCCGGATGCCGATGGTCTTCGACCTGCAGGCCGGGTTGTACTGGCGGCCCGAGGAGGGCGGGCTGCTGTTCGGGATGAGCAACCCGGACGAGCCGCCGGGTGAGAACCGCAGCGTGGACATGGACTACCTCGACCTGATGCGGGACCGGCTGGCCCGGCTCGTGCCGGTCACCGCCGGGCTGGGGCTGCGCCGGATCTGGGCGGCCACGATCGACTTCACCCCCGACCACCTGCCGATCATCGGCCCGGCGCTGGGCCCGGCCGGGCCGCTGCGCGGGGTGACCGTGGCGTGCGCCGGCGGGGCGGGCATGATGTGGGGCCCGGCGGTGTCGCGGGCGGCGGCCGACGTCGCGCTCACCGGGTCGACCGGCCTGGTGGACGTGTCGGCGCTCGGCCTGGACCGGTTCGACGAAGCCGGCCGGAGCAAGCTGGCGGCCGACCCGGTCGCGTTGCCGTTCCCGCAGACGCTGTCCTCGCCTTGAGGGCAGTCCGTCGTTCACCATCCACGAGAGGACGGCCATCATGACCACCGCCACCCCCGCCACGCCGTTCCTGGCGGCCGCGCGCGACGCGGCGCTGGAGGACTGGGGCGCGCTGCCCGAGGCCACCGGGGAGCCGATGCAGACCTGCGGAACCACCCTGTGGTCGGACGGAGACCAGGAGGCCGGCGTGTGGGAGTGCACGCCGGGCCCGTCGCACTGGACCCTGGACAGCAACGAGTTCGTGCACGTCCTGTCCGGCCGGATGACCGTCACCCCGGACGGTGGCGCGGCCACCGAGATGGGGCCCGGGGACACCGCGGTCTTCCCCCGCGGGTGGACGGGCAGCTGGCAGATCCACGAGGTCATCCGCAAGCTCTACGTGCTGTTCTGAATCGCGGCCCGGGGACCGCGGCAGGGCAGCAGGCGAGCATGAGAGGGTAGCCCGGGGACCACGGGAGGCAGTTCGTGGACCGCGGGAGGCAGCGATGGCGACACCTGGCCGGCCGCTGAGATTCGGCCTGGCCGGCACCGGGTACTGGGCCCGCGTCACGCACGCGCCGGCGCTCGCCTCGACCGAGGGCGTCGAGCTCGCCGCGGTCTGGGGGCGCAATTACGAGGCGGCCGCCGCGCTCGCGGCCGGGTACGGTGCCGTGCCGTCCAGCGACCTGGACGTGTTCCTGGAGGAGATCGACGCGGTCGCGTTCGCGGTCCCGCCGGACGTGCAGAGCCCGATCGCGGCCCGCGCGGCCAGGACCGGCAAGCACCTGCTGCTGGAAAAGCCCATCGCGGTCTCGGAGGCGGACGCCGACGACCTCGTGCAGGCCGTGGCGGACGGCGGCGTGGCGTCGGTCGTGTTCTTCACCTCGCGGTTCTGGCCCGGCATCAGGGCGTGGCTGGCTGACGTGGCGGACCGAGGCGGCTGGGACGGCGGCTGGGCGGCCTGGCTCGGCACCGCGCTGGACCCCGCCAGCCCGTTCAACACCCCGTGGCGGCGCGAGAAGGGCGGCCTGTGGGACGTGGGCCCGCACGTGGTCTCCCTGCTGTGGGCGAGCCTGGGCCCGGTCGTCTCGGTCACCGCCGACGCCGGCCGGGGCGACCTTGCCCATCTCGTGCTGCACCACGAGGGCGGGGCGACCAGCGCGGCCACGGTCACGGGCGGCGCGCCAGCGGCGGCGGCGGGCTTCGAGTTGTCCCTGTGGGGCGAGCACGGGCGATCGGCGGCGCCCACGACCGCCGACGACGACCCGGTGGCGGCCCTGCGCGTGGCCCTCACCGAACTGGCCGGCAACGCCCGGGCCGGCCGCCAGAGCCACCCCTGTGACGTGTGGTTCGGTCGTGACGTCGGGCACGTGCTGGCGCAGGCGCAGCGCGAGATCGACGCGCTGCCACGGCGGTGAGCACGGGCGGGCGTCCGGGCACGACGCGCACCCGCGGCTTTGCGTCGCTGCGGCCGTTCCGGTACCGCGGCTTCGCCCTGCTGTGGACCGCCGGGCTGGTGTCCACGATCGGATCGTGGATGCAGACCGTGGCCGTCGGCGCCCTGGTCATCGCGCAGACCGGGAAGGCGACCTGGGCGGTCCTCGTCGCGGCGGGAGCGTTCCTGCCGATCGGCCTGCTGTCGCCGGTCGGCGGCGCGCTCGCCGACCGGCTGCCGCGCCGCCCGGTGCTGGTGGCGGGCAACCTCGTGGCGGCGGCGGCCGCGGTCCTGATCGCCCTGCTCGTGGCCGCCGGTCACGACGACCCGGCCGCGCTCGTCGGGCTGGTCAGCCTGCAGGGCGCGGCGTCGGCGCTGATCGGGCCGTTCCAGCAGGCCATCCTGCCGGACCTCGTGCCGGGCTCAGAGTACCTCGCGGCGATCTCGCTGAACTCGGCGCAGTTCAACCTGGGCCGGATCGCGGGACCGGCGCTGGCCGGCGCTGCCGTGGCCGCGTTCGGGTACCCGGCGGCGTTCGCGGCGAACGCGGTCTCGTTCCTCGCGATCGTGATCGCGCTCGCGTTCGTGCGGCTTGCGCCCCCCGCCGGGCGGCGCGAGCGGCTGCTCACCGCGCTGCGGGAGGGCGTCGCGGCGGCCCGCGGCGAGCCGTCGTGCCGGGCGGCCATCGTCACGATCGCGGCGGTGGCCTTCGTCGCCTCGCCCTTCATCGCCCTGGTCCCCGTCATGGCCCGCCACCTCAGCCACGGCGGCTCCCGAACGGTGGCCCAGACGACCGCCCTGCTCACCACCGCGCAGGGCGCCGGCGCGGTGGCCGGCGCCCTGCTGCTCGCCCCGCTCGCGGCCCGGCTGGGCCGCGGCCGCGTGCTGGCCTGGAGCCTGGGCCTGCTCCCGGCTGCGCTGATCCTCTACAGCACCGCGCGGGCGCCGTGGCAGGGCGCGGTCACGCTGTTCGCCGTCGGGCTGGTCTACCTCGGCGTGCTGTCCGGACTCTCGACGGTCGTGCAGCTGCGCGCGCCCGCGGCGTACCGCGGCCGGGTGCTCAGCCTGTTCCTGGTCGCCCTCGGGGTCGCCTATCCGGTCGGCTCGCTCGTCCAGGGGCCCGTCATCGACCGCATCGGGATCGGCGCGACCACCGCGGGCACCGGCCTGGTGCTGCTGCTGATCATGGCCGTCACCGCGCTGCGCTGGCCGGGCGTCATCCGGTCGGTCATCGACGGGATCGACGGCGACCCGGAGGCGGGCGGGCCCAGCGAGCTGGAAGAGGTCCCCGCGGCCGAGCCCGAGGCGACCCGCGCGGGCGAGCCGACAACCTGCGACGCCGGCGCGCCGGAAGCCTGCCGCGCGGGCGGGTCCGGCACTACGCTCCAGTGAACCCCTTTCGACCTCAGGAGATGCACCAGGTGTCCGCGATACATAACGGGCGGTCGAAAAGGGCTCAGTCATGACCGCGCAGGGTGATCTTGACCGGGAACGGATCCGCACGCTGCACTCCCGCGAGCTGGCGCGCTTCCGCGACGCCCGGCCCCGGTCCCTCGCCATGATCAGCCGCGCCCGGGCGCACATGCCCAACGGGACGCCGATGGCGTGGATGGCCTCCGACAATGACCAGCCGGTGTACATCGATCACGGCCGCGGCCCGGCGTTCACCGACCTGGACGGGTTCAGCTACGTCGACTTCAACGCCTCGGACATGTCGATGTTCTGCGGGCACGCGAACCCGGCGATCGTGGCGGCGGTGCAGGCGCAGGCCGCCCGGTCCACCCAGTTCCTGCTGCCGACCCCGGCGTCGGTGGAGGTCGCCGAGGAGCTGGCCCGCCGCTACCCCGTCCCGCAGTGGCAGTTCACGCTGTCCGCCAGCCAGGCCAACACCGAGGCGATCCGGCTGGCCCGCGCCGTCACCGGGCGGGACGTGATCGTGCTGTTCCAGGGGCACTACCACGGCCACTTCGACGACGGCCTGGTGGACCTGGCGGACGGACAGGTCCACGAGACGCAGCGCGGGCTGGCCAGGGGCGTCGCCGGCCGGGTGCGGATCGCCCAGTTCAACGACGCGCAGACGCTGGAGCGGGCGCTCGCACCCGGCGACGTGGCCCTCGTGCTGACCGAGCCCGCCATGACCAACACGATCCACCTGCTGGCTCCCGAGCCCGGCTGGCACGAGGCGCTGCGCGACCTGACCCGCCGCCACGGCACCCTGCTGGCCATCGACGAGACGCACACCCACGTGGTCGGGCCCGGCGGGGCGACCGGGATGTGGCGCCTCCGCCCCGACATCGTCACGATCGGCAAGGCGGTCGCCGGCGGGGTGCCGATGGGCGCCTACGGGGTCACCGCCGAGCTGGGCGAGCAGCTCGACGTGGCGCGCAACGTCGCGACCGGCGGCACGCTGTTCGGCAACCCGCTGTCGGCCGCGGCCGCCAATGCGGCGCTGACCGAGGTCCTGGTGCCGGAGGCGTACGCGCATGCCAGCGCCCTCGGCGGCGAGCTCGCGGACGGGATCGAGGAGGCGATCGGCTCGGCCGGCCTGCCGTGGACGACGATCCGGCTCGGCCCCCGCTCGGGGCAGTGGTACGGGCCGGCGCCGCGGACCGGTGCCGAGGCGTACGCGCTCACCGACGGGCAGCTCACCCGCCTCATCCGGGTCTGGCTCGCCAACCGCGGCGTGTGGGAGGCGCTGCCCGGCGCGGGGCCCACCGTCCCGGTCCCGGCGACCCGCGCCGACGTGACCCGCTACGTCAGCGCCTACGGCGAACTGCTGGATCAGCTGCGCTGATCGCGGGCCGCGAGCGGCTGACCGGGGCGGAGCCGTTCGGGCTATGAATCGGGTGGAAGGTCCCCCACCTGCTGCTTCGTGATGTTCAGCCGGATGCCGCCGGCGAACCCGGTCACGTTGGCGGCGGGGATGCCCACCTGCTTGCGCGCCCACAGGTGCCCCTCCTTGAGCAGCACCTGGGTCACCCGGCCGCTGCCCGCGTCGATGCGCAGCGCCCGAACCTCCCCGATCTCCCCGTCGGTCGCGTGCACCCGGTCGCCGCGGTGCTCGGCCACCTCGCCGCCCGGGACCAGGTCGATGGTCTCGCTCGTCGGCATCCGCGGGATCGTGCTGCCTTCCACGACCTGCCCGCCCGCGTCCCGCCAGCCGGGCACGAGCACCTGGACCGGGGCCTCGTAGCCGGGGACGAACTCGGCCAGCATCTCCTCGGCGGGCGGGAGGTCCCTGAACTCCGCCTGCGTGCAGCGAAGCCGGAGCTCACCCGCCGGCGCCTCGACGGCGTCCAACGGCACCAGCCGGGCCAGCCCGCTCCTGCCTTCCGGCTCGACCATCAGGTGGGTGACCGTGCGGGCCGCGGGATCGACCACCAGCGCGCGCACCTCGCCGAGCAGCCCGTCGGCGCCGCGCGCCTCGCTCCCGATCACCAGCGTTATCTCTGTCACCGGCCCCGCCTCCTCCGGTACCGGACTCTAGCGCGGCCGGGTGCGGCACCGGTGACCGGCCGGCCGGGTGCGGCCCGCCGGCCGGCGCCCGCACCGCCCTGCTTAATCGTTTCTGCAATCGATGAGTAGTCAGAGGAATCCGTAGCGATACCTCGCCCCGGCAACGGAACCCCTTGTCATCGGCGCTGACATCTGCCACGGTCGACGGCAGCGCCAAGGAGGTGAGTGACCGACATGCCGGGGCGGCCGCTGACCATCCTCATGGTGCCGGAAAGCGCCTACGGCCCCACCAACAACTGCGTCGGGATCGGGGACGTGCTGCGGCGCCGCGGGCACCGGGTGGTGTTCGCCGCCGAGGCGTCGTGGAAGGGGCGGCTGGAGGCGCTCGGCTTCGAGGAGGACCTCGTCGACCTCGCGCCGCCGGCCGGTCAGGGCGCCGACGCCGGGCAGTTCTGGAAGGACTACATCGCGCGGACCTCCCCGGAGTTCCGCAAGCCGACGATCGAGCAGCTCGAGACCTGGATCCGGCCGGTCTTCGAGGAGCTGATCCGCGGCACCGGGTACTGCCAGCCGCGGCTTACGGAGATCGTGGCGCGGGTCCGGCCCGACGTCATCGTCGAGGACAACGTGATCTGCTTCCCGGCGCTGCTGACCGCGGGCGTTCCGTTCGTGCGGATCGTGTCGTGCAACCCGCTGGAGATCAAGACACCTGACGTCCCGCCGGCGTTCTCCGGCTACCCCACCGCCGACCGGTCCGGCTGGCGGGAGTTCCGCGCCGAGTACGAGCGGGTGCACCTGCCGCTGTGGGAGGACTTCAACGCGTGGGTGACCGCGGCCGGCGCGCCGCCGCTGCCCCGGCTGGAGTTCATCCACGAGGGCGACGCCAACCTGTACGTGTACCCGGAGCTGGCCGACTACCCGCGGCGGCCGCGGCTCGGGCCGCGCTGGCACCGGCTGGACTCCTCGGTGCGCGAGACCGACGAGCGGTTCACCCTGCCGGACGCGCTGGCCGGCCGCGGCGGCGCGCTGATCTACTTCTCGCTCGGCTCGCTCGGCTCGGCCGACACCACGCTGATGCAGCGGGTGATCGACTGCCTGGCGGCCACCCCGCACCGGTACGTCGTGTCGATGGGACCGCTGCACGACGAGCTCACACTGGCGCCGAACATGTGGGGCGCGGAGTTCGTCCCCCAGGCCTCGGTCCTGCCGCTCGCCGACCTGGTCATCACCCACGGCGGGAACAACACGACGACCGAGTGCCTGCACTTCGGGAAGCCGATGATCGTGCTGCCGCTCTTCTGGGACCAGTACGACAACGCGCAGCGGGTGCACGAGCTCGGCCTCGGCGTCCGGCTGGACACCTACCGGTTCGCCGACGCCGAGCTGCACGGCGCGCTGGACCGGCTGCTCGGCGACGCCGCGCTGCGCGACCGACTGGCCTGGGCCGCGGCCGCCATCCAGGACCGGGACGGCGTTCGCCAGGCGGCCGGCGTCATCGAGGCGGCCGCCGCGGGAGCGCCGCCCCTGCAGTAACGCTCCGCGGCCGCGGCGTCGTTTCGGAAACATCGACGAAGGGGTTGATGGGATGAGGAAATTCTGGCTGACAGGAGCTGTCACCCTCGGCGGCGTCGCCGCGCTGATCGCGATCAGCGTCCCGAGCGGTGCGGCTCAGCTCGCCCCGGCCCAGGCGGCCGGCGGGCGCACCCCGGCCAGCGCGCTCGCTGCCGCGGCCCGGACGGGCGGGCTGGCCATCGGAGTGCCGCGCGCGCCGGGCCTGTTCACCACGAACCGGACCTCGTCCACGGCGTGCGTGCTGCCGGACGGAACCAACGTTTCCTGGTTCCACTGCTACACGCCGCAGCAGATCAGGGCGGCCTACCAGGTAGATTCGGTCCCGCCGATCCCGGTCGGCGGCGCCACGGTGCCGAACTACGGGCAGGGCCAGACCATCGTGCTCGTGGACGCGTACGGCAGCCCGACCGCCGCCGCGGACCTGCAGCACTTCCACGACACGTTCTTCCCCGGCCTGCCGGCCCCCGATTTCCAGCAGATCTTCCCGCTGGGAAACCCGCAGTACCACAACGCCTGCCACAGCAGGGGCCTGTCGGGCTCCTGCGCCGCGGCCGGCTGGTCCGGCGAGGCGACGCTGGACATCGAGTGGTCGTACTCCATTGCCCCCGAGGCGCACATCATCCTGCTCGCGGTGCCGCCCGCGGAGACCTTGGGGGTGCAGGGCTTCCCCAACCTCTTCAAGGCGATTTCCGGCGAGATCGACGCCACCCCGCCGGGGACGATGTTCTCCATGTCATTTTCGGCCACCGAGCAGGACTTCGGCGGTGCCGCGGCCGTGCAGACGGCGAAGTTCGACCAGGTATTCAAGAAGGGCCTGGCCAGGCACGACAACTTCTTCGCAGGGAGCGGTGACTTCGGCACGTCGAACTTCCTCAAGCCGCACAAGGAAAGCGGGCAGTCCTCGTTCCCGACGACGGGATGGCCGGCCACATCCCCGTACGTCGTGGCGGTCGGCGGCACCCAGCTGCAGGACGGCTGGACCTGGAACCCGTCCAGCAACACCGCTTTCACCTCCTCCGGGGCCATGAACCCGGCCTACTGGAAGTGGACGAACGGCGGGCACAGCCAGGCGGCGTGGAACGAGTCGTGGGGACCGATCGCCACGGGCGGTGGCGCCAGCGTCATCTACCCGCGGCCGTCCTGGCAGCAGGGCGTGGACCCCGGTTACGGGAACCACCGGCTGGTTCCTGACACCGCCTGGAACGCGGCGGTGAACGGCGGGGTCGATATCTACATCACCGCCTACCCGGTGTTCAACTGCGGCAACACCACCGGGTGCTGGGCGTTCATCGGCGGCACGTCGGCGGCGACGCCGCAGACCGCCGGGCTGACCGCGCTGGTCAACGCGGCCCGGGCCGCGGCGGGCAAGGGCCCGATCGACTTCCTGGACCCGCTGCTGTACGGCGGGGTGGGCGCGGCCGACTACACCGACATCTTGCCCCAGCACTACGGCTCGGCGCCCAAGAGCTTCGCCGGGGCCGACGTCGGGTTGAGCGGGCCGGTCAACAAGTCGGTCGGCGACCTGGTGGACAACCAGCTGTGGCAGGCGCCCGCCGCCGGCTACGCCACCACCGGCGGGTATGACGCCACGACCGGATGGGGCGTGCCGAACGGCGCGGCGTTCGTCTCCGCGCTGGCGGCGATGCCCTGACGAGTACCCGCCCGCGGTGGCACGCCACCCCACGCCCCTCGCGCCGAGTGCCCGCCCCTTCCGAGGGGCGGGCACTCGCTATGTCCCGCTATGCCTGGTTCGCTTGGTACGCCTGATGTAGCCTGCCTCCCGCCGGGTTCACGGGGAGGAGCCCACGCGCTCTTCGGCGATGGAGTTGCCACCGTCCACGACCAGGCACTGACCGGTGACGTAGGACGCGCCCGGGCTGGCCAGCCACGCGATCGCGGCGGCCACCTCCCCGGGCGTGGCGCTGCGGCCCATGGGCGTGACCAGGCCCTGCTCGCGTTCGTCCGGCGTCTGGGACGCGGTGGCTATCCAGCCCGGGGCGACCGCGTTGGCGGTGATCCCGTGCCTGGCGGTATCGACGGCGATCGAGCGCGCGAGGCCGGTCATCCCCGCCTTGGCGGTCGCGTAGCCGGCGTCGGCGCGCATCGCCATCACCGGGCCGGTCACGCTGGCCACCATCACGACCCGGCCCCAGCCGCGGCTGATCATGAACGGCAGCGCGGCCCGGGTGACGAGGAACGCGGTGGTCAGGTTGCGGTCCAGGGACGCCCGCCAGGTGGCCGGGCTCATCGCGTCCGCGGCGCCGGACTCGAACTCGGGCTGCGCTACGGAGACCATGCCCGCGTTGTTGACCACGATGTCCAGCCGGTCCCACCGTTGCAGCGCCGCGGACACCAGCCCGGCCGCGGCCTCCTCCTCGGTGAGGTCCGCGATCACTCCCGCGGCGTCGAAGCCGTCCCGGCGCAGCTCGCTGACCCTTGCGTGGATCCGGTCGGTGGTGGCGCTGATCAGGACGGCGGCGCCGAGCTCGGCGAGCAGGCGGGCGGCGGCGAAGCCGATGCCCTCCGGGCTGCCCGCCCCGGTGACCACGGCGACGCGGCCGGCCAGGTCGAACGCGTCGGGGACGGGCACGCCCCCGATCCTACGGCCGAACCGCCGCGGGTGCCCCCGGTCCCGGCGCGGCGCGCCCCGGCGGCCAGACGAGCACCACCCCGGACCGAGCGGCCGGATCCCCTGGATGCCGGGGCGCGCAGTAGCGTCCAGTCACTTCCGGCCTTTTCTGACCCGCCGGGAGTTAGCGCAGATTTCCACGCAGCCAGTTGAACCGCCGCGTATTGCATCGGGTGCGAATACGCGGCGGTTTGCATGTGCCGGGTACTGCCACTTGCGGTCACCATGCGTGACCTCGGCTTCCGCGGGGCCGGCGCGGCTGCTGGTGCTGG
>Ga0070698_100002549_pt1 | contig 20078 bp, 14 predicted proteins | sample KBSK1502metaG_FD_65477 | JGI IMG/M metagenome (GOLD analysis project Ga0070698, IMG submission 65477) | Corn, switchgrass and miscanthus rhizosphere microbial communities from Kellogg Biological Station, Michigan, USA - KBS K1-50-2 metaG | ecosystem: Host-associated > Plants > Roots >...
CTTGGCCACCGTCGCCTTCGCCCCCAATTTTCCCATAGCGGCTCTCTTGTTTTTGCTTCGCGAGGGCCTGGTCGAGATGGATGTGCCGACAAGACAGTCCTACGTCATGGGGGTGATTCAACCGGAGGAACGCACGTGGGCCTCCGGGGTGACCCATCTGGTGCGCCTGGGCGGATGGGCGGTTGCTCCGGCTTTCGCCGGAGCGCTCATGAGCGGTTCCTGGATCGCCGCGCCGCTTCTGGTCGGAGCCGCGCTAAAGATCCTCTATGATGTACTCCTCTATGTTGCGTTTCGGGCCCATCGTCCGCCCGAAGAAAGAGAATTGCCGACCGGGGAGGCGGCCCCGCTTCCCAGCGCGGATGCGTGAGTGATGTCATGACCGAATTCGATGCGATCGTGATCGGCACCGGGCAAGCTGGTCCGGCGTTGGCCCGCGACTTGGCCGGAGACGGCATGCGCGTTGCGATCATTGAACGCCTTCACTTCGGTGGGACCTGCGTGAATACCGGCTGCATTCCCACCAAGGCCTTGATCGCCAGCGCGCGCGCTTTGCACCAAGCAAGGCGCGGGGCAGACTTCGGGTTCTCGGTGGCCGGTGGTATTCGCGCCGACTTCAAAGCGATCATGGCCCGCAAGGACACGATTGTGGCGCGGGCCACGCAAGGGGCTGAGAGGAGTTTGCGGAAGACCCCAGGATGCTCGGTCATCGAAGGCCATGCCCGCTTCACCGGAGCTCAGGAAATCGAGGTCGCAGGGCAGGCGCTCCGGGCGGCGAAGATCTTCATCAACGTGGGCGGGCGGGCGGCGGTGCCCGATTTTCCGGGAATCGATTCCGTGCCTTTCCTCACCAACTCGTCTCTCTTGGAACTGGATGTGCTTCCCGAACATTTGATCGTGGTCGGCGGCGGCTACGTGGGCCTCGAGTTCGCACAAATGTTTCGCCGCTTCGGGAGCCGCATCACGCTCATGGAGAAGGGCGATCGCCTCTTGTCAAAAGAAGACCCGGACGTGTCCAGCGCCATTCAGGGGATTCTCGAGGGCGAAGGCATCGATGTTCGGACGGGTTCGGAGTGCATTCGACTGGAACACGCCAGCCCGAGAGTTAGAGTGGGCATGGATTGCGCGACTCCCGAAAAGACGATGGAGGGATCCCATGTTCTTCTGGCGGTGGGGCGGCGACCCAATACCGATGATCTCGGTCTCGATCGCGCCGGCGTTGCCATGGATGATCAGGGGTACATTCACGTGAACGATCGTCTGGAGACGAACGTTCCGGGGGTGTGGGCGCTGGGCGACTGTAACGGCCGGGGCGCCTTCACCCACACATCCTACAACGATTACGAGATCGTGGCCGAGAACGTGTTACGGAGTGGTAACCGCCGCGTGACCGATCGCATCGTCGCCTATGCCGTTTATGTGGATCCTCCGCTCGGGCGGGTGGGCATGACGGAAAGCGAGGTGCGAACGTCCGGGCGTAAGGCGTTGATCGGCCAGGTCGACATGGAGAACGTGACCCGCGCCTACATCAGTGGGGAGCCGGCCGGCGCCATGAAACTGTTTGTCGACGCGGAAACCAAGACGATTCTCGGGGCCAGCATCCTGGGTTACCACGGGGACGAAGTGATCCACTCGATTCTGGACGTGATGTACGCCGAGGCTCCCTATTCGGTGATCGAGCGGGCGGTCCACATCCATCCCACGGTGAGCGAGTACGTGCCGGTGGCGCTGGCGGATTTGAACCCGCTGGAGTGAGCCACAACCCCGGCTACTTTACATAATTCACTGGTTTCAAAACCAGTTGATGTGTCGAGTCGAAGTGGTACGCCCGGGGCGAATGGACTGACTACTGAGGATCGCCGTACCGGGTCTTCAGGGAACCCCAAGTCGAATGTTGGACCGCGACTGGGCCGCAACCTGGAGTTGATAGCGCGCCGAGTGGCCCGGCGGGATGGTTTATCACGCCGGAATTCGAGGCGACGGTGAAGTCCCCACCCGCCATGTCGCAGAAGTAAGGGTTATCTATCATGTTGCCATTCGATTGCCACCAGTTCGGGCAATCCTTCACCCCGTCGCCACCAACGTTCTGCCACCCGAAGTTGTCCCTGATGACTGGACTCGCGCCTCCTCCACACCAGATCCCGCCGCCTTTTACGCTGAAGGCAATAATATTCTGCTCGATGATCGGGCTTCCCGTTTGCTCGATGACGATGCCGCCTCCGTAGGCATTGTTCGGACCATCACCTGTGTTCTCTACGATCGTGTTGTGATGGACCCAGGCATTCGTCGCCCACAGCCAAATGCCACCACCGCTATTCCCAGTCATGGCCCTGCCTTTTGCCTTGTTTCCTGCGACCACGTTCCAGGACACTTCGACGTCCATGGAGGACGTCGTCCGAACGTCTGCTATGTATAGACCCCCCCCGTGATCTCCTGCTGTGTTGTTTCGGACTACATTGTCGCGGATGATCGCTCCGTCGGCGAAGATCATGTAATAAATTCCTCCGCCATCGCCATCCCTTGCTTCGTTACCTTCTATGTGATTTCCAACGATTTCAGGAATGACATTTTGGAAGATTTCAATTCCGCCTCCAAGTTTAGGAGCAAAGTTGTTTGCCACGGTGTTCCCGGAGATTAGAGGCCTTCGGATCGGCATTAGAGCGCCAACAACACAGCAGATGCCGCCACCATCTTGGTCAGCAGAATTACCAACGATTGTGTTATCAACAATTGAAGGTTCCGAGTTAACGACGGCAACGCCTCCAGCACCTCCGGTGAGAGTAAAGCCCGAAAGGACGGCCATCCTTTGCTCCCCTGACGAGAAGGTGACCACCCGAGCGCCAATGCCGGTCGCATCAATCACCGTTTGGGCAGGACCGTCCGAACTTTTCACCGTGATGTTCCGACCGTGAAAATTTATAGCTCCGTAATACGTCCCCGCGTTGACCAAGACGGTATCCCCGTCGGAGGAGCTATCGATGCCTGCTTGAATACTCGGAGCGTCTCCGGAGCCATCGGGGGCGATGATCCACGTCCGCCCGGACGCCCCCGAAAAAGCGACAACGGAGCTAATGAATAAGATCGCGGAAACCCAACCGAACCTCATCCCACTTCACCTCAGCACCACGAATGGTATCAGATGATCGGCTGAGGCCCGGCCCCACACGCGCTGGCGCGGGCGAGCTCTCGACTTGTGCTGGGGCGGCCACTCTATCGCTTCAACTCTCGCTAGCGAGAATTGCACTCAACCAGTTAGATCACACCGGCAATAAATGACCGTGCTTGCGCGCGTAGGCCTCGCGGTACGCGTTCTCATAGGCGGCCGCCGCCCGATCCCACGAGAAATCCTGCACCATCGCCTGCTTCCGCATCGCCTTGATGTGATCGGGGCGGTCGTAATACGTCGCCAGCGCCCACCCGATCGTGTTGAAGAGACTCTCGGTGTGGAGGTCGCGGAACACGAACCCGGTGCCGGTGCCCCGGCGCTCCTCGTAATTCATGACCGTGTCCACCAGCCCCCCGGTCGCCCGCACGATTGGGAGCGTGCCGTAACGAAGGCTGTAGAGCTGGCTCAACCCGCACGGCTCGAAGCGCGAGGGCATGATGAAGAAATCAGCGGCCCCTTCGATGCGATGGGAGAGGCGGTTGTCGAAGCGAACCCAGGCTCGGATCTTATCCGGGAACTGCTCCGCCGCCCGCATGAATCCTTCTTCGAGCGTTCGATCCCCGTTTCCCAGCACGACGAGCTGCAAATCGAATCGCGCCAAGGCAGGGAGAATCTCGAGCAGAACGTCCACACCCTTCTGGGGGGTGAACCGGCTCACCACCCCGAATAGCGGCGCGTCCGGCCGCACCGGAAGCCCCGCCTCGCGCTGAAACGCCTCCTTCACCTCTGCTTTGCCGCGCAGGTTCGAGAGGTTGTAATGCGCGGGCAGATGGGGATCCGTCTCGGGATTCCATTCCTCCACGTCGATTCCGTTCAGGATGCCGATGAGATCGCTTCCCCGCTCGCGCAACACGCCATCGAGCCCAAAGCCGTATTCGGAGGTCTGGATCTCCCGCGCATAGGTGGGGCTTACCGTTCCGACGATCGTGGAATGGTACAGCGCGCCTTTCATCAAATTGAGCCGCCCAAAATGCTCGAGACCCTTCGACACATAGTACTCGTGCCCCAAACCCATCACGCCCAGCGCTTCCGGACCGGCCACTCCTTGGTGAGCCAGATTGTGAATCGTGAACATGCTGGCGCCCCCGAGCTCCGGATGGGCATCCATGTACACGGGCACCAACGCGGTGTGCCAGTCGTGCGCATGCACGAGATCGGGATGAAATCCCAACGCCCGGGCCGCTTCGAGCGCCCCTCGAGACAAAAAGGCAAACCGCTCGATGTTGTCGGCGTATTCACCTTCGGGAGGCCCGTAAAGCGTGGGGCGATCGAAGTAGCCCCCATGTTCCAGAAAATAGACTGGCACTTCGCTTCGGGGGAGACGTCCAAGACGCAATCGCGAGGCCACCTCTCCGAAGCCCATCGGAACCTTGAGCACGCCGTCCAAAATCGACAACTCGTCCCGCGGAATGTCGGCGTAGAGCGGCATCACGATGCGCACATCGAGACCTCGGTCGCGAAGCGCTCGGGGTAAGGACCCCACGACATCTCCCAAACCTCCAGTGCGTGCGAACGGAGCGACTTCGGACGCCACCACGAGGACACGCAACGGCGAGCCGCCAGGGAGGTCAAATCGCACCGGCAACCCCGGCCGGGGCGGCGCGCTCTCTGGATCGGCCCACAGGGACGGGTCCACATCGGGGAACGCGTTGTCCAGTGATTCGATCTCGGCCAGCCACTCCGCGTCGATCGTTCCCGCCCTGAGGTCGTCATACAGTCGTTGGAAGCGCAGCACGTGATCGTGGATGCGCCGCCGCGCGTAGGGAACCGTGGTCCCCGTCTTCATGATGAAGGGCCAATCGCTGGACTGGAGCAGCAGGAGTTCCCGGGCCGCCTGCTTTAACGCCCGCCTTTCCAGTTCACCGGGATTCGGAAAACGGAGAGCGAGCTCGGCCATGCGTTCCGCCGCCACATGCAGGTGCTGGTAAATCCAGGCGTTGGATTCATCCAACCAGTAGGCGTTATATCCCCCTTCGCCCCAGGACGACGCGGACGGTACGGCCATTTGGTTCACGGGATGGCGATCGAGGTAATCGCCCGCGGTCAAGGTTTCGATCTCGCTTTGATCGAAGTGAAGCTGGCGGAAGAGATCTCCCAGAAAAAGCGGCCCCTCGAACCACCAATGCCCGAAGAGTTCCGCGTCGTAGGGGCTCACCATGAGAGGCGGCCGGTCCATGTCCGCGGCGACCCGCTTGGCCTGCTCGGCCCGACGACGCCGGAAGTCGGCCGCGTGCTCCCCCGCGCGGCGCCGGGCGATTTCGGGGTCGTACACCCATTTGTCGTGGAGCTCGGCGTGGGTGACCGCGTGATATTTGAATCCCGTATAGAGGCGATGCCCTTCGGGGTGCACGAAGGGCCCGATGACGTCGAGGGGCAGATCGAACCCGATGTCGCGATAAAAATCCCGGTAGTGGGGATCGCCGGGGTATCCCTCCTCTGCACTCCAGACTTGGGATGACGATTCCATGTCCCGGCCGAACGCGGCCACGCCGCTCGGACAGTAGAGAGGGGCATACACGCCGTAGACTGGGCGCCGGTCGGCTTTCAAGATCGCGTGGTTGTCGACGAAGAAATAGCGCACTCCCGCTTCGGCCAGAAAATCGTCGACTCCGGGGACGTATCCGCATTCGCCCAGCCACATCCCGCGGGGCCGCCGGTCGAAGTGTTTCTCGTAGAGATCCGCCGCGACATGGATTTGTGCACGGATGGCGGCCCGGTTCCCGGCCAAGAGCGGGAAGAAGGCGTGCGTGGCGGTCGTGGTGATGAGCTCGAGCGAGCCAGCGTCTTGAAGACGACCAAAGGCCCGCACGAGATTTCCGTCGTGGGCACGCCAGGTGCCACGAAGACTCTCGAAACGAGACTTGTACATTTCGGCCAGCCGGCGGTAGTGCGGCTCGTTGCGATTACGCACGACCTCTTTTTCGGCCAGCTCGATCATGCTGTCCAGATGCTCTGCCGAACGCTCTTGCAAGAGCGGATCGGTGAGCATATTGAGAAGCGGCGCGGACAAGGAGACAGTGGCTCGACTCGGCACATGGTCGGCCACGAGCCCTTCGAAGAGCTGAAGCAGCGGCAAGTACGTGCCGACGATCGCATCGTAGAGCCACCGCTCTTCCATGACCGTGGCATCCTCGGGATGGCGCACGAACGGCAGGTGCGCATGCAGAACGAGGGACAAATATCCGCTGGCCATTAATTACGACTCGCGGCCCGCGCTTCCGTTTTGTTTGTCGCGAAGGCGCTCTTCGCTCCCGCCCCCGGAAGGCGCTTGAGCGCCCAGGCGTTCTTCGCTGGAACCTCCGACCTGGGCCTCTCGGAGCGATGGTGCGCTCTTTCCTTTGCCCTGGGTCTCGAGGGTCCGCGGTTGGCCACTTGAAGGAGGGGTGACAAGGCGCACCCGCGGTATGCGGCCCGACGCGACCGACTCTTGGGCGACGCGCCATTCCGGCTCCGAGGGCGGCGCGGGAAGGCGGCGCGGAAAATCGACCGGTTTCGATCGAGCCAGGGGGATGTAGGACCCTTGCGGACCGATCAGGGCAACCTCGACCACGGCGGTGCTGTCGGGACGATTCAAATTCAAAAACCATTGGCGATCCGAACGCCCAATGGCGACGTCGAAGCTGTGATGCGCGTTCGTGCCGTCGAAGATGCGGCCGGTGATATCGAAGATGCGAAGGACGAGCCGGATGTCGGCGCCGGGAGGCAACGCGGCGCGGGCTCGCTCGAGATCCGGATCGGTGATCTCCCAGTAGGCATAGAGCCGTTCCGGATCGACCGCCATCGCCGTCACCCGGGTCATTCCGTAACCCCAGGGAACGTGGCGGAGGGCTTCGGTAGCTTCCTTTTTCATGATCTGTGAAATTCTACCCCCGGCGCGCGGGTTGGACCAGATACAACAACGGAATGTGGACGTCGCGGGGAAACCGCGCCCCGAGCCGCTCGGCGGGGGCTTTCCTGAAACGGCCGGACAATGCTTTACTCCTGCCCAGCCGGCGGTCCAAATTTCCCCGGCCTGACTTCTACCGGAAAGGAATCTCCCCCATGCTGCGGACGAAGAACCTTGCCCTTCTGTGGATCTTCGTGGCGACCTCGATATTGCCGTCTGTGGCCATGGCACAGATCGAGGGCTTCCATGTCACCGTCACCCCCTACGGCGGATGGACCATTTGGGACAGTAAAACAAACTTCTGGGACAAGCCGATGATCGGCGGCCGTCTGGGACTCATGTTCAGCAAGTACATTGGCGTGGAAGGCGACTACGCCTACATCCTTGCCGAGACCCAGGAAGGCCCGACCCCCTATTCCACGGGGGCCACGGGCCTGGGCTCAGTGGATGCGAAGCTGCACCACCTCGGAGCGGACGTTCATTTCAACATCCTCCCCAACTCGGTGTTCAACCCCTACGTGGTAGGCGGCTATCACTGGCTCAAGTTCGAAAGCGACGAACCAACTCAGCCGAAGGAAACTTTTACCGGTCCGGAGTTCGGAGCTGGATTCACGATTCGGGTTGCCCCACGCGTGTCGTTGCGCGCCGAGGGAAAGGACATCCTCTTTTCCTTCGATTCGCCTCCCGCTCCCGACAACTCCTCCACGAATAATTTTCTGCTTTCGGGCGGAATCGAGTTCGCGATCGGTGGCCACGAAAAGGACACGGATAAAGACGGCGTCCCGGACAAAAAGGATGATTGCCCCGAAACGCCTGCCGGCGCCCGCGTCGATTCGCGTGGTTGCCCAATCGACGGCGATCAGGACGGCGTCTATGACGGCATCGATCAGTGCCCTGGGACGCCGGCCGGAGCGACGGTCAATGCGGCCGGATGCCCGCAGGACGCGGATGGAGACGGTGTATACGACGGAATCGACAAGTGCGCTGACACACCTTCGGGAGTGAAGGTCGACGTGGCCGGATGCCCGCTCGACGAGGACAAAGACGGCGTGCCGGACGGTGCCGACCAGTGCCCCAATACGCCGGCGGGTGCGACCGTCGACGCGTCGGGTTGCCCCACCGATTCCGACAAGGACGGGGTCTTCGACGGCATCGACCAGTGCCCGAACACACCGGCTAACGCGCGGGTGGACAAGGATGGCTGCCCGATCGAGGTCAGCGAGAAAGAAATCGAGCTCCTGGATACGGGCAAGATCACCGTCCGAAACATCCACTTCGAGACCGCGAAGTGGGCCATCCTTCCCGAGTCCTATCCGGTCCTGGATGAGATCGGCAACATTCTCATTCAGTGGCCCGAACTCAAGATCGAGGTAGGCGGGCATGCCGACGCGCGCGGATCAGCCAAGTACAACTTGGATCTCTCCGAGAAGCGCGCCAACGCCGTGCTCCAGTATCTGCTCGGCAAATTCCCACAGATCAACGCCGCGCAGTACACCGCCAAGGGTTACGGCGAGAGTCAGCCGGTGGCCCCCAACACCACCGCGGAAGGCATGGCGCTCAATCGCCGCGTGGAGTTCAAGGTCTTGAACACGGAAGTGCTGAAGAAGGAGTACGAGCGGCGAAAGATGCTCGAAAAGCACTAAAGCCGTTCGCGTACAACGTCGCCAAGGCGGGCCGTTTTACCACGGCCCGCCTTCTTTTTCGGTCGGAGTGGAACAAGGGTTCGGTTGACGACCTTCGGGAGTTGGTCGACCATACGCGGTTCCGAAGGTATTACGGGCCCTGAGGATCTCCACCATGCCTCGTCCTACCCGATGCTTGTTCGTGGCGTTCTCGTTGTTGCTTCTGTTTGCGGATCGAGGCGCCCGTGCCCAGAGCCTCGATTCGTTCTTCCAGTATCAGGGCGGCTCCGATTTCATCCCCTCCACCCCCTCGGTCACCGGCGGCGCGCTCGGCGCCTACTTCAACCCCGCATCGTGGGCCACCGTCGGACGGGGCGAGTTCGATTTCTGGTGGAACGACGAAAGCGTTCGAGAAAACAGCCTCGATAATTGGGGCTTCTCCATGGGTAAGAACGTGGGCTTCTCGATGCAACAGCGCACGATCGATCGGGGACTCGGGGAATCGGACCGCATCCAGGACTACCAACTCGGTCTGGCCGGGGGGGATCGACGGGCTTATGTCGGCCTCGCCTGGCGCTGGTCGGCCGGCGACAACGATCGGCTCGAGCGGGGGTCCGGACTGTCTCTCGGGACGATTCTTCGCCCGAGCCGCCACCTGAGCATGGGAATGAGCGGGTTCTTCGAGAACGCGGTGAACCCCAAGGAGGGAATCTTTGACCTCGGCATTCGGCCGCTCGGGAAACCGCTTCTCACTCTTTTTGCCGATTACGCCGTTCACGACGGTCAAACCTGGGACAACGGCAACTGGGGGGTGGGGGCGGACGTTCGTCCCCTCGCCGGTCTTCACGCCGGCGTGCGTTTTCGCGACGCGGATGCTCCGGACGATTACAGCTATCAGGCCTACGTCGGTGTCGATATTCACGACCTGGCTTTTTTTGGAAAACGAAACTTCGATCAAGACAACCATGCCGGGACGACCAACTATGTGCTGCGAATGTCTCCGCCCTTCGCGCGCCTGCCCCTCCCCGAGCCCGGTGGCAAGAATCGCATCGTGCCCATCGATCTCGAGAACAAGACTCTCAGCTATCAAAAAGCTCAGTGGTTCGACGATGAGCGCGTGACGTGGCTCGGGCTTTTGACCCACCTGGAAACGTTGCGCCGTGACGATTCTGTCAAAGGCGTCGCACTCAACTTGTCCGGGTTCCGGGCCAGCCCGGTGATGGAATGGGAACTCCGTCAAAAACTCACGGAGCTTCAGAAATCCGGCAAGACCGTGGTGATCCAGGCGGACCGTCTCGATATGGGAGGCATGTATCTGGCCTCCGTTGCCAACCGGTTGAGTTTGGATCCCGAGGGCAGCGTGCTCCTACCCGGGCTGGCGGTCGAACGCACCTATATGAGGGGACTCTTGGATAAGCTCGGCATCGGGGTCGAAGAATGGCGGTTCTTCACCTACAAAACCGCGTTTCAAACCCTGAGCCGCAAGGACATGTCCGACGCGGACAAAGAGCAGCTGGGACGCCTCGTGGACGTGGCCTATACCACGTGGCGGGACGGGATTGCCGAGGGCCGCCATCTTTCCCCGAGCCAGGTGGATGCACCGATCGAGCAAGACGTGATGTTGACCCCGGAAGAGGCAAAAGCCCGAGGGCTCATCGACGAAATCGGGCGGTGGCCCGAGCTCACGAAATCGCTCGATAAGGAGAAAGGCGTCACGGTGGGGGCGCTCCCCCCGCGTCACGTCAAACGCGTGTTGCCGGACGAGCGATGGGGACGTCCGCCCGAGGTTGCGATCGTCTACGCACTCGGACCCTGCGAAATGGATAGCGGCATTCGCGGTCGCGCGACCGGCAAACACATGCGACGGCTGGCTCGCGATCACGATGTCAAGGCGGTCGTGCTCCGCGCAGATTCTCCCGGAGGCGATCCACTTCCCAGCGACCTCGTGGCCGAAGGAACCAAGAAACTCAAGGAAGCAAAGAAACCCGTCGTGGTGAGCCAGGGTGGCGTTGCCGCCTCCGGCGGTTACTGGATAAGCATGGACGGTAGCCGAATCTTGACCACACCGCTCACCATCACCGGATCGATCGGCGTCATTGCCGGATGGCTCTGGGACAATGGAGTGAGCGACAAAACCGGGTTCACCGCGGACGGCGTCAAGCGTGGATCGCACGCCGATTTGTTTTCCGGAATTCGGTTCCCGGTGATCGATGAGCGGCTCCCCCGCCGCAACTTGAACGATCAGGAAAAGGAACGGATGAAAACCTTGCTCCTGGAAACGTACACCGATTTTGTGGGCAAGGTGGCCAAGGGTCGGAATCTTCCGGAAGCTCGGGTGCGGGAAATTGGGGAAGGCCGAGTGTGGATGGGGCAGGATGCCATTGATCGTGGGCTGGCCGACGGCACCGGCACCCTCGAGGACGCCATTTCCCAAGCCAAGCGATTGGCGGGAATAGCGCCCGAAGAAGAGGTCCGCATCACCGAATATCCCAAACCACCCCGGTTCCCCAAACTGCGGCTGGTTCCCGGGCTTCCGGAAATTGCGATACCCAATCCTTGGTCGTCACAACCCAGAACGGTATCGACGGAAGATTATGAAATGACATATTTTCAAATGATGAGCCGCCATCCCGGGCAACCCCTTCTGCTCACCCCCCTAGCGACGCTTCCTGAGAAGTGGACGCCATGACGTATGTATTCCGCCCATGCAGTGATGGGTGATTAACCCATCCGCTGGGTATATGCAGTGGATGGGTTAATCGCTCATCCACTGCGTGTACGTTGCGCTTTGTTCGGGCCCGCATATTGCGGTAAGCTGATCAAGGCGTCTGTGGGAGAGCAGCTCATAGGGACGGCAAGATCTCTCGTTCGGTCAAGCCGGTGATGGACCTCGGGCGCAGGCAACCCGTCTAACACAACCGGTTGGGTTATTTCACCCAACCCATGAGGTACCGGTGCGATGACGTTAACCAAATACATAATTCCCTCGTGTATCGCCGGAGCGGCCTTCTTCGCTTTGGCCGCCTCGAGTCCACAGTGCGCGCGGACCCAAGATTCGGCCATGAGTCCAACCGTCGGCACGATGGGGGATGGTAATCCGTGTGTGGAGGGCTGTATCGACGCCTTCCAGCAAGGCATGCGCGATGAAAGAGCGCGCTTTAAGGCCGCCATCCAAGAATGCAACGGCGATTCGGCTTGCGTAGCAGAACAGGAACAGCTCCACGAATCCATAATTGGAGAACTGCAAGTCGACAAAGGCAACTGCTTGGACAACTGCGGGCACGAACAAGGTGGCGGCTTGAGCGGACAATAATTTGAGCGATGAGGAGGAACGGGGCATCCGTTCCTCCTTCTTCCGCAGCATCGCGCTTTGACAGCCCCGGCAGGGTTCTCTAACCTGCCGGCGTGACCGCTAATTCCCCGTCCTCCTCATCGAAATCGCGCCGATTCGGGCGACTTCATGTTTGGATGGCGATTGCGCTATTGGGCGGAGCGACTCTCGGCGTAGTGGCCCATGTATGGGCCGCCAATACTTCGTTTCTCAATATCATCATTCGTTACGTCGCCCAACCCATCGGGCAAATCTTTCTTCGACTCTTGTTCATGCTCGTTGTCCCGCTCATTCTCTCCGGACTTAGTTTGGGCGTGGCCGGGCTGGGAGATTTGCGAAGCCTGGGGCGGATTGGGCTTAAGACCCTCGCCTACACGGTGCTCGTGTCGTCGATTGCCGTCCTTCTCGGGATTGCGCTGGTCAACGTACTCCAACCCGGGCGAGGCGTTCCTCCGGAAACCCGAGCGCTGCTCATCCAGGGGGCGGGCGAACGGGCCAAGGCCCTGGTCAGCGCTTCGCCGCCAAAGACCGGCATCGATTTTTTGATCCAGCTCGTCCCCGCCAATCCCGTTCGTGCCGCCGGAGATGGGGATTACCTCGCTCTCATGGTGTTCTCGCTCTTTCTTGGCGTGGGACTGACGTTGACTCGCAGCGCCGCCGCGCGCCAGTTCGAACGCACTCTCGAAGGGCTTTACGATGTGACCATGCGTCTCATCGAGATCATCATTTCCGTGGCCCCCGTGGCGGTCGCGGCCTTGGTCTTCACCCTTACCGCCCAACTCGGCTATGAGGTGCTGGGTTATTTGGCGAAATACGTGGGCGTGGTGCTGTTGGGATTGGCCTTGCACCAATTCGGCGTGTATTCACTATCGGTGAAGTTTCTGGGCGGGATGAATCCGATCGCCTTCTTCCGGAACTCCAGCGAGGCCATGATCACTGCGTTCTCGACCGCGTCCAGCAACGCCACGCTGCCTACCGCAATACGGGTGGCCGAAGAAGAACTCCGGCTTCCTCGTCATGTCAGCCGCTTCGTGCTCACGATTGGCTCGACCGCCAATCAGAACGGGACCGCTCTCTTCGAAGGGGTTACGGTCCTTTTCCTCGCCCAGTTCTACGGAGTCTCCCTCGGCCTGGGTGAGCAAGCCATGGTGATTCTCATTTGCATCCTGGGCGGTATCGGGACGGCCGGCATTCCCGCCGGATCATTGCCGGTAGTGGCGCTCATCCTCGGCATGGTGGGTGTTCCGGTGGAAGGCATCGGCATCATTTTGGGGGTGGATCGCCTTCTCGACATGTGCCGGACCACGTTGAACGTGACCGGCGACCTTGCGGCGGCGGTTGTGGTATCGCGCGGTGAAACCGAGGTACCGGAACCCGCCTGATTTCACTAAGGATCGCGCGTGAATCATGGTACTATTGTTGTTCTTCCGGATCTAACCTCAAGGACGCATCATGAGCTCGCGACTCCTCGGCCCTCTTTTCGTGTCCGCTTTTCTCTTGGTTTCCTGCAGCGGCAACGAAACCGAACCGCTGTCGCCGGACGTCCCCCTGGGGCCAGAAGGTCATGCGCCTCGCATTCTCGATCTCGGCACGCTGGGCGGACCGGGCAGTAATGCCCAAGCCGTGAATGAATCCGGACAAGTGGTGGGCTGGTCCCCTCTCGCCAACGGGGAGCTTCACGGATTCCTGTGGAGCGAGCGAACCGGGATGCGGGACCTGGGCGTCGGACGCGCCCTCAAAGTGAACGACCAGGGCGTCGTTCTCATACGAAGGCCCGGCGGCTACGATCTCTGGACCGAGAGTGGTTCCACCCCGACCGGGCTGGGCCTCGCTTACTCGGTCAGCGACCTGAACAATCAAAACGTCCTGGTGGGACAAACCCCGGACGGTCGCGCCTTCATCTGGACGGCGGCATCGGGCATCGAGATTCCGAGCGGACTAGGACATGGCTGGAGCGCGGCGTACGCGGTCAACGATCGAGGGGTGGTGGCAGGGTACGCGGCCACCGATCTTCTCCACGGGCCCTTTCTCTGGGACGCCGCGTCGGGTCTCACCGCTCTCCCTAGCATTCCGGAAGCGGTGGCAACGCAACCCGTCGACCTCAATGCAAGCGGCCAGGTCGCCGGCGTCGTTTACTACGCGAGATCCTATCGCGGGTTTCGATGGAGCCCCTCGGAGGGATTCGTAGATGTCGGTCCCGGCATGCCGGCGTCGATCGATTCCTTCGGCAACATCATCGGTACCGCCGATTCCAGAAGCCAAGGCTGGTCCTACGCGTTTTATTGGACCCCGGCGTCGGGCATGACGAGCCTCCACTGGTTGGCGCCCCGGCCCTTGAGCAGCTTCGGCCACGACATCAACGATTCGGGAATGATCGTGGGCCAGAGCGCGCGTTTCGACCGCCGGAAAGCGGGAGCCCAGGGCCACGCGACGTTGTGGCGGGTGCGCTAAATTCCATTTGCCTTAAATATCGGGCGCTTCGTACCTGCGCACCCAGCGCGCGTAGAAAAAGATGCTGATCGCCGAGGCGATGCCGATGCCGACGAAGGGATACCAAAGCCGGTACGGGTCGTAGGTGGTCCACAGAAGATGCGTGGTCTGGGCGGCATCGAGGTGCAGCACCTCTCCCAGCTTCACCGTCGCCGTTTCCCGAGAGACGCCCGAAGTAATACCTTGATGCTCGGCCAAATATCGTAGGGCGAGGTTCGCCTTGTCTCCCATCTTGTCGTAGACCTTCCCGGCCATGATGGACCCGTAGGCCCAACCGACCGCGGTGGGCATGTTGGCGTAGCCCATATAGAGCGCTTTCTCGCCGGCCGGGGCGATGACCCCGAGATATTCGTTGAGCTTGGGCGAAGCCAGCATCTCTCCGACCGCAAACACGATGATGCCCATGAAGCAGATCCACCCCGACATGGTCGCTCCGGACAGCATGAGCCCCACCGATGCGATGAGGATGCCGATAAAAATCGAGTGCACGCGACGCATGTGCTTCACCAACCAGGAGATCCAGACCACACACAAGATGATGAGACCCGCATCGGCATTGATGAGCCATTCCTGGGTGACCATGGTCCCGCGGGGGGTGACCGCGGCAAACGCCGATCCCAAATGAAGCGCCTTGACCATGCCGCTCGAATCCACCCAATCCACGATGAAGTTCGGCAACATGTCGAAGAGCTGCATGAACATGAGCCAGAACCCGGACATGATGAGGATGAAGAGGAAGAGACGGGGCCGAGCGATGTTGCGGAGGGTGGTCTTGGCCACCTTTAGGATCCCACCCTTGAGATCCCCACCCGAAGACACCGACGGATAGGTAAGGAGCATGAACAAGTTGAGCGAAACGATGATCGCGCACCCGTAGAATACGGTCGACCACGAGATGCCGTAGAGGTAGTGCGCCAACGGCGGCCCCAAGAATCCGCCGATGTTGACCAGCATGTAGAAGATGCCCCAGCCGATTCCCGACGTCTTCTTGGTGAGCGACTGGGCCATCGTTCCCTGGAGGCCCGGCTTGAAGATCGCCGTCCCGAAGGCCAGGACGAGACATCCGAACATGAACGGATAAAACGACCGCTGGGTCGCCATCAACAGGTAGCCGGTCGCCTTGATGAGGATGGACACGAAAATCGTGCGCTTGTATCCGTAACGATCGGCAAAGCCGCCGGAAAAGACCGGGATGCCCGCTTGCACGAGCGCCCACCAGAAGAAGATCTCCCCTTTTTGCGTCTGGGTGAAGTGGAGGCCGTTCACCTCGTCGGCCTGGGCGATGTAGATGGGGATCACGACCCGCACGCCGTAATAGGCGAGCCGCTCCAGCATCTCCATGAGGTTGACCATCCAGAAGGCCCGTGGGAACTGGGCGAGCTGGGCGAAGAAGCCGTCGCCCCGATCGGGGACGGGGACCTGAGCCTCGATGGCTCGTTCCATGCGGGGATCCTTTCGAGGATGATGAGGGGGGACGAACGGGCCGCATTCTAGCAGGTGTACCTATCCCAGACCTGCTTCTTGGGTTTCAGTGAACCCGGCGGGAGTGCTAGGGTACGCGCCATGAACCGAGCCACCCGTAAAGAAACGAGCCTCGCCGAGCCGATTCCCCAACCCCACGTCGCTACCAAACCCGCCGGAGCCCCCGAATTCACCCCCGCCGCAGTGGGGGTGGGTCTTCTGGTCGCGGCCATCATCGGGGCGTCCTACCCCTACGTGGTTCTCAAGCTCGGGTTCGGGCCCAACATCTCCGTCGTTTCCGCGTTCTTCGGCTATATCCTCCTCGGCGTCGTCACCTCGATAACCGCGCTGTTCATACGTAGCAAAACCCCCGCGAATCGCTGGCAGAACAATCTCGTGCAGACGGCGGGTACGGCGGCGGGACAGACCGCGTTTTTGTGCGTGCTCATGGCCGCCTTCGACCTGTTGGAGCGCGATCCCACCCTGGGGTTCACGTTTCACCTGAGCCGGATGCAGAGTTTTCTCTGGCTCAGTACCGCCGGATTCCTGGGCGTCCTATTGGCGGTGCCGATGCGACGGCACTTCATCGTGGACGAGAAACTCACCTATGCCGACGGCGTAGCGGCGGGCGAAACCTTGATCGTGCTCGATTCCCACGGCCCGGCCGCCAAACGCACTGCGCGCTCCATGGTGGGTGCCCTGGCATTGTCCGGCGCGACCATGCTCGCCACCACGAAATACGTAGCCGGACTGTTCAAACCCATGCTGGATACCTTGCCCCTCAATTTGAACCGTTTTTCCACGGTGACCGGGGTTGGGGTGAGCTTGAGCTGGCTCAATCTCGGCTCGGGAATGATCGTGGGCATGCGGATCAACGCCAGCATGCTCCTCGGGCTGATCGCGGCGTGGGTGGTCGCTCCCGTACTCCTCTTTCAAAACGGCATTATCGCCGCCGGCGCGCATCGAAATGACGTGCTCTTGTGGGTCATGTGGCCGGCTACCGGAATGCTGGTCGCGGGAGGGTTGGCAGCGCTCTTCTTGCGTTGGAACATCCTCATGAAGACCTTCAAGAGCCTCTCCGGCGCCCAGGTGGAAACGACGGATTTCCCCATGCGCTGGGTTGTGACCGGGGTGGCTGTGACCGGCCTCGGCCTCATGCTGTTTCAGTTCTTGAGCCTGCGCATGCCGCTCTGGCAAAGCGCGACGGCGATCATCTTCACGTTGCCGCTCATGCTGGTGGGGTTACGCGTGCTCGGCGAGACGAATTGGGGACCGATCAGCGCGCTCTCGAATCTCATGCAGGGCGTGTTCGGCTTACTGGCTCCGGGTAACGTGCAATCCAATATGGTGGCGAGCGGTGTCACCGGTTCGATCGCGTCCGAGTCCGAAGGGCTCATGCAAACCTACAAAACCGGAGACATGATCGGTTCCACGCCGAAGTACCTCACCTACATGAACCTGCTCGCGATCCCGGTCGGCGCGGCCGCGGTGGCCATCATGTATCCCCTCCTCCGAGACACCTATGGCATCGGCGGCGACACGGGTCTCCAGAGTCCCATCTCGCAAAAGTGGGTCGGGTTCGCCAAGCTCCTCTCGCAAGGGTTTTCCGCGATTCATCCCAGTGCGCTTTACGCGCTCGTAATCGGCTCTGTCCTCGGGATCGTGTTCACCGTGCTCGAGCAGAAAAAGAACATTCGCACCTGGGTGCCCTCACCGACCGGGGTAGGCATCGGCATGCTCGTGCCGGCGAGTGCCGTGGCCACGATGTTCCTGGGCGGCGTGGTGGAGGTGGTGTGGCGCCGGCTTCATCCCAAGAGCGCGGAGACCTACGTGATTCCGGTGGCCTCGGGATTCATTGCCGGAGAGGCGCTGGTGGCGGTGATCCTTCCCGGTCTTATCGCGGCGGGACTCCTGAAACCCTGATTCGTTTCAGGGATCGCAGTTCGTACACTCGAAGAATTCGACCCGCTTCGTTTCGCCGGCGCCCAGGCTCACAGTTTGCGACGTGTAGCTTGCGGTGGATCCGTAGTGCACGCGTACTTCACTCGTGCCGGCCGGCAGCTCGAACGTCGTCAAGCCATCCGAGCCGGTCTTCTGGGTCACCAGCAGCACGTCTTGACCTTTGGCCGTTCTCCAAACCTCGGCGCTGGCCCCATCGATACCGCCTGATTCGCCATAGATGTGAACTTCCAGGTAGCTGGTGGATTCGAACGTGTTCACGTAGCAAGAGAAGTACGTGGCGGTGAGCAGAACCACCGGAGAAATGAGGAGCAGTCGCATAGGTGCCTTTCCGAAAACTCGGCAACCATGATTTTACCGCCAAGATTCAAAAATGAAGGGAAAAATTCCCGGCGCGACTTCTGCAAACCTGGGAAAGCGGCGGCGTTTTAGGGGGTTTTTGTGGTCGTGGTGGGCGACGACCGGTGAACGGTCGCGCTCTTCTTTGTCGTTTTCTTGGTGGTCGTAGTCTTGGTGCTCGTGGCGGTCGATTTCTTGGTCGCCGTGGTGGATGTCTTCGTCGCCGGCGCGGCCGTGGTGATCTTAACCGGCGAGCTGGACGTGGCTACGCCCTGCGATAGGGGCGGTGGCTCGGGTCCCAGCGGCACGGCGGCGGTTGGCGCCGTCGCGCTGGTTGGCGCCGTCGCGCTGGTTGGGGCCGTCCCCGTGGCCGTCGCGACCGGCGTAGGAGCGGCCTGACCTACGCCCGCTGACGTGGCGGTCACCGGGGGGGAGACAGGGGCGGTCGGACCACCGAGCGTGGCGACGGGCGAGGTGGGGGTCTTCTTCGTCACCGGCTTGACGAACGAACGATAGATCGCCCAGTCCGAATGAATATCGGTCCGGATGGATCTGGCCGCGGCTTTGTGTCCGCGCGCCTCTTCGATGTCGGCCACGCGCATCGCATAATCGGGCCGCGAGGGATCGAGATGCGTGGCTAGGGTCGCAAACATGTAGGGAGTGATCCGAAACCCCTTCGCCTCTCCCCACTCCGCGAGATGATCAAACTCCGCGGCAAAGGCGGAGGGACGGAACACCAGCGCGAACACCGCCATGGCGGTCAAAAGGGCAAAGGCAAATGCGTCCCCATGCTCGGAGGCGGCGTGGGCCTTGCGCTGGGCAAGACGGATCCCATCCAGGAATTGAACGAGCCAGCCCACCATTCCGATGACCGCGAGTCCCAGCGCGGCCAGGTACAGGATTTCGAGCTTGGGCACCGGAAATCCGCCGTAGTGAGAGATCTTGTTCCATGTCCATAGATCACGGCCGTTGAGAAGCACGAGCGCGCCCAGACCGAGTGCGCAATAGCCGAGGATGGCAACCGCGGCGCGGCGAGGATAGCCCGAAAGAGCGAGACCGAAACCGGGAAAGAGCGCGCCCATGAAGCCGATGAACCACGGGTTGCCTACGGCTTTGGGGAGCCGGTTCATGCCGCCCGACACTTCCAGTCCCGCCATCGCCACGCCTTGCGACCAGGCGATACACGTCCCAAACCAAGAGATCCCGAATAGCGTCATCCAGAGAACGCCATAGCCGCTTCCATGCTGGAGACGCCAGGTCATGTCCTGGCCCTGCCAGAGCGCCACGAATCCCATCAACGTCGCGGCAATACCGATCAAAAGCCAAAAACGATTCTCACGTCCCGCGTTGGAGGCCCAGGGTCCGAGAGGACCCAGAAAGTAAGCCAGGGTGAGCGTGCGGCCGGGGCGCTGTGCGGTAGGAAGATCGGACCGGCGCTGCGTGGGCGTGGGCAGCGAACGATCCTGGCCGTTCGCGAAGCGGTTGGGCCCTATGCGAGGCCGAGACCAAGCGCCTCGACCGCCGTTGTGATGGGGATTCTGACCGGTGGGAATCACCCACGTCCGTCTGGGCATACGTCTCCCTCCTCGCCGACAGCAAAACGTTCTCCCGTTTTACTTCGAAGCAAGGCATATGCCTGAAGACTCGCGTTATAGGCTACTTGGGGCGACAGGTGCGCTCGTTTTGCAATACTGCACCATCAAAACGCAACGTTTATCCGCCGGTCACCGCCTCGATCACGAAATCGTGCCCGTGGCCCTCGGTGTCATGGAAATGGACTACGACTTGGCCCCCGTGACCGTACGTGCGCACGTAACGATCGAGGAT
>Ga0070698_100002550_pt1 | contig 20068 bp, 21 predicted proteins | sample KBSK1502metaG_FD_65477 | JGI IMG/M metagenome (GOLD analysis project Ga0070698, IMG submission 65477) | Corn, switchgrass and miscanthus rhizosphere microbial communities from Kellogg Biological Station, Michigan, USA - KBS K1-50-2 metaG | ecosystem: Host-associated > Plants > Roots >...
GGCAGCCTTGTGGGCCTCCGATCCCTTGCCGCCGAAATGGCCCTCTTCGATGTACTTCTTGGCATTGTCCCAGGCGCCGCCGCCCGCCGTCATCGAGATGGCGACGAAGATGCCGGTGACAATCACGCCGAGCAGCATGGCGCCGACCGCCGCGAAAGCGTCGGACTTGCCGGCGATGGCTGAGATCACGAAGTACAGCACGATCGGCGACAGCACCGGCAGCAGCGAGGGGATCATCATCTCCTTGATCGCCGCCTTGGTCAGCATGTCGACGGCGCGGCCGTAATCCGGGCGGTCGGTGCCCTTCATGATGCCGGGCTTTTCCCTGAACTGGCGGCGAACCTCCTCGACCACCGACTGGGCGGCGCGGCCGACCGCCAGCATCGACATGCCGCCGAACAGGTACGGCAGGCCGCCGCCGATCAGCAGGCCGACCACGACGTAGGGGTTCTGCAGCGAGAAGCTCACCGCCTTCACGCCGAGCTTGCCCTGGGCGATGAAGTAGGCGAGGTCCGAGGTGTAGGCCGCGAACAGCACCAGCGCGCCCAGACCGGCCGAGGCGATGGCGTAGCCCTTGGTGACGGCCTTGGTGGTGTTGCCGACGGCGTCGAGCGCGTCGGTGTTCTTGCGCACTTCTTTCGGCAGTCCCGCCATTTCGGCAATGCCGCCGGCATTGTCGGTGACCGGGCCATAGGCGTCGAGCGCCACCACCATGCCGGCCAGCGCCAGCATGGCGGTGGTGGCGATGGCGATGCCGAACAGGCCGGCCAGCACGTAGCAGATGACGATGCCGGCGCAGATCAGCAGCGCCGGCAAGGCCGTCGCCTCCATCGACATCGCCAGACCGGCGATGACGTTGGTGCCGTGGCCGGTGACCGAGGCCTGCGCCACGGCCTTGACCGGCCGATAGTCGGTGCCGGTGTAGTACTCGGTGATCCACACGATCAGGCCGGTGATGGCCAGCCCCACCAGCGAGCACCAGAACAGCGACATGCCGGTGAACGACTGGTCGCCGACCTTGAGCACGGTGTCCATGCCGATGAGGTAGCTGGTGACGAACCAGATCGCCGGGATCGACAGCACGGCGGCCACGATCACGCCCTTGTACATCGCCCACATGATGCCGCCATCGGAGCCGAGGCGGACGAAGTAGGTGCCGATGATCGAGGTGATGATGCAGACGCCGCCGATGGCCAGCGGGAACATCATCACCTTGGCCAGCAGCACGGGATCGGCCGCGAAAAAGATCGAGGCCAGCACCATGGTGGCGACGGTCGTCACCGCATAGGTCTCGAACAGGTCGGCGGCCATGCCGGCGCAGTCGCCGACATTGTCGCCGACGTTGTCGGCGATGGTGGCCGGGTTGCGCGGGTCGTCCTCGGGAATGCCGGCTTCGACCTTGCCGACCATGTCACCGCCGACGTCGGCGCCCTTGGTGAAGATGCCGCCGCCCAAGCGGGCGAAGATCGAGATCAGCGAGGCGCCGAAGCCCAGCGAGACCAGCGCATCGATCATGTCGCGGCTGCCGTTCGGCACGCCGATATTGAGCAGCACGCCGTAGTAGCCGGAGACGCCCAGCAGCGCGAGGCCCGCCACCAGCATGCCGGTGACCGCGCCCGCCTGGAAGGCAAGGGCGAGGCCTGCGCCCAGGCTCTTCTGCGCCGCCACCGCCGTACGCACGTTGGCGCGCACCGACACGTTCATGCCGATGAAGCCCGTCGCGCCGGAGAGCAGCGCGCCGATCAGGAAACCGACGGCGGCATATTTGCCGAGCAGGATGGCGAGCACCACGAGCACGACCACGCCGACGATGGCGATGGTGGTGTACTGGCGGCGCAGATAGGCGCCGGCGCCCTCTTGTATCGCCTGCGCGATCTCCTGCATGCGCGGGGTGCCGGCGTCGGCGGCCATGACCCGCGATGCGGTGACGACGCCGTACAGCACGGCGATGACACCGCAAGCGATGACGGCCCAAAGAACGGTAGACATTTTTGGCTAACCTATTGTTTTAACGGCGTTCAAAAGCCTGGCGCTTGCCGAAGTACAGGACCTCCCCCGGCGCGAGGCGGGCGGAAAATGGCAGAACGCCACAATCTTCGCAACCCGGACCTGGGAAAAGCCCCGTTTCCTCAAGGGCTTGAGCCTCAGGCGCCGGCGGGATGGCGCAGCCGGAACAGGCCGATCACCAGCAACGCCACGAGCACCAGGGCCAGCGCCAGGTAGTTGAGGACGGCCCAGCCCTCGAGCTCCAGCACGACGCTCGCCATCAGGCTCGCCACCGTGGTCGTGCCGAACACCATGAAATCGTTGAAGGCCTGGGCCTTGCCGCGCTCGGTCGGCCGGTAGGTGGTGGTGAGCAGCGTCGTGGCGCCGACGAACAGGAAGTTCCAGCCGACGCCGTTCAGGCAGAGCGCGATGCGGAAGTGCCATTCGGTGACGCCCATCAAGGCCACGATCACGCCGGCAATCAACAGCGCAATGCCCGCCATCATCGTGTTGAACACGCCATGGCGGGCGATCAGGTGGCCGGTGAAGAACGCCGGCACGAACATGCCCATGACATGAACGAAGATCGTGACCGGCGCTTCGGTCTTGTCGAGGCCGCACATGACGATGGCGAGCGGCGACGCCGCCATCACGAACGACATCACGCCGAAGGCGATGATGGCGCCGGCGGCGGCCACCATGTAGGCCGGCTGGGTGACGATCTCGATCAGCGGACGCTGCGGGCCGGTCTGGTCTTCCGTCTTCACCGTCGGGAACTCGATGAAGCCCAGCACGACGAAGACGACGGCGTGGACGACGATGACGGCGCAGAAGCTCGCCTGAAAGGTCGGCAGCCAGAGATCGGGGGTGAAGCGCGCCAGGCTGGGGCCGATGATGCCGGCCAGCACGCCGCCCGCCGTCACGTAGGAGATCGCCTGGGCGCGGAAATGGCGCCGACCATGCCCATCGCCGAGCCCGAGCGGAAACCGACCTTGCGGCCGCGCCGCATCATCAGCATCGAGGCGGGAAACACCGACAGCATGACGCCGAGATGCTGCATGGTGACCGGCAGGTTGGCCCACATCCGCATGTCGGGCGACACGATGGTCAGCACCGCCAGCGCCGAGGAGGCGAACATCAGGGTATTGCTGCTCTGGGTCAGCGCCTGGCAGATCGCCAGCAGTGCGATGTTGCGCAGCGCGCGCCGCGGCATGGCGCCGGATGCCGCCGCCGTTTCCTCCAGCTTGATCAAGCCGTCCATTGGGCGCGCACTCTAGTCGCCCGTGCCGGGCGGGCGCCACTCCGGTGGCGCGCTTCAGATGCGCGAAGGACGCGCGACTCAGAAGTGAACGTAACCCTGGCGCGGTGCCCGCGCCGGTCGACCGGCGACCATGAGCTGCACGCCCCGCCCGCGCTCGAAATGGCCGATCTCCGTCACCGGCACATCGGCGGCACGCGCCGCCGCGAGCAAGGCGGTCCGCTTGCGCGGCGGCACCGCGATCACCAGTTCGTAGTCGTCGCCGCCGCCCAAGACGTTGGCCCACAGCGGCGGTGCAGCCGCGAGCATCCGGCGCGCCGCGACCGACACCGGCACGCGCTCGCGTTCGATCACCACGCCAAGTCGCGAGGCCTCGCCGATGTGCCCCGAGTCGGCCAGCAGCCCGTCGGAAACATCGGCCGCCGCCGAGGCGATGCCGACCAGGCGAGGCCCCAGGGTCGTGCGCGGCCGCGGTCGCCTGAACCGGTCTTCCAGAAACGCACTGTCGATCCGCCCGCGCGCGGCGAGCAGGCCCAACGCGCCGTCGCCGATCGTGCCGCTCACCCACAGCCGGTCACCCGCGCGCGCACCGGCCCGCGTCAGGCCGCGGCCGCGCGGCACTCGGCCGAAGGCGGTGATGGTGATGGTGATCGGCCCCGGCGAGACCACCGTGTCGCCGCCGCAGAGCAGGACGCCGTAGCGACGCTGGTCGGCCGCCAGACCGCGCGCGAAGCCCGCGACCCAGTTTTCCGTCCAGCCCTTCGACAGCGACAACGAGAGTTGATAGGTGAACGGCGTGGCGCCGCCGGCCGCGAGATCGGAGAGACAAACGCGCAACGCCTTGGCGGCGACCAACCCCGGCTTCTCGTCGGCGAGAAAATGGACGCCCGACACGACCGTATCGGTCTTCACCACGAGGTCGTGTTTCGGATCGGCGGCGAGGAAGGCGTTGTCGCTCTCGAGATTGCCGGCGCCGGCGAAGCCGCGGGCCAATGGCGCGAAGTAGCGGGCTATCAGCGCGAACTCGCCGATGCGCCTCGTGCGCGCCATCGGCCGGTTACCTCACGAGCTCGGCGGACCGCGCCTGGCGCGCCACTCGATCGAGCACCGAATTGATGAAGTTGGGCTCGCCCTGGTCGTAGAAAGCGTGGGCGATCTCGACATATTCGTTGATCGCCACCCGGGGCGGCACGTCGCTGCGATGCAGCAGTTCGTAGGCGCCGGCCAGCAGGATCGCCCGCACCAGCCGGTCGACGCGCGGCCAGGTCCAGCCCTCGGCCAGGGCGCCCGACACGGTCTGCTCGAGCGTGTCCTTGTGGGCGACGGTGCCCTCGACGACGTCCTTGAACAGCGGGCGATCGGCGTCGCGGCGCATGCCGCCCTCGCCCGTCTCGCCGGTGCGCACGCTCAGGAACTGCTCGATGATCTCGGCCGGTGCGTGCTCGCCCTCCTGCCACTGATAGAGCGCCTGCACGGCCGCCAGCCGCGCGGCCTGGCGACGGCTTGGCGTGGGGCTGGGCGTCGACTGCTCGCTCATCCGTTCCGCCAGCGGCGGCGGAGAGCCACCATGGCGAGGCAGGCATGGGCCGCATCGCCGCCCTTGTCGCCGCGGTCGGTCAGCGCGCGCGCCTCGGCCTGCTCGATGCTGTCGACGGTGAGAATGCCGTAACCGATCGCCAGTTTCTCGTGGACCGCCAGGTCCATCAGCCCGCGCGCGCTCTCGCCGCAGATATAGTCGTAGTGCGTGGTCTCGCCGCGGATGACGCAGCCCAGCGCGATGAAGCCGTCGTAATGCTCGGCCGCCAGGGCGATGGCGCCGGGGATCTCGAAGGCGCCCGGCACGACGACGCGCTCCGACAGCGCGCCGGCTTTCTTGATCTCGCGCTCGGCGCCGGCGATCAGCGCGTCGGCGATGTCGACGTAGTAGCGCGATTCCACGATCAGGATGCGCGCGCCCTTGACCCCGGCCACCGCCGGGCGGGCCGTCGAGGTTTCCGTCCGTGTCGACATGGCTAACGCATCTATGGACGGTGAGAGGGGCGGCCTGGCACCGGCTTCTGGCCGACGATTTTCAGGCCGAAGCCTTCCAGGCCGACCACGCTCTTGATGCTGTTGCTCAGCAGCACCATTTCCTTGACCCCGAGGTCGATCAGGATCTGAGCGCCGACGCCGTAGTCGCGCAGCTCGCCGCCCGAGGGCTCGATCGGCTCGCCGGCGCGCCGGCGCTGCTCGGCCAGCATCACGGTGAGCGGCTCGCGGATCAGCACGATGACGCCCCTGCCCTCCTTGGCGATCTCGCGCATCGACGCCTCGATCTCGCCGCCGCGGCCGGTGTTACGCTGGCCGAGCGCGTCGGTGAAGATATTGACGGCGTGCATGCGCACCGTGACCGGCCCGCCTCGCGCCGGATCGCCCTTCACCAGGGCGATGTGCTGGGCCATCGTCACTTTGTTGACGTAGATGACGCAGCGGAAGTCGCCGCCGTAGATGCTCTCGAAGGTGGTCTCGCTCAGCCGCTTGACGATCGAATCGTAGCGCCGGCGATAGGCGATCAGGTCGGCGATGGTGCCGATCTTCAGGCCATGGCGCTGGGCGAAGGTGATGAGGTCGTTGCGACGGGCCATCGTGCCGTCGTCGTTCATGATCTCGCAGACCACGCCGGCCGGCGTGAGGCCCGCCAGGCGCGCCAGGTCGACCGCGGCCTCGGTATGGCCGGTGCGCTCGAGCGTGCCGCCGTCGCGCGCCACCAGCGGAAAGACATGGCCCGGCGTGACGATGTCCTGCGGCCCACACGACGGATCGATCGCCACCGCCACGGTACGCGCCCGGTCGGCCGCCGAGATGCCGGTGGTGACGCCTTCGCGCGCCTCGATCGACACGGTGAAGGCGGTCTGGTGGCGGGTGCCGTTGTTCTGCGCCATCAGCGCCAGGCCGAGCTGCTCGACCCGCTCGCGGGTCAGGGCAAGGCAGATCAGGCCGCGCGCGTGCTTGGCCATGAAGTTGATGGCTTCGGGGGTAGCGCATTGCGCCGGGATAACGAGATCGCCTTCGTTCTCGCGGTCCTCGTCATCGACCAGGATGAACATGCGGCCCTTGCGGGCCTCCTCGATGATGTCCTCGGCCGCGGCCTTCACCTCCGAGAAGGTGATCCGCCAGGCGTCCTTTTCGAGCGCGCTCATGATCTTTGGTGCTCCAACAATCGCTGAACGTAACGCGCGAGCATATCGACCTCAAGGTTGACGCGCTGGCCAACTTTGGCCTGTCCCAGGGTGGTAACCGCCTGGGTATGTGAAATCACGTTGACGCCGAAGCGCTTGGCGTCGACCTCGTTCACCGTGAGTGAGATGCCGTCGACCGCGACCGAACCCTTGGCGGCGATGAAGCGCGCCAGCTCGGACGGGACCTCGAACAGGAAGCGCACGCTGCCGCCTTCGGGCGTCATCGACGCGATCGTGCCCACGCCGTCGACATGGCCATAGACCAGATGGCCGCCCAGCTCGTCGCCCAGCTTCAACGACAGTTCGAGATTGACGCGGCTGCCCAGTTTCCAGTCGCCGAGATGGGTCTTGGCCAGGCTCGCGCCCGAGACCTCGACGGCGAACCAGTCGCCGCCCTTTTCGAGCACGGTGAGACAGCAGCCCGAGCAGGCGATCGAGGCGCCAATGGCGATCGGCGCCAAGTCGTGCCGGGTGCGGACGACAAAGCGGCGATCGCCCGCCTGGCCGCCGGGAGTGACGGAGGTGATCTCGCCGATGTCGGTCACGATGCCGGTGAACATGTCAGTACTTAAGTCTCCCTGGTCCAAGTTTCCAGCGTGTCGCCGCCCACCGAACGGGCCGAAAGCAGCCTGAACCGGGGCGCGAAATCGAGCCGATTGAAGCCCAGTTCAGCCACCGCAGAGCGGCCGTCGCCGCCGACGACGAGGCCGGCGCGATAACTGCTGATGCGATCCACCAGCCCCGCCCTCAGGAAGGAAGCGGCGACCTGGCCGCCGCCCTCGACCAGCACGCGGGTCAGGCCGCGCGCGCCCAGGACGCGCGCCGCCTCGGCGATATCGACCCGCCCGTCGCCGCCGGCCGTGACGTCGACGATCTCGACGCCCGCCTTGTGCAGGGCCTCGCGCCGGACGACGGGCGCGGCCTCAGTACACAGGAGCCAAACCGGCACCTGGCGCGCCGTGGCGGCGAGCTTGGAGGTCGGCGCCAGACGCGCCTGCGAATCGAGCACGACGCGCAGCGGCGAGCGCGCGCCAAGACCGGGCAGCCGGCAGGTCAATTCCGGATCGTCGGCCTGGGCGGTGCCGAGGCCGATCAGGATGGCGTCGTGGGTGGCGCGCAGGCGCTGGCCGTCGGCGCGCGCCGCCTCGCCCGTGATCCATTTGCTCTCGCCCGCGGCGGTGGCGATGCGGCCATCGAGCGAGCTGGCAATTTTGAGGTGAAAGAGCGGCCGGCCTTCCGTCACCCGCAGCAGGAAGCCGGCATTGATCGCGGCGGCCTCGGCGCCGCCCTCGCCGACCTCGACCGCAATGCCGGCCTGGCGCAGCCTCGCATGGCCCTGGCCCCTCACCCTGGGATCGGGATCCTCCAGCGCCGAGACGACGCGCGCGACGCCGGCCGCCACCAGGGCGTCGGCGCAGGGCGGCGTGCGGCCATGATGCGAGCAGGGTTCGAGCGTGACATAGACCGTGGCGCCGCTCAGCGATTCGCCGGCATGGGCGATGGCCTGGGCTTCGGCATGCGGGCGGCCGCCTTCCTGGGTACGGCCGCGGGCGATCACGCGGCCGTCGCGCACGATCACGCAACCCACGGCCGGGTTGGGCCAGGTGCGCCCGAGCGACCGGCGCGCCAGCGCGAGCGCTGCGCGCATCATCGCCTCAGTCCTTGAGGTTGGTCTCGGCGAGGTCGGAGATGAACTCCTCGAAATCCTTGGCCTCGCGGAAATTGCGGTAGACCGAGGCGAAGCGCACATAGGCGACAGGGTCGAGGGCGCGCAAGGCGTCCATCACCAGCTCGCCGATCTGCGTCGAGGGAATCTCGCTCTCGCCGGAACTCTCCAGGCGCCGCACGATGCCGTTGACCACCCGCTCGACCCGCTCGGGATCGACCGGCCGTTTGCGGCAGGCCACCGAGATCGAGCGGGCGAGCTTGTCGCGGTCGAACTGCACGCGCTGGCCGTTCTTCTTGACCACCGTCAGTTCGCGCAATTGCACGCGTTCGAAGGTGGTGAAGCGCGATCCGCACGACGGACAGTAGCGTCGCCGGCGGATCGCCGAATTGTCGTCGGTCGGTCTCGAGTCCTTAACCTGGGTGTCCTCGTGACCGCAGAATGGACAGCGCATCTTCTCCCCCGTTTATTCTCTGGCTTAGCGCGTCAGTCGCGGTAAATGGGAAATCGGGCACAAAGCGCCTGCACCTTGGTGCGCACCTGGCGCTCGACCTGGGCGTCGCCGTCAGGGCCGTTTTTCGCGATGCCGTCGAGCACGTCGGCGATCAGGTGGCCGATTTGGCGGAATTCGGCGACGCCGAAGCCGCGTGTCGTGCCGGCCGGCGAGCCCAGCCGCACGCCCGACGTCACGGTGTACTTCTCCGGATCGCCCGGGATGCTGTTCTTGTTGACGGTGATGCCGGCGCGATCGAGCACTTTCTCGGCCGCGACGCCGGTCGCCTTCTTGGGCCTAAGGTCGACCAGCATGACGTGGCTGTCGGTGCCGCCCGAGATGATTTTCAGGCCACGCTCGCTCAATACGGAGGCGAGCGCGCGGGCATTGTCGATGACGTTCTGGGCATAGATCTTGAACTCGGGCCGCAGCGCCTCGCCGAAGGAAACCGCTTTGGCGGCGATGATGTGCATCAGCGGCCCGCCTTGCAGGCCGGGGAACACCGCCGAGTTGATCTTCTTGCCAACGTCAGGATCGGTCGACAGCACCATGCCGCCGCGCGGCCCGCGCAGGGTCTTGTGCGTCGTCGTCGTCACCACATGGGCGTGCGGCAACGGGCTGGGATAGACACCGGCGGCAACCAGGCCCGCATAGTGCGCCATGTCGACCATGAAGAAGGCGCCGATTTCGTCGGCCACCTTGCGAAAGCGCGCCCAGTCGATGTGGCGCGAATAGGCCGAGGCGCCGGCCACGATCAGCTTGGGCTTCTCGCGGCGGGCCAGCGCTTCCATCTGCTCGTAGTCGATCAGGTGGCTGTCGGGCTTCACGCCATAGGACACGACCTTGAACCACTTGCCCGACTGGTTGGCCGGCGAGCCATGGGTGAGATGGCCGCCCTGGTCGAGCGCCATGCCCATGAACTTGTCGCCCGGCTGCAGCAGGGCCATGAACACCGCCTGGTTGGCCTGCGCGCCGGAGTGCGGCTGGACGTTGGCGAAGGAGCAGTCGAACAGCTTGCAGGCGCGGTCGATGGCGAGTTGCTCGGCCTTGTCGACCTCCTCGCAGCCGCCGTAGTAGCGCCGGCCGGGATAGCCTTCGGCATATTTGTTAGTGAGCACCGAGCCTGCCGCTTCCAGCACCGCGCGCGAGACGATGTTCTCCGAGGCGATAAGCTCGATCTGTTCGCGTTGGCGGTGCAGCTCGCCCTTGATCGCCGCGTCGATCGCGGGATCGGCTTCGGCGAGGCTGCGCGTGAACAGGGGCAGCGGGGACTGTGTCATCCGAGCAGCGGCTTGGCTCATGTCGTACAACCCTTGGCAAGCTTGGCGACGCGGCCGACATGGCGGCCGCCTTCGAACTTGGTGGCGAGGAAGACTTTTAGCGCCTCGCGCGCCACCTCGGACCCGATCAGGCGTTGGCCGAACGCCACGACGTTGGCGTCGTTGTGTTCGCGCGACAGACGCGCCGAGGTGACGTCATGAACGACGGCGGCGCGTACCTTGGGGTTGCGGTTGGCGGCCATCGAAATGCCGATTCCGGTGCCGCACACCAGGACGCCGCAGGCGGCCTTGCCGCGGGCGATGGCGTCGGCCATGGCCTGGCCGAAGTCGGGATAATCGACCGACTGGGTGGAATTGGTGCCAAGATCGAGCACCTCGTGACCGGCCTGTTGCAGGTCGCGCTTAAGAATCTCCTTGAGGTCGAAGCCGGCATGATCCGACGCGACCGCGATGGCGCCCCCCGGCATCTCGACGATCGATCCCCTCTAGCTGTTGATCTCCCGGTTACCATATCCGGGGCCACAATGTCACGGTCCCCCCAAAATCGTGGAACCCGGCCACAAGACATTGAATCGCCTTGGGAAAACTGCGAAGCCCGCGGGAACATCGCAAAAGCATCGAAATGTAGCTGCCGTCAAGATTGCGATGGGCGAGTGCGCCGGGATGGATGCTCAGGTGAATCGCCGGCCATAGACAATGATTGCGGCCGCCCCGGCTTGAGCGGCAGCGGCGATCAGGAAGGCCACGACATAGTTGCCGGTATAGTCGCGCAGAGTGCCGAGAATGGCGGGCGCGAAGGCGAAGATCGCCTGGTTGATGGCGATCACCAGCGCGACCACCGTCCCGACATCGGCTGGGCGGAATTCGCGCTGAGCGATCAGCGGCGGCAACGATGTGAGGTTGCCGACGCCCAAGCCGAACAACACGCAGCCTGCCGCCAATGGCACCATGCCGTCGCCGAACGCCAGCAGGAGAGAGCCGGCCATCTGCATCAGGAGATTGGCGGCCGCTGCCATCCTGCGGTCGTGTTCGCCCAGCAGCCATCCCAAGGCGCTGCGCCCCAGCACCGCGCAAAGCGTGACCAGGCTGACCGCCAAAGCAGCCGTCGCCGCTCCAAAGTCAGGCTCGAGCCGGGCCATCAGATGGGCGAACAAGCCGAGCTGGGCGAACAGGCCGAGCGCGAAGGCGGCGGAAATCGTCACGAAGCGCGGCTGGCGCAGCAGCGCGCGGCGCGATGACGGCGGCTCGGCCTTTGGCGCGGCGGCCGCCGGCTCGCGTCGGAGATAGCACCACGCCAGCGGGCAGACGATGCCGACCGTGGCGGCGGCAACGACGAATGCCGCCGACGACAGGCCGACACCCGCGATCAGCGCGGTCCACAGCGGCGTGAACAACAGACCGCCGATGCTGGCGCCGTTGAAGGCCGTGCTGATCGCTTTCGGTCGATCAGCCTCGAACCACGGCGCCACAATGGCGTTGAGCGCGGCGCCGCTCATGGCCGCCCATCCCGCACCGCTCAGCAGCAGCGCCGGCACGAGCTGCCAAGCCTGCTGTGCGCTTGCCCAGGCGATGGCGCCCGCGCCCGCGAGCACGGCACCGGCGATCGTGACGCGGCCGACGCCGAGGCGGCGCCAGATTTCGGGCAGGCAGGCGATCAGCGAGGCACCCACCAGATAGTGCGCCGTGATCGCTATCGAAATCGCCGAGATCGACCAGCCGCGGGCCTGATGCAACGCCGGCAGATAGACGGCCGGTCCGTAGAAGCCGACGCCAAAGCCGAACATCCCCACGACGAACGCCGTCCAGACGACCCGCCAGCCGTCGCGATTTGCTGGAGTCATTTCGGCCGTCGCCACAGCACCACGAGCTCTCGACGCGTTGCGAACCCCAGGCGCCGGTAGAGCGCGACGGCGCCGACATTGTCCGGCCGGACATGGAGGAACGGCACCTCACCGCCGTCGAAGGCAAGCCGCATCAGGTGCAGCGTGAGAGCGGTGGCATAGCCCCTCCCCCGCGCCTCGGGATGCACGCAAACGGCGCTCAGCTCGACATGACCCGGCACGCGCAGGCGCTCTCCCGCCATCGCGACCAGGCGATCGCCGCGCCAAACGCCGAGATAGCGCCCGAGCAGCGGCGTGCGCGGCCCGAATGGCCCCGGCTTGGTCGCGGCCACAAGATCGAGCATCGCCGGCACGTCGGCCATCGACAGCGTCGACAGCGCGCCGCCAGGCGCACGCGATACGCCGCCTGCCGCCATCTGCAGCATGGCAAAGCGGTCGAGTTCCTCCCAGCCGTCGGGCAGAGGCTCCACGGTCGGCCGGAACAGGCGCGCCTCGGCGTGCGACGGCAGATCGGCCGCGAGATCGGCATAGGCGCCAATGCTCGGCTCGGCGATCGCCGAGAACGGCGCCATGTCGCGGGGATAGTGTCGCGCCGCACCACGACCGAGGGCGTGCATGCGATGCGGGCCGATGAGCGCATGCCAGACCGGATTGTCGAGGACGTTGATCGGCATGGCGCGCGAAGTATCATGGTCGATGAAAAACGGCTCGCCGGAATCGGACTCCATCGCCATGCTCGATCGCGACGAATGCGAACGCGCCCGCGTCAGACGCGACCGTCGTTACGACGGCCGTTTCTTCTCGGGCGTGCGCACGACGCGCATCTACTGCCGGCCGGTCTGCCCGGTGCGGCCGGCGCAGGGCAAAAATGTCGAGTTCTATCCCACCGCTGCCGCCGCCGAGGCGGCGGGCTTCCGGCCCTGTCTGCGCTGCCGGCCCGAGACGGCGCCGTTCTCGCCGGCCTGGCAGGGGTCGCGCACGACGGTGCATCGCGCGATGCGGCTGATCCGCGACGGCGCGCTCGACCGTTCGGGCGTCGACGATCTGGCGGCCCGGCTCGGCATCGGCGCGCGCCATCTCGACCGCCTGTTCCGGCGCCATATCGGGGCCAGTCCGCTGCAGGTCGCGCGAACGCTGCGCGTGCAGCGCGCCAAGCGGCTGCTCGACCAGACCAAGCTCGCGATGTCCGACGTGGCGGCCCGCGCGGGCTTCGCCAGCCTGCGCCGCTTCAATGCGGTGTTCGCCGAGGTTTACAAGCGCACGCCGAGCGAGGTCCGACGCCTGCGCTTCAAGCCGGTCTGACGGCAAAGAAAAAGGGCCCGGCGAACCGGGCCCTTTCGTGTCGGCGGCGGTAGCTTACTTGCCGACCGGGGTCGACTTGCCGTCCTTCCAGACATAGATGTCGTAGACCGGGTTCTTGATGTCGCCCTTCTGGTCGAAGGCGAGCACGCCGACGGCCGAATCATAGGTGCCGCTGCGCAGCGCCGCGGCCACGGCGGCCGGATCGGTCGACTTGGCCTTCTTGGCTGCATCCGCCCACACCTTGACCGCCGCGTAGCTGAACAGCGTGTAGCCTTCGGGGTTGTACTTGGCATCGCGGAACTTCTTCACCAGCGCGGCATTCTTGGGATCGTCCTCGGCCTTGGGCGGGAACGACATCAGCACACCGTCGGTGGCGGCGCCGCCGAGCTGGGCGAACTCCGCCGTCTCGAGCGAATCGAAGCCCATCATCTTGGCCAGCAGTCCCTGCTCGCGCGACTGCTTGATCATCAGCGCGCCAGCCGTGTGGTAGCCGCCGAGCACGATGATGTCGATCTTCGCCTGCTTCATCTTGTTGATCAGCGCAGTGAAGTCCTTGTCGGTGTCGTTGTAGGCCTCGTACATCGTCTCTTTCAGGCCGCCCTTGTTGATCGCCTTCTTGGTCTCGTCGGCCACGCCTTTGCCGTAGGGCGACTTGTCGTGGAGGATCGCCACCTTGGCGTTCTTGTTGTTCTTCAGGATGTAGGCGCCGACCGTGGCGCCCTGCACGTCGTCGCGGCCGCAGGTGCGGAACACCGTGGTGTTGCCCTTGGCGGCAGCATCGTCGGTCAGTTTGGGATTGGTCGAGGCCGGCGTGATCTGCAGGATCTTGCCTTCCTTGTAGATGTCGGACGCCGGGATCGACGAGCCGGAGCAGAAATGCCCGGCCACGAACGCGACCTTGTCGGAGACCATCTTGTTGGCGACCGCCGTCGCCTGCTTGGGATCGCAGGCATCGTCGCCGATCACCAGCTCGAGCTTCTGGCCGTTGACGCCGCCCGCGGCATTGATCTCCTCGACCGCCATGGTGGCGCCGCGCTTGAGCTGTTCGCCGAACGCAGCATACTGGCCGGTCATCGGACCGGCCGAGCCGATCTTGAGCTGCGCGAATGCCGGCGTCGCCACCAGGGCGATAGCTGCGGCGGCCAGCGCGCCGTAAGTCCTCTTCATGCGAGACTCCCTTGTTGACCCCGGTCTCCACGGATGTGGAGCTGGACGCTAGATTAGTGCCGCTCCTCCCAGCCCAGCAAGCCTTTGCGCCGGTAGAGCCACGGATATTGCTGCACCATGAGGCGCGCACGTGTCAGTTGATAGGCAAATGCCGCCACCGCAAGCTGGACCAGCCAGCCCAGCAGGAAGCCGCCCAGCGACCACAACTCGCCGCCGGCCAGCGCATAGTCGAGAAAGCGCAGCGTCGCCGAAAGAAGCCCGGTATAGAAGGCGACCTGCCACCACGGCCGCCAGGTGAGGGCCACCGCATGGCCTGAGGCGAACGAGGCCGGCCCGACCAGGACGATATTGAGCAGCAGCACGACGAACAGCGTGTTGCCGAACCACTCGACCATGAAGGTATCGATCGGGCTCATAGGTGGCCGCCCTCGAGATAGGCGGCGCGTACCTCGGCGTTGGCCAAAAGTTCCCGGCCGCCGCCGCTCAGCCGAACCCGGCCGTTGGCCAGCACGTAGCCGCGGTCGGCCAGGCGGAGCGCGTGGAAGGCGTTCTGCTCGACCAGGAAGATCGTAACGCCCTCCTCGCGGGCGATGCGGCCGATCGCCTCGAAGATCTGGCGCACGATCAAGGGCGCCAGGCCGAGCGACGGCTCGTCGAGCAGCAGCAGGCGCGGCCGGCTCATCAGCGCGCGGGCGATCGCCAGCATCTGCTGCTCGCCGCCAGACAGCGTGCCGCCGCGCTGGTCGCGCCGCTCGGCCAGCCGCGGGAACATGGCGAACACCCGCTCGAGGTCGTGCTGGAAGTGCGCCGGGTCGGCGAGCGTCGCCCCCATCTGCAGGTTCTCGAACACGCTCATGCGCGGGAAGATCCGCCTGCCCTCGGGCACCTGCGCCACGCCGCGGCGGATGATCTCGTGGGTGGCGAGGCCGGTGATGTCCTCGCCGTCGAATGAGATCGAGCCCGAGCGGGCGCGGGGATTGCCGCAGATCGTCATCAGCAGGGTCGATTTGCCGGCCCCGTTGGCGCCGATCAGGGTAACGATCTCGCCTCTGGCCACCTCGAGGTCGACGCCGTGCAGCGCCTGGATGGCGCCATAGAAGGTCGCCACGCCCCTCACCGCAAGCATCGGCGGCTCAGCCATCGATCGCCTCGTCGTCGGTGCCGAGATAGGCGCGGATCACGGCGGGATCGCGCTGGATCGCCGCCGGCGCGCCTTCGGCGATCTTGCGGCCGTAGTCGAGCACCACGACGTGGTTGGAGATGTTCATGACCACGCTCATGTCGTGCTCGATCAGCAGCACGCCGATGCCGTCGCGGTCGCGGATCGAGACCAGCAGCTGGTTGAGCTCGGCTGATTCGCGCGGATTGAGGCCGGCCGCCGGCTCGTCGAGGCAGAGCAGGCGCGGCTCGGTGCACATGGCGCGGGCGATCTCCAGCCGCCGCTGCGCGCCGTACGGCAACTCGCCGGCCGGGCGGTCGGCGTCGGCTAAAAGGCCGATACGCTCGAGCCAAGCGCGCGCCAATTCAATGGCGGCGTTCTCGGCCAGGCGATAGCGCCTGAGGCCGAACAGCCCGAACACACTGTAACCGGACGCCAGCATCAACTTGTTGTGCTGCGCCACCAGCAGGTTTTCGAGCACCGTCATGGCGGGAAACAGGCGGATGTTCTGGAAGGTCCGCGCCACCCGGGCACGCTGGCCGATCTCGTGGCCCAGCATGCGCTCGAGCAGATACTCGCGCTCGCCGCGCAGCAGCAGGCGGCCGACGGTCGGCTTGTAGAAGCCGGTGATGCAGTTGAAGACCGTGGTCTTGCCCGCGCCGTTGGGACCGATGATGGCGGTGATCTCGCGCGGCCGGCCGATGAAGGAGACGTCGTCGATCGCCAGCAGCCCGCCGAAGCGCATGGTGAGGTGCTCGATCTCGATGAGGGGTGCTGCTTGCAGCGCGCTCATCCGCTGCCCCCCGAGGCCACGGGATGCAGGCGGACCGAGGGTTCGCGATGGGCGATCAGGCCGCGCGGGCGGAACACCATGATCAGCACCATGGCGAGTCCGAAAGCGAGCATGCGGTAGTTGCCGAGCTCGCGAAACCACTCGGGCAGGCCGATCAGCAGCACGGCGGCCAGCACCACGCCGATCTGGCTGCCCATGCCGCCCAGCACGACGATGGCGAGGATGATCGCCGATTCGATGAAGGTGAAGCTCTCCGGGCTGATGAAGCGCTGCTTGGCGGCGAAGAAGGAGCCGGCGAAGCCCGCGAACATGGCGCCGACGGCGAAGGCGGTGAGCTTGGTGTTGGTCGGATTGATGCCGAGCGCCTTGCACGCCGTCTCGTCCTCGCGCAGCGCTTCCCAGGCGCGGCCGACCGGCAGGCGGCGCATGCGCTGGGTGAAGAGGTTGGTGATCAGCGCCAGCAACAGGATGATGTAGTAGAGGAAGATCAGACGGTGGATGCCGTTGAAAGGGATGCCCAGCAGCTCCGACACGGTCTGCTTGCCGGCAGGCGCGGTCTCGGCGAACACGGCACCGAACAGCGTCGGCCCCGGGATCGAGCCGATGCCGGCCGGGCCGTTGGTGAGGTCGAACCAGTTGAGGATGACCAGCCGGATGATCTCGCCGAAGCCCAGGGTGACGATGGCGAGGTAGTCGCCGCGCAGTCGGAGCACCGGGAAGCCCAGCAGGATACCGAAAGACGCGGCAAGCGCGCCGGCAAGCGGCAGCACCGCCCAGAAGCCCAGTCCCTGCTGCGTGCTGAGCAGGGCGTAGGAATAGGCGCCGACAGCGTAGAAGGCGACGTAGCCGAGATCGAGCAGGCCGGCCAGGCCGACCACGATATTGAGGCCCCAGCCCAGCATCACATAGGTCAGGATCAGCACGCTGAGATCCATGGTCTTCTGGTCGGCAAGTGGGGTGAACGGCAGGATGATCGCCAGGCCAAGCAACAGCCAGCCCAACCACTGGTTGCCGATGCGGTCGAGCAAGCGGCCCGTGGCAGTCCGGGCGGCCGATGCGAGGACGCGGTTGGCCCATGGCCAGGTGGCGCGAATGACCAGCAGCACGCCGCCCAGCACCACGAACCAGTGCAGAAAGCCCGAGGGCAGCCTGAGCGGCGAGGCGCCGAGCGCGATCATGACGCCGCCGAGCGCGATGGCGGGCCAGCGCAGGCCTGAAGCGGCCAGCGACAAGCCGAGCCGGCCGAAGAAGATGACGATCAGCGCCACGCCGAGATCGACGAATTCGTAGTCGAAGCTCAATCCGGTGCGCGAGCCGACGTCGAGGGTACGGAAGCCGACGACGAAGATGCCCAACGCCGCGGCGACCAGGACGGTGAAGGCCGCGTCCCTCAGCATGGTGGGCAGACGCGACGTCATCGGCTCAGACCTTCTCGATCTCCGGTTTGCCGAGCAGGCCGGTCGGCCGGAAGATCAGCACCAGCACCAGGATCGCGAAGGCGGCAACGTCCTTGTATTCGCTCGAGAAGTAGGCGGCCCAGAACACCTCGATCAGGCCGATCATCAGGCCGCCCAGCATGGCGCCGGGCAGCGAGCCGATGCCGCCCAGCACCGCGGCGGTGAAGGCTTTTATGCCGGCCAGGAAGCCGATGAAGAAATCGATGACGCCGTAGTACATCAGGAACAGCATGCCGGCGACGGCGGCGAGCGCGGCACCCAGCACGAAGGTGAACGAGATGGTGCGGTCGACGTCGACGCCGAGCAGCGCCGCCATCTTCATGTCCTGCTCGCAGGCGCGCTGCTGGCGGCCGAGCGGCGTCGAGGCGATCAGCCAGGTGAAGCCGGCCATCAGCACGACCGTGACCACGACGATAATGATCTGCAGCCAGCTCATGCGAACGTCGAAGCCGTCGGCGCTGAACAGACTGAAGCCGCCCGAGACGATCTGTCCGCCCGGCTTGGGCCGCGCGCCCTGCACGAGCTGCACGTAGTTCTGCAGCGCAATCGACACGCCGATCGCCGAGATCAGCGGCGCCAGCCGGAACGAGCCGCGCAACGGCCGATAGGCCGCGCGCTCGATCGCCCAGCCATAGACCGCCGAGAAAGCCATGGCGAGCAACAACACCAACACGATCGCCACCGGCGCCGAGCCGATGCCGAGCAGGCTGCAGATCATGAAGCCGATCAGGGAGATGAAGGCGCCGATCATGAACACTTCGCCGTGCGCGAAGTTGATCATGCCGATGATGCCGTAGACCATCGTGTAACCGATGGCGATCAGGCCGTAGATGGCGCCCAGCGTGATGGCGTTGATCAGTTGTTGCGAAAAATACGCCATGCCCTTGCGTTTCCCCTACCCTGCGACCTACGACGCTTCCGGCGGGCCGTGCAAGCGAACTATTCACCGGTTTGGGAGGAATTGAATGGACGATCTCAAAATGATCCGCGTGCAAATCGCGGACCACATAGGGGCCCGGGATGACAACGATTTCTCGACGCGCACTGTGCGACAACACGCTTAACCCCGTGTATTGGTGCGCCGATGGATACCTCTTTCGATGTGATCGTGATCGGTGCCGGACCCGCCGGCCTCGCCGCCGCCACTGAGGCCGCGCGCGCCGGCCTCAGGACGCTCTGCCTCGACAAGCTGGCGCCGGGCGGCGTGCTCATCAATCTCGCCGAGCTTCACGATGTCGAGGAGGCGTCGGACGGCCCGCAAATGGCCTCGCAGCTCACCGACAAGGCGACCGCCGCCGGCGTCGAGATCGGCTTCGGCGAGGTCGTGCGCCTCTCAGGCAACGGCCCGTGGACGGTCGAGACTGCCGAGGGCGAGCGGCATACCGGCCGCGCGGTCGTGATCGCCACGGGCCTCGGCAAGGGCCGGCTCGGCCTGCCGGGCGAGGACGAGTACGAGGGCCGCGGCCTCTCCCATTGTGCCTCGTGCGATGGCCCGCTCTACGCCGGTCAGCCGGTCGTCGTCGCCGGCGCCGGCGGCTGGGCGCCTTACGAAGCCGCCGAGTTGAAGGCCTTTACGAGCGACGTCACCGTCGTGGACACCGGCGCGGCCCGGCTGCCCGAAGGGATCCGGCACATCGACGGCCGCATCGTGGGCCTCGAGGGCAGCAACGGACTGCAAGCCGTCGTGGTCGAGAGCGCGGGCGCGCGAAAAACCATTCCGGCCAGCGCGGTGTTCGTCTATGTCGGCCAGTCTCCCGCTGCGGAATTCGTGCCGGATTCGCTTGCGCGCGACGCCACCGGGCATATCGTGGTCGACGAAGGGGGCCGCACCTCCGCTGCTTCGGCGTTCGCCGCGGGCGACGTGCGGGCCGGCGCGCAACACTCCCTGGCCGAGGCCATCGCCGATGGCCAGCGTGCCGCGCAGGCCGTCGTGCGGGCCCTCGGCAAAACGAATTGAGGAGCAACGAGCATGCGCATCGTCAATCCCACCTTCGGCCTGTCCGCAGCCGTCGGCGAGACCGTGGCCTTGAAATCGGTCAACTGGAAGAGCGACGCCATCGCGCTGGTCTCGAATTCCAAGCCCAATGCGCGCGAGCTTTTGGACGGCATCCGCTCGAAGCTCGGCGCCTTCCGGCCAGTCGACAATATCGACTTCCTGTCGAAGAACAGCGCCAGCCAGCCCGCGCCGAAAGACCTGCTCGAACAGGTGGCGGCCAACTACCGGGGAGCGCTTTTAGCCATCGCCGATTGAGGAAGCTGTTCATCGTGGAGTTTCCACGACAGCATCGAACTCGAGAAGCGCGGCATCACGGCCTACGTGATCGCCACTGAGACGTTCAAGCCGCTCGTGCTGGCGCAGGCCAAGGCACGCAAGGTCGAACCGCGGCTGATCGTGGTCAAGCATCCGATCGGCGGGCTGAACGCCGACGAACTGCGTGAACGCATCGA
>Ga0070698_100002551_pt1 | contig 20059 bp, 15 predicted proteins | sample KBSK1502metaG_FD_65477 | JGI IMG/M metagenome (GOLD analysis project Ga0070698, IMG submission 65477) | Corn, switchgrass and miscanthus rhizosphere microbial communities from Kellogg Biological Station, Michigan, USA - KBS K1-50-2 metaG | ecosystem: Host-associated > Plants > Roots >...
CAGGAAATTTTTACAAAAGAACAATTGATAGAAAAATTTTCTATTGAACGAGTGCATAGCGGCGGAGCAAAATTTGATTATGAAAAAGCTAGGTGGTTCAATCATGAATGGATCAAGAAGTTGAAAGTTGAAAGTTTAAAGTTGAAAGTTATTGAGGTCTTAAAAGAAAATGATATTGCTAACATTGATGATCCTGTTTTGGAAAAAGTGATAGTACTTGTAAGGGACCGTTGCACTTTGCTCACTGATTTTTATGATCAATCTTATTTCTTTTTTAAAGCTCCCGATAAATGGGATGTAGATGCGGTAAAATCAAAATGGAATGAAGAGAAGAAGAACTTTTTCAATGTGCTGATTAGCAAATTTGCAAATGAGCAAATGTGGGAAATGAGTCAACTTGAAACTTTGTTTAAGGATATTGCAATAGAGCTAAAGATAAAACCAGGGGAATTGCAATTACCTTTTCGCATCATGTTAGTTGGAGGTAAATTTGGTCCGCCTGTATTTAATATTGCAGAAATATTGGGAAAAGAAGAAACGATCAGACGGATCAAAAAAGCATTAACCTTGTTTTAAATAAGTATTAATCTGTTTTAATGATACAACCAACTGCTCCCAACAAGATCGTCATTGGTTTATTAGCTGCCTTAAAATTTCTTATTCCTTTTTTATTTATTCAATTCGCATTTGAATTACAACGTGATGAATATTTATATTATCAGCAAGGTCAACATTTAGATCTCGGTTATTTAGAGAACCCCCCGCTGCTTTCTTATCTCGGAATGATCTCTTCATGGTTTGGTGATAAAGAATGGCTGATAAGATTTTGGCCTGCCCTTATAGGATCATTGACTGTTATTGTTACTTGTCTTATTACGGCAAGATTGGGAGGTACAGCCTTTGCACAGTTTCTTGCAGGATTTGGTGTGATCACTGGAGCCTTTTTAAGAGTATACATTTTATTTCAGCCGAACATTCTCGATATTTTCTTTTGGACCTGCAGTTTGTACTTTCTTGTAAGATTTATTCAAAGTAATAGTCAAAAACATCTGTTGTGGTTGGCTATTTGTCTTGCACTCGGTTGGTGGAGTAAATACTCAGTGGTTTTTCTTATCGCCTCAATTTTTATTGGCTTCATACTGACAAAACACAGAAAGATCTTATTGCAAAGAAATACTTATACAACTATTGGTATTGCAATACTGATCATGTTACCAAATATATGGTGGCAATATTCACACAAGTGGCCATTGATACACCATATGAAGGAATTAAGAGAAACGCAACTTGTTCATGTAAATCCTATGGATTTTATAAAAGAGCAGCTCTTGCTTTTATTTCCTGTTCTGATCGTCTGGATCGCTGGTCTTATTTGGTTATTCAGGAACAATAACTATAGAATATTGGGATGGATCTATTTGTCCGTAATACTTCTTTTGACTTTTGGTAGCGGTAAAGGATATTATGCTCTTGGTATTTATCCGGTATTGCTTGCAGCAGGTGGCGTTGTCTGGGAAAAATTATTCTTAGTACGAAAATGGATGCGATATATAATTGCTGCGCTGGTAATTGGTTTAACCATCCCCTTTCTTCAAATTGCCTTACCAATGAAGAGTCCTGAAAAGTTAGCGGCATTTTATAAAGAAAAAGGGATCGATAAAATTGGATTATTGAAATGGGAAGATCAGGGAGATCATGATCTTCCACAGGATTTTGCTGATATGCTCGGATGGAAAGAAATAACCGAACGCACTGAAAAATTCTTCGATTCTTTGCCCGATTCAATTAACGTAAATACAATGATCTATTGTGCCAACTATGGACAAGCCGGTGCACTGAAATTCTATGGAAAGAATGATCGATTCAAAAATTTAGTACTATCAGAGAACGGATCATTTCAATTGTGGATAAACGACTCAATATATTTTAAGCATCTTATTTTCATTGATGATGAAATACCTGATCTTAATGATGAAGTCTTACGACATTTTGAAAAAGTAACTGTTATCGATTCAGTGAAGAATAACTATTCGCGACAATTCGGCGATAAGATAATATTATTTGAGAATTTAGATTCTACAGGATTAAGACTTGCTCGGGAAGGATTCAAGAAAAATAAAGAAACATTCATCCGCTAACCTTGTTGCTGAATTAGTTTCATTACCTGGACAAAATCAGTTTCTCCCAGGCTATTGATCATTTCCATATCAGGCTCATCCAATTGAAATAAACCAGTTGTATTTAATTGCACCTGTTCTGTAGTTCTTATTCCGGCAATTATAGTTGATACTTCTGCATAACTGAGGATATAACTTAAAGCAAGCTGTGTCTTAGTGCAATTATACTTCTCACATAACGTCCAAACAGGTTCTAAAGATCTATTTGAAACATCGATCACTTCTTTTGTCAAACGATTTTTGCGATGATCGTTTGCAGAAAAATTTACTTCTTTATCGAACTTACCTGTCAGTAATCCGAACTGTAAAGCCATTCTTACAATTACTCCGTATCCATGTTCTGCTGATCTTTTTAATAATGGCAATGTCTTTTGGTTTAACAAATTCAAAACAAGCTGAAAGCCATTTCCAATTTTATTTTTTATAAAGAATTCTGCTTCCGGCAATGGATCAAATGTATTTAAAGAAATTCCCCAATGCCTGATCTTCCCTTGTTGTTGTAGCTGCCGCATCGCCTCTATGCATTCCCTATCCTGCAAATGTTGGATTCGTGCAGAATGTAATTGGTAATAATCAATAACATTTCTATTCAACCTTTTTAAAGAACCCTCACAAGCTTTAAGAATATATTCTTTAGAATAATCCACTGTGAATTGTTCATTCTTCGAGACATTACCAACTTTAGTCGCAATGATAATATCTTTTTTATCGCCAATTACTTTACCTAATAGTTCTTCAGAATGTCCCAATCCATAAATATCAGCCGTGTCAAAAAAATTTATACCGGCATCTAATGCTGCATAAATTGCTTTTACTGAAACTGAATCATCTGCATCACCCCAGCCAATAGCAGTATTACCGATCATAGCACCGCCACCAATTGCCCATGCGCCAAATCCAATTTCACTTACAAGCAGATCCGTATTTCCAAAATTTCTGTATCTCATTAATCTAATTTACATCCTAAAATGAAAAGACTGTATTTTCGTAACAGAAGTATTAATTATGAACAGACCCATTCGTGTTTTAGTTGCTAAAGTTGGTCTTGATGGTCATGACCGTGGCGCTAAAGTGATCGCAACTGCATTGCGTGATGCGGGCATGGAGGTAATTTATACCGGTCTTCGACAAACTCCCGAAATGGTGGTGAATGCTGCACTACAGGAAGATGTAGATGCCATCGGCATCAGCATTTTATCAGGCGCACACATGACGGTGTTTCCAAAAGTGATTGACATAATGAAACAAAAAGAAATGGATGATGTGCTGCTCACGGGTGGTGGTATCATTCCTGAAGATGACATGAAAAAGCTGAATGAAATGGGAGTTGGAAAATTATTTGCTCCCGGCACGCCTACTTCGGAGATCGCTTCTTATATTAGTAGCTGGGTTAAGGAACACCGCCCCTTTTGATTTCTCTTCAACGATTGCTTTAGCTTAATTAAGACAATTCTTTTGTAAATTCATTTTGAATGAAGGAGTCTTCTTTTTTGCATTCATACCATGTGCAGCCCAATGTGTGGGATGAAATGTTTGCGGCTGATGCATTACGTGATGCTTACAAAAATTTTGTAACCAATATCGAAGATCTTTCTATCGATGAAATGAACCATAGGAATGAGCTGGCAAAAAAACTCTTTATGAGCCAGGGCATCACTTTTACCGTGTACAGCAGTGGTGAAGGCATTGAAAAAATTTTCCCTTTTGATATTATTCCCCGCATTATCCGGGCTGATGAATGGAAAGAAATTGAAGAAGGTATCAAACAACGGCTAAAAGCATTGAATGTTTTTCTGAAAGATATTTATCACCAGCAGTTCATTGTAAAAGATGGAATAGTACCGGCAAAGATGATCTATACCTGTCCGAATTTTCTTCGTGAGATGGTAAATGTTGAAGTACCTTATGATATATACACACATATCTCTGGTGTAGACCTGATAAGAGATAATGATGGAAAATTTTATGTGCTGGAAGATAACCTGCGTACTCCGTCAGGTGTTTCTTATATGCTTGAGAACAGGTCAATCACTTATCGCATTTTCCCTGACCAACTGCCAAGAAATAATGTATTGCCGGTAAAAGAATATCCCAACCTGTTATTGAAAAACTTAATGGCTCTTGCCAACAGGCAACCAAGTGAACCCACTGTTGTATTGCTCACACCCGGTATTTATAACTCTGCATATTTCGAGCATACTACTCTTGCAAGATTAATGGGGATTGAATTGGTAGAAGGCCGTGATCTTGTAGTTGATAATAACCGTGTTTATATGAAAACCACAAAAGGTTTGAAAAGAGTAGATGTTATTTATCGCAGAGTTGATGATGAATATCTTGATCCGCTGGTATTTCGCCCTGACAGCATGTTAGGTGTGCCGGGGCTTTACTGGGCATATAGAAAAGGGAATGTAAGCATAGTAAATGCAATGGGGAATGGTGCCGCCGATGATAAAGCCATCTATGCCTATGTACCGGATATGATCAAATATTATCTGAATGAAGAGCCTATTTTAAAAAATGTTCCTACTTATCCGTTAGCAGTAGAAGAAAATAGAAAGATGGTTTATGCAAATATGAAGAACATGGTTATTAAACGAACCAATCAATCAGGCGGATATGGAATGCTGATCGGCAACAGCGCTACACAGGAGCAAATAGATGAATTTAAAATTGCAATTGAAGAAGATCCAAGAAATTTTATTGCTCAACCGATAATCAATTTATCATCTTCCCCATGTTATATCAATGGGATATTACAACCAAGAAGGGTTGACCTGAGGCCTTACGCATTGTATGGTCCTGATGGAATTGATATAGTACCGGGAGGATTGACAAGAGTAGCATTGCGGGAAGGATCATTGGTGGTGAATTCATCACAGGGAGGAGGAAGTAAGGATACATGGGTGTTAGGAGGCCCCCTGTCCCCCAAAGGGGGAACGTAACCCCCTGTCCCCCTAAAGGGGGAACTTAGAATGATCATGCATTCATCGAAAGAATAGTTCTCTAAATGAATTTTTTCTCTGCGCCCCAGCGGTGCGCAATATTGGTAGCCCCGGGTTTTAACCCGGGGATCAAATAAAAGTTTTTTCAAACAGAACCCCGTTGGGGTTCAATATTTATGCTGAACAGAATTGTTGCAGTACAAGAGTGCGAATCTTCCACTGGAAGATTCGAAGGCAACTGAAGACGATAAGAATTACTGAAGCTGGTAACATAATTATAAAAATAAAATTGAGGAGATTGCTTCGTCGCTACGCTCCTCGCAAGTAAATATGCTGAGCCGTGTTGCAGATTCGATTTTTTGGATGGCACGTTACATGGAACGTACCAATGGCATGCTGCGCCTGCTGCGTACCAACTATGTAGCATCGCAAAGTGAAGAAAGTGGTTTTAGCTGGCGGTCTGTATTGCTGACTTATGGCAATATGCCACCCAAACAAATTGATGAGCTTGAATATTCTTCACAGAAAGTGCTGGAGCATTTGCTGCATGACAAAGAGAATAACAGTTCTGTAATTAATAACATTACGCAGGCAAGGGAAAATGCAAGGGCCGTACAGGATCATATTACAAAAGAAGTGTGGCAATGCCTGAATGAATATTATCATTTGATCCGCGACAGAAGCATACAAGAGCAAGTTTCTTTTGGAGATCCATTGACAGCGTTGGATGTTCTGATCCGTCACAGCATGTTATATCACGGTACAGTTGATATTACCATGAGCCGCGAAGAAGGTTTTAATTTTTTAAATATTGGGAAATTTTTGGAACGCACCATTATTTCTGCGGACATGATCAATATAAAACTGGCGGAAGTGAATTATAATTTGCATTTACCAAATGAAGCGCCGCAATGGAGATATTTGTTGTATTCATTATCGGGCTACGAATTTTATATGAGGACTTATCGTGGTAATATGCAACCGGATCATGTGCTGCAACAAGTGTTGTACAGTAATTTATTCCCGCATTCGATCGTGTATTGTTTGCAGCAGATCAGCAGGTATTTTGCAAGATTGAAATCAGAAAGCCTGCCAGAAAGCTATGACCAGCTAGAATTTTTAATTGGCAGGCTTACCACTAATGTAAAATACAGTCGCATGGAAGTGAATGAAGGGAAATATTTACAGCAATTTCTTTTGCAAACCCGTCGTGAGTTGCTTGAGATATCAAATTCATTTAGTCAATATTATTTTGGAAATTCATAAATAAAGCCAATTCTGCAATGACCTCGTACCAAATTAAACATATAACCCGTTACCGATACGCCGCATCGGTTATTGATTGTGCCAACCAGATCATGCTTTACCCGATACAAGATGCATCGCAGGTTTTGAAAAAGCATGAGCTGCATATTTCTCATAAACCAGATCTTGAAGAATTTGTTGACTATTTTGGCAATCGTGTTGGAATTTTCTCTGTTATCATGCCGATCACTGAGCTTACTATTGAATCAGATATCGATATTGAAATTTACCCGGTTGTTTTACCCGAAACAAATTTTTCAGTAAAGGAGCAATGGAAAAAATTAAGTGAGCAAAGGGAACAGTTCCCATATATGGATTTTATGATGCTGGAAAATTTTGAACAGGAAAATGAAGTAGCCGCCGTAATAAAAAGATTGGTTGATTTTTCTTTATCCCCTTTTGAGACTGCACAGATACTTTCAAAGTATGTGTACGACAATTTTGAATATCGTAAAGGAGTAACTACCGTGGAAACAGGAGCCGAAGAAATATGGAAGCTAAAGGCAGGAGTATGCCAGGATTTCGCCCATATATTATTAGTCATGCTTCGCAATGTTGGTGTGCCTGCACGATATGTAAGTGGTTATATCTGCCCAAAGGGCCAGGAACTGCGTGGCGAAGGTGCAACACACGCATGGGTAGAAGTGTGTGTGCCATTTTATGGATGGATAGGTTTGGACCCAACCAATAATTGTATAGCAAGTGACCGGCATGTGAGATTAGCAATAGGAAGACATTTTACTGATTGCACTCCTGTGAAAGGAACCTATAAGGGCTCATCTGAACATACTTTAGAAGTATCAGTAACTATTGAGAATGGAGAATTAAAAAATGATGAACTTGTAAAGAAGGCGCCGGTATTTAGCTATAAAACAAAAAACCCTGCACTACAGTCAAATTCTTACAGAAGGCATTTGGAAATGCAACAACAGCAACAGCAGTGATCAAATATCCGGCAGCATCAATCGTTTTCTTTTCGAATAAATACGGATACCAACGACAACAATTACACAAACAGCAAGATTGATATTATATTCAAGCGGTATACGCTTGAGCAATAAATAGATTCCGCCACCAACAGCACAAGCCGTTGCATAAAGCTCTCCTTTCTTTAGTAAATTGGGAATGGCACTGCATAAAATATCTGCTATCAAACCGCCAAATGTAGCAGTGATCACTCCCATCACTAAAGAATAAATATCATTTAACCCATTCCTCAATGCAACTTCAATTCCCCACGCCGTAAATAATCCAAGACCGATAGCATCGGTGTAAAAAATTGTTCGTTTGATCCTGTTGACATTTTCTTTAAGTAAAAACGTAAATGCCGTACCTGCGAATACAAGTATCAATGCGATGTTATCATTGATCCAATTCACTGGTTTTACCCCGACCAATAGATCCCGGAGAGTTCCTCCTCCATAAGCGGTAACAAAGGCCAGCACAATTCCACCGAATACATCCATTTTGAAAGATCTTGCTTTAAAGGCACCTGTCAATGCAAAAACAAATGTTCCGGCATAAGTGATGAACTGAAGTAAAGTCATAATATGAAGATATTATAATCGGATAAAGGAAACTCTATTCTGAATCCTTCACACACCTGAATCCAACCGTTGCATTTCTTTCAAATCCTTGCGATACTCTTAATAGCATTTGACGATAGTGTAATGGTTTGGGTCCTCCCTGCACATACCACCAGCTTCCGCCGGGGTGATAATAACTTCCTCCTTTCATAATGATGTATTGATAAGTGTCGCTTTGATACCAATCATTGGTCATCTGCCACACTGAACCAACAAGATCATAAAGGCCAAATGGATTTACTCCTTTCTTATATTTACCAACAGGATATAATTTTCCGTTACCAATATTACAAAATGAGGAATCGGGAATACCGTAATCAACCAGCGTCAACGTGGTGCTTATATTTTTTGCTTCTTTTGCTTTTTGTTTTACTTCATTTCCCCAGGGCCAAATTCTTCCATCAGAAGTTTGAGCTGCATATTGCCATTCTGCCTCTGTAGGTAATCTTTTACCAGCCCATTTTGCATAGACCTGAGCATCTTCGTAACTGATATTGACCACAGGAAAATTTTCTTCTCCTGGTTTTGGTTTATTATTTATCCAATGTTTCAAAAAATTGATTGAATCCGTTGGATGATAATTTGTTTCATCAACAAATTTCTTAAACTGGCTGTTAGTAACCGGAAATTTATCCATGTAAAAACTTTTCATGGATAAAGTTTTAGGATATCCTTGTTTTGGATAAGAAATGAATTCATCGCCATTGGTGACATGCATAACAAGTGTGCCGGCAGGAATTTTAACCATGCCCTCCGGAGTCGATAAAGCAGTTTGAGTTTTTTCAGATTCAGAAATTAATAACGGGGTACCCGGCTGAATAAAAAGAATATACTCATCAAGCAATTCATTGCCATCAAATAATTGTATTACATATTTTCCTTCTACCCTTCCAAATTTTTCAAAGAGATGAAATGAGGTTTTATTTGAACTTACTTCATAAGACTTCTTTTCCCAGGATGGATCACCTGCCCAAATTTTTATGCTTGTTCCCTCTTTTGCATCAATATAGATCCTGTCTCCTTCTGTTTTTACTGAAAGCAATATTGGTAAATGAGCTATTACACTTACTGAGCCTTCGTTATTGGTTCCAAGATATTTTTTATTAAATGACTCCAGTTCAACAACAGCATATTCTTTACCTTGTCTTTTTTTCAATGAAACGATCTCATGATTCCACAGATCAATATAATGGTAACCTGTTTTTGAAGCTGTTTCAAATAAAGCATCGTTATATCCTTCAGGAAGTAAATTAAAGATCGTGTAAACAGTTTTGTTTTTCCATGACCACTTATTGATATATATTTTGTCCTGCAAAGAAGGGATCAGCGGTAACCAACTATAAGAATTAAAATTGCGGTTGTTCTCTTTTAATATTCTTACACACCTGCCCCAGTATTTATGATCTTCATCGATCCATTCCTGTCTGCCCGGCCGCATTACATTTATTTCCACTCCATATCCATTAAACAAAGCTGAACTATATTCTCTTCTTATTCTTTCTTTATTTACTTCAGCAACACGAAAGATGGCAAAATCTGGTTTAATAAACTTGTTCAGGTTTAATAACGGAGGATAATAAATATCATTATGAACTCGACCAGCAATAATTCCCTGCATATCTTTTGGCGTTGCCATTCCTTCACTATACAATACTACTCCTTGTTTAGCATTATCAGCCGCTCTTTGCAATTCATCACTTCCCTCTGCTCTTGTATCAAGCACAACACCATCAGCATCTATTTTCCTGATAAAATCGCTCATTGTCTTTAGAGAAGTTTTTTCATCTTTATCATCCCATGGATTATAGCTGATAAAATATTTTGTGCCCATAGAATGAGCAAGCGATGCCAGTTCTTTTTGTTTTTCAATTCCTCCCGGCAGGTCTTCCATTAAGTTCCACTGGGTTCGTTGATCCAAACCCAACACAGGCCAGGTTGGCCAGATAGTAAAAATGTCATCCCCGCCATATAATTTCTGTGTATGCTGTAAAAAGTCTTTGAAATGATAAGATGAGTCACTGTAATAATTCTTTTCCCAGGCCATCATCAGGTGCATGGTATAAGACCGGCGGATATAATTGAGATCATCCCGCTGATAAAGTATATTATTAAAATCCTTCACTTCGTACAACATTTTCTCCTGGAAACATTTTTTCAGTGCCGCATGCCAATCACCATCCACTACATCAGCATAAAAATGAAACCCGATTTTTTTTCCCGGTTGTAAAATATAAGGGGTCCGATTCAGAAGATAGTTTTGGATGCTATCATTATCTCTTCGAATAAGACCGAATAATGTTTTATTATTTTCTAATTTAACAGCAGTAAAATTCAGATCGTTGTTATTATGAGGAACAATAACTCCTACTGGCTCCTTTCCCGGCTGATAAAGAAAAGATCTTGTTGTATCAACTGAAGCTTTGCCAGAGATGTAGTAATGATCCTCGTTAGCGCCGAAAGGAACGATATTTGAAATTGTTACCGGGGATCTGCCATTATTTGTGAGCACTATAGATATCTTATATCCATCCATAAAGCTTTCATCCGGCTCCTGGAGCATATGAAGTGAATGCTCAGATAATAAATTGAAAAACCCATCATTTGAATTAACCTTTATATTATTTACTTCGATAGAAAATAATGGCAATGAAACCGGGATTGATCTGTTTTCTAATTTCAGTTCTTTTACCGTGATCGGGTTAATGTTATTAAAAATGAGTTCTTTTAATTGTTGAGCTTCTGATAGCTTTCCATACAAAAGAAAAACAATAAACAGGATCTTTTTTCTCATCCTGCTAAAAATACAATTAAATTTTATGCGGAAATTTTAGTTATGTATAGGATCAATCCAAAATGATGATCTTATTTGCTGGTAACTGTGATCATAGTACCTGATAAAATAGAATAGCAATTTATCCATGCGGATCTTACTTCATCGGTCCATTCTTTCCCTAGTGCCTTTTGCAATGTACAAAGCAAAGCCTTACCGACGAGATTGTAATGATGGGGTTTTACACCATAGTCATCATGTCGTTTAGCCATGGCAACTATGTCTCCTTTTAACTCATCTAATTTCTCAAGCCTTTCAACGATTGTATCAAGCATATCGACGAGCTTTCGGTATTGTCCTTCCATATCCTGAGGAAATATTTTTCTCAACTCCGGGTTTTCAAAAAAAAGCTTGCTGTAAAAAATATCTCCTATCACAATTGGATCAATTTTCTCAAGTAAACTCCAGCTCTTTTTGATCAAAGAGATCTCTTTTTTACTCAACATACTAATGGGTTAATGACGCCGACAAGATATAGCAAAACCAGAGTTTTTATAGTATTGATAAAAAAAATTGTATTAAGACAACTTCTTACATCTAATAATTCATAGTTTGAACATTACGCAACCGTTTCCGTACATGCTTTTGAAAACTCAATAACTATGTTTGAAATGCCAGGAAAAAGAAAGCCCCGTTTCCGGGGCTACTAAAAAAACTACTGCGATGAGAAGGTTTTATGGTTGGAATAAGTAAGAAGCCTGTTTTGATATCATTGTTTTCATAGATGCTTGTGTTGCCTTCCATTTTCTCAACTTGTTTATCAAAATCATCAGTAACAGGATTGTCATCGTTTTCAAATTACTAACCAATATTACGATCACCTTAACCAGGTTTCAGTTCCCCTTTAGCCAATGGTATGTTTTATTTAGTGAAGGTTATAAAGTCTTGCATGAGTCGAAAAAAGAAAAACAAAAAAGTATTTCTGCCGGATGTTCTTTATAAAGTCGCACTACAAAGGGAAATTTTGAACCAAACCGTTTGCTAAATGAAAATTCCCGTTTAATAATTCAATCAGGTATAAGCAGGATTATGATTTTATCATTGTAACTCAAATAGCGCCGGTTATAAAACAGGCAACCGATAACAACTCGAAGTATTAATCAGACAATAAGAACAGGGTACAATTAACCACGGCACTCATTTCTATGAGTGCCTCTTTATTTAAAATATTTCTGTTTAAATGATAATTATTTTAAAGCAGTCATTACTTCATCCTTTCTCCGGCGGCTTACTTCTACTTTGCTGTTATCTTTTAATACGGCAAACCCGTCATGATCAATAAAGGAAATGAATTTTTTATTTACCAGGTGGCTTTTATGTGTACGAATAAAATTATGCGGAGAAAGAAGTGTATCGTACTCACCAAGTGTTTTTGAAATAAGATAAGTGCGGTTTTTATCGGTAAAAAATTTTGTGTAGTTACCGACTGCCTCGCAACGAATAATTTCATGAGGCATTAAAAAATGGACCCCTTCTTTTGTGGGCAACGCCAATCTAAACTCTTCTGCGGATGGTGCCTGGATGTTATGCATGATATTTTTTAAAAGATCGAATTGCTGCTTGTAATCTTCATTGCTTTCCAGAAACCGATGAATAGATGATTGCAGTTCTTCTGAGTCTATTGGCTTTAGTAAATAATCAAATGCGCTGAACCGTATTGCCTGTATCGCATATTCATTATATGCTGTAGTAAAGATTATCTTGAAATTTTTGTTGGGCAATTTTTCCAGCAGCTCAAAGCCATTCATGTGCGGCATTTGTATATCAAGAAAAATAAGACCAGGCCTGTAAACATGTATCATTTCAGCGGCCTTTCGTGAATCATTACAAACAAAAACTTGTTTGATCTCGGGAACAGTTTTTTCTATCATTAATCGGAGAGCATCGGTTGCTCTTTCTTCGTCGTCGATTAAAAGCACTTTAAGCATGATCAATTATTTTGAATTGGAAAAATGATTTTTACCTGGGTACCTTTTGCGTTACCGTTTTCATCTTTAAGGTCAATGATCTCTAACGAACCTTTGCAACCGTTTCCATTGCCCATGGCTTCAAGTCTCTCTTTAGAAACCTGTATGCCTTTACTTGTATGTTTTTTTCCCTGACCCGTGGCCATTTTGTCTTCACTGGATTTGTCTCTTCCCACTCCATTGTCTTCAATAATGCAATGAACACAATCACCCGGCTCAGAAAACTTTATTTGTAATAATCTATCTCCTTCTTTATGCATGAGTCCATGCCAGATGGCGTTTTCAACAAATGGCTGAATCAATAATGTAGGAAGCTTGATCTCATCGGTATCAATACTTTCGTCACATTCAATATTGTATGTAAATGATCCCTTAAAGCGGATTGATTCAAGTTCGATGTAGAGATTCAATATTTCCAATTCTTCTTTTAATGTTACAAACTCTTTATCGCTATGCACCAAAATAGTACGAAGCAGCTTTGAAAACTTAGATAAATATTTTGTTGCTACCATTTCTTCATTGGCTAATATCATCTGCTGAATGGAGTTCAGCGCATTGAAAAGAAAATGCGGGTTCATTTGAAGTCGCAGACTTTGTAATCTTGTTTCAACAGCTTTTTGTTTGTTTTGTAACGCTTCGATTCGGGCTTGTTGTTTTTCTTCTTCGGCACGGATACGTTGTAGCTGGTTTGCACACAACATTGCAATGGTTGAAAGCATTTTTTGATGCTTTGCTGTAAAGAAATTTTTCTGGTGATGCTCAATGTTAATAGCGCCGAGCACTTCATTATCGTGCACAAGCGGAACACAGAGTTCGCTTTGCATTATTTTTTCATCAGCAGTGAAATACCGTTTGTCCTCTGAAGTATCATTTACCAACAGGCTTTGTTTACTTTCCACTGCTGCTCCCACTATTCCTTTACCTCGTTGTATATGGTAGGCAGTTTTATCCATTCTTGCCTCCATGGAACCCTTTGCCCCATAACCTGCTTTTTGAATCAGCACGGTCTTATCATCGTTCCATAAATAGATCATGCATTCTTCAAACCCCATTTTACCAATCAGATTTTTAGCCACATCCCAAAGTAAATCATCCGTTTTGAGGCGACTATGTATTTGTGAGGCGAAATAATCAATCACAAGCTGAGCCTCTAGTTCTTCCTGTTCTGCATTGGCCCTTTTAATTTGGGTGGCGCACAATACCGCCACCGTAGATAAAATATTGAGATGTCTTTTTGTAAAGAAATTTTTTCTGCTGTGCTCACTGTCAATTACACCAATCAGTTTGTTATCTATAATTAACGGAACCGCCAGTTCCGAAAACCGCTGGATATCATCAGCAATGTATCTTTTATCAAGTTCTGTATTAGCAATTAATTCCGGTTTACCGCTTTGAGCAACGCTACCCACAACTCCATTACCAACCGGCAACTCAATGGGCTGGTAGATAGTAAAATCTTTGGCCATCTTAGGGCCCCAGGCTGCTTTCTGCACCAACATATTCCTTTTTTCATCAAGCAGGTAGATCACACAATCTTCAAAATTCAGCTTGCTAATGCAGTTCTTCGCAACATCCCAAAGAATATCTTCCGTTCTCTGATGCCTGTTTATTTGCGACGCAAAATAATTGATCACTACTTCTGTTTCCAGTTCCTCTCTTTTCTTCAACTGTTTCCTTTCATAATATTTCAATACATACCATATCAAAAAAACACCGACAAATATTCCAATTACTTTAAACCACCATGTTTGATAAAAGAATTTTGCAATGACAATTGTAACCTCATTGCCCGCATCCTGCCAGTACTTTTTATCATTGCTCACTCTTACTTTAAAAACATATTTCCCCGGCGGCAAAAAATTATAACGAACAGAATTCTGGTCTGTTAGTTCTATCCAATCCTTGTCAAGGTCAACCAGTTTATACTGGTAATAGGTTCTCACATGAGGACTGAATTCTACAGAACTAAAATAGAAAGTAACCTGGTTATCCCTCGCCTTCAGTTTAAATTCAGCATTATGGGTCATACTCGAAACAATTTTCTTTGTTTCAATTTTGCTGATAAGAACATTCAATGAAATTTGTTTATTAAATAATGAGTCAGGATGGAAATATTGCAATCCTTTAGATGAGCCAAAAACAAATTCGCCATTAGGCATTTGAAAATAAGAGCCAACTCTGAAGCCATAAATGGTTAAACCAAATCGCTCATCAAATACTTTCAAACTTGAATCGGCCGGATTGTAACAAACAAGCCCAATATCATTTCCAATCCACATACGATTATGTTTGTCCAACAGAAATGCTTCAACCCTGTCCATTAACAGACCTTGATTTTTGGTTATCAGTTTTTCCCTGCCATCTTTAAAAAAGATTTTCAGCCCTCTTGTATTACCTACGTACAGGTTTCCCGCCTTATCCAATCCAAAGTCAAAAACACCTTCAGTCTTTTTATATTTTTTGAAACCTTCATGTTCAATCAGCTTGTTTGTTGAAAAATTATAATGATAGATGCCACTATCTCTGACCTGAAGCCACAGGTTATCTTTATCTGTGAACAAAGGCAGAATGACATAGAGCGAATCAAGTTGTTTTAGTGCCGTATTCTCAAGGTGGTCCACCTCAAAAGTGTTTGTATTGATCCTGCAGATACCATTACGTCCGCAAGCCCAGATAAAACCATCCGGGCCCAGTTTTATACGTGATAGTGCCTGTTGTTTCAATGTCCGTTTATTTCCTTCTTCTTTTCTGAAATGTTTGATCAACTTCCTGTTCTTATTCATTACTATTAACCCATCACCGTTAACTGTTGCCCAGATATTGCCGTTATTGTCAACTGCAACAGAAGTAACTTCTCCATTTTTAAAAATCGATTTGCCGTCCGACCCTTTAAAATCAATAAAGTTTGTTGTATTGGTGCTTCTTTTCCATTCCAGCATTCCTTCTGTCGTGCCGATATAATAAGTATCATTATCCTTTGTATCGATACCGGCAAGATATCCATCATAACCTTTGCCATCGGCTGATGTGAACACGGATCGATACCTGACTATTTCGTTTATATTAAAATAGCTGATGCCATTAGGGAGACAGCTGACAAATATCCATCCGTCTTTGCCGCGGCTTACGATATGACTATTATTGCTGGCAAGTGAGTTAGGATCAGAAAAATTGTGCTTGTAGTTTGTAATCGTGCCGGATGTGATATCATAAATATACATTCCTGAAGCTTCTGTCGTAAGAAGGTAGCGGGTATCACTTATTTTACCGGCTGATAAAAAAGTACCGGAAATATTTTTTCCAAACTGGTCTTTGGTATCCTTAAAAGGTAGCCTGATTTCTTCAGTAAGCAAGCTGATTATTTTTAAGTCTTGCGTTTCTTTATCAAAAACCAACAATTCATTGTCGGCCCATTTTGCCAGGGCCCTGCAATCAGGAATTGAATATTTTCTTTCAACTGTATTCGTTTTAAAATTGATTTTTATGAAAGCTTCCTGGTGAAGCAACAGGTAATAATCTTCATCATAATTAAAGACCTGGTTACTTCCTTTTAACTTGAGCTCACTAAATCCTTTTAGTGGTAAGTAACTGAATTCGGTCACGCTTATTGAATCAGTATTGGTTATGGGTGAATTGCTGAAGGTATAGTTTCCTCTCCCTGTATATAAGCTTATGGTGGCATTTTGAGTTTTTAACATCCAGATCGTTCTTACAAAACGGTTCGTATTATACAAGGCTACGCGATGAAATTTTCTGTTTTCATCAAGCATCGTGACATCCCCTCCCCTTGCTAATACCCAGATCCTGTTAAAGCCGTCACATACCACCTGTACGATACTACTACTTCTCAATTGCGGATATTCAGATGAAAAATACTTTTCAGTTGTTTTCCCATTAAACATATTCAGACCATTGTCGGTGGCTATCCAAAGGTTACCCCTGGCATCCACGCACATATTATTCACCACAGTATAAGAAAGCCCATTGGAAGTGTTGAGATGCTGGAAAACAAGATTGGCCTGGGCAATGATGTTGCTGGTATATAGGGACAAGTACAGTATGATGGCCGCTCGTTTCACAATGATTATATAGCAATGTACTTTAATTCAGAAAAACTACTCAAGGTTGGTTTCACTTACCCATTTTCCTTACAAGTAAACTATTGAAATTCTTTGATTTGATTTTTTGGTAAATATTCTGCGGTAGTTGCAGCCTATTAAACGGTAAAGCCGCCTGCAATTGCAGAGCGGCTTTGAGACACCATCCTTATAGAAAAGAGCCTAGAGGTTATAAAGTTTTTGAACATCTGAAGCCGATAAGGTACGGTTATAAAAACGAAGATCATCGATTGTGCCTTCCCAGTATTTTCCGGCAACTCCATGAGAATATCCAAGTAAATATTTAGTGAATTCGTCGACAACGGTAAATGTGTTTGTAGTCGGGCCGATCTTTTGGTTATCGACATACATCGTCATCTCCTCAGCAGAATAGGTAATCACTACATGGTGCCATTGTTGATCGGCGGGAAATGAACTTCCGGTATACAGACTTGTTGTAAGAGAAGAACTGGCATAAGAATGCACCCTAGCCCAGAAACCATTTTCATCCTGCATAAGAGCGATACCTGTAGAATTGTGCCTAACAATCGAGGGAGCAGAATAAGCATCAGGAAATGTAAGCCGCTTAACCCAAACAGACAATGACATTTTCTGTTGCACAGGCACATTTGCAATCGTTACATAATAGTTTCCATCAAATTTCAGAGCTGCGTTGGCAATCCCTTTCCTGTCGTAAGTATAAATAGCACCGTTGACTCTTGAGAGTGGCATGCGCTGGCCATCGGCTAATTTTTTTGTTTGATCTTTCAGGGTGCCCGTGAAAGGATACGAACCCGCAAGATCTACTGAAAGCGGGTCAAGTACAGGTCTGCCTGGTGAAACGGTGATAGTTGAAATTTCTTCGGGAGCTGCCTTTTGTGTTTCTGGCATTTGCACTCCTTGTTTGCTGCAAGAAACAATAGCAACTGAAATAAATGTTGCTGCGAGAATTTGAAATTGTTTTTTCATTTGTTAAAATGTTTAATGGTTAAAGGTTTGTTTGAAAAAAGTTTAATGGTTTAATGGTCTAATGGTTTTTAATATTTATCGTTTTTATTTGCAGAGCAAAAGTATATTCATCTTTATGCGATCACATTGAAATCCTATTCAGAGGTAATACATACTGATTGATCGGAAAATAAAAAAGCTGTCTTTGATGACAGCTTTCTCTTGCGCATCTTCAAATTTTTTTTTAAAGGCTGGCCAGTTTATTTACTTCAACCGCTGAGAGTGCACGCTTATAAATACGTAAGTCATCCATATTGCCTTTCCAGTATCTGTATATTGCGTTAAAACCATAGCCAACATTATAGTCTGTTATATGATCATTAGCATCAGGGCCACTGCCTGCTGGTGTTGGTGAACTGCCTACAAGAATGCCATCAACATAAAATTTCATAGAGGTCTTATCGCGGGTTGAAGCGATATGGTGCCAATTGTTGTTTATTGCACCTGACCATACATATTGAGGAGCAATACCGTTCCATGATGTAGCCATGTATTTATTTTCTTCCTGGTAAAAGTTGAGCCCGCGGCCAATTTCCACAAAAGGAACTTTATAGTCTATTGGGAAAATGTCATTTTTCACCCAAACAGAAACTGACATATTTGTGTCCAGCGGAACATTCAGAAGATACAAGCCATACGCTTCATTGAACCTTATTGCTTTACTCGCATTTCCTTTCCTGTCTGTAGTATAGATTGCCCGGTTTGCTGTAGATATCCAGTTTGGAAGCTTATTGGTCATTTCTTTAAGACTGCCGTCAAACTCGAACCGGCCTATTAAGCCGATGTTTAGCGGATTTAATACAATGCCAGGATTACTGATACCGGTAACTTCTTCGGCTTGCAGGTTTGTCTGAGGCGTTTCAATTTTTTCCTTGCTGCAAGAGATAAATGCAACAGTAATAAATGTTGCTGCGAGAATTTGAAATTGTTTTTTCATTTTGATTAAAATGTTTAATGGTTAAATGTTTGTTTAAAAAAAGTTTAATGGTTAATGGTTTATAATTATATTTTAGATCGAGAATTATATATTGATCACTATTGTAAAACTGATAATTGCTGTAATCAGGATGATCCTGAGAATTTCCAAGAATAAAACAATACTTTTCATACACAAATATTTTATGGGTCAAAAATATTAGCGGGTTTCAATCATTACTTTTAAAAATTACTCAAAGGCAATTGCTGGCTATTCTTCGGAAAATACTTTTTCAGAAAAAATAATTAATTACGATTTTTTACCACTCACTCAACGATGGTTACCATTCGCTAAAAGCAAAAATATTTGAGCGTTGCCTGTCTTAGCTTGCATAAGAATTTAAAACAGATAGAGGGAAGTAATATGAGTAATGGTAAAAAAAATATGATATCGAAAGAATTGATGACCGATATATTAATGATAATACTGCTCGCATGCGCAATCACCTTATTGGCATTGGTACTATAAATAACCTGAAGCACTTTTAACTCAGTCCAAGTTATATAGAGACGATCTGCTGTAAAAAATACAAGCAATTGCTGGTTACCTGCCGCTTTCTTAATTAAAAACATATTGTTTGAATAAAATACCGGTAAATAAATGCCACGTACCATTTACTAAAGAAATTCACGTCCGGCAGTTGCAGGAATTATTTTACGTGTGATAAAGAATTAGATTAATCAACCAAAAACTCACAATCATGTTAACTCCTGAAAAAATTGAAAATAATGTCCGGAAAGATATTATCCTGATCGCATCTGTAGGTATTATACTTTTTGTAATAGCCCAACTGATCTGAAAAGCAGTAACTGCTTTTGACTCAAGCCGTTTATTGGGTATCTGTAATTATCCAAATGCATTCACCTAAGCAGAAACTACGGCCCGGTATTTGCGCTTGTCTTTTTAAACGTATTAAACTTATTAAAATAGAGGACGGTTTAGGAAGGCCACATCATTGGTGTGGCTTTTTCTTTTGCCCTACTTTTGGGAAAATTTCTCCACATGTATCAAACTCTGCTTACCTCACTCGACAATAATGTTCTAACTATTACAATCAACCGACCTGATAAATTGAATGCATTGAATAAAGAAGTATTTAATGATCTTGATAAAGTATTGGAAAACATTGAAAAAAATCCTGAAATAAGATCAGCAATTATAACCGGGG
>Ga0070698_100002553_pt1 | contig 20034 bp, 14 predicted proteins | sample KBSK1502metaG_FD_65477 | JGI IMG/M metagenome (GOLD analysis project Ga0070698, IMG submission 65477) | Corn, switchgrass and miscanthus rhizosphere microbial communities from Kellogg Biological Station, Michigan, USA - KBS K1-50-2 metaG | ecosystem: Host-associated > Plants > Roots >...
CGTTCTGCGTATGTATCGGCCGCTCCTGCGGGCACAGTGGAGATCAGCAGTCGCCAGCCCTGGTCCTGGTATTCCCCGAAAACGGCCAGCCGGACCCGCATGCCCAGCCGGCCGGCGGCGGCCAGCAGGTCCCCGGTGCGGGCAGGATCACGGACGGCCACCGTGGCGTCGGCAGCGCCGAGCCCGCGCAGGCTGGCCAGCGCCGAGCAGGCGGTAGCGCCGCCGCCGAGAATCAGCGCCTGCCCGGCCGCGGCGACCTCGGCTGCGGGAACCCCGGCCTCGACGAGCGCGGCGATCATGCCGGGCACGTCGGTGTTGTGCCCTTGCCTGCTGCCGTCGGCGAAGATCACGGTGTTGGCAGCGCCAACCTCGGCGGCCGCCGGCTCGACCCGGTCGAGCAGCGGCAGCACCGCGCGCTTCAGCGGCATGGTGAGCGACAACCCCGCCCACTCGGCGCCGCAGCCAGTCAGCAGTCCGGGCAACCCGGCCTCGGTGCACTCGATCGCCTGGTAGCTCCAGCCGGTCAGGCCGAGTTCCGCATAGGCGGCGCGGTGCAGCACCGGAGACAGGGAATGGCCGACCGGCGAGCCGAGGACCGCTGCCTTCATCAGGGAACCGTCAGCGGCCCTTCGCGAGGTTCCGCGCCAGCTCGGCTCTGAACTGCTCGAACTGGGTCACGCTCGCGGTGAACTTCGTGATGTGCTTCTTCGGGTCCACGGTGACGAAGTACAGCCAGTTGCCGTGCTCCGGGTGCAGCGCCGCTTTGATCGCGGCAGCGCCCGGGCTGTCGATCGGAGTCGGCGGCAGGCCGGCATGCCGGTAGGTGTTGTACGGCGAGTTCGTCCTCAGGTCCTGGCTGGTGGCCTGGATCCCGAACGTGCCCATCGCGTAGAAGACCGTGCTGTCGAGCTGCAGCTTCATACCGGAGTTCAGCCGGTTGTAGATCACCTCGGCGATCTTGGGGAAGTCCGAGGCCTTGCCGGCCTCGGCCTGAATCAGGCTGGCCACGATGATCGCGTGACTCTCGCTGACATGGCCCTTCACCGCCGCGCCGGCCAGGTTAATGATCTGCGCTTCCTTATTGAACTGCTGGACCATGCCCTGCAGCACCTGGAACGCGGTCATGTTCGGCTGGATCTGGTAAGTCGCGGGGAAGAGATAGCCCTCCGGGTTCCCGTGCGCGAAGGAAGGCAGGCCGAGGGCCTTCGGATCCCTGAGCACCTCGTTGTAGGCGACCGGCTTGAACCTGGTATTCCTGCCGAGCGTGGCGACGATCTGGGTTTCCCGCAATCCCTCCGGGATGGTGACCGTGGTCTGTATCCGTGACTTCGGGTTGAGCAGCAGCTGGTAGGCGAGCGCCGCGTTCATGGCCCTGTGCAGCCGGAAGGTCCCCGGCTGGAGACCGTCCGGGTTGCTGCTGGCCTTGACCGCCGAGATGAAAGCGGCGGTGCTGGCGATCACGCCGAGCCGCAGCAAGCGCGGCGCCAGCGTGATGGCCGAGTCGCCGGGCTGGACCTGCACGGTGACCGTGCCGTGGCCGTCGCCGGAGAAATTCGCCGGGTGCAGCCTGGCCTCGACATAGCGGTACCCGAACAGCCCGCCAGCGGCGAGCACGATGACGATGACGATGGTGGCGACGAGGCCGGCGATCGTGCCGCTGCGGCGCTTCTTCGGCAGTCGGCCGGGGGCCGGCCTGGCGTCCCGGCCAGGACCGCGGGCCGCCTTCTTGCCCGGCCCGCTGTTGTCTGGTCCGCTGCCGCCCGGCCGGCCAGGTCCTCGTGCTGGCAGGCCGGCCGGGCCGCTGGCGACACCGCGGCCCCTGGCCGGCCGGGCGGCCCCTGGCCGGCCGGGCGGCTCATCCGCCGGCTGGCGCCGGCCACCGCGATCGGGGTAGCCAGGCTGCCCGGGCGGAAAGCGCGGGTCGCTGGCGGCGAAGCGGGCGTCCCCGGCCGCCAGATAGCGCGGATCGCCGCCCGCCGGGTAGCGCGGGTCACTGTGGCCCGGGTAGCCCGGCCCGGGCCCGGTGCCATAGCCGGCCCCGTTGCTGCCGTCGCTGCCCGGTATCCAGGCAGCCGGATAGCTTTCGCCACCGTATCCGGCTGGCCCGGCTCCGCCCTGATCCTGCACCAGCGGGTCAAGACCACCGGGCGGGCCGTAACCGGGCGGGCCGTAACCTGGCGGGCCGTAACCTGGCGGGCCGTAACCGGCCTGGTCGTGTTCGCCTGGGCGGTAATCGCCCGCGCCGTGACCGGCCGGGCCGGGCCCGAGCGGATCACCCTGGCCTGGTTGTGCTGCGCCAGATCGCCTGTCCCCGCGCAGGTAATCAGCCCTGTCGTCAGCACGGCCGACGGCCGCCTGCTGCTCCGGCCCGGTCAGCCCGGCCGGAGGTAGCCAGCGGAACGGGCCGTCGGATTGGCCGGCCGTCGGATCGGCGGCCGGATCTGTTCCTGGCATGCCGGACGGATAGCTGCCGGGATCCGGGGATGGCTGGTACTGCGCGGTGGAACCGTACGGGTCAGCCGAACCGTAGCGGCCGGGTTGTCCGTAGGGATCATGTCCGGGTCCGGGCATGCTGTCGCGGCGGTACGGATCCGGGCCGCCATGGGGGTCGGTCTGGCCGTACGGATCACCTCCGCCGGGCGGATCGGGCTGGCCGTAGGCGTCCCGGCCGCCGGGCGGATCGGGCTGGCCATAGGCGTCCCGGCCGCCGGGCGGATCGGGCTGGCCGTACGCTGCCCGGTCGCCTAGCGGGTCCGGCTGGCCGTACGGGTCGGCCTCACCGTGGGAACTCCGCTGGTCATGGGGGATGTTCTGGCGCTGTGACTGCAGCTGATCATAGGAATCCATCGGCACGTACGGCACCGACGGGTCAAGCGGATCGCGGCCGCCAAAGGGATCGTGCCGGTCGTAGGCACCAGGCCGGCCTGGCTGTTCCGGCGGGCCGGCCGTTCCTGGCGCGCCGAAGGCAGCGGGCTGAGCATAGCCATCGGGACCAGCGTAAGGTGCGCGCGGACCGTACGGATCCGGCTCGGCGTATGGCTCTTGCGCAAGCCCCGGCGCGGGTGGCGGGTAGGGTTCCGGCGGCGCATAGGGATCGCGTGATCCATAGGGATCATGAGCTGCGTAGGGATCCTGCGGAGCGTACGGATCCTGCGGGGGATAGCCCTGCTGGGAAGCGTATGGCTGCTGCGAGCCGTAAGGATCTGCCGGGCCGCTGCCCGGCTCGGTCCACTCGCCGCCGTAGCCAGGCTGGGCGCCGGGTTCCCCCGGACCGTGCTCGTCCGCTGGCGACGCGGCAGGCTTCGGCGACTTGCCGAAGCCATTCGGTATCGCTGCGTCCCCGGCAGCCGGACCGCGGGTGTCGTCCCGCAGGCTATCCCCGCGCCGCCGGTTGCGGGTCACCCGGGCGCTCCGGCAGCCGCGGCCACCAGTTCCCCCGCTGGACGGCCGGTCGAGCGCTCGGTGTCGAGCGCCCCTTGCAGCAGCAGCGCCGCCGCTGCCTTGTCCACCACGCCGCGCCGCTGCCGGGTACCGCGGCCGCCCTGCCGCAGCGCGTCGTGCGCCAGCACGGTGGTAAATCGCTCATCTACTAGCCGCACCGGGCGCGGTGCCAGCCGCCCGGCGAGCGCAGCGGCGAATGTCCGCGCATCGGCAGCGGACGCACTCTCCCGCCCGGACAGGCCGGTCGGCAGCCCTACGATGACCTCGATCGCATCGTGGCCGGTCACGAGGCCGGCCAGGCTGTCAAGATCGCCGCGACCGCGGGTGACGGTAGCCAGCGGGCTGGCAAGCAGCCCGTCCGGGTCACTGCGCGCAACGCCGATCCGCACCGATCCGACGTCGACCGCTAGCCGGACGCCTGGCCTCAAGGACAGGCTCCCCGGGGCGCCGGTATCACCTCGGCAACAATGTGGCTGCAGCACGGTCTCACGCTACGCCACCCGGCCCCATCGTGTTCCCAACAACTGCGCGAACCGCGGCAAATGCGTTCCCGATGACCGCCGGAGCCGCGGTTCCGAGTGGCGCGCCGCCGCCCTGGGCGATGTCGTCCTTGCCGCCGCCGCGGCCGCCGAGCACCTCGGCCGCAGGCAGCACGAGCGTCCCGGCCGCCAGTCCGGCCTTGCGCGCCGCATCGTTGACGGCGACGACCACGACCGGCCGGTCCGCAGGTACCCCCGCGACCACCACCACCCCGGGGCGCTGCGCGGGCAGCCGCCCCCGCAGGTCGAGCGCGAGCTTCCTGATCCCGTCGGCGGCGGTGCCGTCAGGTACCTGATACCCGACGAAAGCCGCCCCGCTGACATCCTCGGCACGGCTGGCCAGCTCAGCGCCAGCGCCGAGCAGCTGACTGGACTGCAGCCGCTGCAGGTCGCGCTCGGCGTCCCGCAGCCGGGTCACCAGCCCGGCGATCCGCTCAGGGAGCTCCTCCCTGGGCGCCTTCAGCTGCTCGGTGAGCTGGCTGACCAGCACGTTCTCCAGGGCGAGAAAGCGGAAGGCGTCCATGCCGACCAGCGCCTCGACCCGGCGTACCCCCGAGCCGATCGACGCCTCGCCGAGTATCTTGACCAGGCCTAGCTGGCCGGACCGCGCGACGTGGGTGCCGCCGCACAGCTCGCGGGAGTAGTCGCCGACCTCGACGACGCGGACACGCTCGCCGTACTTCTCCCCGAACAGCGCTAGCGCGCCCATTGCCCGCGCTTCGTCGATGGATGTGTGGAAGGCGCGGACGTCCAGGTCGGTGATCAGAACCTGATTGACCTCGTCCTCCGCATCCCGCAGCACGGACGGAGGCACGGCGCCGGCCGCGGTGAAGTCGAACCGGAACCTGCCCGGGGAGTTCTCCGAGCCCGCCTGCGCGGCGGACTCGCCTAGCGCACCGCGGAATGCCCGGTGCACAAGGTGGGTCGCGGTATGCGAGCGGGAAATCGCGCGGCGGCGGTCAATGTCGATCTCCAGGTACACGGGCGCGCCGACCGTGATCTCACCGCTGGTCACCCGTCCCCGGTGCACGATGAGGCCGGGCACCGGGGACTGCACGTCGAGCACCTCGACGCGGGCTCCCTCGCCGGAGCCGCCGCCGCTGGCCTGCGCGGTGATCTGGCCGGCGTCGGCAAGCTGGCCACCGCCTTCCGCATAAAACGGCGTGCGGTCGAGTACCACGTCGACCTCGGTGCCAGCGCCCGCGGAAGTGACTCCGGCGCCGCCGATCAGCAGGCCGGTGACGGTTGCCTCGCCCGCCACCTGGTCGTACCCGGTGAACGTGACCGGGCCGGATCGCTCCAGGATGGCCGCGAACACGGAGATGTCGGCGTTGCCGGTCTTCTTCCCCGCGGCGTCTTCCTTGGCTCGCCGCCGCTGCTCCGCCATCAGAGCGCGGAACTCCGGCTCGTCCACGGCCAGCCCCTGCTCCGCGGCCATCTCCAGGGTCAGATCGATCGGGAACCCGTAGGTGTCGTGCAGCTGGAATGCCTGGTCACCTCGGATGGTCTCGGCGCCGCGACGCCTGGTCTCCTCGACCGCGGCGTCAAAGATCGCGGTGCCAGTTCGCAGCGTGCCGAGGAATACCGACTCCTCCGCGTCGATCACGGTGTGGATGTTCGGCGCATCCCGGTGCAGCTCCGGGTACTGGTCGCCGAGGGCGTCGATCGCGACCGCGGCAAGCTCGTGCAGGTAACGCTCGCCATGGCCGCCGCGGTCCGCGTGGTGTGAGCCGCCGGATCCGCCGCGCTGCGAGCCGGCCAGCAGCCGGAGGTTGCGGATGCTGCGGCGCAGGATCCGGCGCAGCACGTAGCCGCGGCCCTCGTTGGACGGCAGCACGCCGTCGGCGACGAGCATCACGGCGGTGCGCACGTGGTCGGCGACGATCCGCAGCGCGACGTCGGTCCGGTGGTCCCGGCCGTATTTCTGCTCGGTCAGCTCGGCCGCGCGGTCGAGCACCTTCCACATCGTGTCGATCTCGTAGATGTTGTCGACGCCCTGCAGCAGGGCGGCCATCCGCTCCAGGCCCATCCCGGTGTCGATGTTCTTCGACGGCAGTTCGCCGATGATCGGGTAGCCCTCCTTACCAGGCCCCTCGCCGCGCGCGTACTGCATGAAGACAAGATTCCAGACCTCCAGGTAGCGGTCCTCGTCCACCACAGGACCGCCGTCGCGCCCGTACTCGCGCCCGCGGTCGTAGTAGATCTCCGAGCACGGCCCGCACGGCCCTGGCACGCCCATCGACCAGAAGTTGTCGGCCATGCCGCGCCGCTGGATGCGCTCCTCCGGCACGCCCACGATGTCCCGCCAGATCTTCGCGGCCTCGTCGTCGTCGTGGTAGACGGTGACCCACAGCCGGTCCGCAGGGAACCCGAACCCGCCCGCGGACTCTGCGCCGGTCAGCAGCTCCCAGGCATAGGGGATGGCCTGATCCTTGAAGTAATCGCCGAACGAGAAATTCCCCAGCATCTGGAAGAACGTCCCGTGCCGGGTGGTCCTGCCCACTTCCTCGATGTCTGGGGTGCGCACGCATTTCTGCGCGCTGGCCGCCCGCGGGAAAGGCGGTGCCTGCTGGCCGAGAAAATAGGGCTTGAACGGATTCATCCCGGCATTGACCAGGAGCAGCGTCGGGTCATCGGCGACCAGGCTGGCCGAGGGCACCACGGTGTGCCCGCGCCGCTCGAAGAAGCTGAGGAAACGGCGGGCAATCTCTGCCGACTCCATCATCGGCCATCCTTCGCATTGTCGGTATCGGGGTAACCGCCGTTCATGCCCGCCTGACCGGGGAGCTGTGGCGCCACCTGCTGATCTGAGCGGCTACGGCCTTGCTGCCCGGAATGACGATCCAGGTAAAGGTCCATGCCATCCCGCACATCATGCACGAACGGGCCGATCGCGCGCAGCGGCCCGGTGCCGCGGCGCCCCGCGGCAGGCCGGGTGAACCGGGCTGCCGTGGCACCCGTGCTGATGGCGTGCCAGGGCCGGCGGGCCGGGCCTGCCGCGGGGCGGAGCGAGCGCACGAGCCGGCTGGCCCGGCGGTAGCCGGTCACGCCGAGCACGGCACCGGCCGCCAGCCAGCAGAGCCTGCTGATCACCGGCGTGCTCCGCTGCGGGAATCCAGCGGCCCGGGCTTGTCAAGGGGCCATGGCCGGCCCGGGAGCCTGCGCCCTTCGATGGCAGGACGGCCTGGCCGCTCTGCGGCCCGGGCGCTGGCGGCAGGGCCGGCCAGGGCGGCGAGCCGCAGCCCGGCAGCCCGGCGCACGCCGTAGGCCAATGCGAAAATCCGGAGCAGCGGGGTGCCGATTCCGCCGGAAATGATCCTGGCCATGCCTGCCATGGCCGAGACATGCCCGGACAGCTCAGCCATGTTGGCGGTGACCTGGTCCATGCTGGCGGTGATGGAGTCGGTCCTGGCGAGCTGCTCGCCGGCCCGGTCGACAGCCGCCTGGGCCCGGTCTGCCAGCAGGTCGGCGCGATCGCGATAGTCCGACATCATGCTGGTGGCCGCGGCGATCAGCCTGGCCAGCCGGATCAGCACGTAAATGGCGGCACACATCGCCGCCGCGAAGAATCCCGCCGCGATCAGCTCCGCTAGCTGTCCGGTATTCACGTCCGGCTACTCCTTCGCCAGCTCGCCCGGCCTGTTACCCGGCCAGGCCCGGGTACCCCGCCCGCATTACCTGCCGACCCTACCGCGTGTGCGGCGGCTGCACCGCCGGTGCCGGGCTGGCGTCGCCGGCGTCCAGGATGGCCCTGATCCGCTCGGCCCGCTCGGCGTACCTCGCCTCGGCGCCGTGGCTTGACGGTTCGTAGTAACGCCGGCCGGCGACCATATCCGGCGCGTACTGCTGGGCAATGACTCCCTCGGCGTAGTCGTGCGGGTAGCGGTACCCGCTGCCGTGCCCGAGCCGCTGCGCGCCCCGGTAGCTGGCATCCCGCAGATGGGCGGGCACCGGGCCGATCAGGCCGGCCCTGACGTCGCGGGCGGCCGCGTTGACCGCCTTCACCACCGCGTTTGACTTCGGCGCCAGGGCCACGTGGATGACCGCCTGCGCCAGGTTGATCCTGGCCTCCGGCAGCCCGACGAACTCGACCGCGTGCGCGGCGGCTACCGCTATCTGCAGCGCCGACGGGTCGGCCATTCCGACGTCCTCGCTGGCGTGCACGATCAGCCGGCGGGCGATGAACCTGGGGTCCTCGCCGGCCTCGATCATCCTGGCCAGGTAGTGCAGCGCGGCGTCGGCGTCACTCCCCCGCATGCTCTTGATGAAGGCGCTGATCACGTCGTAGTGCTGGTCGCCGCCGCGGTCATAGCGCACGGCCGCGCGGTCCACCGCCCGCTCGACGCCAGCGATGTCCACCACGGCGCCGGCCGCGACCCCGAGCGCGGCCGCCTCCAGGTAGCTGAGCGCCCGCCTCGCGTCACCGCCGGCCAGCCGGACGAGCAGGTCGGTAACCCCGTCGGCCAGGGTGACGCCGCCGCCGAGGCCGCGCTCGTCGGCCACCGCCCGCTCGATCACCGTGCGCATGTCGTCGTCGCTGATCGGCTCCAGGGTGAGCAGCAGCGACCGGGACAGCAGCGGCCCGACGACGGAAAAAAACGGGTTCTCCGTGGTCGCGCCGATGAAGGACACCCACCGGTTCTCCACCGCGGGCAGCAGCGCGTCCTGCTGTGCCTTGTTGAACCGGTGCACCTCGTCGATGAAAAGCACGGTCTGCGTACCGGTCAGGCCGAGCTCGCGCCGGGCGGCGTCGATAGCGGCGCGGACATCCTTGACGCCCGCGGTGACCGCGGACAGCTCGGTGAAGCGGCGCCTGGTGACATTGCTCACCACCTGCGCCAGCGTGGTCTTGCCGGTGCCCGGCGGGCCCCAGAGCAGCAGCGACATGGCCGCGTCGTGATCGGCCAGCTTGCGGAACGGCGTGCCCTCGCCGGTCAGGTGCCGCTGTCCGATCACCTCGTCGAGCGTCCGCGGCCGCATCCGGACGGCAAGCGGCGCAGCGGCGCGCGCCGCTTCCTGCTCGGCCGCGTCGAAAAGGCTGTCGCGCTGGCCGGCCTCGGTTCTGGCCACACCCGACAGTACCCGGAGCGGCCGGATTCCGGTCCCGCGCCGCGGCAGGCACGCCGCTGGGCCCGCTGCCGCATCCGGGCTGACCGGCGTGACGGCGCGCGAGCGTGCTACCCGGCCGCCGGCTGCTGCTCCGGCGGAGCCACGACGTCGATGCCGGCCTCCTTGCGCTGCTCCGGCGTGATCGGCGTCGGGGCCCCGGTCAGCGGGTCAAGGCCGGAAGCGGCCTTCGGGAACGCAATCACGTCGCGGATGGAGTCGCGCCGGGTCAGCAGCATCAGCATCCGGTCCCAGCCGAACGCGATGCCGCCGTGCGGGGGCGGCCCGAACCTGAGCGCGTCGAGCAGGAAGCCGAACTGCGACGTTGCCTGCTCGCGGGTCAGCCCGATCACGTCGAACACCTGCTGCTGCATGTCCGGGCGGTGGATCCGGATGGAGCCGCCGCCGATCTCGGTGCCGTTGCAGACGATGTCGTAGGCGTCCGCAAGCGCCCCGGCCGGCTCGGCGGAGAACTTGTCCGCCCAGTCGGGCAGCGGTGCCGTGAACGGATGGTGCACGGCCGTCCAGCCGCCCTCGCCATCCTCCTCGAACATGGGCGCGTCCACCACCCAGGTGAACGCCCAGGCAGCGGGGTCGACCAGGCCGCACCGCTGGCCGATCTCCAGCCTGGCCGCGCCGAGCAGCCCGCGGGCGGCGGCCGCCGGGCCGGCCGCGAAGAAGACGCAGTCGCCCGGCTCCGCGCCGGCCGCGGCGGCCAGGCCGGACCGCTCGTCCGCGGAGAGGTGCCGGGCCACTGGCCCCGCGTCGGCGGCCGAGCCGTCCGCGCCGATGATCACGTAGGCCAGCCCGCGGGCGCCGCGCGAACGCGCCCAGTCCTGCCAGCCGTCAAGCTCGCGCCGGGTCTGGCTCGCGCCGCCCGGCATCACGACGGCGCCCACATGCTCGGCCTGGAATACCCGGAACGAGGTGCGGGTGAAATAGCCGGTCAGGTCGGTGAGCTCGCAGCCGAAGCGCAGGTCCGGCTTGTCCGAGCCGAAGCGCGCCATCGCGTCGGCGTAAGTCAGCTGCGGGATCGGCCGGCTGACCTGGCATCCGGCGAGGTCGGCCCACAGCCGATCGAGCAGGTCCTCGGCGACGGCCATGACGTCAGCCCTGGTGACGAAGGACATCTCGATGTCGATCTGGGTGAACTCGGGCTGCCGGTCGGCCCGGAAGTCCTCGTCCCTGAAGCACCGGGCAAGCTGGTAGTAGCGCTCCAGGCCGGAGACCATCAGCAGCTGCTTGAACAGCTGCGGGGACTGCGGCAGCGCGTACCAGCTGCCGGGCCGCAGCCGCACCGGCACCAGGAAGTCCCGTGCGCCCTCGGGCGTGGACCTGGTCAGGTACGGGGTCTCGACGTTCACGAAACCTTGCTCCTGCATCACGTCGCTGACCAGGTAGGCCGCCCGCGACCGGGCGCGCAGCGCGGCGGCCATCTCGGGCCGCCTGATGTCCAGGTAGCGGTAGCGCAGCCGGACGTCCTCGCTCAGCTGGCCGTCCCCGTCGACCGGGAAGGGCAGCGGGTCGGACTCGGCAAGCACCTCGATGTCGGCAACTGCCACTTCTATCTCCCCGGTGGGCAGCTCCGGGTTCTCGTTGCCAGCGGGCCTGCGCCGCACTTCGCCTGTCACCCGCACGCAGAACTCGGCGCGCAGATCATGCGCCAGGTCCTCCTGGCGGAACACGATCTGGGCAACTCCGCTGGCGTCCCGCAGGTCGATGAACACCACGCCGCCATGGTCTCTGCGGCGCGCCACCCAGCCGGCCAGCGTGACCCGCTGCCCCGCCAGCGCCGCGCGCAGCGTGCCCGCCTCATGGGTGCGGATCATCGTTTCGCTCACCTCTGTCGTTGTGTGGTTCCTGTGCTGCCTGCTGCCGCTCCGGCTAACCGCCCGCCGTGCCACGGCGTCCGCTGGCGGTCAGAGGCCCCTGGCAGGGCCGGACGCGGGCGTGAGGCCCGCCAGGAACTGGTTCGCTGCCCGCTCGGCGCCGATCGTCGTCTGCGGGCCGTGGCCGGCCAGCACGACCGTCTCATCCGGCAGCGGCAGGCACACCCGGGCCAGGCTGTCCAGGATCGTCGCATAGTCACCGCCGGGCAGGTCGGTGCGCCCGATCGACCCGGCGAACAGCAGGTCGCCGGTGAACAGGACGGCCAGGTCGCCATCGGGCAGCCGGAAGGTGACCGAGCCCGGCGTATGCCCGGGGGCGTGGTCAACCACAACCTCGACGCCGGCCAGTTGCAGCGTCGCACCGTCGGTGAGCTCGGCCACGTCGGCTGGCTCGGTGAAGGTCAGGCCGCTCAGCATGGCCGCGCCCGCCTGCGGCCAGAGCCCGCGCGCCGGGTCGCTGAGCAGGGCCCGGTCAGCGGGATGGATGTAGGCGGGGATGTCCTTCGCGCCGCAGACCGGGGCCACCGACCAGATGTGATCAAGGTGACCATGGGTGAGCAGGACGGCGGCGGGCCGCAGCCGGTGCTGCCGGAGGATCTCCTCGATGCCGGGCTCCGCGTCCTGGCCGGGATCGATGATCAGGCACTGCTCGCCGGGCCCGGCGGCCACCACATAGCAGTTGGCGGCGAACGTGCCCGCGGGGAATCCGGCAATGAGCAAGGCCGTCTCCTTCCCGGGTGCGGCTGGCCGGCCGCGCAATGTGGGTACAGGCTACCGAGGATGCGGCCGGGCGGAGAGCCTCGCGCCGGCGGTGGCGGGGCGGACGGCCGGAGCCGCCCAGGCCGCGACGCACCAGGTCCGGCTGCTTCCGCCTGATTATCCGGGCTGGTCGCGGCGGATTCGGGCACTCGCCGGTGGCAGCGAGGCGGCGTCCTTGGCTCGAACCGGTAACGGCTGTTTCGCTAGGGTCCGGGTGTCGATACGATTCGCGAAGTTTCGCTGATCAGGCAGGACGACACGGAATCGGAGGGCTGGACGGGTGGCGGGTAAGAAGGAACGCCAGCGCAGGCTCGCCCGCGAGCGCTACCAGCGCAGGGCGGCCCGTCAGGCGGAGCGGTACCAGCGGACGCGCCGGTGGACGGCGATCGGCGCGGCCTGCAGCCTGGTCGTCGCGCTGGCCGTTGGCGGCTACTTCCTCTTCCGCGGCCAGGGCCAGCACGCGCAGGCCGCAGGCAAGACCGGCGCAGCGGCCGGGTCAACGCCATCGGCCGGGTCAACGCCCGCCAGCACCCCGACGCCGACCCAGGCCGAGCCGGCCAGGCACTGCACGTACACAGCTAGCCCGCCGGCCGCCCGCAAGGTAGGCCAGCCGCCCGCGCGGCCGGACGCCAAGGCCAGGTACCGGGCCACGATCCGCACCAACCGCGGCGACATCGTCATCAACCTGCGCAACAACGCGGCGACCTGCACGGTGAACTCGTTCGTCTACCTGGCCGCCAAGAAATACTTCGACGGCACCCATTGCCATCGCCTGACGTCGTCCGGGATCTTCGTGCTGCAGTGCGGGGATCCGACCGGGACGGGCAGCGGCGGACCCGGCTACAAGTTCGACGACGAGAACCTGGCCGGGGCGAAGTACCCGGCAGGCACCGTGGCGATGGCCAACTCGGGGCCGAACACCAACGGCAGCCAGTTCTTCCTGGTCTACAAGGACACCACAGCGTTGCCGGCCAAATACACACCGTTCGGCACCATCGTCAGCGGGCTTAAAATCATCCAGAATGTGGCCAAGGCGGGCAGTGACAACGCCAACGGTCCCGGTGACGGCCATCCGAAGCTGAAGGTCGTCATCGAGAGCGTGGCTATAAAGAAGACCTGACCGGCACGCGCCTGGGCCGGCCAGGTACTGAGCAGGAGGTTCGCGGTGAGCACCGCCAACGATCCGTGGGGCCGGGTAGCGGACGACGGCACCGTCTACGTGCGTACCGCCGATGGCGAGCGCGTGGTGGGCTCATGGCAGGCGGGTACCCCGGCGGAGGCGCTGGCCTTCTTCAAGCGCAAGTTCCTGGCGCTCGAAACCGAGGTCAGCCTGCTCGAGCAGCGGATCTCCACTACGGACCTGTCCCCTGGCCAGGCCAGGGCGACCATCACGAGGCTGCTCACGGCCGTCGCTGACGCGCACTGCGTGGGAGACCTCGACGGGCTGCGGCGCAAGCTGGAGGCGATGACCGGCCTGGTCGACCACCGGCGCGAGGAGAACAAGGCCGCCCGCGAGCAAGCCCGCAGCCAGGCGCAGGACCGTAAGGAGCGGATCGTCGCCGAGGCCGAGCGCATAGCGGCGGAGGCGACCCACTGGAAGATCAGCGGCGAGCGGATGCGGCAGCTACTTGAAGAGTGGAAGGCGGCGCCGCGGGCAGACCGCGCCGTCGAGACCGCGCTGTGGAAGCGGCTCTCGGCCGCGCGCAATGCGTTCACCAAACGCCGCAAGGCATATTTCGCCGGGCTGGAAGACGAGCGGGAGGGCGCCAGGGCCCGCAAGGAGAAGCTGGTCACCGAGGCGGAGGCGCTGGCGACCTCCACCGACTGGGGGCCCACCGCCTCGGCTTACCGTGACCTGATGCGCTCCTGGAAGGAGGCGGGCCGGGCCGACCGGGCCGCCGAGGAAGAGCTATGGAGCCGGTTCAAGGCCGCTCAGGACGGCTTCTTCGCCGAGCGCGCGAAGATCTTCTCCGCCAAGGACGCCGAGCTCCGCGAGCACGCCACCGCGAAGGCGCAGCTGCTGGCGGAGGCCGAGAAGCTGCTCCCGGTGACGAATGCCCGGGCCGCCCGCTCGGCGCTGCGCGGTATCGCCGAACGCTGGGAGCGGATCGGCGGCGTGCCTCGCGACTCGCAGGAGAAGCTCGAAGGCGGCCTGCGCCGGATCGAGGAAGCGGTGCGGAAGGCCGAGGACACGCACTGGCGGCGTTCCAACCCCGAGGCACTGTCCAGGGCGAAGGGCACCGTCGAGCAGATCCGGGCCGCGATCAGCCAGCTGGAGCGGCAGATGGAGGGAGCGCAGGCGCAAGGGGACGAGCGCGCCAGGCAGCAGGCCGAGGAGGCCCTGGCGGCCCGGCGCGAGTGGCTCCGTGAGGCCGAGCGGACGCTGGCCGAGCTGGCAGGCTAGTTCGTGACGCGGTAGACGTCGTAGACGCCGTCGATCGCGCGGACTGCGCGGAGCACGTGGCGCAGGTGCTTCGGGTCGCCCATCTCGAACGTGAACTTGCTGAAGGCAACCCGGTCCCTGGTGGTGGTCACCGACGCGGACAGGATGTTCACATGCTGATCGGATATCGCCCTGGTCACGTCCGAGAGCAGGCCGGTGCGGTCCAGCGCCTCGACCTGGATCGCGACAAGGAAGAGCGAACCTTCCCGCGGTGACCAGCGGACCGTGACGACCCGCTCGGACTGGGAGCCGAGCAGGTGCTCGAGGTTGACGCAGTCGGCCCGGTGCACAGAGACGCCGTGACCGCGGGTGACGAATCCGGTGATATCGTCGCCGGGCACCGGCGTGCAGCACTTGGAGAGGCGGGCCCACACGTCGGCGGCGCCCTCGACGACAACGCCCGAGTCACCGGCCGGCGGTGGCTTGGGCGGCCTGGTCGGCAGCGCCGTCTCGGCCAGGTCCTCCTGGGCGCCCGCGATCCCGCCGGCCGACCTGACCAGCTTGCCCACTACCGACTGGGCACTGACGTGGCCTTCGCCGACCGCCGCGTAGAGCGCCGACAGGTCGGTGTAGCGCAGCTCGCGGGCGATGGCGAGCAGCGCGTCGCCAGTTGCCAGCCGCTGCAGCGGCAGGCCCTGCTTGCGCATGGTCCGGGCGATGGCGGCCTTGCCCGTCTCGGCGGCAGCCTCCCTGCGCTCCTTGGAGAACCAGTGCCGGATCTTGTTCCGCGCCCTGGCGCTCTTGACGAAGCCAAGCCAGTCGCGGCTCGGCCCGGCGTCCATCGCCTTAGAGGTGAAGATTTCCACCGTGTCGCCGTTGTTGAGCGCGCTCTCCAGCGCCACCAGGCGGCCGTTGACCCTGGCCCCGATGGTGCGGTGGCCCACCTCGGTGTGAATCGCGTAGGCGAAGTCCACCGGCGTGGCACCCTGCGGCAGCGCGATGACCTGGCCGCGCGGGGTGAAGACGTACACCTCGGCGGCACCGAGGTCGAACCGGAGCGACTCAAGGAACTCGGCGGGGTCGGCAGTCTCGCGCTGCCAGTCGACCAGCTGCCGGAGCCAGGCCAGGTCCGAGTCGCGGGTGCCGACCACGGTCTCTTCCTTGTACTTCCAGTGCGCGGCGACACCGTACTCTGCCCGCCGGTGCATGCCCCAGGTCCTGATCTGCAGCTCGACCGGCTTGCCCTCCGGGCCGATCACGGTCGTGTGCAGCGACTGGTACATGTTGAACTTGGGCATCGCGATGTAGTCCTTGAACCGCCCGGGGACGGGATTCCACCGGGCGTGCACAGTGCCGAGTACCGCGTAGCAATCCCGCAGCGAGTCGACCAGGACGCGGATGCCGACCAGGTCGTAGATATCGTCGAAGCCGACATTCCTGGCGATCATCTTCTGGTAGACGGAGTAGTAGTGCTTGGGCCGCCCGGTTACCCGTGCCTTGATCTTGGCATCGCGCAGGTCCGCAGAAACGTCCTCGATGACCTCCTGCAGGAAAACGTCGCGTCGCGGGGCGCGCTCAGAGACCAGCCGGGCGATCTCGTCGTATCGCTTCGGGAACATCGTGGCGAAGGCCAGGTCCTCAAGCTCCCACTTGACGGTGTTCATGCCGAGCCGGTGCGCGAGCGGCGCGAAGATCTCAAGTACCTCGCGTGACTTCTGCTCCTGCTTAGCCCTCGGCAGGTAGCGGAGAGTCCGCATGTTGTGCAGGCGGTCCGCAAGCTTGATGACCAGGACCCTGATGTCGCGGGACATCGCGACCACCATCTTGCGCACGGTCTCGGCCTGCGCCGCATCGCCGTACTTGACCTTGTCCAGCTTGGTCACGCCGTCGACAAGCTCGGCGATCTCGTCGCCGAACTCGGCGCGCAGCTGGGCAAGGGTGTACGGGGTGTCCTCGATGGTGTCGTGCAGCAGCGCGGCACAGAGCGTCTCGTCGTTCATGCCGAGCTCGGCCAGGATCGTGGTCACGGCAAGCGGATGGGTGATGTACGGGTCGCCGCTCTTGCGCAGCTGGCCGGAATGCTGCCGCGCCGCGATGTCGTAGGCATGCTCGATAAGCCGTACGTCGGCCTTGGGGTGTGTCGCCCGGACGGTCTTGATCAGCGGCTCTAGCACCGGGTTGATGCCGCCGCGCGGCGCACCCAGCCTGGCCAGCCGGCGGCGGACGCCGACGGTCCCGGCGGCGCCGCCTGGCGGCTGCCCGGCCGCCGCGGGCGGTGCCGCGACCGCACGCGGCCCGGCCTGGCCGGATCTTGCCGGGCGGCGCGTGCCTGAACGGCGCGGCGCATCGTCGCCAGCGCCGTCCGCGGCGTCCCGCGGCGTCACCCCGCCCTGCTCCGCAGGCAGTACCGGCTTGTCCCCGTCCTGCACGGGCTGCCCGTCGGCGGCCTGGGTGACCCCGGTTCCGGCCTGGTCGGCCGTTACCACGTCACCGGCCACATGTGCTCCTCACGTCCGCCAAGACACACAGTCTATCGGCGGGACGCTTCGGAAAGTGCCCGGCTCCGCGCACCGCGTCACGCCACGAGCAGTGACCGCACCTCCAGGCCGGGCAGCCGGGCCCGGCCGCTCAGGAAGCCGAGCTCCAGCATGACCGCCACCCCGGTGACCTCCGCGCCGCTGCGCCTGATCAGGCCGACGGTCGCGGCGGCGGTGCCGCCGGTGGCGAGCACGTCGTCGACGATGAGGACGTGATCGCCCGGCGCGAAGGCATCCTCGTGCACCTCCAGCGTCGCCGTGCCGTACTCAAGCTGGTAGGTCTGCGCACGGCTGGCGGCCGGCAGCTTGCCTTCCTTGCGCACCGGCACGAAGCCGGCCCCGAGCCGCAGCGCGACCGGTGCCGCCAGGATGAACCCGCGCGCCTCGATCCCGGCAACCTTGTCGACCTGGGCCTGCCCGGCAGCCAGCGCGCCGATCACCGCGGCGAGCGCGGTGCCGTCCGCGAGCAGCGGGGTGATGTCCTTGAAGACGATGCCCGGTTTCGGGTAGTCACGGACGTCGCGGATCATCGAGGAGATCAGGTCGGCGATCCGGGCGCCCGCGAGCGCCTCGTGGCCGGCGGCGGACACCAAGCTAACGCCGTTTCTTCTTGCCGCTCGGCCGCCGCTTGGCCGCGCTGGTGCGGCGCGGCTGCTGGCGCGGCCCTGGCCTTGCACCGGGACCGCGCTGGGCAGCGCCGGCGGCCGGCCGGCCGGCCGGCACCCGCTCGCTGGCCGGCGGCGGTGCCTGGTCATCTCCGTCTTCCGGCGCGGCGCCCTGGTCAGCCTCTTCGGCTGCGGCCGGGGCGGCTGCGGCTGAGGCCGTGCCGCCAGACGCGGACTTGGCGGCCTTGGCCTTGGCCCGCTGGGCGGCGCGGCCGCCCGCCGCGCGCAGCGCGACCCGCTTCGCCAGCGCCTTGTACTGCGGCTCGCGTTCCTTCAGGTCGGCCAGTACCGGGGTGGCGATGAAGATCGAGGAGTAGGTGCCGGACAGCATGCCGACGAACAGCACCAGTGCCAGGTCCTTGAGCTCGCCGGCCCCGAGCAGCCCGACGCCGACGACGAGAATCGCGGACACCGGCAGCAGCGCGATCAGCGAGGTGTTGATGGACCGCACCAGGGTCTGGTTGAGCGCCAGGTTGGCGGCCTGGCTGTAGGTGCTCCGGCCGGTGCCGAGCAGCCCGGCGGTATTCTCCCTCACCTTGTCGAACACGACCACGGTGTCGTAGAGCGAGTAGCCGAGGATGGTAAGCAGTCCGATCACCGTGGCGGGGCTTACCTCGAAGCCGGTGAGCGCGTAGACGCCGATCGTGATCACGATGTCGTGCGCGAGCGCGATGAGAGCGGCGCTGGCCATCTTCCATTCGAATGCGATCGACAGGTAGATCACGATCGCGATCAGGAAGGCGATCAGCGCTTCCAGCGCCTTCTGCGAGATCTGGGATCCCCAGCTCGGCCCGACGAAGTTCGTGCTGACGGCATTGGCGGACAGGTGGAAGGTGCTGGCGATCGCGTGCTGGACCTTTGTCTGCGCGGCGAACGTCAGCTTCGCGGTCTGCACCACCCAGCTGGAGCTTGCGCCGACGCCGACCTTCTGCACGATCGCGTCGGTGCCGCCGCCTGCTGTGCTCACCGCCTGGCTGACCTGAGCGGGCGCGGCCGCCGGTGCGGAGAACTTGAAGACCGAGCCGCCCTTGAACTCGACGCTGTAGTTAAGCCCGCGGAATACCAGCGCGCCGATGCAGATGACCAGGATCAGCCCCGAGATCGCATACCAGAGCCGCTTCCTGGCGACGAACTCGACCGACACCTCACCGCGGTAAAGCCGGCCGCCGATGTTGCCGAGCCGGGACATCACGCCTCCTCAGGGGTGGTCCGGGCCTGCGGGCGCGCCGTGGCGCTCGCGCTGCCGCTTGCCGCGGGCCTAGCCGGGACGCGCCTGGCGCCCCGCCACGGCGTCCTGGCGCCGAGCCGGGCCGGGTCAAGGCCGGAGAGCCGGTGTCCGTTGCCGAAGAACCTGGTCCTGGCGAGCACGGTGACGACCGGCTTGGTGAACAGGAAAACCACGATGACGTCGATCACGGTGGTGAGGCCGAGGGTGAAGGCGAAGCCCTTGACGTCGCCGATCGAGAAATACCACAGCATCGCGGCGGCAAGGAAGGACACCGTGTCCGAGACCAGGATCGTGCGCCTGGCTCGCTGCCAGCCGCGCTCTACCGCAGCCCGCAGGGAACGGCCGTCCCTGACCTCGTCACGCAGCCGCTCGAAAAAGACCACGAACGAGTCGGCGGTGATGCCGATCGCCACGATCAGGCCGGCCACGCCTGCCAGCGACAGCGAGAAGCCCTGGTACTTGCTGAGCAGGACCACGGCCAGGTACGACAGCAGTGCTGCGGTGATCAGGCTGGACACCGACACTATGCCCAGTCCCCGGTAGTAGAGGAACGAGTAGAGCACGACCAGCATCAGGCCGACCCCGGCCGCGATCAGGCCCGCGTGCAGCTGGGATGAGCCGAGCTGCGGGGAGACCGACTCGACCGACTGCTTGTCGAAGGTCAGCGGCAGATGGCCGTAGCTCAGCACGTTCGCCAGCGACGTGGCCTGCTGCTGGGTGAAGTTGCCGGTGATCTGGGCCTGCCCGCCGGTGATCGCGCCCTGGTTGATCAGCGGATTCGAGACGATCTTGCCATCAAGCACGACCGCAAGCGCGTCGAGGACTGAATCGGCCGGGTTGGTGGCGCTGCCGGCGCCATAGGCGCTGAACATCGCGCTCGTGAGGTCGCCGAATGCTTTCGTCCCTGCGCCGTTGAAGTTGAGATTGACCTGCCAGTTGGTTGACGTGGTGCTCAGGGTCGCCGAGGCACCGGTGACCATCGTGCCGAGCACGGTCGACTTGGCCAGCGCGACCTTGTTTCCGCTGGCATCACAGGCCACGATCTGGCTTTTCGGATTGTCCCACCTGGTGGGATCGTTGCCGTAGATCTTCTTCTGCCAGTTGGGATCGGCGCAGTTGAGCTTGTCGAACAGCGCCTTCACCGGGGCGCTGACCATCGCGGCGTTCCCCTGTGCCTCAGCGGTGGTGGAGAGCTTGGGCGTGGTCGGCGTGGCACTCGGGCTTGGCGAGGGGCTGGCCGAACTGCCTGCCGTCGGGGATGCCGACGGGCTGGCCATGGGCTTGGCGGCCAGCCGCTTGGACCGGGTCGTCAGGCTCTGGCCGCCGGAGCCTGCTCCCGCCGGGCCGAGCGCCGTGCCAGACGAGCTTGCCGACGCCGATGCGGTGGGCGACGGACTCGCCTTCGCCGAGGTGCTGGGTGACGGGCTGGCCGACGCGCTTGGCGAGGCTGATGCGCTCGGCGTCGGCGCCGGCGCCGAGGTGCTGTA
>Ga0070698_100002557_pt1 | contig 20021 bp, 17 predicted proteins | sample KBSK1502metaG_FD_65477 | JGI IMG/M metagenome (GOLD analysis project Ga0070698, IMG submission 65477) | Corn, switchgrass and miscanthus rhizosphere microbial communities from Kellogg Biological Station, Michigan, USA - KBS K1-50-2 metaG | ecosystem: Host-associated > Plants > Roots >...
GGAGTCACGAGCAATGCCGCCACGACCAGCAGCCATGTCATGCTTCGCATGGATAATCCTTTCCTGTTTTCGCCTCGGTCCGAGCGATCAGATGCCGCGGCGAACCATCTCTAAGAAACCATTGGTCGGCATTCCGAGCCGGATGCGCACATCCGGCGCGAACCTCAGGGGACGTCGATGACATCGGTGTCCAGCGTGACCGCGCCCGACTGGCTGAGGGCACGGCCGTAGAGCGTCGCGCCCGAATCCAAAGTGATCGATTGGACGGCGAGAATGTTGCCGTACCAAATCGAGTTCGCGCCCAGGGTGGCCGAAGTGCCGACGATCCAGTACACGTTGTCCGCCCTCGCGCCGTTGGTCAGGACCACTTTGCTATCCGGTTGGGCGGTGAGGGTCGTGTTGGTCATGATGATGAAAACCGAGGTCGTGTCACCCAGACCGTTCAGAGTCACGACCCCTGAATTGGTGAGCGAGCCGGAACTAAAAACGCCGGGTCCCAGTTTCCGGTCTTGCAGATCGGTGGTGATGCCGGCCGTTACAGAACGTGCGATGGCGTCGTTGTACGCAGTTCCCAGATCCAGCTGGGCATTCGTCGTTGTTGCGTCATTGACGTGGGTCGCTGTGGCCGTTCCGGGAGGAAACCCGGTCAACGTCGTGCCTGGCCCGACCCCCACTTCGGCATCGACCGTAGTCGCGCCGGTGTTGTTGACCGCCGTGCTGGCCAGGACGCCGAAATTTCCGGCCGTGCCCAGGCTCACCGTGGCCGGACTCAAGGCCGCGCCGCCTTCTGCGACGCCGAGGGGTTTGTCGCTGTCGCAGCACCCCGCCAGGGCCAAAAGGAGCGCCGGGGCGAGGATCCACGCATATCTTGCTTCGCGCATCTTCATCTCCTTCTCATACGCTCGAGGTCCCGCAATAGCCGCGGAAACAAAAACTGAGTAGGTCGCGCGGCTGTAAACGTGGATGAACGCTGCTCATCGAAAACTAATCGGCGGGATGACCTCGAGCTGAGTCATTAATGTCGGACATCCAGAACTTCCCGACTTCTTTCTATGTACGCGCCAGTCCCGTCAATTATTTCCGAATGCGCGGGAAGTCAGGCTCTTATTATTCGGGTTTTGAACCAGCGGGGGACATGGGGGGCATCCTGAATATAGGCCCCCGTAAATTCCCCAGCACGGGCGAAAAACAGATCTTCCAATAAGATCTGATCAACCGCCGGTGGCCGTATTCAATAGTTTACCGTTCAAAACGATGCGCTTCCCCAAACGAACGGTGGGTCGCAACATCGCCGCCACCGAACAATATTTGTCCTGGGATAGGTCTATCGCGCGCTCCACCGAGGCGTCGTCCAGATCGGGGCCATCCAGATAGTAGACAAGGGTTAGGTCGGTGAAGATGCGCGGATGCTCCTCTCGTCGGATCACCTCGACCTCGACGCGAAAGGCCTGAATGGTTTTCCGCATTTTTTCTAGGATGCTGACTACATCCATGCCGGTGCACGCCGCTACTGCTCCTTGCACCGCATCCATCGGAGAGGGCCCTGGGCCGGGCCGCTGGGCTTTGGGAAGGCTGGCCAGGACATAGGTTTCTCCGGCCGGCACGCGCACTTGAAACTCCATCCCCCGGATCCAGGTCGCTTCGACAGGCATGGTTCGCCTCCAGGAAGAACGCCGCGGTCAGATTATGGGCCTTCGCTAGGCGGCGCGGCGAAGCATGAGGAGCGTGACGTCATCGGACGTCGCCTCGCCATGAAGAAACTGCTCTACCTTGGTAATAATGTGACCGCGAATTTCGGGAAGAGCATCCCCGACGTGGGCAAGCATGATCTCCCGAATTGCCTCCTCGCCGAGGAAGGACTCCCCATCCACCGTCGCCTCGGGGATACCGTCGCTCATGAGAAGCAGCAAGTCGCCGCGCTGGAGCCAAGTCTCATCAACGCTGTATTCCGAAGTCTCCAGCAAGGCAATAGGAAAACCGCTCGTATTCAGGGTTTCGATGGTGCCGTCGGCCCGCAATAGAAGCGGGGGCTCGTGACCGGCGTTCACATAGCTCATGTGACCGGTCTCGGGATCGAGCTCTCCCAGGAACAACGTGACGAATTGTTCCGCGGCCAGGCTCTGATAGAGCTGCCGGTGGAGATGGCGGGCGATCTCGTCCACGTTCCCGCCGATTTCCACCAAACTTCGGATGAGAATGGTGGCCGCCGACATGGCCAGGGCGGCCGGCATGCCCTTACCCGCCACGTCCCCGACCGAAAAAAAGAGTCGTCCGTTGGGACGGGGGAGCACGGCATAGAGATCGCCGCCCACCGAATGGCACATGACCTGGTGGGCGTCGATGTCGTAACCGGAGGGGGGAGCAAACACCTTGGGCAGCATGTTCTGCTGGATGCGGGCGGCGGTGGCCAGCTCCCGCTCCAAGGTCAAGTTGCGGAGCTTCACCGCCACCGCATTTGCGGTCGCGGTGAGCACCTGAAGATCGTCTTCCGTGTACCGCACGAGCGGGTTCGCGGTGTCGACGTAGAGAATGCCCCGCACGCGGAGATTGTCGAAAAGCGGGGCGGCCATAGCAGACCGCAGGTTTAAGTCCACGATGCTCTGATGACCGATGAACTTGGGATCATCGAGTGGATTCGCCACGAGCACGGAGTTGCGCCGTTCCCGGACTTCGCCGACCAGCGTGGAACTCAAGCGGAGCGGCACCTCGCGATCGCCGCTCTCCGTCCATCGCCCGCTCACCTTGAGCGGGGTCGCCTCGCCTTCGTCTTGCAGGAGGACGACGCGATCCGCCTTGCAGCACTCGGCCACGAACTTGCAGGCGGTTTCTTCGAGCTCGCCCGACTCCGCATTCGAGGCCAAGAGCTCGAACAAGTCCGAGCTCAAATCGATGATGCGCGCTCGCGCGGCATCGCTGTAGCCCTCGGCGACGTTGTAGGAAACGCGGGAGCTCCAGTCCTCCTGGAGTGAAAAATCCAAGGTGGTCGTAGCCGTGTTGCCCGAGCGGCGAAAGGAAACGCCGGCGAACTTCACCGTGGCATTGGGAAGCACCTCGATCTCGTCTTTTCCGACCGGACGGCCGTCGATCTCGGTGCCGTTGGTGCTTCCCAGGTCGGCGACGAAGTAACGGTTTCCGGCCACCCGGACCACCGCGTGATATTTGCTCACCCGGGCATCGGCCACCTGGATGGCGTTGTCGTGAGCGCGGCCCACCTTGTGGCTGCCGTCCTCGAGCTTCAAGAGCCGCGTTTTCCCGGACCAGACGAGTTCGAATTCGATCATAGGGCGGGAATCATAGCGGTCTATGCCCCCGGCGCAAAGCTCAGGGCGTGGCGGGCGCGGAGGCGGCAGTCCCGGTCAGCCGGTGCGACATGCGAGGCCCCAGGCGGGTGAGGAAAGCGGGGAGCGCGCTGGCCAGGATCACGAGGATGAGCACGGCGGCGACGAGCAGGCGCAAACCGCGAGGGAGGCGGTGCGTAGGTGCCTCGGCGCGCAACCCTGGGTAGTGGTTTCGCGCGGCCAGCAATTCCACCGCTTCGATCCATCGTTCGGGGTGTGACACGTGCACGCCGAAGACGAGGTTACGCCGGTAGCGGACCTTGAGAACCGGCACGAACGTGCCCGTCGGCTCGTGCCAACGGCCCATGCCGAGGCTTTTGATCTCGACGAGAGGAATCTCGACTGTGGACCTGGCGTCCTGGGGTTCGAAGACGAGGCGATCCTCGGTCAAGATGAGCGTTCCATTGGCGGGAAGCTGGGCTCGGATCACGAACACCTGTCCGGCGTTTCCGAAATAATCGGCCGCTCGCTCGACCAGAATCGGACCGTTAGAAGAGTGTTCTGCCGACGCTTTCATGACGAACGCTTTCTCGAGATCTGGCACAACTCGATCAATACACCGTGTGCGTTTCGCGGATGCAGGAACACGACGCGCTTCCCATGGGCTCCCATACGCGGCTCCCCGACGGGAGTGAATCCTTCGGCCCGGGAGCGGGTCAGGGCGGCATCCAGATCCTCTACCTCGAAACAGAGGTGATGAATGCCCTCCCCGCGTTTTTCCAGGAATCGTCCGATCGGGCCATCGGGGGAGAGGGATTCCAAAAGCTCGAGGTTCACCTCCCCGATGGGGAGGAAGGCGGTCTTGACCTGTTCGGTTTCGATGGTTTCCCGGTGCGAACAGCTGAGCCCCAGACCCCGCTCGTAGGTTCGGACCGCGGCTTCTAGATCCCGCACCGCGATACCAATGTGATCCAAACGCTTCATGGCGCGACGGGCCTCCCATGAGTTCTTCGACGTTGATGATAGCACGGGATTTTTGCTCTTCCGTTCGCGATACGCGGGGGCTCGACCGAATTCAGGCGGCGCATCGATGGATGAAAGGCGGAGTGCGGACGCTCGAGCGTTCCGTGCCGGCGCAAGTCGCGGGAATTCCCGGACCGCCGCTTGGCCTTCGCCTTGCAAAGGTGAAGGCCGCCGGAAGCATTCCTCCGACCTAGGACCATGAATTGCGGCAGGGGGGACGGCGCGGTCCGGCCGCCCCGGTTACTGGCCCTGGGCCGGGCCGCCCGGACCGCGCCCCGGCTTCTTGAACGCTAACGCGGCGGAGGGGGGGGAGCCCCGCTGTCGAATGTGCCGAACACGCGCCGCAGAATGTCCGACATTTCGCCAAGTGTGGCCTCGGCACGCACCGCCTCGACTATGGGGGGGAGCACGTTGGCATCGCCGCGAGCGGCCGCCTCGAGCCGGGCGAGCGCTTGGGACACGCGCTCCGACGAGCGGTGACTCTTCCAGGCGGCGAGGCGTTTCGTTTGCGCGCCTTCCAAATCGGGATCCACGCTGAACAAAGCCGGCTTCGGTTCCTCGACTTGATGGCGATTCACGCCGACCACGATCTTCTCCCCGCGCTCCACCTGGAGCTGGGTGCGATATGCGGACTCGTGGATCTGGGCCGCTACCCATCCGCTTTCGATGCACGCGATCATGCCGCCCCGTCGTTCGATCTCGGCAAACAGCTCGAGGGCGCCGTGTTCGAGTTGGTTGGTCAGCGTCTCCACGTAATAGGAACCGCCCAGAGGATCGACGGTTTCGCGCACGCCGGATTCGGCGGCCAGGATTTGCTGGGTGCGCAGCGCGAGGCGGGCCGCCTCGGGACTAGGAAGCGACAGTGCCTCATCCATGCTATTGGTGTGGAGGGACTGTGCTCCTCCCAGCACCGCCGCCAACGCTTCGATCGTCGTGCGGACGACATTGTTCCAGGGTTGCTGCGCCGTGAGCGTCGAGCCGGCCGTTTGGGCGTGGAAGCGCAAGCGTGCGCTTCTCGCATCCTTGGCCGCGAAGTCCTGGGTGATGATGCGATCCCAGAGCCGCCGGGCCGCGCGGAACTTGGCCACCTCCTCGAACAGATCCGAGTGGGCATTGAAGAAAAAGGACAACCGCGGCGCGATATCGTCCACCGCCATGCCGCGCTCCAGCGCCGCGCGCACGTAAACGATGCCGTTGGCCAACGTGAAGGCCAACTCCTGGATGGCCGTCGCTCCCGCTTCGCGAATGTGATAACCAGAAATGGAAATCGTGTTCCAGCCCGGCACGCGATCGCGGCCGAAGGCCACGATGTCGGTGGTGAGACGCAGCGATGGCCGGACCGGATAGATATACGTGCCTCGGGCTACGTACTCCTTCAGCAAATCGTTTTGCACCGTGCCCGACACGCGATCCCATGCCACGCCTTGCTCCTCGGCCACGACGAGATACATCGCGAGCAGAATGGCCGCGGTGGCGTTGATGGTCATGGACGTCGAGACGCGATCGAGCGGAATTCCGGAGAGGAGGGTGCGCATGTCCTCGAGCGTGTCGATGGCCACACCGACCTTGCCCACTTCTCCCCGCGCCATCGCATGATCCGAGTCGTAACCCATCTGGGTGGGAAGATCGAACGCGACCGAGAGCCCGGTCTGTCCTTCCTCCAGAAGAAAGCGAAACCGCCGGTTGGTTTCGGCGGCATCACCGAAGCCGGCGTACTGGCGCATCGTCCAGAGGCGCCCGCGATACATGTCGGGATGAATGCCGCGGGTGTACGGCGGGGTCCCGGGATCGCCGAGCTCGCGCGCGGGATCGAACCCCTCGAGATGTTCCGGGCCGTATACGCGCTCGATCGGAAGTCCGGAGCCGTTTTGAATGAGGGGATCCCGATCAGCCACGTCCATCCTCCGAGGGCCCAAGCACGATGAGCACCGTTCCTTGATCCACGACGTCCCCCGGCTTCACTCGAATCTCCAGGACGCGACCCGACCGCTCGGAGGCGACGTCGTTTTGCATCTTCATCGCCTCCACGACCGCGACCGATTGGCCCGGCGTGATCTCGTCGCCCATCGCGACGTGGACCCCGATCACCGCGCCCGGCATGGGGGATAGGATTTCCTCGCGGCCCGTGGCCGCTTCGTGCCCCCGGCCTTCCGCGCGCGCCCAAAGCTCGTCCACGACGCGGATGTGAAAGACATCCCCCGACACGTAGACATCGAACCCGTCCCGACTCGGCACCGTCGCCACTTCGTAGGAGCGGCCGTCGATGAGGAGCGACTTGAAAGAACCCCGGATTGTTGCGGCGTCGACGTCGATGGGGATGTCATCGAGCATCACGCGATAGCCGTTCGGGCGTGGCTCGACCGAAACCCGGTGCTCCTCCCCGTCTTGGTGGACAATGTAGCGCGCGGACATGGGTCAAGGCTCCTCGGATTTTCCGGGGCGCCCCAAGAGACGCCACGCCGAGCCGGCCTGGCTCCCCTCCTTGGCCCGCGAGAAGCGGTGGCTCTCTTCATAAGCATGAATCGCCGCCGCGACCATGGCCGCCCGGGCCCGTTCGGGATCACCGCGTCGCTCCACGCCGTGAAAGGTGCGCTCGATGAAACCCGTGTCCAGATCCCCCCGCACGAACTCCTGGCGATCGAGAAGCCAACGATGAAACGAAATGTTGGTGCGTACGCCTTCGATGATGGTTTCGCGGAGCCCGCGGAACATCCGGCGCCGAGCCTCCTCGCGATCGGTCCCGAATGCGATCAACTTCCCCAGCAAGGGATCGTAGTAATGCGAGACCTCGGATCCCAAATGAATGCCTACATCGTTACGGATGCCGGGTCCGGAGGCCAAGCGAAGACTGGTCACTCGCCCAAGAGAAGGAAGAAAGCGATTGTAGGGATCCTCGGCGTAGATGCGGCACTCGATCGCCCATCCTTGAGGAACCAGGGCGTCCTGTCGCCAGGAAAGCGGCTCGCCCGCCGCCACCCGGAACTGCTCCCGCACGATATCGACGCCGTAGACGAGCTCGGTGACCGGATGCTCGACCTGAAGTCGCGTGTTCATCTCGAGGAAATAGAATTTGCCGTTCGGGGCGGCCACGAACTCGACCGTGCCGGCGCTTCGGTAGTTGACGGCCCGGGCCAACCGGATCGCTGCGTCACCCATCTCTCGCCGCCGCTCCGGGGTCATCCACACCGACGGGGCTTCCTCGATGACTTTTTGATGCCGCCGCTGCAGCGTGCACTCGCGTTCCCCAAGATGCACCACGTTCCCGTGGGCATCGCCCATGATCTGGATCTCGATGTGGCGAGGCCGCTCGATATAGGACTCGAGAAAGAGCGTGGGATCGGCGAATGCGTTTTGAGCCTCGCCGCGGGTGAGCTCGAACGCGCGGGCCAGATCTTCCGGGCGTTCCACGATGCGCATGCCCTTGCCCCCGCCGCCGGAAGCTGCTTTGAGCATGATGGGATAACCAATGCGCGCGGCCCACTGTCGCGCATCATCCTGGCTCTCCACCGGACCGGGACTTCCGGGAATGATGGGCACACCGGCTTTTTCCGCGGTGGAACGGGCCTCGAGCTTGTTTCCCATGAGGCGGATCGTTTCCGAGCTGGGGCCGATGAACACGATCCCCGCGCGTTCGCAGGCCGCCGCGAACGCGGCGTTTTCACTCAGGAAGCCGTAGCCGGGATGAATAGCTTCCGCGCCCGTGCGCGCGGCCGCGTCGAGCAACGTTTCGGCCCGCAAATAGGATTGGGTCGAGGGCGAAGGGCCGATCGATACGGCCTCATCCGCGAAGCGCACGAACAGAGCGCTACGATCGGCCTCGCTGAATACCGCTACGGATTGCAGCCCCTCTTCGCGAAGGCCTCTGAGGATCCGCACGGCGATTTCGCCGCGATTTGCCACCAAAACCTTGCGAAACGGGGCGTGCATGACGGGAAAGCGTACCGGTTAGGACGCGGGGAAACAAGACGAAGCGGGCGATGTGATCGCCCGCTTCCGCCTCAGACGGTCGATAGAACGAATACGAACGGTATCTTTACCGGCGCACTCCCACTTCCGCTGGTTCGTCGTGAACCATGGGGAAGTACTCGACCGTGTTGTCTCCATCTTGGAGCATCCGGTCCAACTCGCCCCGTACCCGATGTTCGAGATCTCCGGGGTTCATTTCTTTTTCGGGGATCCGGCCGAGCAGGATTTCGCTTTCTTGGAAGCACGGTTTGCCTTCGCTGAACAGCTGATACCGGTACCCGTAATCGTAAACCGGCTTCTTGAGCGGGTTCCAATCATGGCCCTTCTTGTAGAAAGGAGTCACGTGGACCTTGAAGTGCGACGTGGCTTCCTTTCGTCCTAATTCCCGACCTTCGTTGTAGGCCCGCTGGCGTTCCTCTTCGAGTCGGGCGGCGCTGCGATTGCGCTCTGCTTCGAGCTCTACTTTATCCACTCGCTTGGCTTCCTGAGTGCCCATATCGTAGCTCCTGGCTACGACGGGCTTGCGGCGCGCGGATGCGAACACCCAGGCCAACATGAAGCCGACCACGAGGCCGATGATGGCAGCAAGAACAACCATGGTTATTAACTCCTCGAGGGCATGCCCGACCTCATGCGGGGATGTGAATACTGAACCGGACCCAACATTGGCCCGGTCTGCCGACCAAGACCGGGGTGGACCGCCCACCTCGGCGCTGGTAGAGTTATGTCGCTCTTTAGAGAGAGGTACCCCGTTGCGCGCGTGTCCCATCCTCACCTTTTCCATCCTGAACCCCAAGACCGCCTTTCGGTATTCCCCGTTCCGAGGCTGGGGCTAGTCAGGGCTCACATTCGCTCGCGTTCCGATTTTTATTTGAAGTTGTCTTAACCGGCCCGCCGATCTCATTCGGTGAATGCCGGATCGGAGCGCCGGGAGCCTTCGCGCCCCGGGAATCTCCTAGGAGGAACGGTCATGAACTTGAAAACAATGCGCTCGGTGCCACCCCAGGACGTGTTTGCCACATTGGAGCGCTCGATCCTCGTGGACGGGTTCCACGTGGTGGTCGATCTCGAAAAGAGCCATGGCTCCGTGCTCATCGACGCGCGCGACGGCAAGGAATACCTGGACTTCTACACCTATTTCGCGACCCTGCCGGTGGGGCACAACCATCCCCGGCTCATGGACGCCGATTTCCAGAAAAAGCTCCTGCGGGCGAGCATCGCCAATCCCGCCAACAGCGATGTGTACACGGTCGAGTTCGCGGAATTCGTGGAGACCTTCCGTGACATCGCCCAGAGAGACTATCTGCCTCATGCGTTCTTCATTGCCGGCGGTGGTCTGGGGGTGGAAAACGCGCTCAAGGCCTCGTTCGACTGGAAGATTCGAAAGAACCAGGCCCGTGGAGTGAAGGGGGAAGTGGGAACGCAGGTCATCCACTTCCGCAACGCCTTTCATGGACGGACCGGCTACACATTGAGCCTCACCAACACCGCCGATGCGCGAAAAACCGCGCTCTTTCCCAAGTTCGACTGGCCGCGCATCGTGACTCCACGCTGCCTCTTTCCCCTGGAGGGAGACAATCTGAGGCAGGTCGAAGAAACCGAAGCGCTCGCGGTGAAACAAATTCGCGAGATTTGTGAGCGCTCGGGAGAAGACATTGCCGCCTTGATCATCGAGCCCATTCAAGGCGAAGGCGGTGACAATCATTTCCGGACCGAGTTCTTCCAGGAGCTCCGCCGGCTCGCCGACACGTTCGAGTTCATCCTCATCTTCGACGAGGTTCAGTCGGGGGTGGGCCTCACCGGAAAGTTCTGGGCCTACGAGCACTTCGGCGTAAAGCCGGATGCGGTGGCGTTTGGGAAGAAAATGCAGGTATGCGGCTTCCTCGGCGGGACGCGGTTCGATCAAGTGGAGCGAAACGTGTTCGTGGAATCGAGCCGTCTCAACTCCACCTGGGGCGGCAATCTCGCCGACATGGTACGGGCGCAGCGCTATCTCGAGATCATCGAGGAAGATGATCTGGTGGAAAACGCCCGTAAGCGGGGAGACACACTGCAGAAAGGCCTTCGGGATCTGGAGAAAAAGCACGCCGGTGTGACCCAGGCCCGTGGGCGCGGTCTCATGGCCGCCTTCGATCTGCCCTCGGCCGAGCTACGCGGCAAGGCGCTGGAAGCGGCGCGCGAGCAAGGCGTGCTGGCTCTGGCTTCGGGAACGCAAAGCATTCGCTTTCGTCCCGCGCTCAGCATCACCGACGAAGAGATCCACAAGGGGATCGAGATCCTGGATCGGGCCATTCGGAAAGTGCTCTAAGGCATCGATCCTGAGCGTGCCGGCAAGCTAGAAAGCGGGGGGCGGCGTGGAGCCGCCCCCCGTTTCAATTACTGGGGCGAATCGTAGAGAGATTTGAGGAGTCCCCACGAGACCGGCTCCTGCCAGGTTGGCGTCGAAGCGGTACGAATCGTGGTCGATTGCGTGACCGTTCGCGTGCTGCAGGCGAGTTTCGTTTGGAGATCGCGAATGCGATCCGCCATGGCCGGAACCGAGGGGCCGACCAAGAAATCCTCGGGCGATGGCTGCCCATCCACGCGCTTGAGAGCAACCCCCAGTTCGCGACACGCGTCCTGGTAATTGCCTTCACCGATCAGGTGGCAAATACGATCGAGCTGGCGCTCGAAGATGCGGCGATGGGCCACTCCCGAGTTCCCGGGGCCGCTCCCGGCCAGGTCGCCCGAATGAGTAGCGGTCACATAAAAGCCCATCGTCTCTTCGCAGCACCCCTCGGGGTTCTGGCACGGTCCCGCCGCTTCCGCCGGAATCTCGAACCGGCACGACGCCGTGTTACCCGCCACGTCGCTGGATGCGATCTCGATCCGAGCGACGAGGTTGGGATCGGCTTTGCCGACGCTGAAGAGAATCGGGTCATGGGTGCCCGAAGTCACCGAGGGCAAAGTCACGGTCACGTTGTCTCCGCTCACCAGCGTGAGCGAAGCCAGGCCGCTTCCGAGATCCTGGACGCGAATCTCTAGGGAGGCGGGAGGACCGGAAAGGACATTCCCCGAACAAACCGGCGCCTCGGTATCTACGGGCGGAGGCGGTGTGTCGGCGGGGATTTCGAACACGCACGCGCTGCGATTTCCCGCCATGTCCGTGGACGCGATCTCGATCCGCGCCGTCGCGTAGGGATCGGTCTTGTCGACCGCGAATTGAACCGGCTCGGTGGTTCCGGCCGAGACTTGAGGCACGGTGGCGTGGGCGTTTTGAGCACTCGTCACCGTAATCGACTGAAGGCCGCTTTGCCCGTCTTGGATACGCACCTCCAGGCTCGCCGGCGGTCCCGCGACGGCCGTGCCCGCACACACGGGAGACTCGGTGTCGGGTGGCGGAGGCGGTGTGCCGGCCGGGAGCTCGAACACACACGTTCCCGTGTTGCCGGCCACGTCGGTCGAGGTGAGTTCGACGTGAGTGACCTGATAGGGATCGATCTGGGAAATATCGACCGTGACCGCATCGGTGGTCCCGGAGGAATAGCCCGGCACGTTCACGCTCGCGTTTCCGCTTTGGGTGGCGACGATCGAAGCGAGGCCGCTTTCGGTATCCCGAATGGTCACCGTGACCCCGGCAGGCGGGCCGACGAACGAGTCGCCGGAACAGGCCGGAGGCGTAACGTCGGGTGGCGTATTGGCCGGAATGTCAAAGCTGCACGAGCTGGAGTTTCCGGCCACGTCCCGCGAGGTGACCGTCACGCGCGCGACCTGATACGGATCGCTCTGCTGACACGTGAAGACCACGTCCTCGTGCGTTCCCGAAGAAAAGGAGGGAACGGTTCCTGAAGCGTTCTCGCTGGAGGTGATCTGAATCGAGGCGAGCCCGCTCTCCAAGTCCCGAATTCGAATCTCGACTCGGCCGGGGATTCCCGCAGTCAGGACTCCCGAACATTCGGGAGGGGTGACGTCCGGGCGCGGCGTGCCCAAAAGCTGCAAGCCGGTCACGGCGCCTTGAAGGCCCGATAGGCGAATGCCATATACGCCCAGGGTGATCTGGTAGGGGACCAGATCGGTGAAGCGGCAGTAATCGCGCCCTTCCACTCCCGGGAGGAAATAGGTGGGGGCGGCGCTCGAGCAACGACCGCCATGGTTGCCGGTCGCGTCGACCAAATTAAAGATCGCGTTGGCGCTGGAGTAGATGGCCAGCGTGTAACGAACGTTCGGATCCAGACCGCGGAGCTCGAACCCTTCTCCGGTCATCCCGTCGTCCTGGAGATTGTTAAAGGCGGCAAAATCCAGGAAGGGGCTGAGGGTCCGGGTGCGCAAATAAACGAGGGACATCCCCGTGGGGGTGCCGGATTCATCGACCAAGGAAGAGGCATCCACGTTGTAGAGGACACCGTTCCAAGTCGCCCCGCCGGTGGACAGGGCGCCGTCGGATCCGGCATGAGTAGCCCCGCCGGGACCATTGAGGTCCACGTTGACGAGGCCGGCCCCAGCCGGGGACGCAAGTAAGACGAGGGCCGTTACGGGCCCTAACCAGAGCTTCGCAGTCATCCTCGAGCCTCCTTGAGACTCAATCCACGACGCCCGAGGAAGCGGGGCTGGGAACATTCGTTCCCAAAAGCCCGGTCCGGTGCGCCCATCCGGCCCGATGCTTTAGTCCGCTCACATCGTATAATCGGACATCTCGTTTCCGGATCGACCCTCGGCCGGCCAAAAACTCCCCACTGCAGGTCAAAAGCCACAGGAGACCGTCATGGCCATCTCGGAAAACATGCGGGGCAAAGTCGTTACCGTCTCCCGTTACATCATGGAACGGGAGCGCGATTTCCCCCACGCGTCGGGAGAGTTTTCCAACTTGCTTTCCGATATCCTGCTCGCGGGCAAACTCATTCACCGGCAGGTAACCCGAGCGGGACTCCTGGATATTCTCGGGAAGACCGGAGACGTGAACGTCCAAGGGGAAGAGGTCATGAAGCTGGACGAGTTCGCCAACCGGACGATTTTCCAAGCCCTGGATCACACGGGATATCTATGCGTCATGGCCTCGGAAGAAAACGAAGAGGTGCTCTCGATCCCCGAGCAGTATCCGATCGGAAAATACGTTCTCAACTTCGATCCTCTGGATGGCTCTTCGAACATCGATGCCAACGTTTCGGTGGGAACGATTTTTTCCATTCATCGGCGGGTGACCCCCGGTGACGGACCGGGGTGCGCGGACGACTGTATGCAGATCGGGCGCAAGCAGATCGGAGCCGGCTACCTGGTCTACGGATCCAGTACGATGCTGGTCTACAGCACCGGGCAAGGGGTTCACGGGTTCACTTACGATCCCAGCGTGGGCGAGTTCCTCATGAGTCACGAGGACATTCGTATCCCCAAGCGCGGGTCGATTTACAGCATCAACGAGGGCTACTCGGACCTGTGGGAAAACGGAACGGCCCATTACGTGGCCAGCCTCAAGGCCAAGCCCTACAAGTCACGCTACATCGGAAGTCTGGTTGCCGACTTCCATCGCACGTTGCTTTACGGCGGAATCTTTCTCTATCCGTCCGACCGGAAGAGCCCGGAGGGGAAGTTACGGCTTCTGTACGAAGCCGCTCCTCTGGCCTTCATCGTGGAACAAGCGGGGGGGATGGCAGTGGACGGAAAACGAGCGATCCTCGACATTGAGCCCAAGTCGCTTCACCAGCGTACTCCGCTTATCATCGGGAGCGAAGAGGATGTGAAGGAGTACTTGAAATTTGTCTAGCCGAGGGACGGTGACAGAAACGAAAGACGTGCCGGTGGACTTTTTCCCGGCCGATCAAAACTGATGCGATCGTTGCGCATTTTGGTTGTCACCAACATGTACCCCACGCCCGAGAAGCCTATCTTCGGCGTGTTCGTGGCTCGGCAAATGGCAGGGGTGGAGAAGCTGGGCCATACGGTTCAGGTTGAGTTCATACGTGGGGACCGGAGCATGGGACCGTATGCCCGCGGGATGCGCCGCGTGCGGTCCCTCACTCGGAAGGGTGCCTTCGACATCGTGCACGCTCATTATGGGCTCTCCGGTTTCGTGGCGGCGTTCCAATCCATCCCCTTGGTGGTTTCATTCTGCGGCAGCGATCTCTTGGGCGTCCCGAACGAACGGGGAGGAATCACCAGCAAGAGTCGCCTCGAAATCAAGCTGTCCCACATCGCCGCTCGCCGGGCGGACGGCATCATTTGCAAGTCGGAAGGCATGCGCGAGTCGTTACCCGATCGTCGGGATCGGGACCGGGCCCGAGTCATCGGAAACGGGGTCGATACGGACAGTTTTCGACCGGGGGACCGCGCGCTGGCTCGCGGCCGGCTTGGCCTCAGCCCAACCGACAGGCTCATCCTCTTTCCGCAGGATCCGGCCAAGTCGGCGATCAAGCGGTTCGATCTTGCCCGGTCCGCGGTCCAGCACCTGGGGAACGGCCACGAGGCCAAGCTCTGGGAGGTGCATGGAGTAACGCCCGAGCTCATGCCCGACTATTATCACGCCGCCGATTGCCTCTTGCTCACCTCCGATCACGAAGGCTCACCCAACGTGGTGAAAGAAGCGCTTTGCTGTGATCTTCCGGTGGTCTCAGTCGATGTCGGCGACGTCAAACATTGGCTCGCCATGGTGCCCGGATGCGAGCTCGTTGCTTCGGATCCCGGGGCGATCGCTCAGGGCATCGAGCAGGTCTTGGGAACGACGGGCCGGGTCGATGGCAGCCGCGTCCGCGCCGCCTTGTCCAGCGACATCGTGGCCAAAGAGGTCGTTCAACTTTATGAGGCGGTCCTTGACGCTCGGGCATCAAGAGACTCAAGGAATAGGTAACGAGGACACGATGCGTAGGTGCGGCGCGCCGCCACTGTTCTCGGTGATCGCCATCAAGGGTTCCAGCGGACTCCAGGCAATGAAGCGGGGATCGACCAAATTGCGCGATATTGTGACTGCTTCCGGAGCGTTGTAAGCAGTGATCATGAGATCGGTGTAAATCCCCGGCACCGATCCGTGGAGGAATCCCACCGTCTTGGCCCCCCATTTTCCCCATGACGGAGCGGTGTTCACCCCACCGGAATACAACGTGTCGCCGCCCGGGGTCGTGAACGGACTCACCAGGCTATACATGATCGCGTTCCCGTTTTGATAGGTGAGCATCGGCTCCCCCGGTTTCCAGCTCGGGAGTTTTCCCGGAGTGGGAGTGCCGGAGAACTGGGTTTCATCCAAGGACTGAGTGAACCGATTGTAGAAGGCATAGAACAAGGGAACGGTCGTCGGATCCTCGGAGCGCGTGAAGGAATAGGCAACTTCATCTGTGTTGGACACCGCGGGGCTGTAGATAAAGCGGCGAAGCCCTACCACCGCCCCCACTGAATCCACCGCCCCGTCCTGGTTCCGATCCCGGATCGGCACCACGGCCAAGGACTCTCCGGGAGTAATGAAGAAAAGATTCGGCCCCTGGCTCGCCACGGAGATTGGCTCATCGAAACGAATCGGACCCACCACGCGAACTCCCAGCGGCGTTCCTGCCTGCGGAAAGAGCGGATCGGAGAAGACGGCGACTTCCGTGGCCGTACGGGCCACGTAGAGCACGCCGAGTCCCGATGGCAAGAAGGCAATGCTCCCCAGCTCCAGAATATCGTTTCGGCCGAGGTCGACGATCTGCTCCACCACCGGCGGCAACACAAACCGGATCGTATCGTTGTCGCCGTGACTCAACTCGACGCCGGGTTTGCTTTGGTACTTGTAGTAGGGGCTGAAGAGGGACACGCTGTGAAACCCGACCGGTAAGGGATTGAAGGTGTGCGGCGTGGGAAGTCCGGTCGCAGTACCGTCCAGGGAGATGAACGCATGGGGGGGTGATGAGAGGACGGTCAATGAAACGTTTCCGACCGCCACCATCGCCGAATCCCTGACCGATTCGCGACCGTCGGACACGATCAAGTAGATCGTGTACTGACCCGGGACGCCGGGAGCTCGCCAGGTCGTGCTCGTTCGGGTGGTGTCACCGAACACGCCCCCCGTGGCTCGCCAGGTGATTTTGAGCGGATCGTTGTCCGGGTCGCTGACCAATCCCGTCACCCGCGATTCTGCGCCCAATAGGACCGAGCTCGGAGATGCGTTCATGGACACGATGCGAGGCGGAAGGTTCCCTCCGCCGGTGGGGGTGTCGCTGCTGCACCCGGCCATCGTGGCCAGGGCGGCCACCCCTATCCATAACCCAAGCGAGCCGTTCCACCGACCGGTCATCGGCCGTTCTCCTCCGGGCAGTGGGGGGGGACCATCAATGTTTCGTAGCGCGACACGGTGACAGTGCCGATCGGAGCCTTGCGCGGCTTGCGAACGAACCGTTTCTGCGATACCAGCACCGGAACCTTGGACGATCCTCGCGCCTTCGAGTAATACGCAGCAATCGATGCCGCCGACACGAGAACCGATCGCGGCGGTTCTTTGCCCTTCTCGTGATGGCGGAGGACCAGATGCGAGCCGGCGGACTGATGGGCGTGCATCCACACGTCCTCGGGCCGGGCGAGCTCGAAGGTCAGGACGTCGTTTCCTCGATTGCTCTTGCCGACCATCGCTTCCCATCCGTCGCCAAGATCGTACCGGCGAGGGCGAAGTGCGTTGGGGAGCCGATCGGCGGGCTCTTTCGTCGTGGAGGCCGGGCTGGCCTCGCGGGGCAATCGCACACCCAAGGCTTCGGCTCGCCGCAGCCAAGCCTCGTCCGGTTCCGCGCCGCGTTCGATCTCGAGGCGAAGGGTTTCGAGTGCGTCCCGCTGCGCTTCAATGTCCCGGCGCCGCGTTTCGAGCGCGGGATCGCGGCGCGCGGCCTTTCGCGCTTTCTTGAAGAACAGATCTGCATTTTCGGTGGCACTGAGCCGCGGGTTGAGGCGCACCCGCAGCCGTCCGTCCGAAGCAGGATCGGGAATCTCGGCTTCGGTGATGCCCCGCGGTATCGCGTGGGCGTGAGCGAGGGTCGCCTCGCCCCATCGCCGCCATTCCGCCGAGGTCCCCGTATCCGATCGTTCGCGATCCACCGCGGCCAATGCGCGTTCGGTGCGATCGATCGCGGAAACGAGCGCGCGCCAGGGAGCGGAGCGGCGGCCCGACTCGTCTTTGAAGCGGCGATAGTTTTCGGCGAGGGCCTCGGATAGAGACGGGAAGCTCGCGCGTTCGCCGGACAGGTGCCGGGGAACGAAGCATTCCACCTCGGCGGATCCGTCCGGGCGGGTGATCAAGGTGGGTTGTAGCTCGGGACTCCGCGGACGCGTGGCCTCGAGCAAATCCCGCCAGGTTCCTACGACGTCGCGCAAATGATCGGGGTGGGGGGTTCGCTCGAGAATTTCACGGGCGATGGCCGGGCTCACGCCTAGCCAGGCCTGGACCAGGGCCTGAGGCCCCGGACCGTGTATCTCGATGGATTGGGCGAGCGAGGCCATGAGATCGGCGTCATCGGCGCGCGACGCGTCGATCTTTCCCGAGACAGGCAGGGAATAGGTCGTTCGAGTTCTAGGCTCGGTTCCGGCGCGCAGGTGCCCTCGCAGCGGACCGGACCATGCATCGTCTCCGTCAACCAAATAGAGATCGGCCTTGGGACCGGTCAGCTCGGCGATCAAGTTTCGTCGTCTCAGGTCGCCCAAGCGATCGCGTGCTTCGAAGCGAAGCAGAGCCACCCGGTCGAGGCCGGCCTGAATCACCTCGGCCAACCGCGTCCCTTCGAGGGCCGCCCTCACGAGTTGCGCGAACGGAAAGGGAGCGGCATGCGTCGCATCGTCCAGGGCGGAAGTTACGAAAAGGGTGCTATGGCGGGGGTGCCCCGACACGATCACTGCCTTGGCTTGGAAATCGAGACGCAACGTGCGGGCATCAAGCGGAACGACCCGTTCCAGGCGCTGGCCCGTGAGCGCGGCGATCTCCGCCAGCACGCCGCGGAGGGTCAGGCTGTTCATGGTGGTTGGGACTTTCCTCGCCCAGGCAACCGGAGGGTGGAGGGGCTCACGGCCAAGGAGAGGTCAATTGTACACCAAGCCTCAGGGCGAGGGCGGCAGGGTAAAGAGCGCGGCGAAGAGATCGATTCCGTACCAAAGATTAGCGAGCCGGAGGTTTTCGTTCGCGGTGTGCTGGTTGTCGTCGTGGTTGGCGATGGGGACGATCACGAGGGGCTTCTTCCAGATGCGAGTGAAATGAAAGAGGGGTAGGGATCCACCCAAGGTCGGCATGAGCACCACGTCTTGCCCGGAGGCGCGGGAAGCGGCGTCCTTGAGGAGCGGGACGATGGGGTCGTCCATGGAGGTGCGCACCGCCGGATACCCGGATTGCCGGACCACTTTGACCAGCAAAGGATGTGTGCGGCGCAGGGTCGAATCGGGATCCTCCCGGACGATCGTCGCGCCTTGCCGACGAAGATGCGATTCGACGAGATCGAGCATCGCTTCAGGATCGTTACCCTTGACCAGACGCATGTCCAAAGATGCCGTAGCAGTGGGAGGAATGACGTTCCGTGTATCCGCCCCCACGTCCCCGGAGCGCAAGCCGCGCACGTTAAGAGTGGGCAAGAGCAGTGCTCTGTCGAGGGAGCGGCGACCTTCCGATGCGGCGATGCCGAGCTCGTTCAACAAGGCCCGATCGGTGTTGGGCAAGGCGGCCAGTGCCGCTTTTTCCGACTTCCCCAAGGGCAGGACGCTGTCATAGAAGCCGCGCACCAGCACGCGCCCGTTCGCGTCCTTCATGCTCGCCAAGAGTCGAGCGAGGTTCATGGCCGGGTTGGGAGCCCAGTTGCCGTAGTGACCGCTGTGCAATCCATGCACCGGTCCGTAGACGGTCATCTCGAGGCTCACGATGCCGCGCACGCCGAAGGCGAGCTCGGGACGGCGAGACGGGTGTACGGGTCCGTCGCACATGAGCCACGCATCGACGTGGATCTGGTCACCATAGCGGTCGACAAAGTCTCCGAGATGCGGGCTCCCCGCTTCTTCTTCGCCTTCGAAAAAAAAGATGATGTTGGACGTCCGCGGGGTTCCCTTTAGCGCGTCGAGTGCGGCGAGGATGGCGAGAAGGGGGGCTTTGTCGTCCCCGGACGAGCGGGCCATGAGTCGCCACTCTGGGTCGATCGCCGCCCCGTCGCTTGGAAAGGGAAGCGTCACAGCACCCGATTCCGGCGGGCCGGAATACAGGGTCGGGACCCACGGCGGGGTGAGCCATCCTTGCGTTCCGGCGGGCTGGCCGTCGTAGTGGGCGTAGATGCCGAGTGTGCGCGTCGCACCGGGAGCGTCGAGGCGCCCCATCACCACCGGCGGCGCACCGGGAAGTTCCAGAAACGAGATCGCGACGCCCCGCTTCTCGAAGTGATCACGGATCCATTCCGCGTTCTTTCGAATGCTCACCGAATCCGAAGCGACGTTGGGAAGGGCAAGGAACTCGACGAACTCGCGAAGGATGTCCGCGCCCAGAGCGGAGCGATGCGCGCGGGCCAGGGAAACGGCATCTTCGGCGAAAGCCGGACCCGCGGTGCACAGGGCCAAGAATGCCGCGGCGGCCAGGTTGTTCCACCTCATGGGGCCGGATATAATGCGCAGAATTCCCGTTCAGAGCAAGGTGGAGATTATTGTTGTCATGAAGCTCGCCCCACTCGGTCTCGAATCCTGGATTCAGGAAAATCGAGCGCTCTTAAAACCACCCGTCGGCAACAAACTGGTCTGGCCCGACACCGAGTTCAACGTCATGGTGGTGGGTGGGCCCAACACCCGCAAGGACTACCACGTCGATCCAGG
>Ga0070698_100002558_pt1 | contig 20018 bp, 8 predicted proteins | sample KBSK1502metaG_FD_65477 | JGI IMG/M metagenome (GOLD analysis project Ga0070698, IMG submission 65477) | Corn, switchgrass and miscanthus rhizosphere microbial communities from Kellogg Biological Station, Michigan, USA - KBS K1-50-2 metaG | ecosystem: Host-associated > Plants > Roots >...
CTACAAGGAACACGCTGGCAACCTGGAAAAAGCTTCACCAGTGGTATAATGAAAGAGCCCTACCAAGCAAACCAGGTAGCTTAGAAAGCTGAAGATTTACTGAGAAATAGCTGAGACTTTCTGTTTTGCTGAGTTGGCTTCTCAGGCTCTTCTATTCGATCATAAGGGTGGTTTCAGCAAAAAGCTTTATTTTTGCTGTTCAGCTCGTGTTGTCGAGAGCAGATCAATGAAAACATGCCCGTTCAAAAGACATTCTTAGGCATTCGTAGTCCATAATGATTCAATGGCCTCTTCGTTGTAGCTATCATTATTCTCTTCTTCTTCGTCAATTGTTTGAGCAGGCATGCTCGGGATGTCTATTGGTGAGGGTTTAGCGGCATTTGAGCGTAGTTGTTCCAGTATCCTTAGTATTTCTAGAGGAATATCGTTTGCCTCTAGCTGATCTAAGATGTCTTTAATGGACAGATTCAGCCTTTTCTCGTGATTTAGCCATGATATTACAGCTTTAAGTGCCTCCTTTCCCATTGCTACATTAATTAACTCTTCAAAACTTGAGTGGTTTTCATAAGATTGCCTTATTTTCTTAGCTTCGCTTTTAGCTTTATGGGTTTCTCTATATTCTCTCAAACCAAGGAGGGTAGCAGTCTTATATATTCGATCTTCTAGCAAATCATCGAAGTTATATCTATTTTGAGTTAGGGTGTTAATCATAGTTTTTAAGATATATGATTCTATCTCGGTAGTATCAGGAATTTCTTTACCTGGATGTTTTGTCGCTAGCGTTCTTGCTATTAAGTTGGGGGTGAGAAGATAGCTCTCAATTTCATGACGAATAAGCTGATGCAATACGACCTTATTTTTAATTGCATAGTCTGATAGAAGCTTCCTCCAGAATTTATTCATTCCATCGCCATCTATAATGAAGTGAACTTCAACATCCTCGCCTGTCCATTCATGTAGAGTTTTTTTAATCTGAAATGGCATTTTATCATCTCTGCCTCTACCTGTTAAAACAGGAACGGTATTAGCTCCCCAAAAGCACTTAGTGCCGAGTACTTTGTCGAATGCTTCGAGAATTTGAATGTTTTCGTCCTCTATGAATACTAGCTTGCCACTAATTTTTGATTTTGCCAGTTCATAGGTATTGATTCTAGCAGATATTTCTTCCTCGACATCTTTTGCATTGGTGAGCGGTGCATTTACCTTGGTCTTTGCAGATATCGGAACGACTTCAGAGGGATCAGATGCCCTGATAATCGAAGTCGAATGTGTGGAAATAATGATCTGAATATTAAGTTCCCTTTGGATATCGCGAAGAGCACGGGCCAGGGTAAATTGTAGATTAGGATGGAGATGAGCATCTGGCTCGTCTAACAGAACCACAACTGCTTCATCTGGCGCAAATCGATATATTGGAGCAAGTATTTGTAAAACCTGCATAAAACCACTTCCAGATGAATTGAAGTCTAAAGTCACTTTTCTATCGCCGCAGATATCTTGAAAAGACGCTCTTACACTCAAATCATGTTCTTCATCAAATTCGATCTCATCAAGATAGAAATCAAAGTCCTTTTCCAATCGAGTTTTGAGCTTTTTATAAGCGTCTGGCTTTTTCTCCCTTGTATCTAATACAAGGTTGCGAATAATTTCGCTTACACGTCCGGTTTGTAATCTGTCTTGCATTGCACGGGGAAATGCGCGTTCTTCTAGAGTTTGAAGCCCAACAAAGCCGGAGATAAATAAGGGGGGTAGGGAATGTAGAGTGGCGTTGTCGCTAACCTTTGTTCTAGGCACAATGGTTTTGATATTGAAGTCTCCAAATAGTGAAAGTATCTGAAGGCTATAGTTGTTACCTTTCTCGTCTGCAATGTCAATGGTTGCTCCACCGGCACCAGCAGTTTTTCCTCCTCTTGAGATTTTTCCATAGTATAGTTCTCTAAAATCTGAGACATTGAGACCAGGAAGCGCTTTTAGTCCAACACCTTTCTTACGAATCACTGTACCCTTTTTTGGATCCGTATAGACTAATTTATGAACATAGAGGCTATTGAGTGCACAGTTAATTGCTTGAATAACCGTGGTCTTACCTGAACTATTTTCGCCCATTAATACAGTGAATGGGCCTAGTTTTACCTCAACGTCTTCAAATTTCTTAAAGCGTTGTAGACGGACTCGACTCAACATGATTAACTTCCAATTAATTTTTCGTTTCAGTTCTTATGCAACAATGTGAAAAGTCAGTAATATTAGTAGATTTGATGATATACAAAAAAACAGTCGCACCCCGAAATATCGTTCAAGATTATCCATAATTTCTCACCATTTGTCCATCTGCAACACTAAGCCAGGTACATAAGTACTAATCAAGTGCTTTCTAGGTAAAGATTCTAATTCTGGGGATTTTAAGTCCCTCAAATGCACCAAGTGGCTCTACAGGCTGATCCATGCGATTACAATGCTTCACAGAACCGGGGATATTACGGCGGGGATTTTTGCGCGTTCGTCCTAGCCGCGCGGGTCGGGAATCTCGCCAAATCTCGCCACGTGTCCGATAATTTTACCAAGCTTTTCCACTATCGGACGCCTTTTAAGGAGCATTACTAGTTTTGAAACTTAAAACGTGCACAAAATAGAGTATATCGGACAGAATATCGGACGAATTATCGGACAGGTGGCGATAAAAGGCTGTTGGAAGTTACTTATTCCTGCTACAATTAGATCGTTCAAGGGCAATAGATGTTATTCTCAGGAACCTGGCCACTATGCCGTGGATGATCTTGCATACAGCCCTGATCTCACGAGCGGGGAATCGGTCGCTCTCCTCCTCGGAAAGCACTGGATCGAGGGACGGATAGAACAAAGCAACCAATACGATTGCCCCGGATGCTATCACATGGACAATTGGGAAAAACTTTCCTGCCAATGCATGACCTGTACTGTGCCTACAACTTCATCGCGAAAGATAGGACCATATGCGACCTATGTACGGGGATGAAAGTCCGGTGGTTGCGGCGCTAAGGATGTGACAATGCAAGCTGACAGGCCCACATCATATACATACTGCCCTTTCTGTGTTTAAATCTATTTGAGTAAACGTGTTCCCCTGGAGCTGATAGCAAGAGAACTGGTCAGGCTTAGCAAAAGCAAGAGTACCGGTCAACTGGGAAAGGGTAAAGGTTCTTTGTTCATCTATCAGAGAGACCGTGATTTCCGGAGCTACAGAGTAGATGAGATTCTCTGACGATAGATAGATGAGCTGGATAAAAGCATTCTGGCTCGGATCGAGAAGCGGCGGTTGGTCTCCTTGGAGCTGACCAGAGAATACGGTATCTGCCTTTGCCATACTAAGGTTAAAGTTATAAAAGTAGTCTATTCCACCAGCACCACCGCGACATTCATTTGTTGGTGGGAGGGAGCAAAGATCAATAAGACGATATTGGTACTGATTAAGCTGGACGTCTGACAGGAGCCGCATATTTACTCCTGTAATTTGTATCGCACTGTTTGCTATGTTGGTGATCTGTAGGTATCCAGTGCATGTAGCTTTCAATGGATCTGTTCCTGTCAAACTTCCCGAAGTTTCATTCAGTGTCGCAGGTGGAGCAAGTGGATTAGATGTAGAGCTATGGAGATACGTACCCATCTGCTGTATTTCACCAGCATCATACTCCAACCGATTGCTTGCTAGAACAACCGCATTTGGGGATATTCTTACTGGTGAGCAACTGACAGAATAAGAATCAATGTGTAACAATCCAGCAAGGTCAAGTGCCGTTGCATTCCCTATATTTGGCGGGGTAGTGAGGAGTTTTGAGCAGAGAGGGGATTCGTAGTCGGGGTGATAGTAGTGCTGGGAGATACGGTTGTCATGGTCGGAGTAGTATTAGCTATGGGTGAGTTGCATGCGGTCAGCAGTCCTAGTAGGCAGAGAGAAATAAGTATTCTTGGAAGGGCCACTTTGAACATAATATATCTAGCCATACTTTATCGATCTCTAAGTAGTTGAATAATATCAGAAAAAGGGAGAGATTCCTATTGACAATTCTAACACTTCAATTGTATAGTTAAACTTAAGCTATGTCAAGGGATAAGCACTTCACGAAGAGTAAAAAAGTATGGCCAAGAGGAAAGCAAAGAACATTTCAGGGGATACCAGCAAGGCTTCTGTTACGGTCAATACAGCTTCAAGTGACCAGAAGAAGGAGCAAAAGATCATCTCAAGCGAGAGCGAAACGAACATTCAGAAGAACGTTCAGGTTCCTTCTGTCGAGAAGAAAGCGCAAGAAGTCGTTTCAAGCGATGAAGCAACGAACATCCAAGAAAATGCCAAAGTGGCCCCTGTCTCGACTGATGCAGCTACAGGTGACGAGCAGAAAGAGCAGAGTGCTCTCGCAAACGATAAGAAGAAGGGAGAAGACACGCTACCGCAGCAATTCGCAACGAAGTGGCTCAAACTAGTTGCTGTCCTCATCAATCTCATTGTGCCGAGTATTATCGGTATTTTGCTTGGCTTCAATCCACTTCCACAGTCTGTTCCATTACTCAACGTTTTCAATCAACATCCACTTGAATCACTGATATTGTGTGGCATCTTGCTCCTTATGACGCTCTTCGCACTTATTTTATCCAGGAGGTTAGAACTCAGGATCGTCGGGAGGATATCTCAGTTACAAATAGCACAGAGCAATCGACTGTGGATTGGTCTAACCGGTGTGTCAACCATCAGTTTCCTGCTTTGTCTCACCCTGCTTGGAATGGTCTGGTTTCGCCCATCCTGGTGTCCGCATGCGCTTTGCCCCCCTGCGCAGGTAGCCACGAGTTCGATGGGTATTCACGACAGCAATCTTGACCTCTACCCACTTGCAGTTCAGAGTCCTTTTTATACGCTGCCAGGCAACCCCGTTCAATATTCGCAGAACAAATTGCCGGAGAATGTCGGAGCAGTAAACGCTGATAGCAAGCATCCCTCTCCCTATGAGATTATAGTGGGAGTCCACAGTCTGCAACAGGGACGCTTTGGCATGGTGATTGAACAGGTAGCTCTTGTGATCGAAAGTGTCCCTCCGATGCCACGGCCACTCAATGTGTGGCTCCGCAGTCCGGCAGTTGGTTATCTGACCAATTTTTACCAGGTGACGTACAGAGGTGAGCAGAAGAATACTGTGCTGCCTGCCAAATTTGTCTCCCAGCTCTATGGAGGGATCGTACTGGCTCCTGGCGAGGCGGATCAACTGAATATCCAGATAAGCTCGCGCGTGCTAGCGGACCTGCGTTTTCGCATACAGGTGACATATCGTGTCTCCAACGAGTCTCAACTGCATGTTCTTCTCCTTCCACGTATTTTTGAAGTTGTGTTTTCAGACAACTCAAACTGGCGCGAGTATCGGTTAGAGAGTGGACGCTTTCTCCCCTAGAGGCTATCTCTTCATGCTCCATCCTAACATTGCGTAGTAGAAGCTCTACACTATTTGATGATATCGCATACTATGTTGTCGTTGAATAGTGCAATCACCGTCTTGGGAGACACCTATCCAATATTCTACGAGACAATCACGTAGGGGCTACACCACCCAAGATGAAAAAGAGTAGAATAGGGAAGGATGAGTCAACAGCGAGATCGTCGCATCTCTTCTGAAAACGGTTGTTTTCATCCTGGGTGGTGTAGCCCCTACATGACGGTCTCGTGGGAAGAAACAAGATTTAGGTAAAATCACACTATTGCTGTTAAGGTTGGGTTCTCCATCAGGTTTCGTGATTTGGTAAGCATAGTGCAACCTTACTTGGATAAAAGCGCCCTACTGGAGCAGAACGGTATTCATCCATCTGCAAATGCGATGTCACGATTCACGAAACCTGACGGAGAACCAAGGTTGCTGTCATTAGCTAGGAGTTTTGCACGTCAGTTAGTGTGATGCTTGGTTTAGTGAGGAACGGTGAGTTCCTGTGGTTCGGGTAAGATTTGAACAATGATTATAGCACGCTCATTTTGGTTCTGGTTAGGTCTTTTTCGAGCGGCTCGGTGAGGCTCATTTCGTGCCAATTTGTCCACTGGCGTCTATTGTTGTCAGTGATTTTCTGTGGGCTTTGCTGTCAGTGTTGCTGTCAGCATGAGGAATGAGCAGCGGGTTTCGTTATGCTTACTAAGGGGATTCACAGACTGTCTTGGAGTAATTATACCACGTGGGAAGCTTTTAAATGGCAAGCCATTTATCTATTAAGTCAGAGGATTTTAAGTCTCTCGATAGACTAGACTGGCTCTTCAGGCTTTTTTATCAGTTCATGGCCGTTTCCAAGTCCGGGGATAATAGAAGAGCATAAAATACGAGAAGTATTCCGCTTCTTTGGTCTGGCTTCTCAAACGGGTTTATGCCTTGCTAGAGATGCTCAGAGAAGAAACTTTATTTCTGCGATTTTTGCGGTGTAGTTGCTTCCACTAGTTGTATTGTATCATGCACGAGAGGCTGGATGAAGTAGGCTCGTGTCATTTCTCGTATTATACCTATGAGCTTTGTATTGCCTATGTTATACTGCGAGGGAATATGACGGTTGATAGAGTGAAGCAAGTAAGGAAAGTAGTGGGAGCAACCGAATTATGGCTCAGAATAACGAATTGAGGCAAGCGTGTGAGGCATGGTTTAAAGCTGCTTTATCTCTTTTGCATAACAAACCCGTACCAGTTACTAAAGACCTACAAGTGACTTTTCTGCCTAATGGCTGGCGAACACAGAGTGGTCTCAAACCAGATTATAATATGCTGTACAGGAGGTATGAAGAGGCTCTTCTAAAGCTTCAGGAAGTCGATGCTATTGCAAATAGCATTGTTAAGTCACCTCCTCCTCTTGCATCTTTCGATTTTGTCGGTACTATCGAACAACCAGGCTTTGATCCTGATGGGCTAAAGAAATGGCTTGTGGGTTTCTATCTCTACAAATTTCTCATGGAATATCTCGGTTCTAACAACACTTTTACCTTCATACCAGCAGAGTTTGAACGTATCTACGAAAAACTGGAGTACTATCTCTACAATATAGGGCCTTTTACTGCTCTTTGGCTTGTTGATTTTAGTGATCTCATGTTAGAGATGGAAATGCTTACCCTGGAGGATAGCATTTATCTTCGTCAAACCACAGAGGCAGAAAAAGAGCGTATCATCAAAGAGAGTAGTTCCTTAATTCCTGTTCTACATCCCATAGAGGTTCCCAAGGCTTATCTTGAAATACGTCATACTGTCAATAAACTGACTTTCCCAGATCAGCAGGCGGCCACCAATATTGCACAAGCGGTGGTACTAGCTCTTCGACTTATTAAAGCTAATCCAATAGGTATTTCTTTATACCGATGGGAAGTACCCGACCAACCGTTTTGGCTTTTGCAGGGTTTGCCTTTTTTAAATCAGATTACAAATCTGATGTTTCACTCTTCTAATTTTCAGCATCATCCAGCTATAGTCGGTGATCGATACGTCTTAACTCAAGAAGATGCAGAGGTACTCAGAACGTTGTGGAATAAAACTAAAAAAGCATACACAAACCCCGAACTCTTAACCGCAATCACCCGATTTGATGACTCTTATCTAAGAATTAAGCCGGAAGACAAACTTATTGATTATTGGATTGCCCTTGAGTCTTTATTCTTCGTATTAATTCCAAAGGAATATGTGGGGTCTATGGGTGAAACTGTTGCTTCAACAGTAGCTTATTACCTCGGCAAGACCGACAGCGAACGAAGAAGTATTTTTGCATTTATCATAAGCTCCCATACTGCACGGGGCTACTTTGTGCATGGTCAACGGGGTAAACCAGTAGAAAATTTAGATTTAGTGGTAAGGAAAACTGAACAGTATTTAAGGGCGGCCTTACGAAAAAGGATTGAAGAATAAACGAACCTACGAAAAATTTAGCGTTCTTCACCCATGTCGCAGATGTCCGGTCCCTGGTTTACTAGACATTAAAACAGGGTGATAGAAAGGACACTGCCAACTTGCTGTTCTTAGGCATATTGATCAGGTGATCGATAGTCCCTGTTCAACTCCGTCTAACCTATCTCCTACTCTCTCTATCTCCTGTTTTACAGATTGTATTTTTGGGTCAATGAGGTTCCCGATTGCTCGTAAAACTTCTCTTATCAACATATGTCTACTTTACCGCTATTATCTTCTGTTTGCAAGAAAAATATTATGAGAAACAGGAAATAATGAGAAAATTTTATTGTATAATTGATGTCGTAAAATGCAATAACTCCCATTTCCTGCATAATAATCATCGTAACTTGTTCGAACAGATTTTTCTACGGGAAAAGAAGAAAACTGGATATTCGGCATCTGGAGCATTTGGGTTTCTTATCTCAAAGGAGGAAGAGCGATGGGAGCTAGTGGCAAGTATCAGCAACTCATAAGGAGCGATCTCTTGAGAGAAGAGAAAGTCATTATAGCTCGCACGAAAGCGGAACTACGGACCAAAGTTGATCAACAACTACGTACATGGAAACAGCAGGAAACACAGCTTGTAGATGCTCAGGCGGCTGAGATCAGGACGCAGGAAGCAAAGGCCCTTCTATTAACGCTAGATACGTTGCTGCAACAAGAAGTGCGTAAGGGAATAAAGCCTGGCTGGAATGGACAAGGTAGTGCTTCATTTCCCTATCCTCCCTTCTTGTTCGAACCCGCCCCCACGTATGAAGAGAGTGAGCAACTATTTCCCCCACCGCAGGGCTTATTCTTTTTCGCCCCTTTCCAACCAGGACTACGCAAGCAACGCGAAGAGATGATTGCCCATGCACAGCATCATTATCAGCAGAAGGTCGCGGAATATAAAGAACTGCGAGCCAAGGCGCTCAACGAGTATAAGGCTCAACGGAGAGCCTATGAGCAGGGTGATGCTGGAGCGATCCGCTGGGTGCTTGAGCAAGTCCTTGCTCATCTGAATTTTCCCTGTGGATATGGAACCCTGTGCAAAGTGGACTTTGATGAAGAGTCAGAAGAGGCTGTGGTCAAGATGTTTTTCCCGCATGTTGATGAGATGCCAACTGTCACAGCGCATCGCTACATTCGTTCGCGGAAAGTCATTGAGGAAATGCGGTTAAAAGCGAGGGACATTCAGGATCGTTACGAGAATCTCCTCGCTCAGATTACATTGGCAACCATGTTTCGAGTTTTTCATGACGCGACCACCCAGCGGCTTCAATCAGTGGTATTCAATGGATACGTCCAGGGTATTCATCCGGCGACCGGTCGTCTGTTTAAGTCGTGCATTCTTACTGTTCGAGCAAAGCGAACTGAGTTCGAAGCACTTAATCTTGAACGTGTTACCCCTACCAAATGCCTCCGAAACCTGAGAGGACTCACTGCTGGTCCACTCATTGACTTGACTCCTGTCCAGCCCATTCGTGTCTTACAGACCCAGGATGACCGTTTTGTTGAGACTGAAGATGTGCTGACGAATTATCCTTCAACGGTTAACATTGCCACGATGCATTGGCGAGATTTTGAGCACCTGATTGCGACGCTTTTCAACAAAATATTTGAATCCTTTGGTGGTGAGGTGCACTTGACACGTCCAAGTAGTGATGCAGGAGTTGACGCTGTCGCCTTTGATCCTGATCCTATACGAGGGGGAAAGATCATCATCCAGGCAAAGCGCTATCAAGATCTAGTGCCCAAGTCCGCGGTCCGAGAACTGATTGGTGCTATGGGGATAGAACGAGCAACTCGAGGATATTTGGTCACAACGGGCCGTTTTAGTCGAGATGCACGTGAACTTGCCTCCGAACATAACGTAACATTGTTCGATGGGCGGGAACTACTTCATCAGCTCCATACATATGGTTTTCTCGACGCGACGTTCCAGCAGTGAGCTTTGACGTGTCGTGCATTGAAAGACAAGGTACGATATATCGTAGTCGTGGACCAGGGGTTATGGCAGGGCAATCGCGTCTAATTTGCTAAGAGGCTTGTAGAGGCCATCTATTCTTCAGGCAATTTCGAGTCATTCGACATTGATGCAGCCTTCAGCCTATATTCCTAAATTTAGATGCGATTGCCCTGGGGGTTATGGGTAAGGGGCTTCATTATACCTTTCTGTTGCATTCTTCTGCTTTTGCGTGTATTATTTCTTACGCACTATACTGCTTTTCCTTAGAAGCAAAACAATAATAATCTTTGAGAGGGTAGAACAATGACAGATCAGGATAACTCCTCGGATTTGGTTATAAAGATTCTAGAATTAAGAATAAAATCAGCAATATAACAAAAATCGTAACTATTCAGAAGGATGGCGTAGAAGATGCATTTCCGGCAAGGGCTCTCGTTGCTACCATACGTCGGGAGTATGTCTGTAACCGCTCCTCACCTTGATCGAAGAGGGATGTCAATCACGAGAGTCCCTCTGGAGATGAAGTGCGATATACACGTTTTGCTCCTTCTACGTGGGGCTTCTGAATAGTTACAATATTGTTTTGTGAGTTAATGGGAGAAATCGCACTTTAACGTGTATAACAAGTAAGAGCGGAGGCTACGCACCTAGTCCTACAGTTCTATTTAGAAGGTAAGATGGCCCCATACATCCGTATAAAACGCGGTTACGGAGTGTACACAATGAGCGTGTTGCAAGCTGCCGAAGTTGCCCTGAAAGAAGCAGGTAAACCTCTCCACTACAAGGAGATTACACAGCTTATGCTTGATCGTGGGTTGTGGCAGACGGATGGTATGACGCCCGATGCAACTGTCAATGCCAAGATAGCCGTAGATATTAAGCAGTATGGGACTCATTCTCTTTTTCAGCGTACTGATAAAGGGGTGTTTGCTCTACGTGCCTGGGGATTGCCTGAGTTTCATGCATCAGGCGAGTCGGCAGATATGGAAGATGACACACAGCAGATGGCGACTGACGTTTCTACTATAAAATCGTTTTCTTTCACAGATGCTGCCGAGCAAGTCCTCAAGCAGTTCAGCGGTGGGAAACCGATGTATTATCGAGATATAACTAGGAAGGCTCTCGAACAAGATCTCATTAAAACAAAAGGTTTGACTCCAGAGGCAACGCTCTATTCGCAGATTCTATCCGAAATTCGCCGTCAAGTCCGTAAGGGAGATACACCGCGTTTTATTATGCATAGAGGCGGACTGGTAGGATTGTCTCGCTGGCAACAAATAGAGGCAGTTGGACTGGTGTCTCAGATAGAGCAACACAATCAGCAGGCACGTAAGAAAATTTATGATCGCCTTTTTTCGATGCATCCAAAGGCTTTTGAGGAACTGATCGGTCAATTGTTAGTGGCGATAGGCTTTGAGGATGTTATTGTAACAAGCTATAGCGGCGATGGTGGAATAGATGTGCGGGGAACACTGGTTGTAGGTGACGTGATTCGTGTCAATATGGCAGTGCAGGTAAAACAGTGGAAGAAAGATCGAAATATTCAACGCCCAGACGTGCAACAGGTGCGAGGTAGTCTCGGCACTCATGATCAAGGATTGATTATCACAACCAGCGATTTTAGTTCTGGCGCAGTTGAAGAGGCAAAGCGACTGAATGCCGTACCAGTAGCGTTAATGAACGGAGAGCACCTGGTGGCTCTGCTGGTAGAGTACAACATTGGCGTGCATCATACAAAGTATGAATTGATCGAGTTGGGTGAGACGGATGAATAGACGTAATTTGGGTATTCTATGACAGGGAATGAGCCTTTTTGTGCATTGACGCATCTGGACTATAGGCACGCCGATACATGGCTTCGCTGGGGTGATACATTTGAACGTCTAGGAAATTTTGATGTGGCTCAGCGATGCTACAAAGAAGCACAATATATCTATACTCATCCTAAATAATTGGAGTTCAGACTAAATTCTTGCGAAGCAAGGTGGAAAGCCGCGCGAGTCAGATTTTATGGAAATTGCGTGATCCCAGTCCCCAAGCCGCTCGACTCGAAATTAGTCTAAACTGGAAATGTTATACTGCGACAACAGAAAATGACTAAACTACCTCTACAACTTTTCCAAAAGGAATTGGGCTAGAGTGAAGGAGCAAGAAGTTGGCGTTCGATATCAAGCTCACTCGCGACCACCTGCAAGATTTAGATTACAAAAACTTGTTCAACGAGTTGGGTTGGAATCTACCCTCGCAAAAACCTCTGAAACTGGTCGTGCATGATACTCATTTTATGCTCGCTGAAATCGCTGAGCTTTCGGGGGTCACTATTTTTGAGGTACAACCGCAGGCCCCGGATGGTAAGATTCCGGATGCCATCATGCGCAGAGCTATTCATCGCGAGGTTTCATCTCGCTACCACGAAAATTTACTCATCTTCCTGGACGCGGCTCGTACCCAGAGTCTCTGGTATTGGGTCAATCGCGATGACCCCACCCATCCTCGTGATAATCTTTATGTCAAAGGACAGCCCGGCGACCTTTCGCTCAGTAAACTCCAGGCTATGGTATTCGATATCAGCGCCTTCGAATCTGGCACTACTTCTGTACTGGATGTTGCCAAAAGCTTAAAGCGAGCCCTTGATGTCGAGCGGGTAACGAAAAGATTCTACGAGGAGTTCAAGCGAGAGCATGCACGCTTCCTGGAATATATTGAAGGCATCGATGATGAACGTGACCGCCGCTGGTACGCCTCAGTCTTGCTCAACCGTTTGATGTTTATCTACTTTCTGCAGCGCAAAGGCTTTATCGACAACGGAAACTACGACTATCTACAAAACAAGCTGGCCGAAAGCATTGAACGTGAACCTGGCAGCTACTACAGCAAATTTCTCCGCCTGCTTTTTTTTGAAGGATTCGCCAAGCCCGAAAGCGAGAGAGATAGCGATGTTAACGCGCTGCTCGGCAATATCATATACTTGAACGGTGGCCTCTTTCTACTCCACCCTATCGAGGAACGCTGGCAATCCATAAGCATTTCCGACGAGGCTTTCCAGAACATCTTCGACCTGTTCTCAAGCTTCACCTGGAACCTGGACGATACGCCTGGGGGCAAGGATAACGAAATCAGCCCGCATGTACTCGGCTACATCTTTGAAAAGTACATCAACCAGAAATTCTTTGGTGCCTACTATACCCGTCCAGAAATCACTGACTATCTCTGCGAGCGCACTATTTACAAACTCATCCTTGAACGCATCAACGCTCTGCACACGCTCGAAATTCGAGGCGTTGCCAGGAGGCGTCATTTCGATACCATGGAAGAGTTGTTGGTGAACCTCGACGCCGACTTGTGCCGTGAACTGCTCGATATACTGCCCAGAATCTCGATACTTGATCCCGCCTGTGGTTCCGGTGCATTCCTGGTTTCAGCCATGAATGCGCTGATTAAAATCTACAGTGTGATTATCGGCAAAATTGAGTTAGAGTATCATAATGATACCAACCTGGTGGCATGGCTCGCAAAAACTCGTGGTCAGCACAGCATTAGTTACGTTATCAAAAAGAGTATCATCACTGAAAATCTTTTTGGCGTAGACATTATGGAGGAGGCAACCGAAATTGCCAAGTTGCGCCTCTTTCTTGCCCTGGTCTCCTCGGCAAAGACCGTTGAGCAGTTGGAACCGCTGCCCAACATCGACTTCAACATCCTGCCCGGCAATTCGTTGATTGGCCTCTTGCACGTTAATGAAGAACTGTATAACAAGCATCTCACGCAGCTCAATCTCTTCCAGAAGCGCTTTCAAGAGGTGGTAGAAGAGAAAAACCGCCTCATCCGGGCCTACAAAAACACCTCTACCTATACCGGGGATTTACGCGCCCTGCGTGACAATATCGAAGACCAGCGTAAAGCAGCTATCGCCAACCTCAACGAACTGCTACTTGATGAATTCAATCAACTGGATGTCAAGTACGAACAGGCGACCTGGGACAGTGCCAGGCAAACTGATGGCAAGCCCATGAAACGAGCATTGAGGTTTGCAGATATTGCAGCGCTACACCCTTTTCACTGGGGCTACGAGTTTGACCAGGTGATGAACGAACGAGGCGGCTTTGACATCATCATCACCAACCCGCCCTGGGAGGCGCTCAAGCCGCAGGCGAAAGAGTTCTTTACCGATTATTCTACATTGGTCACTAAAAAGAAGATGCGTATCGAAGAGTTTGAGACTGAGCGGGCAAAACTTCTTCAGGATGAAGAAACTCGTGGTGCCTGGTTGAAGTACCAGAGCGGCTTTCCCTTTCAAAGCGCCTACTTCCGTGCAGCGCAACAGTACCAGAATCAGATCTCAACCGTCAATGGCAAAAAACAGGGAACCGATATCAACCTGTATAAACTCTTCACTGAGCAGTGCTATAACCTTTTAAGCGAGGGCGGAGATTGTGGCATCGTCATTCCAAGCGGCATCTATACCGACCTGGGAGCAAAACAACTGCGCGAGATGCTTTTTAACGAGACAAAAGTGACAGGCTTGTTCTGTTTTGAGAATAGTAAAGCGATTTTTGAAGGCGTCCATCGCAGCTACAAATTTGTCGTGCTGACTTACGAAAAAGATGGACAGACGCAAAAATTTCCTGCGGCCTTCATGCGCCATGATGTAGAGGAACTGGAACTCTTCCCCAGGGTAGGGGCATTGGAGATGTCGGTTGATCTTATTCATCGCCTCTCTCCTGATTCGCTCTCTGTGATGGAGTTCAAGAATGCGACTGACGTGCAGATTGCTCAGAAGATGATGAAATTTCCGCTCCTGGGTGAGAGACTTTCCGATATCTGGAACGTGGTATTTGGCAATGAGTTCCACATGACTAATGATCATCATTTGTTTAAAATTGAGCCAGGACCAGGTCGCCTGCCCCTTTATGAGGGTAAAATGATTCATCAGTTTATACATACATTGGCACAGCCACGCTACTGGGTAGATGAACAGGAAGGCAGGGCGGCTATACTAGGTCGTAATCTGGACACCAATCAAGAACTGGAATATCAGCAATATCGTTTAGGGTATAGATCTATTGCAAGAAGCACAGATGCAAGGACGATGATTGCAACTGTTTTACCACCAAGGGTTTTCTATGGACACTCTATTAACGCAACACACAATAGACTTAAGGCTCAGGAATTGCTTTTCATTACCTCGATGCTCAATAGTTTTATCTTAGATTTTTCCCTTCGACAGCGGGTATCGGCAAATCTAACGATGTTCTATATCTACCAGCTTTCTGTTCCACGCCTGACGGAGCAAAATATAGCTTTCAGAATGATCGTAGAGCGCGCTGCAAAGCTTATCTGTACGACGCCAGAGTTTAAGGATTTGTGGGAAACAGTGATGCTTGGTTCCATCTGGTCACCTAATGCAGTTGCTATTGATCAAACTGAACGTGCCAGACTGAGGGCTGAACTCGATGGCATGATTGCTCACATCTATGAACTTAGCGAAGAGGAGTTCCATTATATCCTCAGCACATTCCCCTTGGTTGAGCAATCCGTAAAAGATGCTGCCCAGGATGCTTATCATGAATTTGCCCTTGCTCCCGATGATCTAGCCTTTAAAGAATTGATTGACAAAGGTGAGAACCAATGGGTGGAGTTCAAGGAGGCGGCTTGCTGGGACGCCAGGGCCAACAGGAAAGATGATGGAATGAGGAATCAAATTATTCAGGAGGTGGATGCCTTTCTGAATAGCCGGGAAGGTGGTGGTGTGCTGATTGGTGTTGAGGATGGGACAGGGAAGGTTTTAGGTCTGGTTGATGACTATAAAGCGGCTAATCTACAGAAGCAGAACCGTGATGGCTACCAGCTCTTCTTGCTCGATATCTTGAGGAATAACCTGGTGAGCAACTGTAGCCCGGTCTATACTATTTCGTTCGGCACGCTTGAAGGAAAAGATGTGTGCAAGATCGAAGTGCTGCCCGCGGCGGAGCCTGTTTACATCAAAGGCGGCGATTTTTATATTCGTGAAGGAAACAGGAAGCGCAGGCTTTCGTCACAGGAGACGGTAGCGTATATCAAGCAGCGCTGGGGTAATGCATAACTCTATGTGCGCAATCCAAGCGAACATAGTATGATTGGCTCCTGCGTTTGCGCTTCTTCACTGATGATGCACAAGCGATCCTCGTCGCGCAAGGCCATCACTAGCTCTACCAATCGCTCATCGCTGATACCTGATTTTAACTGGCGGTTGAGCGTGTCAATTGCCGACTGGCGCAGCGGGTAGCGATATATCTCATCAATAGCTTTGCGTAGCTCATCGGTCACGAACAGCGTACCTTTCATTGACTCAACGTATCGCTTGAGTCGCTCGTAGGTGCGGAAGCGTGCGCTGGATGGCCGCCCCAACTGCCCACCTATAGACTTTTCCTCGGAAACAATCAATTCGACGCCTTTTTCCACCAGTTCGTGATGCTTGCTCTGCCTTGGTAGCGTAGGCGTGTCTGGCGTACACTCAGCCGCTTTGAGAATGGCCAACTGTGATTCCGTGACACTGTTTCCTTCTTTGTCGATCCATACAAGTGCATCATTGCTTTCCTCGGTACGCATGTAGACCAGCACACCTTCAGGGTCATTCTCTGCAGGTCTTAAAGGTTTGGTTGAATAGACCACTGCTGGTAGCTCAGGTATGAGTTTTAGCAGGCTGGGATCAGCGCTGGTGGCGTTCTTCCAGATCTGGTAGGCATATGATGCCAGGTCCACCTCTCCTTCAGCATCCCCATCCAGCAGGCCCGCCTTCTCATTGTAAAGGTCAACCACCGCTTGGTTATTTTGATCGTCTTCAAAAAATGCTTCGTCAGTGCCGACCACCTCGGCATTCTGGTGTAATCGGCTGCGAATGCGTTCGCGCAAGCGGATAATACGCTCCACTCCCTCGGCTGGCAGGAAAGTGTAGCAGAGAATTTCCCCCGCCTGCTGTCCAATACGGTCCACGCGCCCCGCTCGTTGGATCAGCCGGATGATCGCCCACGGCAAATCGTAGTTGACCACTATCGCGCAATCCTGCAGGTTCTGGCCCTCACTCAGCACATCAGTAGCCACCAGCACACGCAGTTCGCTTTCTGGCTTTATCACCTCGCGCTTGTTGTTACTCACCGGGCTGAACCGCCATACCAGCTCTGTTGGGTCAGCCGATTGGCCTGTAACGCCTGCTGCGCAGCATAGACCGCGTGCCTTGAGTTGTGTCTCCAGGTAGTGCACCGTGTCAGCGTACTGTGTGAAGACCAGCACTTTCTCCTTCGCATGCTTCCTGGTCAATAGTCCGATCAGGGCATGTAGTTTTGCGTCCCTGCCTGCATCCCACTCCCTGCCTGTCTGCAATATCTTCAACAGTGCCAGTGCATCCATATACAGATCCCTGGCTAAGTGCTTATTGAAAAGGTTAGGCCGCAGCCATTTAAAGCGGCTTTTGTAGTGGGCGGCATACTCAGCATATGCCTCAGCAGCGCGGCGTTTGAAATCGATCTCGCTACTCAGCGTGCCCGCTTCTACCATCCTGCCGCCATTGCCGTTCTCCTCGTCAGCGTCGAGCATTTCTGCTGGGCCTATCGCATCGTTGTCCTCGTCGTTGACGGCTGTATCGAGCAAGCCAGAATCCTGAGTGCCTATTGGTAGAGGCAGTTCTTTCTCGATAGCATGCAAGTAGATGAAATTGCGCAGGATGTGACGCTCAAGTGATTCGATGAACACGTAACCGCTGCTCTCCAACCTCTTGAACAGGTTGGTACGGCAGAAACCCATCAGCCGCTTGCCCGCGCGTGAAAGATCATCCAGCACCTTCGCCTCTGTCGCTGTAGGTGGGACTTTCGGTTTCGCTGCTATATAATTACCTAGCCCATAGCGCGGCAGATTCAGGGCATTGATGGTGTCCACCACGCTTCCCGCGTACAGTTGTCCATACTGGTCATCGAGGTCTGCTATGCTGAACTTCACCGTCTTCGGCACCCTGGTGGGGAAATAAGAGCGGCTGCCGTCTCCGAACGTCAGGTACTTACGCCCGCTGGCGGGGTCAATCTCAGCGTAGTTATCCTGGATGAAGGTGCGCGTGCGTCGTACCATGTACAGGCGCATCAATTCGCGCCAGTCATCGGCATAAGGGCTTTTCTCAAAGGCCCTCAGCGAATGTACAGGAGACTGGTACTGGCGTATGAAAGCTGTCTCGCCTATCTCGCGCAGTAGCCGTTCTGGCCGTATACCCAGGTTATTGTCTTCAGGAATGAAGAGTCGCAACTGGTTAGAGAGATCCGTAAATTCCTTGTTGTATGGGGTGGCTGAGAGCAAAATAACCTTACTCTCGTTCTTCTCGATATAATCCTGGATAACTTTGTATCGCTTTCCCTCTCGGTTACGCAGATTGTGGCTCTCGTCTATCAGTACCAGGCGATAACGACGCATATCTGGCAGCTCGCGAATCACCTGGCTGATCGAAAGTACTCTTGCATGTAAGCGATATTGCGCGGCATAGTCCTCCCACATCCTTACCAGGTTTTTGGGACAAATGATTAGCGTCTCCAAGTAGTAATCGTCCTCGAAGATGCGAGCAAGGGTGGTAGCCATCAGTGTTTTTCCCAGGCCGACCACGTCTCCAATCAGCACACCTCCGCGCTTGTTCAAGTGATGCGCCGCAATTTTGACCGCAGCCTTCTGGAAATCGAAGAGTTTAGGGCCAAAATCGCGTGGAATATTGAACTCTGCAAGCCCCGCACGTGCCTCCTGGGAAAGATGATAGGCCATCTTCACGTAGATCTGATAAGGGGTGAGTGGGGTCTCGCGCGCCCAGCTTTCCTCGATAATGCTCACCAACTCTTTTGAGATGTCCAGGCACCATCGATCATTCCAACGATCCTCAAACCACCTGGCTAGCTTCTGGCAAGCGTCGTGATCGAGCACATCAACGTTTAGCTCTCCTTGCTGCGCAAGACCGGAAAAAGTCAAGTTACTGCTACCTAAATACCCGACAATAGGGTTGATACGATCAGAGCGGTAGAGCAAATACAGCTTGGCGTGTAACAGATGGCGAAGGTAAAGCCTGACTACCACCTTCCCTTCCCTGATCTGTGTGGCCAGTCGTCGCAGCCCTGCTTCATCAGCATCGGTCGGTATTCCTGTTGCTAACTGATCGCGGAATTCTTCTGCCAGCCGCTTCTTGAGGCGCGAAGCAGTCTGGTTATCCATTCCCTCCTCGGTTTCGGTAATGCTCAGAGCGGTACGCAATTCATCTTCCGGCAATTTCTGCATGCCGACAAGTAAGCGGCAGCAGTGCCCATCCATCCCAGGCCATTTCTCAATGTATGCATCGATCTGCTTCCAACCGCGCAAGTTGAAGTAGCCCACGCAAAAATCTGCCCGCTCCGCAACCTCAAGTGTATCCTTCAGAGCAGGCAAGAGTCTTAGCTCTATGTTGTCAAATATGCGTGGCATATAGCAGGCCCTTCGTGGATATGACTCCTAAAATGTGTAAGAAGTTGTGATGTTGAGGTCATTGTAGCAAAGATGTCAATAAATTTTACTGATAACTCAGGGCTGTTGCAAACTCCCTTTTTGCCGCCTCCGGCGGAGGGAAGGAAGGATGAAGCGAGGACATCTCGCGCTCCGGCAAAGGGCTGTCGCCCTCTGCACTCCCACAAGCAAGCGTCGTCTTCCTGATCTTGCAACAGCCCTGCCTCGCACCCTGGGGCTTTTTCGTTTGTTGCTCAATAGACATAATACCAGATTATGGCAATGCTTAATGCCTTCTTTGTGGCCTTCTTGGGCGTCTTGGTGAGACTCGTTTTGGGTGATTTTGTTCGCTGAGGTCCATCGTTGTCGATGAAAATTCGTCAGTTTTGCCGTTAGCTGGACGAGTGAGCAATGTATCGTGTCAAGTACCCGAAAAACTGAACATTAAAGTAAGGGTAAATAAGGGGCAGTTGGCAGACCATGATCTCTGGCATAGTGATCAGGCGACTGTTGATCTAACCCTTCGTGTGGCCGGTCTTGATTATAAAAATTGGTAACTGCCCAGGTTCGCAAGGGACTTGCCAAACGGCAGGAAACCCGGTAAAGTACGGGCATGACGATCGAAGAAGAACTGGTCAATCTGCGAGAAGAGAATACGGTGCTGCGGGAACA
>Ga0070698_100002559_pt1 | contig 20015 bp, 19 predicted proteins | sample KBSK1502metaG_FD_65477 | JGI IMG/M metagenome (GOLD analysis project Ga0070698, IMG submission 65477) | Corn, switchgrass and miscanthus rhizosphere microbial communities from Kellogg Biological Station, Michigan, USA - KBS K1-50-2 metaG | ecosystem: Host-associated > Plants > Roots >...
CCGCACGGCCTGCGACACACCGCAGCCACGCACCTGCTCGAAGGCGGAGCCGACCTGCGCAGCGTGCAGGAGCTGCTGGGCCACGCCTCGCTCGCCACCACGCAGCTCTACACCCACGTCACCACCGACCGGCTGCGGAAGGCCTACCAGCAGGCGCACCCGAGGGCCTGAGCCCAGCGCATCACCAGACTGGTCCAGCGCAGCGCCACGACCGTCGGTCGAGTGACCGGGACCGGAGTCGTGGTCCAGGGCAGCAGGCGGACCCGGGGCGCTCCGCTGACGAGTCGCAGCGGGTCCAGGTAGGTCGAGCCCCTGATCCATCCCCAGTGCAGGCACGCCGACGGCAGGCAGTGCGAGCCGGCGAGCTCCAGCACCCCGATCACCTGACCCGCCGTCACGGCGGTGCCCACGGCGAGCACTCCCGCCACCGGCTCGTAGGTGGTGCGCGTCGCTCCATGGTCGACCACGACCACCCCACGGTCCGCGATCGTGCCGACGAAGCTCACCCGACCGGCCAGGGACGACCGGATCCACGCGCCGGGTCGCGCTGCCAGATCCACGCCGCGATGACCGTTGCCGAACGGCGAGGAGGGCGGGTCGAAGGTCGCGACGACGGCGGGCTGCGGACTGAGCGGCCACCCGCCGACCGGGTCCTGGTCCATGGGCGCCGGCGCCGGCCCCGACAGGCCCAGCAGCAGGGTGATCAGCAGAACGGGGACAGGCATGGCAACCACCGTCCGGCACCGGGCAGCGCGGCCGCGGGCACGCCGTACTCAGCTGTGGACGAAGCCGCCCCGGGCGGCGCTGTGGAGGCGAACTGGCCGATTGGCCCGCGAGGCGTGACCTGGACTACTCTGGACCCCGCAATCCACCCGGATTGACTACGCGCGCTTGCAGACTGCGGCGATCTCGACTGAGCACATCCTCCTGGCGAGATCGATCACCCGTGGGCGCGGTCCTCGGTCCCGATCACCAGATCGGGTCGGACCGCGCGCAGACGCCAGGGCACCAGGCACCCGTCTGGTGCGGCAACTGAAAACAACAGGAGTGCACCTCCGGTCCGGTCTGCTTCAAGGCCGGACACCAGCGGTGTTGCCCTCCGCCACCACAGGAGACACCTTCATGGCAGTCGTCACCATGCGCCAGCTTCTCGAGAGCGGCGTCCACTTCGGGCACCAGACCCGTCGTTGGAACCCCAAGATGAAGCGCTTCATCATGACCGAGCGCAACGGCATCTACATCATCGACCTGCAGCAGTCGCTGGCCTACATCGACCGCTCCTACGCCTTCATCAAGGAGACCGTCAGCAAGGGCGGCACCGTGATGTTCGTCGGCACCAAGAAGCAGGCGCAGGAGGCCATCGCCGAGCAGGCGACCCGCGTCGGCATGCCCTACGTCAACCAGCGTTGGCTCGGCGGCATGCTCACCAACTTCCAGACCGTGCACCAGCGGATCAACCGCCTCAAGGAGCTCGACGAGATCGACTTCGACAACGTGGCCGGCTCGGGTCGCACGAAGAAGGAACTCCTCCAGATGAAGCGCGAGCGCGACAAGCTGGACAAGACCCTGGGCGGCATCCGCGAGATGACCCGCACGCCCGCGGCCGTCTGGGTGGTCGACACCAAGAAGGAGCACCTGGCGATCGAGGAGGCCCGCAAGCTGCGGATCCCGATCATCGGCATCCTGGACACCAACTGCGACCCCGACGAGGTCGACTTCCCGATCCCCGGCAACGACGACGCCATCCGCGCCGTCGGCCTGCTGACCCGCGTGATCGCTGACGCCGTCGCCGAGGGCCTGATCGCCCGCTCGGGTGTCAAGACCGAGGGTGCCGAGGCCGTCGGCGCCGAGGAGCCGCTGGCCGAGTGGGAGCGCGAGCTCCTGGAGACCAAGAAGGACGAGGCGCCCGTCGCCGAGGCCGCTCCGGTCGAGGCTGCTGTCGAGGCTCCGGTCGAGGCTCCCGTCGAGGCCGTTGAGGCTGAGGTCGCTCCGGTCGAGGTCGTCGAGGCCGCTGTCGAGGCGCCCGTCGAGGCTCCGGCCGAGGCCGTCGAGGTCGAGGCCGCTGCCCCGGTCGAGGCTGCTCCGGCCGACGCCGAGACCCAGGCCTGACCGGCCGCACCACCGTCACACACAGAAACTCTTCGAGGAAGAAGGACCATGGCTGACTTCTCCGCTGCCGACGTCAAGAAGCTCCGTGAGCTGACCGCCGCCGGCATGATGGACTGCAAGAAGGCGCTCACCGAGGCCGACGGCGACTTCGACAAGGCGATCGAGATCCTGCGGGTCAAGGGCGCCAAGAAGGCCGAGGAGCGCGGCGCTGAGCGCGAGGCGACCGCCGGCCTGGTGGCCAACTCGGGCGGCGCGCTCGTCGAGCTGCGCTCGGAGACCGACTTCGTCGCCAAGAACGACGAGTTCATCTCCACCGCCCAGCGGATCGCCGAGGCCGCTGACGCGGCCCAGGCCGGTGACATCGAAGCGCTCAAGGCGGTCAGCCTGGGTGACAAGACCGTCGGCGAGGTCGTGGCCGACCTGGCCGTGACCATCGGCGAGAAGATCGAGCTCGGCAACGTCGCCTACTTCGACGGTCCGGTCGCGGTCTACCTGCACAAGCGGGCCGCTGACCTGCCGCCGGCTGTCGGCGTACTCGTCGAGTACGACGGCGATGAGCAGGCCGCTCGCGGCGCTGCCATGCAGGTGGCCGCGCTCAAGGCGAAGTACCTCACCCGCGACGAGGTCCCGGCCGACGTCGTGGCTGAGGAGCGCGACATCGCCGAGCAGAAGTCGCGCGCCGAGGGCAAGCCCGAGGCCGCGATCGCGAAGATCACCGAAGGTCGCCTGGGTGGCTTCTTCAAGGAGGTCGTCCTCCTCGAGCAGGAGTCGGTCACCGAGAGCAAGAAGACCGTCAAGGCGGTCCTCGACGCAGCCGGCACCACCGTGAAGCGCTTCGCGCGCTTCGAGGTCGGCGCCTGATCCTGCCCAGGATCCCGTGAGGCACCCGACAGGGGCGGTACGACGACTCGTCGTACCGCCCCTGTCGTTTCGGCACGGCGGCCACGCAGCAGGGAGGGCACGCGAGGCACTGTCGACCCGCGGCATGACCGTCGAGTAGGTTTCACCCGACCCCACCAGCAACGAAGGGACACTTTGTGACCGCCTATCACCGGGTTCTGCTCAAGCTCTCCGGAGAGGTGTTCGGAGGCGGCGCGGTCGGTGTCGACCCCGACGTCGTCTCGAAGGTCGCCAAGGAGATCGCGGTCGTGGTTCGCGAAGGTGTCGGGGTGGCGATCGTGGTGGGCGGCGGCAACTTCTTCCGCGGCGCCGAGATGCAGCAGCGCGGCATGGACCGCTCGCGCGCCGACTACATGGGCATGCTCGGCACGGTCATGAATTGCCTGGCCCTCCAGGACTTCCTGGAGAAGGAAGGCATCGAGACCCGCGTCCAGACTGCCATCACCATGGGCCAGGTCGCCGAGCCGTACATCCCGCGACGCGCCATGCGCCACCTCGAGAAGGGTCGCGTGGTCATCTTCGGCGCCGGTGCCGGAATGCCCTACTTCTCCACGGACACGGTCGCGGCCCAGCGCGCGCTCGAGACCCGCTGCGAGGTCGTGCTGATGGCCAAGCAGGGCGTCGACGGCGTCTACACCGCCGACCCGCGCAAGGACCCGACGGCCACCAAGCTCGACGAGCTCACCTTCCAGGACGCCCTCCAGAAGGGCCTCCAGGTGGCCGACGCGACCGCGTTCGCCCTCTGCATGGAGAACAAGATGCCGCTGATCGTCTTCGGCATGGAGGAGGAAGGTGCGATCCTTCGGATCGTCCGGGGTGAGAAGATTGGAACCCTCGTGAGCGCCTGACCTCGAGCTTTCGCACGACGCCCACAGCGAGCACCACCCGCATCACCCGACCAAGGAGCAACTGCAGTGATCAACGAAACCCTCAACGAAGCCGACGCCAAGATGAGCAAGTCGGTCGAGTCGACGCGTGAGGACTTCGCCGCGCTCCGTGCAGGTCGGGCCACCCCCACCATGTTCAGCAAGATCACCGTCGACTACTACGGCACCCCGACGCCGATCCAGCAGCTCGCCTCCTTCAGCGTGCCGGAGGCCAGGATCGTGCTGGTGGCCCCCTATGACATGGGCTCGATCGGCAACGTCGAACGCGCCATCCGCGACTCCGACCTGGGCGTGAACCCCAGCAGCGACGGCAAGGTCCTGCGCTGCGTGTTCCCCGAGCTCACCGAGGAGCGCCGCAAGGAGTTCATCAAGATCGCCCGGGCGAAGGCCGAGGACGGCAAGGTGGCGGTTCGCAACCTGCGGCGCACGGCGAAGCAGGCGCTGGAGAAGCTCGAGAAGGACGGCCACGTGGGCAAGGACGACGTGACCGGTGCGGAGAAGCGCCTCGACGGGCTGACCAAGAAGCACACCGACACGATCGACGAGCTGCTCAAGCACAAGGAAGCCGAACTGCTCGAGGTCTGAGGACCCGAGCAGCCAGCGCTCACCGATGAGCACTCCTCCCGCCGCCCCTGCCTCTGAGCCTGCGAACACTCCGGCGGTTCCGCCCGCCCAGCAACACGGCCGCGCCGGTCGCGACCTCACCGCCGCCATCGCCTCGGCACTGGTCCTGTTGGCGCTGATCGGCTCGTCGCTGTTCATCTGGAAGACGATGTTCATGGTCGTCGTGGCTGCCGCCGTGGTGGTCGCGATCTGGGAGCTGCGCAAGGGGCTGCTCGCCCACCAGATGGACCTGCCCGAGCAGCCGCTCATGCTCGGGGGCGTGGTGATGGTCGTGGTCGCCTACTTCTGGGGCGCCCCCGCGCTCGTCACCGCCACCGCGGTGACCTCGCTCGCGATCATGCTCTGGCTGCTGCGCCGAGGCGTCGACGGATACGTCCAGAACGCCACCGCATCGGTGTTCGTGCTGATCTACGTGCCGTTCCTCGGCTCGTTCGTGGCCCTGATGCTCGCCGAGGGCGGCACCCCGGGCGGCGTGTTCGACTTCGACGACGGCATCAAGGGCATCGTCACCTTCATCCTGGTCACGATCGCCAGCGACATCGGCGGCTATGCCGCCGGCGTGCTGTTCGGCAAGCACCCCATGGCGCCGGTCATCTCGCCCAAGAAGTCGTGGGAGGGCTTCGCCGGTTCCGCGGTCGCGTGTGTGGGTGCCGGGGTGGCGCTGGTCGTCTACCTGCTCGACGGCGACTGGTGGGTCGGCGTGCTCCTCGGCCTGATCGCGGTCGTGATGGCGACGCTGGGCGACCTGTGCGAGTCGGTGATCAAGCGCGACCTCGGCATCAAGGACATGAGCCGGATCATCCCTGGCCACGGCGGCCTGATGGACCGCCTGGACTCCCTGCTCGCCACGATCGCCCCGGTGTGGCTGCTGCTGCACTACCTGGTCTTCACCTGACCTCCGCCCGGTTGAATCGCCGCCCCGGTACGACGTACAGGCGTCCGCGCATGCGACGATGAGACGGTCATGCGAGAGGTGAATGCGATGTCCGAACCAGCCGACGCCGCCGCGGAGCAGATCGCGGCCGACCACGTCCCGGCAGACCACAGCATCCCGCCCCAGCACCCCGCCGAAGTGGCCCTGTTCGGCTTCATCGCCGGCGTGATCGACGTGCTGGTGGTGCCGGGAGTGCTGGTCACCACGATCCAGAACTTCTGGAAGCACGCGCAGTTCAACATCCTCACGCTCGGCATCGCGACGCTCGTGATCCCGATGGCCCTGCTCGTGCATCCGCGCAGTCGCCGGTTCGGCGAGGCCATGATCCTGGGCGGCGCGGTGACGGCGTTCGCGGTGGCCGCGGTCGTGCTGGTGCTCAAGGCGCTCGTGAATTCCTGACCCGCGATGCGGGAGTGGGACACTGGCACCGCCATGAGCGACGTTGCCAGCCCCAAGCCCCTGACCCTCGTCTTCGACGAGCCGCGCGGACGCGCCAAGCCGCCGCGCCACCTCGCCGATCTCGACGAGGCCGGCCGCAAGCAGCTGCTGGAGGATGCAGGTCTGCCGGGCTTCCGGGCCAAGCAGCTCAGCACCCACTACTTCGGGCGGCTGGTCGACGACCCGGCCGAGATGACCGACCTCCCTGCGGCCCAGCGCGACGAGCTCGTCCGCACGTTGCTGCCCACCCTGATGACGCCGCTGCGCACCCTCGCGGCCGACCGCGGGACCACCCGCAAGACGCTGTGGAAGCTCTTCGACGGTGCCCTGGTCGAGTCGGTGCTGATGCGCTATCCCGACCGAGCCACCATCTGCGTCTCGAGCCAGGCCGGCTGTGGCATGGCCTGCCCGTTCTGCGCCACCGGCCAGGGCGGCCTGCAGCGCAACATGTCGACCGCCGAGATCGTCGAGCAGGTCGTGGCCGGCGCGCGTTCGCTGGCCCGGAGTGAGGTTCCCGGCGGGCCCGGCCGCGTCTCCAACGTGGTCTTCATGGGCATGGGCGAGCCGATGGCCAACTACAAGGCCGTGATCGGCGCCGTCCATCGGATGACCGACCCGAGCCCCGCCGGGCTCGGCATCAGTGCTCGCGGCATCACGGTGAGCACGGTGGGGCTGGTGCCGCGGATCAACCAGCTGGCCGAGGAGGGCATCCCGGTCACCCTGGCGCTCAGCCTGCACGCGCCCGACGACGAGCTGCGCAACGAGCTGGTGCCGATCAACACCCGCTACAGCGTCGCGGAGACCGTCGAGGCCGCGTGGAACTACGCCGCCAAGACGAAGCGTCGGGTCTCCATCGAGTACGCCATGATGCGCGGCATCAACGACCAGGCCCATCGGGCCGACCTGCTCGGCGACGTCCTCAACTCCTACGGCGACTGGGGGTGGGTGCACGTCAACCTGATCCCGCTCAACCCCACGCCCGGCAGCAAGTGGACCGCGAGCGACCCGAAGGACGAGCGTGAGTTCGTGCGCCGGCTCGAAGCCAAGGGCATCCCGACCACGGTCCGCGACACGCGTGGCCGTGAGATCGACGGCGCTTGCGGACAGCTAGCAGCCCACGAGTAACACCGCTAGCTGGTTTCGAGACGCTCGCTGGCGCTCGCTCCTCAACCAGCGGGAAGTGAGGACGGTCACGGCGCTCTCACGGACTCGCCACATCTGGTTCACGTGTCGTCCACGTCGACCTCCGAGTCCGTTACGTCCCGGTCCCTACCTTCCGGAGTGGATGGAGCCCACTTTCCGAAAGGGACTCAGCAGATGCCCAGCATTGCTACCCGCACCCGCAGGACCCGCCGCCCGCAGAACGTCGTACCGATTCGTCCCGCGACCGGCAACGGCAAGCTCCGCGTCCTGGTCGTCTCCGAATCGTTCCTGCCGCAGATCAACGGCGTCACCAACTCCGTACGCCGCGTCCTCGAGCACCTGGAGGCCGAGGGCCACGAGGCCGAGCTGGTGGCACCCACAGGCCCCGAGTCCTACTGCGGGTTCCCGATCACCATCGCCCGCGGTGCGAGCCTGCCGTTCTACAAGGACTTCCGCATCGGCCTGGAGAGCCGCCGCCGACTGCGCAACGTGATGCTGCGGTTCCGGCCGGATGTCGTCCACATCGCGTCGCCGGCCACCCTCGGCTACCAGGCGGCCAAGGTGGCCCGCGAGCTCGACATTCCCAGCGTCGCGATCTACCAGACCGACCTGGTCGGCTTCGCCGAGCGCTACAACATCCCGGGCGGGCGCGCCGCGATGGCGGCCCTGACCCGCAAGATCCACCTGTGCGTCGACCGCACCCTGGCCCCGTCGACCGCGAGCCTGACCCAGCTGGAGGAGATGGAGATACCCGGCCTGGGCCGCTGGCCCCGGGGCGTCGACCTCGACCTGTTCGACCCGCGTCGTCGCGACGAGGAGCTGCGGCAGCGCCTGGCGCCAAACGGCGAGCTCCTCGTCGGCTACATCGGCCGGCTGGCTCCGGAGAAGGAGCTCGAGCTGCTCACCCACCTCGACGAGATCCCGGGCATCCGCGTGGTGATGGTCGGTGGCGGACCCGACGAGGACAAGCTCAAGAAGCTGCTCCCGAAGGCCGAGTTCCGTGGGGTGCTGCACGGCGACGAGCTGGGTGCGGCCTACGCCAGCCTCGACGTCTTCGTGCACACCGGACGGCACGAGACCTACTGCCAGGCGGCGCAGGAGGCCCTCGCGGCCGGCGTGCCCGTGGTGGCACCGAGGTCCGGGGGTCCGATCGACGTCGTCGAGGAGGGCGCGGCCGGCTTCCTCTACGCTCCCGGCAGCGGTCAGGAGCTCACGGCGTACGTCCGCAAGCTCGTCGAGGACCCGCTCCTGCGCCGGCGGATGGCGATCGGCGCCCGCCGCTCCGTCCAGGGCCGCAGCTGGCAGTCGGTCAACGACCTGCTGGTGAGCCACTACCGCGCGGCGATCGCGGAGAAGTCCGGCGCCGAGCGACTGGTCCGCACCGCCTGAACCTCAGCCGATGAGCAGGGCCACCGCCTCGTCGACCCGGTCGACGAGGTGCACGTGGCCCTCCATCGGCCGGCCGCGGGACAGCCGCTGCAGCAGCGGCCAGGCGGGCAGGTCGAGCGTCCAGTAGGACCGCCCGACCAGCACCATCGGCGCGATCGACGACTCGTCGGCGTAGTAGTTCTCGCAGGCATCCTGGAAGATCTCCTGGACCGTGCCGCCGGCCCCCTCGAGGAAGACGATCCCGGCGTCGCAGAGCTGCAGCAGGGTCGCCTCGCGGGTGGCGTTGCGGAAGTACTTGGCGATCGCGCTGGCGAAGACGTTCGGGGGTTCGTGGCCGTAGTGCCAGGTCGGGATGCCCAGCGAGGGCCGCCCGTCCGGCCACTGCTCCAGCACGGCGAAGCCGGCCGCGGCCCAGGCCCCGACATCGGGAGTGAAGCTCGGCGCCGCGGCCAGCAGCGCCAGCGCCGGATCGATGTCGTCGGGGGAGTCGAGCCAGGCCCCGAGGTTCGCCGCCTCCATGGCCCCCGGGCCACCTCCGGTCGCGACCGTGAACCGGTCGCCGAGCCCCTGCCCGAGCAGCGTCGCCTCGCGGTAGCCCCGGTCGGCGCGGGTCAGCGCGTGGCCACCCATCACGCCGGCGATCCGGCGGTCGTCGACCCAGGCGGCCAGGGCCTCGTCGATCGCATGGTCGTGCAGCGCCTCGGCCAGCCGCATCTCCCGGGTCGGCCGCTGCTTCGACCACGCGTGCACCCGGGCGTCGAGCGAGGCGGGGTACGACGGGGAGTCGTAGAGCTCATCGGGGGAGTAGAGCGTGATGCGCTCCGTGTCGATCGGCACCGCCGGCAGGTCTCCGAAGACCAGGGCGCCCCGGTCGCGCAGGTCGTCGGCCAGTCCATCGGGCAACGTGCAGTCGACGAACAACGCCCCGGCCACGACCGCGCCCCGCAGCTGCTCGTCGTACGACGTGAGGTCGACGCGGTGCAGCCGCCAGCCGGACAGGTCGGTGGGTCGCGCGTCCATCCTGGCGGCGAGCGATCGCTGGCTGGTGACCCGGACGATCCGGCCCCGTGAGAGCTTCACGGGGCCGAATGTATTAGAAGGCGGTGCATTCAGAAGGCGGTGGACAGCAGGTCGGCGTACAGCTCGTGCTCGTCGACGTCGAGCCCCCGCTGCCTGAACCAGCCACACACGTTGGCGCAGTCGCGGAGCAGGAAGTCCATGCCCTGGGGATTGCCGACCAGGTCGACGATCTGGGGCATGTCGATGATCACCAGGCGCTCGCCTGCGGCGAGGATGTTGTACGCCGAGAGGTCACCGTGGACGACCCCCTCCTGAGCCATCGTGGCCAGCGCTTCGCGAAGCTGCTCGAAGTACGACGCCAGCAGGCCGGGCTCGGGGCGGGTCTGGGCCAGTCGCGGAGCCGACTCGCCCTCGTGGGTGATCCACTCCATCAGGATCTCGGTGCCGTCGATCTGCACCGGATATGGGACCGGCAGGCCGATCGACCACAGCCGCTTGAGCGCGTCCCACTCCGAGATCGCCCACTCGCCGGCCGCCACCAGCCGACCGAAGGTGCTCTTGCGCTTGAGGGCACGTTCGTCGCGCGAGCGCTTCATCGAGCGGCCTTCGGTGTAGGACGCCGAGCGGTGGAAGGTGCGGTGGTCGGCGTCGCGATAGCGCTTGGCGGCCATCACCACGCCGTCGGTGCCCGGCTCCGCGCGGCGCAGCAGGAAGACGTCTGCTTCCTTGCCGGTCTTGAGGATGCCGAGGTCGGTGTCGATCGCGCCCTGGGAGGTCACGACCCAGTCGGGACGCGGCTCCGGGCCACGGGAGAGTGGCTCGACCGAGAGCCAGGTGGACCAGCGTCGGGTGGCCCCATCAGTGTCGTCAGGGTCGTCGTACGCCTGGAAGTCGAAGCTGAAGCGGGGATCAAGTCCCTGCAGGTTGGACGAGAGATCCGAAGTCATCGGTGGTGGTGCTCCAAGTCAGAGAGGAAGGACGGCGAGCTGGGCAGGCCGACAGGACAGTCGTTGACATGTCACGTCTTCTCTCTGATGGGCGCGCGGATGCTGCGCTGCTGACCATGGTGGGTGCGGGTCGGCAGCGGGAGCAACCGATTTTCCGGTGGCGGGCCGATCGAGGTGGGAAACTCGGCGGATGACCGCGGAGATGAGTCCTGAGACCACGTGGTTCCGCAACCCCTATGAGGGGTACGCCGGGACGCTCAACCTCTGCTTCAACGCGCTCGATCGGCAGGTGATCCGGGGCAAGGCCGCCGAGATCGCGCTGTACGACGGCGAGCGCACCATCGCGTACGCCGGGATGCTCGAGCAGGTCTCGGCACTCGCAGGGGTCCTGGGGACGGTCGGGGTCGGCATCGGGGACGGCGTCGAGCTGCATCTGGCGGACCCGGTCGACCAGGTGCTGATGACGCTGGCCGTCAGCAGGATCGGCGCCGTGCTCGGCGCGCCCGAGCCGCGACTGGTCGCCACGTCGGAGGCCGACGTCGGGGTCGATGCCCCGCTGCGCCTGCTGCGCGGCGTCGAGGTCACCGACGAGCGCCGCGAGCTGGCCTGGGAACACGCAGTGAAGGCCGGCCGCGAGGGACCGGCTGCCTGTGTGGAGCTGCCGGGCACGGCTGCCGCGTTCGTGGTCGGGGTCCGGGTGGTGGAGGTCAAGGACGGACTCGCGGACGTTTCCGTCCCGGCCCGGATCCATGCCATTCTGGCCAGCGGCCGACCCCTCGACGTAAGGAGAGACCTGGCGTGAAGAAGACCCTCGTTGCCCTGCTGGCAGTTCTCGTGTGCGCAGGGGCGACGAGTGCCTCGGGGCTGAGTCTCCAGGCGGCCTCTCCCGGGTCCGGGGGCGGCGGGGATCCCTACTTCCCTGCCGACGGCAACGGCGGGTACGACGTGCGCCACTACGACATCCACGACCGGATCGACCCGCGGGTGGGCAACCTGGTCGGCTGGACCCGCGTGACCGCCGTCGCCACCAAGGGACTGAGCCGGTTCAACCTCGACCTGATGCTCGACGTCGACGCCGTCTGGGTGAACGGGACCAGAGCCCACTTCACCAGGCCGTCCCGCCACGAGCTGCAGATCACGCCGACGACCGCCATCGGCACCGGCGCCACCTTCCTGGTGCGGGTCGACTACCACGGCTCACCCGCGGGGCTCGGCTGGCGCGGGGAGCAGCCGTGGACCTCCGGCACCGGGGAGGTGATGGCGATGAACGAGCCGCACATCGCGCCCTGGTGGTATCCCGCCAACGACCATCCGCGCGACAAGGCGCGCTTCGACATCTCGATCACGGTGCCCACCGGGCAGCAGGTGATCGCCAACGGCAAGCTCGTCGGCAAGGCTGCGATGGGCACCAACACCGTGTGGCACTGGCGGGCCCGCGACCCGATGGCCTCCTATCTCGCCTTCTTCGGCGCGGGCCGCTTCGCGATGCAGTCCGGCACCAGCAACGGGCTGCAGTGGACCAACGCGGTGTCGATGAAGCTGTCGCCCGCAGACCGCAACCGGATGCTCGACCTGCTGCACCAGTCGCGGTCCATCGTCGGCTGGCTGGCCACCCAGCTCGGGCCGTACCCGTTCGAGACGACCGGCGGAGTGGTGACCTCGTTGTTCACGGGCTTCGCCCTGGAGAACCAGACCCGCCCGACCTACCCCGAGATGTTCGGGCCCGGTGCCCACACGATCGTGGTGCACGAGCTCGCGCACCAGTGGTTCGGCGACGACGTCTCGGTGCGGACCTGGCGCGACATCTGGCTCAACGAGGGCTTCGCGTCGTTCATGGAGCACCGGTACGACGAGACCCACGGCGGGCAGTCGGCCGCCCAGTGGCTGGCCGACACCTATGCGTTCTATCCGGCCGGCGACCAGCTGTGGGACATGAAGATCGGCGAGCCGGGGTCGGCCTCGATCTTCGACATCGCGGTCTACGAGCGCGGCGCCATGACCCTGCAGGCGCTGCGCAACCGGATCGGCGACGATGCCTTCTGGTCCCTGTTGCGCGACTGGGTGATCCAGCACCACGGCGGCAACGGCCGGATCGAGCAGTTCATGGCGCTCGCCGAGCAGGAGTCCGGCGAGCAGCTCGACGACTTCTTCACGGCCTGGCTGTTCACCGCCAGCAAGCCGGCGCACACCGCCGCCAACGGTCTGGCCTAACCCAGCAGGCGACCGGTCAGCCGGGCGATCCGGCTCGGACGCCGGGTCGCCCGCTCCTCGAGGTCGGCCAGCATCGTCGCACGCAGGCCGGCGTTGATGCCGAGCCAGCGCAGCGGCTCGGGCTCCCAGCGCGGGGACCGGTGATCCACCCACGGCAGCCGGACCAGGTCGGAGTCCGTGCCGAGGATCAGGTCGCGCAGCGTGCGGCCGGCCAGGTTCGTCGTACTCACGCCGTCGCCGACGTAGCCGCCCGCCCAGGCCAGTCCGGTCGTCCGGTCGAGGCCGACCGAAGCGCACCAGTCGCGGGGGATGCCGAGTGCCCCGCCCCACGCATGGGTCACGGTGACGTCGGCCAGGACCGGGAACAGCTCCACCAACGTCTCACGGAGCCGCCCGAAGACCCGCTCGTTGCGGTCGTGGGCACTGCGGATCCGGGAGCCGAAGTGGTACGGCGCGCCCCGGCCGCCGAAGACCAGTCGGTCGTCGGCGGTGCGCTGGCCGTAGATGACCAGGTGCCGGTGGTCGCTGAAGGTCTCGCGGCGCCGCAGGCCGATCTGATCCCACACGTCGGCCGGCAGCGGTTCAGTGGCGATGACGAGCGAGTACACCGGCACCACGACGCGCCGCTGGCCGGGGAGTGCGGCGGTGTAGCCCTCGGTGGCCCGGACGATGGTCCCGGCCGTCAGGGTGCCCCGATCGGTGCGCACCCGGCCCGGCTCGATCGCCAGCGCCCGGGTGCCATCGGCCAGGGTGACACCCCGCCGCTCGCAGGCCTCGGCCAGGCCGTGCACCAGACGCGCGGGGTGCACCGCCGCACAGTCGGGGGTGTAGGTCGCCCCGACGGTCCGGGTCGCCGCGAGGATGCCGGTCGCGTCGGCCCGATCCAGCAGGTGTACGTCGGTCCGTCCCCAGCTCGTCGCCGCCGCGTGCTCGGCCCGGGCCCGCTGCCACTGGGCAGGGGAGCGGGCCATCGTGATCGTGCCGCCGCGCGCGTAGCCGCAGTCGATGCCCTCGGCAACGGCTACTCGACCCACTTCACCGACCGTGTCGACCATCGCGGCGTGCTGGGCGAGTGCACTCTCCCGTGAGGAGCCCGGCAGTCGCGACAGGCTGGTCAGGCTGGCGGGGAAGAGCGCCGAGCACCAGCCGCCGTTGCGGCCCGAGGCTCCGAAGCCGGCGTGCTCGGCGTCGATGACCGTGATCCGGGCGTCCGTCGAGCCGGCCAGGTAGTACGCCGTCCAGAGCCCGGTGAAGCCCGCGCCCACGATCGCGATGTCACACGAGGAGTCGCCGGCGAGCGGGGGTCGTCGTACAGCAGGCGCCTGCTCGAGCCAGAGCGAGGTCAGCGGACACCCCACGAGTAGGTCTGCTTACGGAGCTGGAGATACATGAACGTCTCGGTTGACTCGACGCCCTCGATGGTGCGGATGCCGTCGGAGATGAGGGTGAGCAGCGCGTCGTCGCTCTCGCAGACGGCCTCCACGAGGAGGTCGTAGGCACCCGCGGTGATGACGACGTAGTCCACCTCGGAGAGGGCCGCGATCTGGTCGGCCACGGCTTCCAGCGGCCCGCGCACCCGGATGCCGATCATGGCCTGACGGGCGAACCCGAGCTGCAGTGGATCGGTGACCGCGACGACCTGCATCACGCCGCTGTCGATCAGCCGCTGCACCCGCTGGCGGACTGCAGCCTCGGAGAGGCCGACCACCTTGCCGATGGTCGCGTAGGCGCGCCGCCCGTCCTGCTGCAGCTGCTCGATGATGGCCTTGGAGACGTCGTCGAGGTGGATCGCAGCGTTGGTCGCGGGCTTCTTCACACGGGCATCGTGGCAGGGACTCCGACGATTGCAAAGCCGAAATGCAAAGGATTTCGTCGCGTAATCACATTGTGAGCACGGAATCCCTTGTTCACCGGCGGTTGCCATGACACGATCCGAGCCATCTGGTCATGACGAAGGGATGGCGTTCGATGGCGACAGCGTGGCACGGCCGCGGGGACACGGCGGCGGATCGACTTGCCGCGGAGGTGGCCCGGCAGGTGGGGATGGGCGCAGGGTTCTCGCGCCGTAGCTTCCTGCGCACCGCAGGCGTCTCGGCCCTCGCGCTCAGCAGCAGTGGGTTGCTGGCGGCGTGCGGGACCAAGGGCGCCAAGATCGACACGGGTGCGTGCGTGAGCACGGACCTCAGCGCCACGCAGAAGACCATCGAGTTCTCGAACTGGATCGGCTACCTCGACCCGATCAAGGGCAAGGACACCTCCACCATGGAGAAGTTCGAGCAGGAGACCGGCATCAAGGTCGACTACCGCAACGGTGACGTCAACGACAACGAGACCTTCTTCGCCAAGGTGTCCCCACAGCTGGGGGACTGCAAGTCCACCGGTCGTGACGTCTTCGTCGTGACCGACTACATGGCGGCCCGGATGGTCGAGCTGGGCTGGATCCAGAAGCTCGACCACGCCAACATGCCGAACGTCGATGCGAACATGATCGACTTCCTCAAGTCGCCCGACTGGGACCCGAACCGCGACTACAGCGTCCCGTGGCAGAGCGGCATGACCGGGATCTGCTACAACTCCGAGCTCACCGACCCGGTCTCGAGCTTCGAGGAGCTGCTCACGCGCCCCGACCTCAAGGGCAAGATCGAGCTGCTGAGCGAGATGCGCGACACGATGCTCTTCATGCTGTTGCTGAACGGCAGCGACCCGAGCGACTTCACTGCCGAGGAGTACTCCGCGGCGATCGACATCCTCAAGGGGTACGTCGACAGCGGCCAGGTGCGCCGCTTCGCCGGCAACGACTACGTCGACGACATGAAGTCGGGCGACATCGTGGCCTGCGAGGCGTGGAGCGGCGACGTCATCAACCTGCTCGGCGGCGACCCGTACAAGTGGATCCCGCCCACCGAGGGCTTCGCGATCTGGACCGACAACATGCTGGTGCCGAACATGGCCGAGCACAAGACGAACGTCGAGACGCTCATGAACTTCTACTACGACCCGGTCAACGCGGCGAAGCTCTCCGCGTGGAACTACTACTTCTGCCCGGTCAAGGGCGCCCAGCAGCAGATCGGGCAGTTCGACCCGTCGGCCGTGCACAGTGACTTCATCTTCCTGGACCAGAAGACGCTGGACAGCGGCTTCCAGTTCATGACCCTGAGCGACTCCGACGAGACCACGTACCAGCGTCAGTTCAACGAGGTGATGAGTGGCTGACATCGACAAGGACCTGCGACTGGAGCGGCTGACCAAGCGGTTCGGCGACTTCCTCGCGGTCGACGACCTGACGCTCACGGTGCCGAACGGATCGTTCTTCGCTCTCCTGGGCCCGTCCGGATGCGGCAAGACGACGACGCTGCGGATGGTGGCCGGTCTGGAGGACCCGACGCTCGGGCAGGTCCTGATCGGGGACCAGGACATCACGCACCTGCGTCCCTACAAGCGACCGGTCAACACCGTCTTCCAGTCCTACGCGCTGTTCCCGCACCTGACGATCTTCGAGAACGTGGCCTTCGGACTGCGTCGCCGTGGCGTCAAGGACTACAAGCAGAAGACGATGGACATGATCGACCTGGTCCAGCTCAGCGGGTACGCCGACCGCAAGCCTTCGCAGCTCTCGGGAGGTCAGCAGCAGCGGGTCGCGCTCGGTCGGGCCCTGATCAACGAGCCCGGGGTGCTGCTGCTCGACGAGCCGCTCGGAGCGCTGGACCTCAAGCTCCGTCGCCAGATGCAGATCGAGCTGAAACGGATCCAGACCGAGATCGAGGTCACCTTCGTGCACGTCACCCACGACCAGGAGGAGGCCATGACGATGGCCGACACCATCGCGGTGATGAACCACGGGCTGATCGAGCAGATGGGCGCCCCGGGGGACCTCTACGAGAACCCCCGGACGACGTTCGTCGCGAACTTCCTGGGGCAGTCCAACCTGATCCGGGTCGACGTCATCGACACCGCCGACGACAACATCGTGGTCGACTGCTACGGCCAGAAGGTCGGCGTCGCTCCGTCGCGTGCGCACGCCGAGGGGAAGAACGCCTGGCTGGGCATCCGCCCCGAGAAGCTCTTCGCCGGCGCTGCCGGAGCCGACGAGCACGCCGGCTCGAACGTCCTCACCGGCGGGCGGATCACCGACGTCAGCTTCGTGGGCGTCAGCACCCAATATCTCGTGGCGATGCCGTGGGGACAGGAGCTCATGGTCTTCGAGCAGAACACCGGCCACCGGTCGCTGTTCCGCAACGGTGACCACGTGGACATCACCTGGGCACCCGCCCACGCGTTCCTGCTCGACGCCCACCAGGACGCGCGGGCCGGCATGATGACGCCGGAGGACACCGAGTGACTTCCGGACCGTCCCAGGCGCCCGCGACCGGGGCGCCTGTCGTGGACGGCGAGACCGCCAAGCGCCGTGGCTGGGGCTGGCTGCTGCTCGTCCCCGGCATGCTCTATCTCGCCGTCTTCTTCGTCTTCCCCACGATCCAGCTGTTCTTCACCTCGCTGTACGACCCGAGCGGGTCCTTCGAGCGGGGCTACGCGATGACGTGGCAGTTCGGCAACTACCTGGACGCCGTTCGGGACACCTGGAACCTGTTCGTCCGCTCGTTCGCCTACGCCGGCATCGCGACGGTCGTCTGCCTGGTGCTCGGCTACCCGCTGGCCTACGCGATCGCGTTCAAGTCGGGGCGCTGGAAGAACTTCATGCTGGTGCTGGTCATCGCACCGTTCTTCACCAGCTTCCTGCTGCGCACGCTGGCCTGGCGCACGATCCTGTCCGACCAGGGTCCGGTGACGAGCTTCCTGCAGACCATCGGCATGCTGCCCGACGACGGCCGCCTGCTGGCGACTCCGGTCGCCGTGATCGCAGGCCTGATCTACAACTTCATGCCGTTCATGACGCTGCCGCTCTACGCCTCCCTCGACAAGGTCGACTACCGACTGGTCGAGGCGGCGGGTGACCTGTACTCCAGCCCCTTCACCGGCTTCCGCAAGGTGACCTTCCCGCTGTCGCTGCCGGGCGTGGTCTCGGGAACGCTGCTCACCTTCATCCCGGCGTGCGGCGACTACATCAATGCCGAACTGCTGGGCACGCCCAAGCAGTACATGGTCGGCAACCGGATCCAGTCCGCCTTCCTCACCGAGCACAATTACCCATTGGCGGCCAGCCTGTCGTTGATCCTGATGCTGGTGGTGGTGCTGATGGTGTTCGTCTACGTCCGCAGGGCCGGCACCGAGGACCTCCTGTGATGGCCACCACCGCCGCTCCAGAGCGGGCGTCCGCAGATCCGGGTCGGGCGCTGCCGTCGCGACGGCCGCTCGGCCGCTGGCTCTCCGACCACCTCGTGCTCATCGTCGGCATCCTGGTGCTGCTCTACATCTTCGTGCCGATCGGCTACATCTTCGCGTTGTCGTTCAACCAGCCCTCAGGGCGTTCGGCGACCGCCACGTTCGATGCCTTCACCTGGAGCAACTGGACGTCCATCTGCGAGCCCGAAGGGCTGTGCGACTCGCTGAAGCTGAGCTTCGGGGTGAGCATCACCGCGACAGTGCTGGCCACCTTGCTCGGGACGCTGATGGCGTTCGCGCTCGTGCGCCACTCGTTCCGCGGCCGGGCCTCGGCGAACCTGCTCATCTTCCTGCCCATGGCGACGCCCGAGGTCGTGATGGGCTCGTCCCTGCTGGCCATGTTCGTGTCGGTCGGGTTCGACAGCGTGCTCGGCTTCATCACCATCGTGATCGCCCACGTGCTGTTCTGCCTGTCCTTCGTGGTCGTCACGGTGAAGGCGCGGCTCGCCGGCATGGACTCGCGCCTCGAGCAGGCGGCGATGGATCTCTACGCGAACGAGTGGCAGACCTTCCGGCTGGTGACCCTCCCGCTCGCGATGCCGGGCATCGTGGCGGCCGCCATGCTGTCCTTCTCGCTGTCGTTCGACGACTTCATCGTCACGAACTTCACCTCCGGGCAGTCGGTCACGTTCCCGCTGTACGTCTACGGCAGCAAGCTGAAGGAGTTCCCCGCCCAGCTGTTCGTCGTGGGCACCTTGATGTTCCTGGTGTCGTTCGTGTTCGTCATCGCGGGCGAGATCTGGCGTCGCCGCCGGGCCAGGCACTGACAGAACACGTCAGCTCCCAGGACGCGCGAAGGCCGGTGACGCGATTGCGTCACCGGCCTTCGGGTCCCCCGACCCTGAAACGTCAAAGCATGCTGCCCGCCTTGTCGAGCACGGTCCGCAGGATCTGCTCGATCTCGTCGAAGTGCGACTGGTCGCAGATCAGCGGCGGAGCCAGCTGGACGACCGGGTCGCCGCGGTCGTCGGCGCGGCAGTAGAGACCCTCGGCATAGACCTGCTTGGACACGAAGCCGTAGAGGAGTCGCTCGCACTCCTCCGCGGTGAAGGTCTCCTTGGTGTCCTTGTCCTTCACCAGCTCGATGCCGTAGAAGTAGCCGGCGCCTCGCACGTCGCCCACGATCGGCAGGTCCTTGAGCTTCTCGAGCGTGGCCAGGAAGGCCCCCTCGTTGGTGAGCACCTTCTGGTTGAGCTGCTCGCGCTCCATGATGTCGAGGTTGGCCATCGCGACCGCGGTCGAGACGGGGTGGCCGCCGAAGGTGTAGCCATGGGCGAACATGGCGCCCTGCGCGCCCTGCTCGGCTCGCGCGGCGGGGACATGGCTTGATCGAGCCTGCACCTTGCCGGACGTGAACGGCTCGAAGAGCCGGTCCGTGGCGATCATCGCGCCGAGCGGTGCGTAGCCCGAGGTCAGTCCCTTGGCGCAGGTGATCATGTCGGGCTGGTATCCGTAGCGCTCGGCGCCGAACATGTGGCCCAGTCGGCCGAAGGCGCAGATGACCTCGTCGGAGACCAGGAGCACGTCGTACTCGTCGCAGATCTCGCGGACCCGCTGGAAGTAGCCGGGAGGCGGTGGGAAGCAGCCGCCGGCGTTCTGCACGGGCTCGAGGAAGACCGCGGCGACGGTGTCGGGGCCCTCGTTCTCGATGGCGATCGCGATCTGGTCCGCGGCCCAGCGGCCGAACGCCTCAGGACTCAGCCCCGCCGGGGCGCCGCCCTCGGTCGCGCGGTAGATGTTGGTGTTGGGCACCCGGAAGGTCGAGGGCACGAGCGGCTCGAACTGCTGCTTGAGCCCGGGCAGCCCGGTGATCGAGAGCGCGCCATGGGTGGTGCCGTGGTAGGCGATCGCCCTGCTGATCACCTTGTGCTTCATCGGCTTTCCCGTGAGCTTGAAGTAGTTCTTGGCGAGCTTCCAGGCGGTCTCCACGGCCTCGCCGCCACCGCTGGTGAAGAAGACCCGGTTCAGGCCGCCGGGGGCATAGCCGGCGATCCGCTCGGCCAGCAGGATCGCGTTGGGGTGGGCATAGGACCAGATCGGCATGAAGGCCAGCTCGCGGGCCTGCTTCGCGGC
>Ga0070698_100002561_pt1 | contig 20010 bp, 34 predicted proteins | sample KBSK1502metaG_FD_65477 | JGI IMG/M metagenome (GOLD analysis project Ga0070698, IMG submission 65477) | Corn, switchgrass and miscanthus rhizosphere microbial communities from Kellogg Biological Station, Michigan, USA - KBS K1-50-2 metaG | ecosystem: Host-associated > Plants > Roots >...
GCCGGCGGTTCACTGCCAGGAGTCGTGGAGGGCTTTCGCGCTTTGTCCTTCATGCCCGGCCTCCTTGGCTGCCGTCATCGTAGTCCAGACGGTGTCCAATCAAACCGGGTCCGATTTACCTTCGTCTTGATCATGTGTCTCGTCGGCGGCGCCGAGAACTCAATCGCGGGCTGGACGACAACCCTCGCGCTCGCGGATGGTTACACATATCGCGAAGCAGCGAACCTGACGGCACTCTTTTTCGCCGCGATCCTGACGGGCCGGCTGGTTATGGTTGCGGTCGGCCACCGCGCGTCGCCTAGCCAGCTCGTGATCGGATCAGTCGCGGTCATGGCGGTACTGCTGACAGCCGTCACATTCACCAACGCGGGCCCGCTCGCGTTCGCTCTCACCGGCGTCGCCGTCGCGCCGATTTTTGCGGCCATGCTCGTCTGGGTTGGCGGCGCGCTGCCGACGTCCCGGCATGCGAATGCCGTGGTGATCGCGGGATCGCTGCTCGGGAACGCTATCTTCCCTGCTCTCATCGGCCGGGCCATTGGCCACTTCGGCGAGCGAGCAGTCCCCCCGGCCGTCCTAGTTCTCGCACTCGCGGCTCTCGTCGTCGCACTATCGCTCCACGTCGGCGTCGCCGCTGGTCGGGCTCGGTCCAGCCGTCGACCAATCGATTGAGTAACGAGGGCGCACGCCACACCATGCGAGCTGCACCCTCGTGAGTTTTTACCTGTAACGTAGGGCCGCGTGAGGCCGCAGCCGCGCTAATACTTCCTGGAGTTCTCTACTTCGACTGTTCACACGTCTGCGCAAGTCGAGTTGGTTCGGCGACACAAGCGGAACCAATTCCTGGGTGAGGTCTGGGTAAACGAAAGGGGTTAGCGGTCTTCGCGTCCGCTAACCCCTCGTCGTCCATGGTTGCGGGGGCTGGATTTGAACCAGCGACCTTTGGGTTATGAGTTGTCCGTAACAACCAATACCAGCGGATTTACGAATCGCGAGATTGCAGATCGCGGCAGAACGCGGCACGAGACGCAACCCAGGCGCAACCTTGCCGGGTCACGTAGAAGCGTGCGGCCTCCTCCGCAATCCCCTCTCGTGTCGAATCGAACGCAAAGCTGAAGACCCTTGCACCCGACAACCCCCTGAGCCCCATCGCCGGAGTCCCTGGGCTGCACTGGGGACCCCCCGCGCTCTAACCCGACGTGTACTGAAAGACATGGGACCCCCGCGTTGGAGTCCCGACGTTGGGACTCCGAGGTATCGGTAGCTGTGGAGTGCGGAAGCGAAACGTGAGCATCGACTACATCTGTCGGATGCCGTGCTTTCTGAGGCCGCTGGCGGATGACTCGCAAACAGGCGTAGACTCTGTTTGGGCTGGACGCCCCACGTAGTTAGCCGGAGGTACCCCGGCCCGCTTCGGTAGACAGGTTGCCGCGCATGCGGCAGGGGTTCTTTGGCGCTGCCCTTCCAGGGCTACCGGGAGCCGCAGTCACCGAAGGCGTGGTCACCGTCCAGTCCACCCACGCGCTGAGCCAAGCGAAGCACACCAAGAAGATCGCCCGCCACGCTGCATTGTGTCACGCCAGTTGGGTGCGCTTGCGTCTGTGAACGGGGGCGGTAGGCTCTACAAAGGGCAGCTCACATCTTCAGGAGGAGATGGCGGCATGGGTTCTGCCAGAGGATGTCGGCGGCCTGCAGCCAGATGTGCCTATTGAGGCGCTCGTGGGACTTCACATCGGCGCTTCACGACGCCCGGGCTGTAGCCAATGGTCACCTCCTCGGAGACCAGTTCTTGCTTGAGCCTCCCCTGGAGCCCGGTGATGACGACCCTCTCGGTGAGAGGAGGTGAACTGAATGAAGAACCTGATGATAGCTCTCGCGATGGTGGGCTTGGTGACGGGGCCCGCGTTAGCCAACCAGTGCCCAACCCTGATCAAGCAGATCACGGACGCGACCGCGGGCAAGACTGACGCCGCCTCCAAGAAGGCGGTGGCCCTGGCCAATGACGCTAAGGCACTGCACGAAGCCGGCAAGCACGCCGACTCGGTCAAGAAGGCTCAGGAGGCTGCCGCGGCGATCAACCTGCAGTTGAAGATGAAGGAGTAGCAGCTTGAACTTCCGGGGGGGGGGCAGCCCCGCCCCCGGGAAGCTAATCCGTCCTCCCCTTGCGGGTCGAGCTGGAGCGGGATGAGGTCTTACTCGCCCAGCCGTGCTCCTTGAGAACGCGGAGCCGCGCTGTCGGGAGGCGTGGCCACCGTCCAGTCCCCTGTCGCCTCGCTCGTAAGGACGGAGTGGCGCGGGGAAGAAAGTGCGGCAATAGGGCATGACTAATTCCTCCCGACACCTCCCGTGATTCTCGCCCTTGTGGTAATCGGCGCATTCGCTGCAGTCGGCGTGTGGGGTGTTGTCGCGGTTCTGCAAGCCAAGAGCATGACGCAATCACAACGCATGATGGCGGTTGGCGGCATCGTGGTTTTGATGGTGGCGCTGGCTGCGTGGGTGATCTTCCTTTGGCCCGCGTATTGGGATTAGGTCGCGCTCACTTCCTCTTCGGCCTCCACGTCGCCAGGGCTCGCCGTGCTGTCAGGATGACGCGCCACCAAGGACGCGACGGTTGGGCTGCCGAGAGCGCCTCCCGCCTGAGCCGTCGCCGCTCTTTCTTCTTCATGCAATGCTCTACTCGCGACGCAGCAACCGGAAGCTTCGCTTCTCAGCCTCGCACAGCGAGCGTCAGAACTCGACGCTCGCGCCGCGTTACTCCGATGTCAGCCCTTGTCGTCGATCCACTTCTTCGCCATCACGAGGGCGTAGGTGTTGGCGTCCGCCTCGGTTTCGCGCATCTCCTTGAACGAGGTCAACGGCCGTATTCAGACACTACCGCCCTCGTGAATGCTCACCAGTGCTTTCGGTCGCCAGCGACCACCTTCTGACTCGTACGACTGCGTCTCGATCAGCCAGCCTTTGTACTCAAGGTCCGGCATGTTCGCCTCCGTTCACTTCCCCTTCGCCCCGCGTCGGGTCCACGGTGTCGGGGAGGCAGAGATACGCACCTGTAAGGTCGTCCGGGAGCGTGTCAGCGGGTAGGACCTCGGACCGTCTGCACGCCCGACGGCCTCATGGCCTGCAGATGAAGTTCGATGTTGACGAGCGAGTTCGCGATCCGCTTCATGTTGTCGGCGGTGTCCGCGAAAGCTTTGCTCAAGTTCTGGATCGCTGTTTCAGTCTCCGCGTTCATGTGCTCTCCTCCGTCGCGCTCCTGGCCGCATGTCTTCCTCGGGCGACAGCGCGACGTTAATGTCTCCGGTTCGCGCCACCCCAGCGAAGTTCGTGGGGTGGGGACGATGGCCCGCGCGCTCGTGATGGCTGATCGAGGAGTCTAACGCTCTGTAGTCTCCTTCGCCTTGATCGCCGGGCAACGCACCGGGTCCACGCAGTGCAGAATGCGCGTGCCGTCCTTCTCCGGAGGGGAGACCTCGCATCGCTCGGCAGGCACCGGGTCCCGCCTGGCGAACGAGATTGATACGCCCGCGAAGGGGCACGACGACGCCGCGCAGTCGAGTCGAGTGTCGCGCCCGTCGATCATGCCCTACCAGTCACCCGCACCAAGTCATCAGGGCAGTGCGTGGTCGAGCGACCTTCCTGTAGAAAGGGAATGGACCACCGCACAGTCACAAAGAGGCCATTCTCAGTCACGCTAACGACGGTGCCGCGTGTACCAGTCGACACGCGATTCGGCGCGACCGCCTCACCGAGTTTGAAGTGTTCCACTGGCGCGCCTCCTCCCGGATTGAAGGACGGCTGCCGAGACAGGGAGGGATTAAGGGGTTCATCGTGGCCTCTCGGGTCGCAGCAGCGGTGAAAGCCAAATTCACCACGGTCCAGACGCCGGTAGCGTCAACCCTTGAGGGCCAAGGTGGAGGCACTGCCAAGATACCACCGGGTGCCCCGCTCCGTCGCTCTTGCTCGCTTCACACTGACCCGCTAGTGCGCCCCCCAGCTCCGGATCTCCGTCACGCCGGGCTTGTCGACCCGCTGGAGCCGCACCTGAGCATTCTTCCCGCCCGCCGTGGTGTAGGGCCGCCCGACCACTTCCCACTCGCCGCTTTCATCGGTTATGCGGTCGCCGGGCTGGAGTTGCATCGGCAAGACCGTAATCAATTCTGAACAGACATCAGGATCTGATTTTACGATCTTGCGGTACATGGCACGACGAGTCTCGGCTGAATCGCGAATCGGGAAATGGTGTGGGGGTCTGGGCACGCCGACACCTGCGAGGCTACCAACGGAAGTTGACGCTCTTCGTCTCCTCATTCAAGAGAAGCTCCAAGACGGCCGTCTGCCCCACGAGCGGATCTCTAGAGCGCAGAGCCGTCCAGCCGATGGGCAGAAATGCGACGCCTGCGAGAAGCTCATTACGATGGCTCAGTTCGTGGTGACGGGGATCACCCTCGCGGGTCGCGGGTCTATTCAGTTGCACGTCAGATGCTTCCAGCTTTGGGATGACGAGAAGAGGCGCGCGCCGAAGTCGTAGCCGCTTTCAGCCTGACGAGGAGCAGGCGGCGAGGCGGTCAGTCACGGGATTCTCGACTCCAGCAGTTCTATTCACCGGGGCGATCAACGCCCCGCTAACAGGCTCGACATCCGCCGCTGGTATCGCGCCTGTCGCCTGGTGCCGATGCCCGCCGCGCGCAGCGTGTCCTCGGGCCTGACGGTCATCTCTTCGCCAGCCAGTCGAGCGGCGGCCAGCGCCCCCACCCCGCGCTCCAGCGTGAGCAGGCGGGCGCGAAGCTTCGCCGCCGTGTTAAGCCAGAGTAGTAATTGGGGGCGATCGGGTCGTCGCGGTATGGCCACTGACCTTCCTCCTGTCGGGTGAGGGTTACCGGGGTGAGGCCGAGTCGCAGATGGCTGGGACTGGCGCCCCTAGTCGTGCAGGACGCTATTCATGAGGGAGCTATGAACTTGCAAGCCGCCGTTATAGTGAATGAAGCCCAGCTTCCGGAACTTGTTCATAAAGAAACTCACCCTGGACCGCGTGGTCCCGACCATTTCGGCCAGGGTTTCCTGACTGATCCTGGGCACGACGAGCTCATGTTGCCCGTCCTTGCCGAAGCGAGTCAGCAGCAACAGAATCCGCGCCAGCCGCTTCTCGCTTGAATTGAAAAGCTGATCGACCAAGTCCTCTTCGATCCGAACATTCCGGGACAGCAGGTACGACATGAACCGCTCTGACAATGCCGGCTCATTGTGGAGCATCCGGACCATTGTTTCTTTTTGAACTCGAAGGATGGAGCAATCGGTCATCGTGGTCGCCGTGGCCATGCGAAGCGGCTGCCCCGCGAGGCAACCTTCACCAAAGAAATCGCCGGTCCCCAAGATTGCGACGACCGCCTCCTTCCCGCGCGTGGAGAGGACCGTCAGCTTCACCTTGCCCTTCTCAAGGTAAAACACCGCGTCCGCGGGAGTGCCTTGCGAGAAGACGGTGTGTTTCTTTCGATACTCCTTCGTGGTCCCGCCCCGGGCTTTCCCCAGGTACGTCCTGAGATCGAGCGGCGCGTCGTTTTTCTGTGCCATGAGTCGGCCCACCTACCCGCCGAGTTGGACCATCGCCACAGAACCCCTCCCCGTCTTCAAGGCATGGTCTCGCACTCTGCCTAAAGGTGCTAGCCGTACACGTACGCAAGAGCGCTAGCCGTACACGTACGGTGGCGTCACGGAGAGGACCGGATGTCAGTCACTCTCCTTCTGGCGGATCCACCTTTCGATGGGCAGCAGTCCCCCCTGGAGCGCATACCGGACCAAGTCGGTCTGGTTGCGCAGGCCGAGCTTTCGCATGAGATTCGCGCGGTAGCCCTCGACGGTGCGAACGCCGATCGATAGTCGCTGGGAAACCTCCGGGTTGGTGTGGCCCTCGGCCGCCAGATGGAGCACGTCTCGCTCACGGCTCGTCAGGGTCTCGTAGCGCTCCGCCGAGCTGGACGATATCCGCCACTGGACTACCTCCCATTTCCCCGCTCGTTTTGCGATGGCAAAGTGATGATTCCGCGCTACGTCGAGAACCTCGGTCGCCCCGCACACGACGAGCGGATAGCTGCACAAGACGATCAAGGATTTCCCGGCGAGGGAGTCGTTGAGCGTTCCTTCGTATTCATCAAAGCGCCTCCACCGCTTTCTGTGTAGCCAGAAGGCGTTCCCAGTGGCTCTCACCCCGGTGTAGCCGCGAGCCGATGCTTGCTCGAGTTTCTCGTTCCATACACGGGCGGCTCGCTCGCGCGAAAACTTGCCTCGGTGGAGATACCACTTCCGGCTCGATACAATCTCGATGCTCCCGTCCGCCAGGTATCGATCACCGTCGGGCAGGTGCTGGCGCAGCGCCCTCTTGGCCTTCGCCTCGGTCAGGGGCTCCGGGACGAGCCAGAAGCAGAACTCCCTGCTCTCCAAGCCAGCCTTGAAATAGGGGACTAGCGTCTCCAGGAGCTCCTTTTGCGTCTGATAGAAGTGACAACAGTGGGTGCCCCACGGCATGTCGCCCAGGACACCGAGCCCGGTCTTCCTCAACTGTGTCGTCATCGCCGTAGCACCTTTGACGGGCATCGCGCACCTATGCGCGGAGTTGGACACGAGACCCCTTCAGTCTGCCGAGGAATGGTCCAGCACTCTGCCCAAGAGTGCTACGCGTACACGTACGGTGGCGTTCATGGATACGCCGGGCGGGTTCGAGCTCGGATGGTTGCTGCGGACTCCCGCGATGTCAGTTCATAGGCGCGGGCCGGTGGTTCACGATTTTCGTAGGACGACAGTCCGCAACCTTGAGCGGTGCCGGTGTTCTCCGCTCGGTCGCAATGCGGCTCACCGGATCAGCCGCATGGGGCACCTTCTATGAGGCCCTCTGCTGTCAAGCCCCAGTTTCGAGTGATACGCCACTAACGGCAGCGGAGTGACGTGATCCTGGCAGTTTGCCTCGACATTCGTCCGGGCCGAAAGGCCTCGGACGACCTTCTATCCGTGCCGACCACGTGGGTCGGTCACCCCATCCTGCGTTCGCTCTGTGGCGAATCTCGGCAAACTCGCGGGGAAGCGCGCCCCGTCTCAGTGGCGGCCTTGGCGTCAGGCCCGGTGCCATTACCGAGCGGCTCCCACCAGGTTGCACAGTCACTCCCGTCTTTCTCCGGGTCCGACCGGGAATTCCGTTACGCCTTCTTCAGCCTGGCGCCCTCCGGCACCACGCCGAACTCGAGGAAGCGCCACAGCTCGATCAACAACTTCCGGGCGAGGGCCACGCTACGCTCGCGCAACTACGTCCCTGCTAACCGGCTGAAACCATCGGAGGCGAGGGAATGCAGTGTCCCCGGTGCCGCGCGGAGAACCGTGAAGGTCGCCGCTTCTGCGGCGAGTGCGGACTCTCGTTCGCCTCCGCATGTCCATCCTGCGGATTTCTTAACGAGAGCAGCGAGAAGTTTTGCGGTGGTTGCGGGAGATCGCTGGCCGCAGCCCCCACTCCCGCGGAGCCGCGGTTCACCTCCCCTCAGAGCTATACCCCCAGGCACCTCGCCGAGAAGATCCTCACGTCCAAGGCCGCCCTTGAGGGCGAGCGCAAACAGGTCACGGTCCTCTTCGCTGACCTCAAGGGCTCGATGGAACTGCTCGCCGACCGTGATCCCGAGGAGGCGCGCAAAATCCTCGATCCCGTCCTCGAGCGGATGATGGAGGCGGTCCACCGCTACGAGGGCACGGTGAACCAAGTGATGGGCGACGGGATCATGGCGCTATTCGGCGCGCCGCTCGCGCATGAGGACCATGCCGTGCGCGCGTGCTACGCGGCACTCAGGATGCAGGAGAGCGTGAAGACGTACGCGGAAGAGGCTCGCCGCAAACACGCGGCCGTGGTCAAGATCCGCGTCGGGCTGAACTCGGGAGAGGTCGTGGTGCGCGCAATTGGAAGTGATCTTCACATGGACTACACCGCCGTCGGCCAGACGACGCATCTGGCCGCGCGGATGGAACAGGCGGCGCATCCGGGTTCAATCGTCATCACAGCCGACACGATGAGACTGGCGGAGGGCTATGTCAGGGCGAAATCGCTGGGCCAGCTGGCTATCAAGGGGCTGAACGCCCAGGTCGATGGATACGAGGTGACTGGAGCGGGGCCGGCGCGAACCCGCTTCCAGGCGGCAGCCGCACGAGGTCTCACCCGCTTCGTTGGTCGCGGTGATGAGATGGCCACGCTCGACGCTGGCCTGCGACGCGCGTTGGAGGGGCGCGGCCTCGCAATGGGAGTCGTGGGCGCGGCCGGCGTCGGCAAGAGTCGTCTCTGTCAGGAGTTCGTCGAGCTCTGCCGCTCGCGCGGCCTCTCCGTTGTCGAAGTGCACTGCCTGTCACATGCCCGGACGGCCCCCCTCGGCGTGCTGCGGGATCTGCTCCGTGGCGCGCTCGGGGTGGATCAGAACGAGGATCGAGAGCTGGCGCGCGAGAAGATCTCGGAACGGCTTGTCGCTCTCGACCCCTCGCTCGTCAAGGCGCTGCCACTCGCGCACGACCTCTTCGCCGTGGGCGATCCATCTTCGCCCACGCCGACCATCGATCCCGTCGAGCAGGAGCGTTTCGTCGCTGGCTTGCTCCGGCGGCTGTTCCGGGCCCTCGGCACCGCCGATCCGTTGCTGATCAATCTCGACGACGCGCACTGGATCGACCTGCAGAGCGAGCGGCTCCTGGCCGAGCTCGCGGACGTGGCCAGCACGACGCGGGTCTTGCTCCTATTGAACTTCCGACCGGAGTTCCAGGCCGCATGGATGGGTCGCTCGTACTACCAGCAGCTTTCTGTCGGGCCGCTCGGCGGCGACGCGACACGCGAGATGATCTGCGGCCTCCTTGGCGACGATCCGAGCGTCGGCGCGCTCAGTGAGCTGATTCGCGAGCGCACGCAGGGTAATCCGTTCTTCATCGAGGAGATCGTGCAAGCGCTCGTCGCGGAGGGTGCGTTAGCCGGAGAGCACGGAGCATACCGCTGGACGAGCTCATGCGGCACGCTGGAAGTCCCGGCCACGGTACAGTCGCTGCTCGCCACCCGCATGGATGGCCTCGCGGAGAACGATAAACTGGTCCTCCGAACGGCTGCCGTGATCGGTAAACGCTTTTATGAGCAGGTCCTTCGGCAGATCGTCGACCTGCCCTCTGACGAGGTCGACGCGTCGCTGGCGCGGCTTGAGCACTGGGAGTTCATTCACGGCGAGGCAGAGGGCGAGTACGGCTTCCGCCATCCGCTCACCCAAGAGGTGGCGTACGGATCGCAACTCCTCGAGCGCCGCATTGGGCTGCACGCCGCGGTGGCGCGTGCCCTCGAAGAGGTGCTCGCCGACCGGCTTGGAGAGTCCGCTGCCTTGATCGCCCATCACTGGGAGCATGCAGAGCGACGTGCCGAGGCCGCACGCTGGCGACGCCTGGCCGCGCTCCGTGTGACGCGGATACTGCCGCGTCGACCGCGGCTGCGCTGACGTTTGGTGACCTGACGAACGTGAGAAAGCGTGACCGAAGTAGAGAAGGGACGATGACGAAGCTCCGCCGCGACGAACACGGGCGGCTTTCAGGTCCTACCGGCGCACGGGCAAGCGGGAGCAGGCGCAGGAGCATCTCACCACCGCGACGACGATGTACCGCGAGATGGGCATGACGTACTGGCTGGAGCAGGCGGAGGCAGGTGAATTGAACCGAAGCGTGGAGGGAGAAAGGACATGACCGCACGGAGACACGGACCGCAACTAGCGAGCAGACGCTCAATCGGTCGCCAGCAAGCGCCGCCTCCCGTCGGCACGGTGGCGCGGACGGTGCAAGAGGCGATCGACACCGGTGAAGCGATTTCAGTGGGCGCGGTGAATCTCGTGAAAAACACGGCGCGCGCTGCGATCTCTGGCGCCCGGGACGTTGGGGCAGAAGCCGGGTCCGCAGCTGTCGCGGCAGTCCGGGGTTCTATCGCCGCGGCAAGAGAGCTCGGTGGCGACCTCGGCCGCATTAGTCGGCTCGTTCTAAACGTGACTTTTGGCGCGGCCCGAGCGATTGCAAACGATCCGATGGACCTCGTGACCGCGGATGGTACGAAGCGACCTCTAGCAAAGGCAGCAAGCCGGCGCCGTAGGAACACCAGAGAGCGTGCGCGCACGACGAGACGATCTGCATAGTTTGTCTCCCGAAAGGCACGCACGAAGGAGCTCGGCAAGGATCGACTGGAGAAAGCTACCTACCAGCCGGGAGACTACGGCCGAATGATTCGGCCTGACGGCACCGAGCAGTGGTGGGTGAGATCACCGAAGGGAATTTGGATTGCTCTTCGGCACCAGCGGGTTATGCCGAATGAGGATGGAAGCATCACGCTGCTGTCATTGGAGGTATGAACTGCGTTACACGCGATGGCGCTCGGGCTCACGATCCTGTCAGCGCTGCTGCCGCGCGCGAATCTGTTGATTGAATAGCGAGTGAAAGAGCGGGTAAAGGCCTGGAAGCCTCGGGACATGCGGTGGGATTGTTGAGTCACCCCGAGTCGCGAGTCTCGCCGCGCGGGTGAAAGATTCACCAGTTGTGAATCCCGCAGCTCGGGACGTTGAGTCAACATCGCGGTTTCGCATGAAACCGTCATTCGAATTCGAATACGCATAGACTCACCCGTGAGTCACGGTGAGTCGACCAGGCCAACAGTCCGTTGCCAACAGCAGGGGAAGGACGGTGCGTGATGGCGACGCCGCGACGATCTGCTCGCCCCGGATTACTCCTCTGGCTCAACACGGCGGCGACGCTTCGCGCCCGCCTACTCACGTTGGAGCGCGGTGTGGCTCGCGAGGAGATGACCGTCAGGCCAGAGGACACACTGCGCGCGGCCGGTATCAGCAGCAAGCGTCAGGCGCGGTACCAGCGGCGGATGTCGAGCCTGCTGGCGGGGAGGCCCGAGTAGTGGCGCCGAGCCGAAAACTCTGCTGCGCGGAGCGGATCTCCGCCTCGACGATCTCGATCGCGAGCTCCTTGCGGCGCAGCAGCCCGGCCACGTCATACCAGACACTCGTCGCGCGCTCGTGCCGGTGACGGAGCTTCTGGAATGAGGAATCACGGCAAGGCCGTTGACCCAGAGCGGCAGTGCGAGGCGCCTGTGCGCGGTCAGCATAACCGTCGTTGCCTCAATCGGCCGCTCCTCGGATCGCCGTTTTGCTTTCACCACAGCTACGAGGCTAGCGAGCCGAAGGGAGCGCCAGAGCCGGGCTACGAGTGGTATCCGCTTCGCGACGGTCTCGGCCGACCATACCTTTGGTTTCAACTCCGCACCGACAAGGCAAAACGCCAAGCGAGATACCTCAATCGACACGGCGCCACCCCCAGCGTGTCGGAACGAGCCGAGATCCGCCGCGTGCTCGGCGAGGAGCTATTGCGCCGCAAGTAGACGAAGCGCCCCCGCGCGGCTGTCGCACCGCCAGGGGCCGGGCCACCACCTGAAAGGAGACCACGATGGCCGACATTAAGGGTACAACACTCACGGTCATATCACCCCCCGACATCCTGAAGCTCAAACTAGACTCCGCCGCTAGCCGGCTTCAAGGCGTGGCCGATGCGCTCGAGCTGATGGAGGCGGAAGGGAACGAGCACGCGGGGCTGCAGAACATCCTCGTCACCGAGTTGCTGAACGACAGGGACCTGCTCGAAGAAGTCTCCGAGTTACTCGCGAAACTCGATTCGGCGAAGGCGGGGGCGTGATGGCGACCGTGAAGCCGATCAAATCCATCACGACTGCCGCCGACTTCTGCGAGCACTGCAGGCCTAAGGCGATCAGCCTTATGCGCGCGATGGCTGAGTTTCTCGAAGAGCTCTCCGCTTCCGAGCCCGAGCCGACCACCACGCCCGACGACACGCTGCGCAACGCCGGCATCAGCAGTAAGCGGCAGGCCCGCTATCAGCGGCGGATGAGCACGCTACTCGCCCAAGGAGGCGCCTCATGAGCAACGTCGTCGCGTTCCCCGGCGTGATCCTGGCCGAGCGCGAAACCGGATCGGAGCCGCCGGCGCGCCCGCTTGTGACGGCGAAACCCTGTCCGGTGTGCACGGCGCCGATCCGGTCAGACGACTGCGAAGTGATCGGGTGTACCCGGTGCCGCGTGGAGTTCCACGCCCCGTGCTTCTGGCGCGTGCTCCCAATCAGCGAGTGGGTGGTGTTTCTGACGTGGGTCTACGAATCCCCGCTCGAGGACTTGGACAAGCGCGAGTACATCTGCGTCGCGTGCCGGCCCGCAGGAGATGCGTGATGGCGACGAGGGCGCGCCCCCCGGAGCCCTGGTACGTGACCATCAGCGATAGCGCTGCGGACAAGTTCGCCGCGATGAACTTCGAGAACGCGCTACTCAACTGCCGCGACGAGTACGTGCGGCTGTCGGTCGCTCAGCGCGCCGTGTTCAGTCGAGACATTCGTTCTCTCGTGGACTTGTTCGAGCGCGAGCGGCGCGCCGGCGAGGAGCCGACCACGACGCCCGACGACACGCTGCGCGAGGCGGGGATCAGCAGCGAGCGGCAGGCGCAGTATCAGCGGCGGATGTCGAGCCTGCTCGGGCGGGGAGGTGCGTGATGGCGGCCGAGAGCCCCGCACGACGCATCCAGCGCGCCCGTCGCCGACGCTACAATCCGTTCGTCAGCGGCCATTCCGTCGAGACGGCCACCGAGCTCCTTGAGAAGGCCCGGCAGCGCGACGCTCGAAGGTTCCCCGGCATTACCTACTGGCGGCAGTCACTCACGCTGGCGGCCGCGCACCGTCGGGCGCTCGCCGGGGACGGCACGGCCGAGCGCCGCCTGGCATGGGGAGCGGCCATTCGGACGTGGCGCCAGCACGGGACGTGGTTGCAGTCCCGGTTCCGGGCCATTGACCGCGAGATCGCGCGGATGCGTGGTGACGGCGCCCCGTGCGCCGGATGCGCGCGCGGCCTGGAGCGGCTAAGCGAGAACCGCGACGTCTATCTCGAGGAAATCGCCAAGCTCCCGGCGATGGCGGTGCCGTATGCGGCGTACGTGCGTGGAGTACGGCCCACGGCGTCTCCCGGACTCGGCGCTCACACCACTGAGGACGGGGACACCATCACCCCGGAGCAGACGCTGGCCGCGGCCGGGATCAGCGACCAGCGCCAGTCGGAGTACCAGCGCAAGATGAGCACGCTGCTCGGCAACGGAGGCGCGTGATGCCTGACCACCGCGGATACCGGTATGAAGTGAAGAACATCAACGCCGGTCATTTCCGGGGCACGGTGTGGCGACCGGAGGCGCAGCGCGGGTCCGCGGGATTGATCGTGATTCGGTACGCCCCCACCGTCGCCGCCGCCGAGAAGTTCGTGAAGAACTGGATTGACGGCCAGCTTGGCAAGAGTGGGGGCGCGTGATGGACGAGGAAACTGTGTGGCGGCTGGCCTGCGCGGCGATGCTGGCGCGCCTCTATCAGGAAAGCACAGGTAAGCTCGCTGCCCCTGAAGCTCTCTCCGATGTGAAGCGATGGCTCGAGGCTCATCCCCGAGGCTAGGTCCGCGCCGCCATCGGCAGAAGACTTCATGACGGCCGATCGCGATTATGCCCTCCTAGAGCGGATCCAACGCGGGCTCCCGGATCCGGACCTCTTCGGGAAGAACTAAGCGGAGCCCCCCATGCGGCTTGACGAGGAGCGCGATCTTGTCGGGAACGGAGGCGCGTGATGGCTTCGAAAAAAAGGCCGCCGGAATCCCTACGGGAAAAACGATGGAGGCAGGCGCGGTTAAATCTTGCCCGCGCCGTTGAACCCACAGGCCTTAAGGCACGGATACATGGCAACGGCAACGACCGAAAAGATGAATGCACCGTGACGTTCCAGAAGGACGAACTTACGTTCAGCGCGGAGCATGTCGATATCGCGACCGTCGAGGACCAGCCGTCTCCGGCGCTCGATAAATTGGTTGAACGCGCCAAACGAGCGCTGATCCGATGATCTGCGTGATCTACGCCCGCAGCGAGAGGAGGCGCTGATGGCGACGCGCGAGGGACGGCACTATCGCGTCGTCGTCATCCCCGCGCCGGACAATCGCTGGACGTTCGTTGTGGAATGGCGGGACGCGGAGAGCGACCCAGACCCATACAGAACCAGCCGAGCCCCGAGCAACCACGCAGCAGCAAGCTGGGGAGCGCGGCGCGCAATACGCTGAAAACCTGATCGCCAGGGAGAGCGTGTGATGCCCACACTACGCCAAGACCCCGGCAAGCTAATCGAGCGCACGGGGGCGCCGCGGGTCGCGGACGGTCGGCGCGAATATCAGCGCAAGATGAGCACGCTGCTCGGAGACGGAGGCGCAAGATGAGCGAGACGCTTCCCGCTCTCATTGACCGCATCGTGATGTCTCAGCCGAGCGACTGGAATGTGATCGGCGGTCGTCCATCCTACCGCGATGAGTTTCATCAGTTGCAGAGCGGCAACCGGAAATGGCTTGAGATCAGATCGCACTACACGGTCGCCGCATTTATGCCCGACGTCTCCATCACGCTGGCGTGGGGGTTACCTGTCGTCGATGATTTTCGGGAACCGTGGGCCAACACGTTTCCTAATCCTCACGCCTCCTCTCACTTCCTCGATGTGTTCTACAACGGAGCGCTGGTCTTCCGCGCTCTCTACGTCAACGTCGATGGCGGGCGAGCGAGTCTGCCGCTGCCGTTAAAGCACTACGGCGGAGCGGTGCCGCTACGCTATTCGGCATTTATTTCGCTGCTCGACAGGTTGGACCGATCGTCTCAGTTTCCTAGCTATTTCGAGCGCGCCGGGCTCAAGTCCGTTGACGCCGAGTGGCCGTTCGAACAGGGCCGATGATCGCCGCGATCTACGCCCACCGGGTCACCATGAAACGAACTGGAGGCGCGTGATGCCTGACTATCGCGGATATCGCTATGAGGTGAAGGAAGTAGCCGGCAACAACTTTTCTGGAACTGTGTGGCCGTTGGACGCGCCTCGTGCGACACCTGGGCTCGTGATCGTTCCCAAAGCGTCAAGTGCCGCCGAGGCCGAGCGGGCCGTGAAGGACTGGATCGACAGCGAGAATCGGAAGAACGCCACGAACGGAGGCGCGTGATGGCGTCGGCGCGACGACCAGATCGCCCCGGGTTACTACTCTGGCTCAATACGACGGCGAAGCTTCGCGCCCGCCTGTTCACGGATCGCGCTCGCGAAGAGATGACCGTCACGCCCGAGGATACGCTGCGCGCGGCCGGCCTTTGCGGGAAGCGTCAGGCGCGCTACCAGCGGCGGATGTCGAGCCTGCTGGCGGGGAGGGAGGGACGCTGATGAGGCGAATGCACGATTACAAGGGTTGGCGGTTTGGACTGACGGCGCTCGTGCAAGACGGCCGGTGCTCCGCGCGCATCGAAGTGTATGAACCGGGAAGACCGTCACGAGAGCAGAGCCCGATGCCGCTGGGCTTCGCCACCAAGGCTTCTAGCAAGGAAGGGATTCTAGGGCTTGCCAAGAAGCACGCGGAGAACTGGATCGACACGCATGGAGCGGCGTGATGGAGACCTTCGTGTCTCCCCTGCTCCAGCCCGCTGGTCTTGTTGTTGGCTTCCTCGCCGCCCTGTTCCTCGGCATCTCGCAACAAAGCGCCTCGGGGGAGGCTGCGATTGGAACGGTCGAACAGAAAAGCGGAAGGCGCATCGAATATTCGTTTGTCATCTTGCGATATCCACGTCTTTGGTCATCTGGCATTTACCTGCTCATCGCAGGGTTCGGCGCTTCAATTGGCGGGATACATCCTGGAAAGGATGCGGTGATGGCCCCCCCGATGCGGTGATGGCATCTACCGGCAGCTCGAGGGGCTTGGAGGAAGGAGGGCGCGTGATGGCGGACCCGATGTACGACGCCGTATTCGAGCTCGCGAAGGCGCACCTGTTGCAGGCCTTCGATAGGGGGTGTCAGACTCCTCCCTGCGGAAACGGGTGGAAGCCTGGGTATGAGGCCCTCCTGTCCTGCCGCAGCAGGATAGCCCCATCGGTGTCCAGTTCAATTGGGGAGCAGATCAGGTTCACCGAAGGATTTGACACGGCCGACCTACGCGACGAGAAGAAGCTACTTGACCAGTCGTCCCCAGCGTCCGCGTGAACTCGGCATCCGCGCGCTCATTGCCCATTGCTACGTCGGGCTGGCCAGGCTCTACCGCCGCATTGGAAAGCGCACCGAGTCGGACGAGCACTTCGCTACCGCGGACGAGATCATGCCTGCGTTTCGCACCTGAGATCGGTCGCAAAGGTCGCCCTTGTCCAAGCCCGGGAAACTGTCGCCCGACCGACGCCGTTGACACCCGTCGCACTCCGTGGCTACATGCTAGCCGGAGTCCGCGACTGAACCACTCTCCGGCCCTTCGGGGGAGGCAGGCTGTGCCCCTGGACTGGCGCGCTTCGAGGTTTTCCATAACCAACGTCGTGGCGTGGGTGGGCTGATACCGAGCTCGCCATCGCTCTGACCTCGGCCAGCCTTGTTAAGCGGGCAAGACTCGGCCGGGCACTCGGCCGGGCAGTCTCGTCCCGGCCGTGACCACCGAAACGGCCGTTACTTGGGCGGCGAGCCTGGTGTCTTGCTTGACTTGGAGGCCGCGGCCCTGAGCGGGCTTGCTCGCGGTGGTCTCGCAAACTCAAGGGACCGAGTCATCGACGCCTGAAGAGAGAGGCGGAGCGGAAGAGGGGGAGATCACCATGGTGTACGTGATCGCCGAGCCGTGCATCGACGTCAAGGACAAGGCCTGCGTCGAGGTCTGCCCGGTGGACTGCATCTACGAGGGGCCGAACCAGCTGCTCATCCACCCCGACGAGTGTATCGACTGCGGGGCCTGCGAGCCGGTCTGCCCGGTGAAGGCGATCTTCGTCGAGGACGAGACGCCGGAGCAGTGGAAAAACTTCATCGCGCTGAACAAGCAGTTCTTCGTCGACAACCCCGGGGTCAAGCCCTGCACGACGAAGAACTGAGGCTGGCGAACCCCCGGGAAGGCGGCTGAAGGAAAGGAGCGGTCGAAGACTGAACCGACCCACAGGAGGAAGGGTCCATGCCCAAGTTCATGAAGGTGGCAACGACCGATGAGCTGGAGGACGAGCAGTCCAAGCTGGTCGAAGTGGAAGGCCAGAAGATCGCCCTCTTTCGGTTGAGCGAAGCGTTCTACGCACTGAGCGATACGTGCACGCATCGAGGCGGGCCGCTGTCCGAAGGGATGGTCGAGGGAGCCGAAGTGACCTGCCCCTGGCACGGGGCGAGGTTCGACATCAAGAGCGGGGCTGTCCTGGGGGCGCCGGCGGGACGAGAGGTCAGGAGCTACCCGGTGCGGGTCACTGGCGCCGCCGACGTCGAGATCGAGGTGTAAAGCAGCGCGTCATCCCCGTATGCATCGCCTCTACGAGCCCGTCTGCCCGATGGTCGAGGAGGCGACGCGGGCGGAGGAGGATCCAGCGGTCACGTTCGTCCGGGTCCGCAAGCTGGCCGAGCCCATAGCGGGCCTGGCGCGGTGTGAAAGCCACAGGCCGACACCGCGGGGCGGCCGGCGCCGGCCGCCGCCCAGGCCCACCGAGCCGTGGTTCTGTGAGCCGAGCCCACCGAGGGCCAGTTCGGCCCTCTGCAGCAGGACAGCAGGGCGTGTAGTTCGACCACGACGTTAAAGGAGCGACGATGGGATTCTTCAGGCGGTGGTTCGGGGGAACTGAGCGGAAGTCAGCTGAAGCGGTGGCGGGTCCGGCGGCACCGGAAACGCTTGAGCAACAAGGAGGCCGCAACGCCGTGTCCAATGTGAGCGCGCGGAGTGATGGGGAGCAGGGAGAGGACTCCCGGATCAGAACGAAGATCCAAGACCTGCTCGACACGGCGATCAACCCCGCCGTCGCCGGTCACGGCGGAGTGGTGTCGCTCGTCGACGTCAAGGACAAGATGGTCTACCTGCAAATGGGCGGTGGCTGTCAGGGGTGCGGCATGGTCGACGTCACGCTGAAGCAGGGCATCGAGACGATGATCCGGGAGGAGCTTCCCGAGGTCGTCGAGATCCTCGACGTGACCGACCACGCCGCCGGGCAGAACCCGTACTCCGCGGCTTCGAAGAAGTAGCATGCCGCGGCTTCTCCTGCTCTTGCCGACCACGACGTACCGCACGGCGGCCTTCCTCGGCGCGGCCCAGAAGCTCGGTGTGGAGGTCGTCGTGGCCTCAGAGCGGGCCCACGTCTTCCAGCAGGCGCAGCCAGGCCGTTTCCTGTCGCTTGACTTCCTTCATCCCGACCAGGCGGTGCGCCAGGTCGTCGAGTTCGTCGCGACGCGTCCGATCCATGCCGTCGTGGGCGTGGACGACGCGACGACAGTGCTGGCGGCGGTTCTGTTGAACGCGCTGGGCCTCCCGCACAACCCCCTCAGGTCGACCGCGGCCGCACGCGACAAGTACCGGATGCGAACGCGGCTCCGTGGCGACGGCGTTCCCGTGCCGCCGTACGCCCTGCGCTCCTTCGACGACGACCCGGTGGTTGAGGCGCGGCGGACGGCGTTCCCGTGCGTAGTCAAACCCCTCATGCTCTCGGGCAGCCTTGGGGTTATCCGCGCGGATGACGAAGCCCAGTTCGTCGGCGCGGTCCGCCGGCTCGAGAGAATCCTGCGGAGGCCGGAGGCTGCCGCTGACGGCGAGGCCGCCCGGCAGGTTCTCGTCGAGGGCTTCATCCCCGGGCGGGAAGTGGCCCTAGAGGGACTGCTGGTGAAGGGCGATCTCCACGTGCTCGCCCTCTTCGACAAGCCGGATCCTCTGGATGGTCCGTTCTTCGAGGAGACCATCTACGTCGCGCCGTCGCGTCTTCCGTCCACCGTCCAGGCCGAGATTGCCTCGTGCACCGCACGGGCAGCCCAGGCGCTGGGTCTCCGGGATGGGCCTGTGCACGCCGAGCTGAGGGTGAATCGCCACGGGCCCTCGGTGATCGAGATAGCCGCGCGGTCCATCGGCGGGCTGTGCTCTCGCACGCTCCGCTTCGGCACCGGCCTGTCGCTGGAGGAGCTGATCCTTCGTCAGGCGCTCGGCATGGAGATCCGCTCGCTCGAGCGAGAGCGCCGCGCCGTCGGGGTGATGATGCTTCCGATCCCGCGGACTGGGGTGCTCAAAGAGGTCCGGGGGCAGGCGGAGGCCCGGGCCGTCCCAGGGATCGACGAGGTTACCATCACTGCCCATCCGGGGCAGGACCTCGTTCCGCTTCCGGAGGGCGCGAGCTACCCCGGATTCATCTTCGCCCGCGCCGAGTCGCCGGAGCGTGTCGAGGCGGCGCTCCGCGAGGCCCATCGCCGCCTCGACTTCGTCGTCATGGCGCCGCGAAAGCCCAGCGAGGCCATCTAACCACGGTGCCGCCGCTCGCGAATCCAATGAAAGTAGATCCCCAGTGGGTGCCGACCACATCATGGCTCCTTATCGGAAATCCCGGTAAAGGGTTGAGGCCAGGAACATGCCGAAGAAGAAGAAAACTCGCATTGTGCTCCGGAAGAAGGTCTACGTGGGGCAACCGATGACGCTCGTCGATCGCCCGGGCACGCATAGCCTCACGAACCCGCGAGCGGGTCGAGGGCTATCTGGACGCGATGACGCTTCAGCACGCGCTGATTCTGGCGGACAAATGATTTCGCGATGCACGGTGAGCAGAACAGGAGTCCCGAGAAAGCCCCCTGTCACTTATTCCGCACCAGCGGAACGGCAGGTTGGAGAGCGTGCGCCTTGCTCAGCGGCATGGGTCCATATCGGAAATCCCGGCTGAAACCCAGATGAAACGCCGGATCTTCGGCCTCGAGAACGAGTACGGTCTCACCTGCACCCTGAACGGCCAGCGTCACCTGGCGCCCGACAACGTCGCGCGGTACCTCTTCGAGCAGGTCATCCCCGGGGCCCGCAACGCAAACGTCTTCCTCGAGAACGGCGCGCGCCTCTACCTCGACACCGGGTTCCACCCCGAGTACGCGACGCCCGAGTGCGATGACGTCGCCGAGCTCGTCAGCCACGACAAGGCG
>Ga0070698_100002562_pt1 | contig 20005 bp, 15 predicted proteins | sample KBSK1502metaG_FD_65477 | JGI IMG/M metagenome (GOLD analysis project Ga0070698, IMG submission 65477) | Corn, switchgrass and miscanthus rhizosphere microbial communities from Kellogg Biological Station, Michigan, USA - KBS K1-50-2 metaG | ecosystem: Host-associated > Plants > Roots >...
GTCGTGCAGGTCGCCCAGCAGGTGCTCGCGCCGCAACATCTCGCGCTCGCCGCAGTCGGTGCGCTGTCGCGCGCGCGGCTCGGCGAATTGCGCCAGACGGTGAACGAATGGCGTTGAGGCGGCTCGTGCTCGCGCTCGTCGCATGCAAGTCGGCGACGCAGCCGACGACCGCGACCGGCGACGTCGCGTTCGTCGACGTCACGGTGATTCCGATGGATCGCGAGCAGATGCTCGCGCATCAGACCGTCGTCGTGAAGGGCGACCACATCGTCGCCGTCGGCAGCTCGATCAAGCTCGCGCCGGGCGTGAAAACGATCGACGGCAAGGGCAAGTTTCTCATCCCCGGCCTCGCGGATATGCACGTGCACACGTTCGATCCGCGACAGCTCGCGCTGTTCGTCACAGAGGGCGTCACGACGATTCGCGTGATGTGGGGGTTTCCGGCGACGCTCGGCGCGCGCGACAACGCAGCGTCGCGACTGTCGCCGACGATCGCGACCGCGGGCTCGATCATCGACGGCGTGCCGCCGATCTGGCCTGGCTCGACGGGCGTCAGCACCGCGGCCGAAGCGACCGCCGCCGTCGAAGCGCAAAAGCGCGCCGGCTACGACTTCATCAAGGTCTACAACAAGCTCTCGCCCGAGGCGTATGCCGCGATCGTTGCGGCCGCGGCGAAGGCGAACATGCGCGTGATCGGCCACGTGCCGACCGCGATGGGCCTCGAAGGCGTGCTCGCCGCAAAGCAGGCATCGATCGAGCACCTCGATGGCTATGCGAAGTTCGCGCGTCGCGCGAATGCGCCGCCGCTCGAAGAGGGGTTCAAAGCGCGGCTCAAGCAGTGGCAACAGGCAGATCCTGCGAGGGTCAAAGATGCCGTCGCGCGCACGAAGGCCGCCGGCACGTGGAACTGCCCGACGCTGATCGTCATGCAGCGGCTCGCGAACATGGATCGACCGCAGACGCTCGAGCGGCCGGAGAACCGGTTCGTGCCACCGCCGACGCGCGAGTCGTGGGATCCGAAGAAGGACTTTCGGTTGGTGACGTGGACCGCCGAGGATTTCGAAGCTGCACGCGGCGGGATCGCGTGGAACCAGAAGCTCGTCAAAGAGCTCGCCACCGGCGGCGTCGGTCTACTCGCAGGCACCGACGTCGGCAATCCGTGGCTCGTGCCCGGATTCTCGCTCCATGAAGAGCTCACGCTACTCGTGGGCGCGGGGCTCACGCCGTATCAGGCGCTGCGCGCGGCGACGGCGGCGCCGGCGGAGTTTCTGCATAGCGACGCGGGCACGATCGCGGTCGGCAAGCGCGCGGACCTCGTGCTGCTCGACGCAAATCCGCTCGCCGACATCCACAACACGTCGAAGATCGCGGGCGTGATGCTGCGCGGGCGTTGGTTGCCCGGCTCGGAGCTCCACGACGAGCAGGAGCGCATTGCATTGATCTACATCGGCAAGGCATCGCGGTTCACGACGCCGTTCGATGCAAAGGATGCCGAGGTCAAGGCACGCTTCACGTATGCCGGGCCGCTGGGCGCCGGCGAAGAGCGCATCGCGGCATCGCCCGCGCATATCGTCGGTGACATCGCCGACGATGGCCTTGGCAACCAGCACGTCGAGATCGATCTCGGCGCCGATGGTCATGGCCAGCGCATGCACATCACCGGCGACGGCCTCGATCTCAGCGTCGTCCGCGAACAAGGCAAAGCGCACCTGACGGGACGCGTCGGTGGCGACAAGCTCGATGTCAGCGAGCCGCTCGCGGCCGACGAGGTTCTCGGCGGCGAACCGGTGATCGCCGATGCGATCTTCATGCACGGCCTCAAGGACCTCGCGGTCGGCAAGGAGCGCGACGTCACGCTCCTCGTGCTGGTGATGATGCCGAAGCCTTCGTTTCAGCGGATGTCGCTGCACCTCAAGCGCTTGCCCGATAGCACGCGCACGATCGGCTCGCAGAAGCTGCCCGTGCGTCAGTTCTCCGTCGGGCTCGGCATGCAGACGTGGACGATCGAGACCGACGAGCTCGGCTGGCCGGTGTCGACGCAGGCGGCCGTGCGCGTCGATTAGAACTGCGGTTCGAGCAACGACGCGATCTGCGTGACCTGCGCTTCGGTCATGCCGATCGACAACCGCACCTTATCGCCATCGTTGCGTGCCTCGATCTTGTCGAACATCGACTTCGCGCTCTTGAGCTGTTCCTGCAGCATCTTCGCGAGCTGGCTCGCTCCGTCGTTATTCGCCAGTGTCATCACGATCTCCATGTCGAGCCGCTCGCTCACGCGTGCACTCCCAGTCATCTGCTGCATCTTCACGCCAACGCCGGCAGACTTTGCGAGCACCTTCGAGCCGGCCGGCATGATCATCGTCATCGATGCGCCGGCCGGAAGTTGCTTCTGCGCGGCGACGACATCGGCACGCTGACGAAGCGGTGCACCCACTTGCAGCGTGCTGCGCAGCACCTCGGTGGTAACGCCCTGCCAGCCTTGCACCACCATCGTATTGCCATCGACGAATGCGAGCACGTAGCTCTGCTCCGGGTTCTTACCCGTCACGGTGACGTAGTCGTTCGGCGCGTGCTGCAGGCAGCGCATCGTCTTGTCGCGATCGATTCCGCGGAAGATGAGGATCGCCTGTTTCGGCGACTCGTTGAGCGCACCAGTCACCGTGGCGACCTCGGCGAGCGGATCGTAGCCCGCGCAATTCGCGAGCCTCGGCAGCAGTGCGCCGAACACGCGCGCTGCATACTTGTCCCAGAGCGGCGTCCGTCGCAACGCGGCCGTATCGATGCGAAACACGAAGTCGCTATCGACCGGCAAGAGCGCGAGCGGATCGTCGAACGCACGCGTGGGTTCGACTTTCGCCTCGCTCGTCTTCGCGGGTGGCGCGGGCTTCGCACCCTGATCGCACGCAGCTACGACCACACACATCCAGATAAGTTTCCGCACGCCATCGTAGTAGCACGTGGTTGCCGAATCATATTGTCTCTCGTACACTAAGCCGATGGACCTCGCGAGCTACCGCAATATCGTCGTGCTCACCGGTGCCGGCATCTCGCAAGCGGCGGGCCTTCCGACGTATCGCGGTCCCGGCGGTCTATGGAACGATCCGTCGAAGATCGCGCTCTCCGATGCATCCGCGTTGGCGACGCGACGAGCGGAAGCGTGCGCGATGTTCTGGCAGCTCTACTCCTCGGCGCGCGACGTCAAGCCGACAGCCGCGCATCGCGCGCTTGCCGCATTCGAAGCGAAGCTTCCGGCATCCGCGAACTATCTCCTCATCACGCAAAACGTCGACGGTCTGCACCAGGCCGCCGGCAGCACGCGCGTGTGCGAATTTCACGGCAGCCTCGCGCGTTGGCGATGCGAGGTCTGCGGCACCGAGCAGCTGCTCCCCGATTCGCCGTCTCACTGCGACGAGCCGATGCGGCCATGCGCCGTGCTATTCGGCGAAGAGATTCCCGCCGCGGCCGAGCACGCCGCGAAGCGCGCGCTGCGCGATTGCGATCTGTTCGTCGCGATCGGAACGTCGGGCACTGTCGTTCCCGCCGCGAGCTTCGTGCGCTGGGCCGCGTACGCCGGCGCGCGTCGCATCCTGCTCAACCTCGAGATCGACGACAACGCGCGCGGCGAATTCTCCGAGTGCCACGCGGGCACCGCAGACGAGCTCGTCGCGCGCTGGTTCGCCTAGCGCCGGCGCCTAGCGCCGCCACCTCCGCCGCGACGACGCGATTGCTGCGGACGCGGCGTCTGGCGCGGCGTGCCGTTGGTCTTTGGCGCCGCGCCCATCGCGATGCGCGATTGGTACGGATGCCCATCGACGACAGGGATGTCCTGCCGCGTGAGCTTGATGATGTTGCGCCAGTCGGGCCGCTCGTCGACATCGACGAACGTCATTGCCATTCCCGACGCGCCGGCGCGCGCGGTGCGCCCGATGCGATGGACGTACGTCTCGGGCACCTCCGGCACGTCGAAGTTGACGACGTGCGTGACGTCATCGATGTCGATCCCGCGCGCCGCGATATCCGTCGCGACGAGCACGCGGATGCGGCCCGCCTTGAAGTTCTCGAGCGCGCGCTCGCGTGCGTTTTGCGATTTGTTGCCGTGAATCGCTTCCGCGCCGATGTGCGCCTTGATCAGATGCTCGGCGATGCGATTCGCACCATGCTTCGTGCGCGAGAATACGAGCACGCGCTTCATCGCGCTGTCGCGCAAAACATCGACGAGCAGCGCGCGCTTGTCGGCCTTCTCGACGAAGAACACCTCTTGCTCGACGCGCTCGGCTGTCGTCGCCGGCGGCGTGACAGCGACCGTCTCCGGCTGGCGCAGCAACCGGTCCGCGAGATCTTGCGCCTCTGGCGGCATCGTCGCCGAGAAGAAAAGCGTCTGCCGGCGCGATGGCAGAAGCCCGATCACGCGCTTGACGTCATGGATGAAACCCATGTCGAGCATGCGATCCGCTTCATCGAGCACGAACACTTCGAGCGCGCGCAGATCGACGAGCCCCTGCCCTGCGAGATCGAGTAGCCGGCCCGGTGTCGCGACGAGGATGTCGATGCCGTGGCGCAGCGCCTGCTTCTGTGCCTCCATGCCGACGCCGCCGAAGATCACCGTGGTGCGAAGCGGCAAGTGCTTGCCGTACGTCGTGAAGCTCTCCGCGATTTGCGCTGCCAGCTCGCGCGTCGGCGTCAGCACGAGGCAGCGAATGTGGCGATGCCCGCGTCCCGGCGCGATGTGCGCGAGCCGCTGCAGGATCGGCAATGCGAATGCGGCCGTCTTCCCCGTTCCCGTTTGTGCGAGGCCGAGCAGGTCGCGCCCTGCGAGCACGTGCGGAATTGCTTGGGCCTGGATCGGCGTCGGCTTCTCGTATCCCTCGGCGGCGACCGCCTGCGCGATCGGCGCGATCAGCCCCAACTCTGCGAACTGCATCGCGGTGACATAGCATCCTCGCCGCCGCTCGGATAGTTACTTGAGCTGGGTCTCGAGCGTCTTCTTGACGGCGTTATCGAAGCCGCCTTCGTTCTTCGCGTTCGCCTTGATGTATTCATCGCGCTGCTTCGCGAGGTCAGCGATTGCCTTCTGCGCCTGCTCGCGCTTCTTCGCACGCTCGGCGAGGTCCGCCTTGAGCTCGTCCTTCGATTTCGCCTTCATGTCCTCGGGCAGCTTGTCGGCATCGAGCGACTCGATGCTCGCGCCGCCTGCGACCGCTGCGACCGCGTCTTCGCTAGGCTTCGCCGGCGCGGCGCCCTTCTTCGCGTAGTACACGCCGCGATCCGCACGCGTCGCGGCCGGCGCGGCGGCAACGCCCGCCATCTTGCCTTCGTACGCGGTGCGTGCGGTCGCGTCACCGTAGACGACGGTCGTCGAATCGATCTCGGCCGCGAGCTGTGCCATGCGATCGTCGTACGGCGTTGCGATCTGCTGCACGCCGCCATCCTGTTCGATCGTCGAGAACTGGCCGTGGCCGATCATCGCGATGCGCTCCCACGCTTGTGCTGTCTCGCCATCCTGGCCGCAGCGAATCGTGTTGATCTTGATCTGCTTATCGGCAGCGAGCTTCGCGGTGTCGCCAAACGAAGGCACTTCGCCGCGCGTCGCGGGCGGTGCATCGCCGACGAGGAAGATCATCTTCTTCGCGCCGGAGCGCCACTTCATCTTGTGCACGGCATCGTAGAGCGCGGCATCGACGTTCTCGGGAACATCGCCGCCACCGGCGGGCTGGAAGCTCGTCAGCTCGGCGTACATCGCATCGAGATCGTCGGAGAGCGCGAAGTCGCGCGTCACGTATTCATCACCGACATCGCGATACGCGACGAGGCCGACGCGCAGGTCCGCCTGCGGATCGATCTCGCGCACTTGGTTCGCGATCGACCACACCGTTCGCTTCGCACCATCGAGGAGGCCACCCATCGAGCCGGTCGTATCGACCGCAAACACGATGTCGACCGCATGACCCTTCGCGACCGGCTCGGGCGGGCGAACATCGGCGAGGCCTTCGGTCTTCCAGGGCCGCAGCCAGAGCGCGAGGGCGACGGTGGCAACGGCGGCGGTGGTGATTCCAGTAGTTACGATGCGCTGACGGTCGATCATGACCGGTTTCACGCACGACGCCCTTCGCGGATCTACGTGAAAGTTCGACCCAAGGAGTCATTTTCGCCGGTGTCGGCCAGCGTCGGGCACGGGTGCGGCATCGACACCGGCATCCACCGGTGGCGGCGCCGGTGCGCTGACCGCGATCACGATCGTTCGCTTCGCATCGATCGGCCGACACACCTTGCTGCCGCATAGCCAGAACCGCACGCGCAGCTTGAGCGTGAAGTCGCCCGCCGCTTCGGCGCGCAGCGGCACCGCAAAGCGCGGCGCATCCGCATCGGGATCGACCGCATCGCCGCGGCCGAGTCGTCGCCGTTTGATCGCGATCGCAGCATCCGGCGCGACATCGATCGTCATGCCGGCATCTTTCGAGATCGTCTGTCCGCGATCGATCGTGACCGCGATCGGCAGTGTGCCGCTCGCACCGACGGCGAGCTCGATGCGCTCAGGCACGCGCAGGTCCCAGCCCGGCGCACGTTGCGCCTCGGCTTGCAGCGCCAAGGCGACGACGAGCGCGATAAAGATAGCTCTCACAGAATCTGCGTTGCGAGCTCCGCGAGCGGCGAACGCTCACCCTTCGTGAAGATCACGTGGCCTGCGATCGCTTCATTCTTGAAGCGCTCAGCGACGGTGGTCAGGCCGTTGTTCGACGAATCGAGGTAGGGATGATCGATCTGATACGGGTCGCCGGTCAGGATGATCTTCGTGCCTTCGCCGGCGCGCGTGATGATCGTCTTGACCTCGTGCGGCGTCAGGTTCTGCGCTTCGTCGACGATCATGTAGACGTTCGGCAACGAGCGGCCGCGGATGTACGTCAGCGGCTCGATCTCGACAAACCCGAGATCGACGAGCTCGGCGTAGCTGCGGCCATCCTTCTTGTCGCTCTTGTTGAGCCCGAGCAGCAGCTCGAGGTTATCGTAGATCGGCTGCATCCACGGATTGAGCTTCTCTTCGATATCGCCCGGCAGGTAACCGATGTCGCGACCGAGCGGAAAGATCGGCCGTGACACGAGCAGCTTCGAGAACACCTGCTCTTCGGTGACCTTCTGCAGGCCGGCGGCGATCGCGAGCAGCGTCTTGCCGGTGCCCGCCTTGCCGACGAGCGTGACGAGCTTGATGTCATCGTTGAGTAGCAAGTCGAGCCCGAAGTGCTGCTCGCGATTGCGCGGCTTGATGCCCCACACGCCTTCGCGCAGCTTGCGCACCGGCACCGCTTTGCCGGCGTTCTTGTCCCAGCGCGTGAGCGCGGACTTGCCGCCGTCATCCTTGAGCGTCAAGAACTCGTTCGCGTGCAGGCCGGGCGCGTCGACGACAACGCTGCCGTGCGCATAGAATTCGTCGATCGTTCCCGATGGCACGAGCAGCTCGCGATTGCCGGAATACAGCTCGTCGATCGAAATGCGCTCGGGCTCGAAGTCGACCGTCGTCAAGCCGAGCGCGTCGCCGCGCACGCGCATGTTGACGTCCTTCGTCACCATGACCGTCTGGATCGACGGCTCGGCATCGCGCACTTCGAGCGCGAGCTCGAGGATGCGTTGATCCATCGACCGCGAGTCGTAGCTCGGGTTCTTCGGCGGATTCTTCGAGAGTGCGACGCGCACCGTGCCGCCCGTCGACAGCCGCTGCGGATGCGAGAGCGACCCGGTGTGGCGAACATCGTCGAGCAGGCGCGCGATCTGGCGAGCGTTGCGCCCGAGCTCCGATTGATCCTTCTTGAAGGTATCGATCTCCTCGATCACGTAGATCGGGATCACGACGTTGTTATCGGCGAACGAATAGACCGCACGCGCATCGTGCAAGAGCACGTTGGTGTCGAGTACGTAGTTCTTTACGGTCACGAGGCGACAGTCTCAGAACCGTCCGACGACAGCAAGGCCGGCGGACTGCGGGGTCGCGATTGGCGCGACGACAACATCACGAGGCGCGGTGAAAAACACGACCGCGCCGGCGCCAATCAGGAGCGCGCCGGCCACGCCGACGACGGTTCCGACGTTCGCCAGCGTGATCGCGCTTTCCAGCTTGTTGTAGCCGTCGATGTTGCACGGCGGCGGCGAGCCCTCGGTGCAATTACCGAGCGTAAACTGCTGGTGGTATTGGGCACTCGCGACGATGCCGAGCACGACGCCGGTGACGAGGCTCGCGCCCCCGATCCCGGCTAGCGTGTACGCTGCGACCACGCGACTCGGCCGCCGCTCCGTCGTGGTCTGCGTCTCGACGCGCTTGATCGGTTCGAGCGCCGGGATCTCGACAACGATCGTCGTGCCGCCGGAGGCGCGCTCGGCCTTGCGGATCGGCTGCATGTTCGGCGCGCTGACCTCGACGACGACCTCGCCCGCATCGACGAGCTCGCGCACCTCCGCGGCGGGCTTCGCGATCCGCCCGGCGACGCTGAGAGCCAGCCCCGGCGCGTTCGGCGTAGCGAGCTTGACGACGATCGTGCCGACTTTGAGCAACACCGCATCGGCACGCTGGCGCGCGAACTTCGAGCGCTCGACGTTCGTATCTGCCTGCGCGGCTTCATCGAACAAGCGCCACGCGAGCGCGACGTGACCGAGATGCTCCTGGCAATCACCGTAATTGAGCAGCGTGCCCGGCGCGCGCTCGAGCTCGAGGCTCTGCGCAAACTTGTCGCACGCCTCGCTCCACTTGCCGTCTTTCGCGAGTGCGCGGCCTTCCTCGAAGAGCTTCGCAGACTGCGCGCCGGCGGTCGCGGTCAGCGCGACGACGATCACCAGCGCGCGCACCATGAATCCATCCTAATGCTGGCACGCCATGAAGTCACGCTTGCACGGATCCTCGGCACTGCCTTCATCTGCCGCGGGCTTCTCTTTCTCGACCTGAACGACGCCGCCACATTCTTTGACAACGCCCGCGCGTTTGCCGGGCGACACCGACGCGAACCATCGCCGCGCCTTCGAGGTCTCCTTCGCTTTGCACGCGGCGATCGTGCACACCGTCGTGTGCTGCGCGAGCTCACCTTTCGAAGCGGCGCACAGCGCGACGACGTCGGCGAAGCTCTTCGCTTTGAAGAGCTCCGCAACGTCGACTTTCGTTTCGGCCGGCTTCTGCGGCGGCGGCGGCTCGGCCTCGACAACGGGCTGCGCTGCGATCGCCGCCGGCTCCGCTGGCTTGACGACCGGCGGCGGGACCGCGAGCGGCCGTGTCGTAACGCGGGTCGGTTTTGGAGCATCGCTGTTGAGCGCGAGCACGAGCCCGATCCCGACGCCGAGGATGATCGCCGGAATCACGATGAACAGCGCGCGCGAACGTTGCCGCACCGGTGCGTACGACTTCGAATACTGCGCGGGAAAGCCCGACTGTCCCGCCGGTGTCGCCGATGGCGCGCGGGGATACTGCAAATTCGGTTGCAGCGGCGGCGGCGGCGGCGGCTCGAACGGGATGACATTCGCGCGGCTACTGCCCGGCAGCGGTAGCGTCGTGTTGAGGTCTTCGAGCTCGACGCGCAACGTCGGCCCGATCTTCGCGCCCGGTGTTTGCGCGGACGTGTGCTGCGCCGACATCCGCGGCAGATCCGGCACCTCGCTGAGCTTGAGATCGAGCTCGTCGAGCGCGGAGACGCTCAGCGCGGAGATGGGCTCGTTCGTGACGGTGTACGCCTCGGGATGACGCTCGTAGCTCGACAGCTCGATCCACGGCTCGGGCCGTTGACCGAACAGCTCGCGGATGTAGCGCCCGAGGCTCTGCGTCGAGAGCACCGACGATGTTCGCATCGCGGCGTTTTCGATCGCTTCGTGCAGCTCGTCGGCGGTTTGGTAGCGCTCGTCGCGATTCTTCGCGAGCAGCCGCATCACGATGTGATCGACCTCGGGCGAGACTTCGAGTCGCAACGATGATGGCGGCGGCACCTTCTCGTTGACGATCGCCTGCATCGTCTCGAAGTCGCTCGCGCGCCGGAACAGCCGTTCGGTCGTGAGCATTTCCCACATCACGATGCCGAGCGAGAACAAATCGCTGCGTCGATCGATCTCGCCGCCGCGACACTGCTCGGGCGCCATGTAGCTGATCTTGCCTTTGACGGTGCCCGACTGCGTCTCGGTGCTGCGATGCGTGGCCTTCGCGACGCCAAAGTCGACGACCTTGACCGTGCCCTCGTAGCTCACCATCAAGTTCGATGGCGAGACGTCGCGGTGGACGATGCCGAGGTGTTGGCCGTCGTAGCCTTTGCGCTCGTGCGCGTGATGCAAACCGGCGGCCGCGCCCGCGATGATCGTGAGCACGTTCGCGATCGGAATCGTGCGGCGCAAGCCATGCGAGCGCTGCAGCAGCGTTCGCACGGTCTCACCGTGTACGTACTCCATCGTGAAGAAGTACGAGTCGCCGAGCTTTCCGATGTCGTAGACCTGCGCGATGTTTGCGTGCTGCAGCTGCGCCGCGAGCCGCGCTTCGTCGAGAAACATCTCGACGAAGCGCACATCGGTCGCGCGATGCCGCAGCACGCGCTTGAGCACGACATAACGCTCGACACCGGCCTCGTTCGCGCCGCGCGCCAGAAAAATCTCCGCCATCCCACCAGTCGCGAGCTTCGCGAGGATTTCATAACTGTTGGCAGTAGAGCCAACCTCCGCAGGCGCTCGGGTCACCTAGCGAGGATTGTACGCCACGTTCGATGGTGCCTATGCGGGAGGAGTAACACCTACATGGCATTAGCGAGCGGCAACGCTCGAGCGTGCGAGGTTGCACCTGACCGCCGCCAGGTTCCGCGCGCTTCGCCGAGCATGCTGCTTGCTCGCCCGTGCCCGCATGAGGCGGCTAGCGAGAGCGATCCTGATCGTGGCGACGGTGACCGCAACCGCAATGAGCTGCTTCGGCAGTAAGAAGGGCGGAACGCGCGGCTCGAACATCGGGAGCGGTAGCGAGGACGGTCGGCCTAGCTCGCCGCCGCCCGCGCTCGTCGAGCCCTAGTCGCATTCGCATGCGAACGGATAGCTCGCGTTGCAGTCCCAATCGTAGAGCTGCGCGCCGGTCGACAACAGGCCGCAGTTAGCGGCGGCGCCGCCGTTCGGCTGCATCGACGCCCACGGCAGATACGCCGCGGGCGACGCGACCACCGTGATCCACACGGTCTCGAGTGCTGCGTCGGTGACGCCGTCCCAGAAGTAATTCGACGCCGGGTTCACCGGTATCGCCGCGGCAAGCGCGCCCGCTTCCTGCGGGCTATCGGCAATCGCCATGTGTGCGCCCTGCGCGCTGCACGTGCCCACCGCGGTGGCGAAGTTGCGGCTTTGGTTCGTCGAGCTCGACCAGCCGTAGATGCGATAGCGCGATGTCGTCGGTGCGCCGGCGATCAGAGCGAAGCCGGGCGGGCACGTTGCGGCATCCGGCGCGTCGATGGGCCTTGCATCGATCAGCGGCGCCGTGCCATCGCCGCGCGCCGCATCAGCAGCGCGCGCACCATCATCGGGCAGCGTGCCGTCGTGGAACGAGCAGCCGGCCGCGAAGACGATCGCGATGCCCCGACGCATGCGCGGATTTTCGCTCGCCGCATGCGGCTTCGTACAGCCCGAAGTTCGTTAGCCCGCTTTCTTCGTCTTTTCGGCCTGTGCTTCCGTCCATGTAACGACGCGATTTCTGCCGCCGTGCTTCGCATGATAGAGCGCGATGTCGGCTCGTTCGATCAGCGTCGCGCGATCGCGCCCGTCTTCGGGGAATGCCGCCACGCCGATCGATTCGGTGACCGATAGCGGCCCCTTCTCGGTATCGACGACGACTTTCGAGATCTCGATGCGAATGCGCTCGGCGACAGCCTTGGCCTGCGTGACGTCGACGTTGTCGAGCAGCACCGCGAACTCTTCGCCGCCGTAGCGCGCGGGGATATCGATCTTGCGCGGGACTTCCTGCAGCACCTTCGCGACGCGGCGCAACACTTCGTCGCCGATCGGGTGGCCGTAGTTGTCGTTGACCTTCTTGAAGTGATCGACGTCGCACAGCAGCAGCGCGACCTTGTGGTTGTGGCGCTGTGCGCGCTGCAGAAGATCCTCGAAGCGCGATTGGAACGTGCGATGGTTCGTCAGGCCGGTGAGGCCGTCCGTCGTCGCCATCGTTTCCATTTGCTTGTAGAGGTAGCCGTTCTGCAGCGACACGGCGACTTGGTTCGCGATCACCGCGAGCATCTCGCGCACGTCTTTGCCAAATCGCTTCTCGGCGCGCGCGACGAGCATGAACGTGCCGATCGCTTCGTCCGCGGAGAGCAGCGGCAACACGAGCAGCGACTTCGCGTCGTCGATCTTGATCTTGCGCGTGTAGATCGGCGCGGAGACTTCGCGCGGCTCCCCGCCCGCGGGCAGGTAGTGGCGATTCTTGATGACCATCGATGCGAGGCCGGCGTTGTCCTTGAACTCGAAGCCCGGCAGTTTCGGATCGATGATGCCGGCGCCACCAGTGCCGATGCGCACGGCGGCGATGCGATGCTTCGCGCGGTCTTTGTCGTAGAGCGCGATCGCGGCGGCGTCGTATTCGACGATTGCGGCGCACGCATCGAACGCGGTCTCCATCACCTGCTCGGGCGTGAGTGCGCGGCCGAGCATTGCCGTCGCTTGGTAGAACCGTTCGTGCTCGTACTTCGCGCGCTCGACGGCGCGGAACACTTGCTCGGCCTGCACGACGCGCAACACCTGGCCGCCGGCATCGGCGAGCAAATCGCGATCGGCTTCGGTGAACTCGGTGTCGCGATCCGCCGCGAGCACGCCGCGCAGGTGCGGACCTTCGAGGATCGGCACCGCGACGAGCGCGACGCCGGCGCGGCCGGTGTCGTAATAAGGAAGCTGGCCGGGCTTCGTCGCAGCAACGAGCAGCGGCTGACGATCGCGGATGACGGCACCGAGCACGCCCGCGCTCGGCAGCCGCGGCGCTTCGGTGATGTCGTCGGCATCCGACGCGACCTCGGTGAGCTTGACGCGCTCGCCGGTCTCGTCTTCGACCCACAGCAGCGCGACCGTGCGCGCGCCGAGCGAGCGCTTGAGCGTGGCAAGCACCCAGCTCATCGCGTCGCCGATCATGCCGACGCCGCCGACAGCGAGCAGCCGCTCCTCTTCGTCGCGCGGTCGCGGCGCACGACTACCTGGCCCGAGCGCCGCTGCGATCAGCCGATAGTCGCGCGCTGAATCGCGCAGCGCGGCGAGCTCTTCTTCGAGGCGACGCGCGCGACGCTGGCGATAGCGCGAGGTCAGGCCACGCAGCAGCAGCGCGTGCGCCATCGCGGCGCCGGCGATGAAGGCGGTGTGCACGCCGGCTGCGAACAGGTTGTTCGACGAGATGCCGCTGCGCACGAGCAACGCCGCTTCGAGCAGGAGCGCCGCGCCGAGTGCTGCGATCGCACCCGGGCGCGCGAGCACCGTGATCGCAAACGCGACGAATCCGTAGAGCACTGGATATGCCTGCGATTCGAGGCCACCGGTGACAGCGATGATGACGTGCGCGCCGGCGACGAGCGCGAGGCAAAGCTCGAGGTCGGCAAGATCCTGTGCGGCGGCGAGCCAGATCGAGACGCGCTGTGCGCGCGCTGACGGCGGAGCGAACTGCACCCGACGGATCACGGCGATCGCGACGACGGCGGCGATCGTCGTCGCCACCATGGCCTGCGGCAGCGGCATGTGCACCGAGAACAGCGCGGCGCCGTCGACGCCGCCGATAGCGACGGCAATGCACGCGCATGCTGCTGCGACGGCTCCAACAGACACCTTGCCGGCGCGGCGCAGCGCGCGATGCCAACGCGCGGTCCACGAGATCGTCGGCGTTGTGCGCTGCGTGCGCGTGGTCGTGTGACCCGTCGCGATCTTTGCGATCGCGCCCTTCGGGCCGCTCTCGGAGACGCTCGCTTTGCGCAGGCCGATCGGCGCGCTTTCGATGTTCGCCGTTTTGCGCGGCACCGCATGCGCGATCGACGCGCTATCGACGTTGCGCGGCACGGCCTCGCCAACGCTCTCGACGGCGGCCGCTTTGCGCGGCACCGCATCTTCGGTCGTGATTCGCGCAGGCGCGCTATCGGCGCTTGGTTTGCCACGTCGTGCGGAGGCGTCGTCGCCCTTCTTCGTCGGCGCCGAATCGCCGCGACGCGAGAACACGTCAGTCGTCGCATCGGCGCGGCGCTTTCGCACGGGCTTGCTATCGGCGGCGCGGCGCCCGCTCATCGCGTTCCCTCGCGGCGCACGCGCATGACGACCTCGTCGGGATAAACCATGCCGAGGTCACCGCGCGCGCGATCTTCGATCGCACCGACATCACTGCGCAGCGCTTCGACCTGGCGAAGCAGCGATGCATTGCGCGCTGCGGTGTCGCGCGCTTCGGTGCGTTGTTGCTCGAGTTGCTTCTCGAGTTTCTCCGCGCGCGGGTCGCGCCGCAGCAATTGACCGGGCAGATAGCCGATCACGATCGCGACGACGATCGCGAGACCGAAACGCACGAGCCAGCGCCGCAGCGGCGGCGCCACGTGCATATCGGCCAGGACCTTCACCGTAGGTCGACGTTACGGATCGCGCGTTTGGCGGGCCAACTTTTGGCGAGCTTCGTTTTGTGATGGAGTTTCGCCCGTCTATGTGTACCCTCGCCGCACATGAGGGTGTCCTGTCTTGTCGTCATCGCGACGGCTACGGCCTGCAACAACCAAAGCACCGAGATCAAATGCGGCACCGGCACGACCGGCCGGCTCACCGCGACGTCGCCGGTTGTCGTGACAGAAGACGCCGGCGAGGATCTTCGCGGCGCAGCGATCGCGGCGCGACCAGGCACGACGATCCCCGATGCCGAGCTGTCGATCCAATGTGCGGCCGACATCGTGCCCGCTGGGTACACCGCGCTTGGCCCCGCGGTCACGTTCGGCGCAGAAGGCACGTGGTCGGATCGCCCGTTCGAGCTGACGCTGCCGTACAAAGCCGCGCGTCTTCCGAAGGACGGCGAAGGCGGCGACGTGCGCGTCGTCGTCCAGCGTGCGGGGCAGCCGCCCTTCTTCGCGCCGGTCTCGAGCCGCGTCCTCGATGAAACCGATCGCTACGCATCGCGCGCGACGTTTCGCGCCGGCGAGCTCGCGACCTATCAGATCGTCGCCTCGGAGCACGCGGGCGAGAAGCAATCGCAGCAGTTCGCGTGGAACGCGATCATCGGCATCTCGATGGGCGGCAATGCGTCGATGGCGATCGCGCTGCGTCACCCCGACAAGTTCGACATCTTCGCGGACCTCGGCGGCGAGCCCGGCCCGTCGATGATCTATTCGCTCAGCATGGTTCGCGACTTCTTGTTCGGCGGCTTTTGCACGGCGGCCGATCAAGCGGCGGGCCGCGGCAACATCGGCCAGCTCTGCCCGAACATGTCGACACGGCCCGACCAGTTCGAGATCACCGCCGACTACGAGCACATGATCTCGCAGCAGGGCGATGGCGTCGGCCTCACGCTGCGGCGCTCTCTATATATGAAGGCGTCGCGCGACCTCGCGCGCGCGCTTTCGAATCCCGCGCTCTACAACCCGGCGCATCCCTACGCGCCGCCGGGTGTCGACCCCTCGTATTTCCAGATCCAACCGTCGACGCGCTGCGCGCAACCGATCACGCTCGCCGACTTTTACGATCGCGAGTTCAACCCCGATGGCAGCAAGAACGTGATCACGTTCTGCGACGGCAACGACGGCGCGACGCTTGGCCTCGGCGTGTTCGACCCGACGATCACCGCGCTCGATCCCGCCGAGCTCTTGCTAGCGGTCGATCTCAACAACAACGGCAAGCGCGACTCCGGCGAGCCCGTCGTGACGAACGCGTACGAGCCGTTCAACGATGTCGGCGTCGACGGTGTCGCGAGCAAAGACGAGCCCGGCTACGACGCGCTCACGAATCCCGATCCAAACCACGACGATTACCACTCGCTGCGTAACCCACTCGGCACCGAAGCCAACGGCACGAAAGAGGATGCCGAGCCATTCGAGGACGTCGGTCTCGATGGCATCGCCGGAACGTGCCAAGCCGGTCAAACGCCACCGGGCGGCGTCGCCGGTTGCTACGACTTTGGCGAAGCCAACGGCAAATGGGATATGTCGCCGAACGTGCAGCGTTGGTACGACAACGATCTCGCCGTGCGTCTCGCGGCACTCACCGACGAGCAGCGCACGCACATGAGCATGTGGTTCGACGCGGGCATTCGGGACTTTCTCAACGCGTCGGTCTCCACGAACGCCGGCGTCGGCCAAGCGATCGCACGCTACGGGCTGCCGTTCGGTATCTACGACAACTTCTCGATTCTCGACGGCGGCACGAGCGACCAAGCGTACGACTTCCTCGAGATCCAGTGGCCGCTGCTTCCGAAAAACGGCTATCTGCGCTACGGCAACCCCGATGCCTCGCCGACGGAAATCATGGGCGGCGACGGCCGCCACGTCGGCACCGCGAACCAGATCATCTATCGCGTGCAGACCGCGTTCGCGTGGATCAACCAACGCTGGCCCGACGGCAATGTCGATGACACATACGATGCCGGCACGATCCTCAAGGACATGACGTTCACCTCGCCGACGACGGGCCGCGTGAGCCCGTTCTCGTTGTTCCTGCCGCCGGGCTACAACAAACCGGAGAACGCAGACAAGCACTACCCGGTCGTCTACTTCCTGCACGGTTACGGCATGGAGCCGCAAGATCTTGCCGACCTCTCCGCGATCTTCGCGCTCAACATGCAGGCGACAAATCCGATCGAAACGCGATTTCAGAAGTACATCATCGTCTACGTCGACGGTCGCTGCCGCCCGCAGAAGGATGGCGTGCCCGTCGATCCGACGGGCGATCTCTGCGAGGGCGGCACGTTCTACCTCGATGCGCCGCTCGGCGGTTTCGCGCGCATGGAAACGAACCTGCTCGATCTGATGGATCACATCAACGCGAACTACCGCACGCGCGCGCCGAGTGCCGCGTCCGTGCGCGAGTAAGCGCTACTGCGAAATCAGCGTGAGGCTGCCCGGGCCTCGCGCCCACACGCGATCGAATTGATCGACGGCGACGTCGAGCACTTCGTTCTCGGCAAGACCGCGCCGCACGTCGACGCGGCGCACCTTCTTGCCATCCCACGCGGCGAGCCCGCGCTCGGTCGCCATCCACACATGGCCGTTGCGTGTCGCGACCACATCATTGATGTCGAAGCGCAGCGCGGGTGGAAAGCTCCACGCCTTGCCGTCCCACACGCCGGCGCCAGCGCCCGTCGCAACGATCACGCTGCCGTCGACGGCGATCGTCACCGCGCGTGCGAGCTCGCTGCGCAAGCCATTCGCTTCGGTCCACAGCGTCACTTGCTTGTCGGTGCCGAGGCGCGCGATGCCTTCGTTCGTCGCAAACCACGCAACATCGCCGCGCACGTCGGCATCTACAACACCGACCGGAATCGGCAGCATCTTGTTCTTCTTATCGGGCACCGCCTGCGTGCGGTGATACGCGACCTTCGCTGTCGCGGGCTCGACGATCGCGATCCCAAAGGCGTGGCGTTCTTCGCCGTCGCGATATCGCAAGCCGACCCACAACGCGCCCGACGACGAAAACCGCGCGAAGCTCACCTCGGGCGATTCGCCGCCGCCCGTCGTCAGCGACACTTTCGGCACGGGTGTCCACGTCGTGCCGTCGATGCGGCTCAGGTGCAGCTCTTTCTCCTGCGGCGCGCGATGGAGTGCGTAAATCGCTCCGCCCGGATCGCGCGCGACGGCGAGCACCACCACATCTGGCCCGCCGGCGATAAAGCGATCGCCGTTCCAGTGCCACGCCAGGCGCGCGCCCGTCGCGACCCAACAATCCTGCTCGTGCGCGCACGCGACCGTCAGTGTCGTCGCGTCTTCGAACATCTGCTTGTTGCGCAGCCAGCTGTGCGGATGCGAATCCTTGTCGCGATACCTCGCGGTCCCAAGATCGCGCGTGCCGATCAACAACTGATCCTCGATCGCGCCGAGCACGGTCGCTCCAGGTGGCACGACGAGTGGCATCGGATCGATCGCCCACTCGGTCTTGCTCGTCCCATTCAGCGGCACGAGGCGCACGCCATCGCGCGCGAGTGGCCGCACGACATTCGTCGCGGCGCCGATCCGATAGATGTGGTCGCCACCCATCACGACGATCGCGTTACCGCGCAGTGTCGCGGCTTCCCACTTCATCTCGGGCATCGTGCGATAGCTCGTCCATTTCGTCGCCTTGCCGATCGCGAAGCGCTCGTGCCCCTGCTCATCGGCGCCGATCACCATCACGCGATCGCCGGGCGCTTCGACAAGCAGGCGCGGCTCGACCACATCGCAGCCCTGCGCCGCCGCCACCTTCATCATGTCGCCGTTCGGCTTGCGCGCGACGAGCCCGTGCTTCGTCGCGACCCACAACCATCCGGCGTGGTCACGTACGAGTGCGCGCACGCCGTCTTTGATCACAGGCGCAGTCCAAGCGCCGCGCTCGCTGACGAAGTACAACCCCTTCGTCGTGCCGAGCCACACGCCGCCTTCGCTCGCGGGTGCGAGGCTCACCTGCTCTTTCGCCAGTGCCGCGTACTCGAGCCCGAGTGACGGAGGTGGCGGCATCGTCTCCGCATACACCTCGGTGTTTGCGTCGTAGTGCCCCAAGCCGCCGTCGGTCAAAATCCACATCCATTTGCGATCGGCGTCCGTCGCCATCGCGACGATGTGATTCCCTGACAACCCGTTCTCCGAGTTCATGGTGAGGACGGAGCCCTTGTCGTCCCATCGCAGCAGCGCATCCTCGGTTCCGACAAACAGAAACCGGCCGACGATCCCAACCGTCTTCACGGGCGCGGGTTCCGTAAACACTCGCACGTGGACCTTGCCGCCCGAGACGGGAGGCAATGGTCGCGACACGACATCCGGTGGCGGGCACCCCGTCACGCACACAAGCAGGCCGAGCCAAAGCCATCGCGTCACTGCCCGTCGAGGGTATAGGCTCGACGCATGGCACGGCAACGACGAGGTGGCGGGTTCCGGGCTCCCGAGCTGCGCGGCACACTTGGCACGCTGCTTCGCACCACCCTCGCCCAGGCCGGTACCCTGCGTGACGCTCTCGAGCGCGGGGCCAGAGAAGGTCGCAGTCGCCTCGATGCCGCCCTCGCGACGAGCCGCCAATCCCGCGAGCGCGACGCCGCCCTCGCCGAGCTCGGCGAGATCGTGCTCGAGCTCATTCGGCAAGGCGAGATCGATCTCGCCGAGCTCCCCGAAGCGCGCACGATCGTCGCGCATCTCGACGAGCTCGATGCCGACGCTGCGCATGAAGATGATCATGACGAAGAGCTCGCGCCTGCGCCGGTGCAAAATCGTTTCGGCGGCAGTCGTACTAGTCGCCGCCGCCCCGACGACGATGACGGCACGGTGAGTGCGAAGACCTGGTCGCCGCCGATGGCGGCGGGCAAGCCAAGGCGCTCGCAGTCGCAGCCACGTGTGTGGCGCCCGCCCGTCGACGATGAGCACGAAGGCGCCCCTGTCGATGCCGATGAGATCGCGTCTGGTACGCGGTCACGCGATCGCCAAACAAAGGTGACCGCGCGCGAGCGTCCGCCGGAGCGTGACAGACCCGCGGTCCGCCAGCGTTCGATCCCGCGCCGCCCCGACGATGAGATCACGGCGCGCGAGCGCCCCCCAACTGCTCCTCGCAAAGGTGGCATCAGCTTCGAAGAAGATGACGAAGATCTCGCCGATTACATGCATCCGGAGGATGTCCCTCCAAAGGCGCCACCTGACGGCGACGCTTGACATGCCGTAGGGCGGTCGGTAGAAACCGCCAGTCCCTGGGGATATAGCTCAGCTGGGAGAGCGCGTGAATGGCATTCACGAGGTCAGGGGTTCGATCCCCCTTATCTCCACCACCTAACCGGCCGCAGTCGCGGCCGTTTCTGCTTTCGGGTCTGCCCCGCTGCCATGTGGCTGCCACGAGCGCCGAGCATCTTAAGGATGCGGCG
>Ga0070698_100002563_pt1 | contig 20001 bp, 15 predicted proteins | sample KBSK1502metaG_FD_65477 | JGI IMG/M metagenome (GOLD analysis project Ga0070698, IMG submission 65477) | Corn, switchgrass and miscanthus rhizosphere microbial communities from Kellogg Biological Station, Michigan, USA - KBS K1-50-2 metaG | ecosystem: Host-associated > Plants > Roots >...
GCGCCCTCGTCCCCGCCCTTGCGCACGGCGTCGGCGACGCAGGCGCCGAGGTGGTCTTCGAGCAGCCCGAGCGCGACCGCCTGGAGCGCCCTGGTGACCGCCGACACCTGGGTGAGCACGTCGATGCAGTAGACGTCCTCGTCGACCATGCGGGCGATCCCGCGCACCTGGCCCTCGATGCGGCGCAGCCGCCTCAGGTAGGCGTCCTTGTCCTGGGTGTAACCACGCATGCTGTGACACTACGCGGCTGCGGCGAGTTGGCACAGCACGGCGTGGCAGGCTAGCGGCGTGAGCTCTGCTAGCCCCGACCCCGCCACCCCGCGCTCTGCTAGCCCCGACCCCGCCACCCCGCGCTCTGCTAGCCCCGACCCCGCCACCCCGCCCATAGGGACAGGGCCCTTGCACGGGGTGAAGGTCATCGAGATCGCGAGCCTGGCTCCGGCGCCCTTCGGGTGCATGGTCCTCGCCGACCTGGGTGCGGACGTGCTGCGGATCGACCGCCCCGACCGGACCGGGCGGCAGCAGTTGCCGCCCGTCGACCCGCTGTCCCGCAGCCGCCGGTCGATCCGGCTTGACCTCAAGAACCCCCCCGCGGTGGACATCCTGCTCCGCCTGGTGGCCGGCGCCGACGTGCTGGTCGAGGCGTTCCGGCCGGGCGTCGCGGAGCGCCTCGGCTTCGCCCCCGGAGTCTGTGCGGAACGGAACCCGCGGCTGGTCTACGCCCGGATGACCGGCTGGGGCCAGGACGGCCCGCTCGCGGACACCGCCGGGCACGACATCGACTACATCGCCGTGTCGGGCACCCTGGAGCCGATCGGCCGGGAGGGCGAGCGCCCGGTTCCGCCGCTGAACTTGATCGGGGACTTCGGCGGCGGCGGCATGCTGCTGGTGGTGGGCGTGCTCGCCGCGCTGCTGGAGCGGGAGCGGTCCGGCCTGGGGCAGGTCATCGACGTGGCGATGGTGGACGGCTCGGCGGTGCTCGCCTCGTTCCTGTACGGGCTGCGCGCGGCGGGCGCGTGGCAGGACGGGAGGGGGACGAACGTGCTGGACGGGGGCGCCCCGTTCTACGACACCTACGCCACCGCCGACGGCCGCTACGTGGCGGTGGGCGCGCTCGAGCCAAAGTTCTACGCCGAGTTGCTGGCCGGTCTCGGCCTGGACGAGTCAGGCCTGCCCGCCCAGTACGACCGCTCCGGCTGGCCGGAGCTGCGGGCCCGGTTCACCGAGGCATTCGCCGGGCGCACCCAGGCCCAGTGGGAGGAGGCCTTCACCGGCTCCGACGCGTGCGTGGCGCCCGTGGTCAGCCCGCAGGACGCCCCCAGCCACCCGCACAACGCCGCCCGTGGCACGTTCATCGACGTGGGCGGGGTGATCCAGCCCGCGCCAGCGCCGCGATTCGCCCGCACCCCTTGCGGCCCCCCGGCGCCGCCGGTCAGGCCGGGCAGCGACACCCGCGAGGTGCTGGCGGGGCTCGGGCTGACCCCGGGCGAGATCAGCGCGCTGCGGGACAGCGGCGCCATGGGCTGACTAGCCGGGCCCGCGCCGATGCGGTGCTCAGCCGCCGCCGAGCTGGACGGCCTTGACGATCAGGAGCAGGACCGACACCGCCAGGTAGCCCCACAACACGATCACACCCAGCCTTGTGGCAGGGGACCAGCTGACGGGCTTCAGCAAAGCCAGCGGCGGCATTCTCCAGTTGATTCGCTCCTCGGCAGAGACCGGGGCGGGGCGGGCCACCGGGGCGGCCCGGCCTGGCCGGAGCCGTAGCCAGGCCGCCGCAGCTAGCACGCCTCCCACCAGCACCGCCGCCACCCACAGCGCCGCACGCGCTGCCCCAACGTGCGAGAACACCGTGGTGACCACCAGGATGCCGGACAGCAACAGCAGCGTGCCAATGATCGCTGAGCCGACTACGTTCAGCCACGGTGGATTCACCCACGGGCCGAGCACTTCGCGATCATTGCAGAGCAGCAGGAGGAAGGCGCTCGCGCTGGGGAGCAGCACCCCAGCCAGCGCCTGAACGGCCGTGGTGATCAGCCCGAGCGGTGCGCCCGGGATGAGCACGATGGCCGCGGCGAGCACGACCACGGCCGCGTAGCTGGTGTAGAACGGCTTGGCGTCACGGAACCTGCGGTGCAGGGAATGCTTTATCCCGAAGATGTCGCCGAAGGCGTAGCTGGTGGCCAGGGTCACCGCCGCCGCCCCAATGATGCTCGCGTCCAGCAGCACGATCGAGAACAGCGCGCCGTACCAGTAGCCGTGGCGGGCTAGCGCGTCCGCGACCCCGAGCGCGTCGGTGAAATGGCCTGCCAGGTTCGTCCCGTGCACGGCGAAGTCGGCAACGATCATGATCGCGCCGGCGCCCACGATCACCACGCCCGCGCCCAGGAACGTGTCGGCACGCTCGTAGGCCATGAAGCGCGGGGTGATCCGCTTGTCGATGACGTTGGACTGCTGGAAGAAGAGCTGCCAGGGGGCGACGGTGGTGCCCACGATGGCGATGATCAGCAGGACCGCGTTGGAGGTGAGGCCGCCTTGGACGCCGGGCACGACCACGTGGTAGAAGCTGGCGCCGTAGGCGGGGTGCGAGGCGAACGCGAGGGGGTAGAGCACCAGGCTGGTGGCGATGAAGAGGAAGATGGCCCGTTCCCAGAGCCGGAAGCTGCCACTCGTGGTGATGAGCACGAGGACGATGGCCGCAATCGGCACCGCGATGTACTTGCTCACTCCGAAGTAGGCGAGCGCGAGGGAGACGCCGATGAACTCGGTAGCGATCGTCAGGAAGTTCAGCAGGAACAGGTCCCCGACGCTGAACCAGCCCCAGAACCGGCCGAACCGCTCGATGATAAGCCGGGCGTGGCCCACGCCGGTCACCGCGCCGAGCCTGACGACCATCTCCTGGTTGACGATCAGCACGGGGATCAGTAGCAGCAGCACCCACAGCAGGCTGTAGCCATAGTTCTGCCCGGCCTGGGCGTAGGTGGAGACGCCGCCCGCGTCGTTGTCTCCGACCATCACGATCAGGCCCGGGCCCACGATGGCCAGGAACGTGACCAGGCGCCGACGCCAGTCGCTGCGGTACTCGGCATCGACCCGGATTCGGCCGAGGGCGCCCTCGATGTCCCCCAGGTGCGCCTCGTCGAGCACTGCGCTGGGCCGGGCCAGGGTCTGCCGGGGTGCGGGCGCTGCCTTCGGGGCCGCCGGCGCCGGCTGCCCCGGCTTAGCCGTCCGGGGCTCGGCCGCTGGCGGCGGCCGTGCCTGCCGGTCTTCGGGCCGCCCGCGGCCTGCCGTCACGGGCCGTCCCCGACGTGAGCGTCGGGCGGCTCCGCGGCTTCGCGGCGGCGCCAGTCATCGGGCAGCGTCGTCTCGAGCACATCGTCCACGGTGATGATGCCGATCATGCGCCTGCGCTCGTCCACCACCGGGATCGTGATCAGGTTGTAGTCGCTCATCAGGACCGCGACGTCCACGACGTCGGTGCCCGCGCCGACCCGGACCGGGTCGTCGTCGCTGACGTCCCCCAGCGCCGCGTCCGGGTCTGCCTGCAGGAGCGAGACAAGTCTGGCGACCCCGCGCAGGTAGCCGTCCTCGTCCACCGCGTGGACGCTGGTGAGCGCCTCCGGCTGCAGCGTGTGGGAATGCCTGACGGCCGCCAGCGCGTCACGGACCAGGGTTGCCGGGCCCAGCGCCAGGAAGTCGACGCCCATCAGGCCGCCCGCGCTGGTCGGGTTGAAGCCCAGGAGCGTCATCACCTTGGTCCGCTGCCCGGCCGGCATGAGGTCAAGCACGGGCTGGCGGCGGGCCTGCGGCAGCTCGGCGACCGTGTCCGCGGCGTCGTCGGCACGCATCCTGCTGAGCACCTCGGCGATCTCCGCGTCGGTGCGGGCACCGAGCAGGCGGGTGGCCAATTCCTCGTCCAGCTCCTCGAACACATCTGCTTCCAGCTCGGGGTCGGCATGGACGTGCCCCAGGATCTCCGTCTCCTCGGCCTTGGACGCCTCCTCGAGCAGGTCCGCGATCTGGGCGGGCTTCAGCCTGCGGACGCGCGCGAACGGGCCGCGCAGCACCGCGCTGCCGGTGTGGCCGATCAGCGGCTCGAACGCGGCCCACTCCCGGAACGAGTGCCCGGGCTCAGCGGCACCGCGCCCGATGAGGGCGCTGAGTCTGCCCCGCCGCCGTTGGGTGTCCACCCCGGTGAGCACCCACTCCCCGTTCCGCTGCTCCAGCTCCAGGTCGGCGGCCTTGATCAGGTGGGCGTTCTCCACGTCGATGAGCCGGTGGCCGAGTACGTCCGCCCGCAGCATGACCTCGCCCGGGCGGCGCTCGAAGTGGCGCAGGTCCAGCTTGGCGCTGGAAAGCTTGAGCACCTCACCATCGAACGAGCTGACCTGCTCCAGCGGGACGAACACCTCCCGGCCGGCGACGCTGGCCAGCCCGCCGATTACCAGCGGCAGCTCGGCCCCTCGAAGCCGGACGATGACGTCGGAGAGCCGCCCCAGTGACTCGCCGCCCCGGTCGGTGATCGGGCGCGTGAGCAGCTCCGACAGGTGGAGTGTGCGCACATCACCCGCTTGCGGGGCCGAGGCGGCGGGCGGTGTCGTTGCCATGGATCAGCATCTCCCCTCGGCTGTCCGCCTGAGCGGTGTGAAACCTCAACAGGGGCGCGAGGCGCACCCCGGTGCAGACGCTCCTAGCCGATCAGCTGGATGGCCAAACCGCAACGGCCCCCATGCAACCACGGCGCGGCCCCTGACCCCGGCTTTCGTTTCCCTGGCTGCGCCGTCTAGCCTTGAAATCGCAGCCAGGACGAGGGAGGTGCGGTCGTGCTCGACGATCCCTGCAGTACAACCACGGCGGGCGCGGCCAAGATCATGGGCCGAGCCGCCGGATGCCGCCCGTCCCGATCCCTACGCCTGCCGGGCCCTCCCGGGTAAACCACCCGGATTGGCCGGCGGTCCAGGAGGTTGCTGTGCCCGACCGGCGTTTTCCCCCACATCCCCGGCCGACCACCAACGGCGACCACGCTGCGACCTCCCGCTTCCTGAGCGGCTACACGCAGCGGCTCACCACGTCACGCCAGGTGCGGCAGGGCATCATCTCGCTCGTCGGCCTGGACGGCTGCCCGGTGCTCAACCAGTCGGGCGAGGAGGTGGGCCGGCTTGTTGACGTGGTTGCCCGGGTGGGCGGCACCGACGATTACCCCGCGGTCACCGGGATCGTGGTCCGGGTGGGCCGACGGCGCGCGTTCCTGGACGCTTCCGCGATCGACCACGCCGACCGCCGTTCCGTCACGCTGCGGACCGCCCGGCTGGACCTGCGCGAGTTCCACCGCCGTCCGGGCGAGGTGCTGCTGGCCAAGGACATCCTCGACCACCAGCTTGTCGACACTGACCAGGTCCAGGTGATCAGGGCGGCCGATCTGTACCTCGCTCAGGTCGGCGACCAGGTCCGGCTCGTCGGTGTGGACGTGAGCCTGCAGACGCTGCTGCGCCGGCTCGGGCCCAAGCGCTATCGCTGGCACCCCACCCCGGACCGGGTCATCGACTGGGCCGCGATCGAGTCGTTCGGCGAGGACTCGCCCGAGGACCCGGCCGCGGTGAAGCTGAGAACCCCCAGCTCGGCGCTTCGCCGGCTACGTCCCGCGGAACTCGCGGACGTGCTGGAAGGACTCGGGAGACCAGGGCGGAAGGAACTGCTCGCCAGCCTGGACCACGACCTCGCGGCGGACGCCCTCGAGGAGATGGAGCCCGACGAGCTCACCGCGCTGCTGCGTGAGGTAGAGCCCGCCCAGGCCGCCGACCTGATCGCGCGGATGGAGCCGGACGAGGCGGCGGAGGCGTTGCGCGAGATGCCCGCGGACGAGCAGACCCAGCTGCTGGCGCGGATGCCGCAGGCCACGCAGCGAGAGCTCGCCCGGCTGCTCGGCTACCCGGCCGACGAGGCCGGCGGGGTCATGACCACGGTCATCGCCTGTGCCAGCCCCGAAGAAACCGTAGAGGAAGTGCGGAAACGCCTGGTGAAGCTGGCCAAGCACCAAACCGAGATCGACTCGGTCGCGGTGCTCGACTCCGAGGGCCGCGTCATCGGGGACGTGTCCGCCTTCGACCTGCTGGTCAACAAGGCAGGCAGGCCGCTCGCGGACCTGATCGATCCCGACAACCCCCCGGTCACCTTGCAGCCCGACGCCGACCTCGACGCGATCGCCACGACGATGGTGGAATCCCGGCGCTCGTCGCTGCTGGTGGTGGACGAGGACGGCAAGCCGCTGGGCCGGATCCTGTCCGACGACATCCTTGACGCGCTCGTGCCCGGTCACGGCCGGCTGCATTTCCCGAGGCTCCTGCAGTGAGCACCCGTCGTGAGGAGGCACCCCCAGGCTCCCGGGCGGCCCAGTCCTGGGCGGGCCTGACGACGCTCACCAGGATCCGTATCGGCGGGGTCCGGCTGACCCGGGTGCGCAAGAGCCGGATCTTCCTGGTCCTGGCGATAGCCGGGCCCGGCGTGGTCGCGGCCAACGCCGGCAACGACGCGGCCGGGATCGCCACCTACGCGTCCGCGGGCTCCCAGTTCGTCTACCGGACCCTGTTCTTCATGGTGCTGGTCACCGTGGCCCTGGTGCTCGTTCAGGAGATGGCGGTCCGGCTCGGCACCTACACGGGCAAGGGCCTGGCGGCGCTGATCCGGGAGCAGTTCAGCCTGCGGTTTACCGCGCTCGCGATCGGCTGCGTGCTGCTGGCCAACACCGGGCTTGTGGTCTCGGAGTTCGCCGGGCTCGGCGCGGCGTTCGAGCTGCTCGGAGTCAGCCGGTACCTCATTACCCCGATAGCGGCCGTCGCCATCTGGGCGCTCGTGGTCTTCGGCTCCTACCGCTATGCGGAACGAATCTTCCTGGTCATGTCGCTGGCCTTCCTCGCCTACCCCATCGCGGCGGTCCTCGGCCACCCCGACTGGAAGGCGGTCGGGCTGAACCTTGCCATCCCGCATTTCGAGTTCACGAAGGCTTACCTGCTGCTGGGGGTCGCGCTGATCGGGACCACGGTGAGCCCGTACATGCAGCTGTACGCCGCGGCGGGCGTGGTGGACAAGGGCGCCGATCCGGCGGATTACCCGCGCGCGCGGATCGACGCCATCTCGGGCGCGATCTTCGCGTGCGTCGTCTCCGTCACCATCATCATCGCGACCGCCGCCGCGATCGGCGGGACCGGCCCGCTGACCTCTGCCTCCGAAGCCGCTCAGGCCCTGCGCCCGGTCGCGGGGCAGGCCGCGGAGGGGCTGTTCGCGCTCGGCCTCATCGGGGCGTCCGCGCTCGCGGGGGCGGTGGTCCCACTGTCGAGCGCCTACGCGATCAGCGAGGCGGTCGGCGTGGAGCGGTCTGTGTCCCGCCGGTTCACCGAGGCAAGGCTCTTCCTCGGGCTGTTCACCGTGCAGGTCATCATCGGGGCGGCGCTCGCGCTGACCCGCATCAACCTGATCACGCTGCTCATCGGCACCCAGGTGCTGCAGGGCATCGTCACCCCGGTCATCCTGGTCTACATCCTCATCCTCACCAGCCGGCGCAGCGTGCTGGGGAAGGCCGCGAACGGGCCGGTGTTCCGCCTTGTCACCGGCGTGTGTGTGGCGGGCGTCTCGGCGATGAGCCTGCTGCTGCTCGGCTCGACCGTGCTCGGCTTCTTCGGCCTCGGCTGACCCCGCTCATCCCATTCCAGGGGTCAACCGCGCGTCAGCGGGCAAATTAGCGATCTTGACGGATTCTTAACGCGTAGGTCACCAACCTTGACGCCGCCTTAGCACCTCTAGCGGCCAACCGCGCTTAGCGTCTGTGGCAGTGGTTAAGCATCAGCCGGTACCGTGCACCAGTTCTGCCTGGCCGCACGGTTAAGAGCACTGGCTGGCGGTGGTATTAAGGCCCCGACAGGGACTGCGACGGACGGGACGTGCGGATGTGGCGCTAGGCAGGGCAGTCGGTTTCCTCGCGGGTGGCGGCAACGTACCCGAGAGCGTCTGGTACTCGGTGAAGCGCCGCCTGCTCGGGCCGCCGCTGGTCAACGAGCAACTGGCCGAGCAGCGGCTGTCGCTTCCGCTCGCGCTGGGTGTGCTCTCCTGCGACGGGATCTCCTCGGCGGCCTACGGCACCGAGGAGATCCTCATCGAGATGGTGCCGATCGTCGGGGTGGCGGCATTCGCCCTCGTCCTGCCGATGACCCTGGTGGTGCTGATCGGTATCGCGCTGGTGGTGCTGTCCTACCGCGAGGTGGTGACCGTCTATACCCGGGCAGGCGGTTCCTACGTCGTGGCCAGGGACAACTTCGGGCCGAGAGTCGCACAGATCGCGGCGGTCGCGCTGCTCATCGACTACGTGGTCACGGTCGCGGTCCAAACGGCCGCCGGCAGCGCGGCGATCGTGACGGTCTTCCCGGGTCTCGGCCACCTCCCAGGGATGAACCCGACGCGGATCCTGCTGGTTATCTCCGTCGTCGCGGTACTGATCATGTGCTACGGCAACCTGCGCGGCATCCGCGAGGCGGGCAAGACCTTCGCGCTCCCGACCTACCTGTTCTCTGGATCGGTTGGCCTGATGATCATTGTCGGGCTGTTCCGCGAGGTATCCGGCACCCTGCACCACGTCCACCATTACGCCGGCGCCACGTACGCGCTCGGGCACAACACCAGCAGCCTGCTCAGCTTCGGCCTGATCTACATGCTGCTGCGGGCGTTCGCCAACGGCGGCTCCTCCCTCACCGGCATCGAGGCTGTTTCCAACGCGGTGAGCGCCCTGCGCCCGCCGGAGGGCCAAAATGCCCGGAAGGTGCTGGTGACGCAGGGCTCAATCGTCGCGTTCCTGATCGGGGGGATTTCCTGGCTGGCGCACGTCACTCACGCGATCCCGTATATCCAGGGCTACCCGACCGTGCTCGGGCAGGAGGCCGACACGGTCTTCGGGCAGACCGGCCACTTCATGTACTTCGTGGTACAGGCGGCGACCGCGCTGATCCTGTTCACCGGCGGCAATACCAGCTTCAGCGGGTTCCCGTTCCTGGCCAGCTTCGTGGCCGAGGACTCGTTCCTGCCGAGGTGGCTCACCAAGCGCGGCCACCGGCTGGTGTTCTCGAATGGCATCATCATCCTTACGGTCGTCTCGGTGACGCTGCTGTTCGTCTTCGGTGCCACGGTCAACGCGCTCGTCCCGCTCTACGCGATAGGCGTGTTCACCGGGTTCGCGATGGCCGGCTTCGGCATGGCCAGGTACCACCACCGGACCCGGGAAGCGGCCTGGCGACGGCGGCGGGTTATCAACCTGATCGGTGGCGTCTACACGGCGGTCGTCGTCCTGATCTTCGCGGTGGTGAAGTTCACCGAGGGCGCCTGGGTGATCGTGATCCTCTTCCCGGTGCTGGTCTTCGCCTTCATCCGGCTCAACCGGGAGTACCGGCTGGAGTCCCAGGTGCTGGAGCGGATCGGTGACCGGCCCGGGCAGCAGGCGCCGCCGAACTACCCCAAGCGCACGGTGTTCGTGCTCGTCGACAGCTTCGACCTGGCCACGCTCGCGGCCTTGCGGTACGCGAAGGGGCTGCGGCCGACGACGCTGCGCGCGGTGCACTTCGTGATCGACACCGCGCAGGCTGACCAGTTGCGGCAAGAGTGGACGCGAGCGGGCCAGGACGTCGTGCTCGACTTCATCGACACCCCGGACCGCCGGCTGACCAGGGCCGCCGTCGAACTGGTCAGCGCCGAGGCGGACCTGCCCGGCGTCCACGTGACCGTGGTGCTGCCCCGGCGCAGCTACTCCCCGCTGTCGGGCCGGCTTCTGCACGACCGCACGGCGGACAAGATCTCCACCGCCGTGAGCCGGATTCCGCACTCGGTAGCGACCATCGTCCCGTTCGACGTCAACAGCCGGCTTGAGGTCCTGCAGGCGCGGCAGGCGGCCAGCGCGGCCAGGCCAGCCCCGGACGGGCAGCGCGCCTCGACGGCCGCGGCGGCCGCCAAAGCGAAGGTTCCCGGTGTTGCGGAGCCCGCCGCAGCGGCGGCCCCGGAGGCGGGAGGCCCCGAGACGGCGGCTGCGGCGGCGAATCCCGCCGAAGTCGCCGCCCCCGCCGGGGCCGCGGACGGCCCACGGCGGCTCCGGCGCGGCCGGCGCTCCCGGCAGCGCGACGGCCAGACCGCGCCGTCTGCCGTCGGCGCGGTCCCGGCCAGCTACGACAGGCCGACCCCGCCCCCGGGCGTTAACCCCATCGGCTCCCTCCACGTACCCGGGCGGGCCACGGTCGAGGGGCGGGTACGCGTCGTAGAGGTCCGCCCTGTCCAGCGCAGCTCCGTGCTCGCGGTCGAGATCTCGGACTCGACGGGCGACCTGACCGCGCTGTTCTACGGCCGGTCGCACATTCCGGGCATCATCTGCGGGTCGAAGGTGCGGTTCCGCGGCCCGGTCGGGATGCGCGAGGAGGGCCCGATCATGATCAACCCCGCCTACGAGCTGCTCGCCGCGGGGGAATCTTCGCCGCGCAGGGAAGATTCCACCTAGGGGCACCAGCATCTGGCTGGGGCCCGGGCAGTGAAGGAAGGGACCGCAGCGATGGGCACCGGGCACGGGCACGGGCACGCGCCCGGACACGGGCACGCGCCCGCGTCCGGGCGTACCGTGACGGGCCGGTACCGGGGCCGGCTGACCGCGGTGCTGGCGATCACGCTGGGGATCGCCGCCGCCGAGGTCGCCGGGGCACTCGCCAGCGGCGCCCTCGTCCTGCTCGCAGACGCGGCGCACATGGCGGCGGACGCCGGCGGGGTCGGGCTGTCGCTGCTCGCCGCCTACGTGGCCGGCCGGCCAGCGACCGAGCGCCGGACCTTCGGCTACGCCCGCGCCGAGATCCTGGCGGCGACCGTCAACGCGCTGGTGCTGCTCGGCATGGCCGTGTTCATCATCGTCGCGGCGGCGCGCCGGCTCGCGTCGCCGCCCCCGGTCGGGCCCGCCGTGATGGTGATCGTCGGTGCGGTCGCGCTGGCCGGCAACGGCGTCTCGCTGCTGCTGCTCCGGCACGGCCAGACGAAGAGCATGAACGTGCGCGGCGCGTTCCTGGAGGTCGCCTCGGACGCATTCGGCGCGGTCGCGGTGATCGTCACCGGCGCGGTGGTGGCGGCCACCGGCTTCGCGCTGGCGGACCCGATAGCGTCGCTGGCGGTCGCGGTGCTCATCTTGCCCCGCACCTGGCGCCTGCTCCGGGACGCGGTCGACGTGCTGCTCGAGGCGAGCCCGCGCGGCGTCGACCTGACCGAGGTCCGCCTGCACCTGACCGCGCTGGACGGGGTCGTGGGCGTGCACGACCTGCACGCCTGGACGATCACCTCGGGGCTTCCCGTGCTCTCCGCGCACGTGGTCGTGGACCCACTGGTGCTGGCGAACGGCCGGAGCTCAGCCATACTCGACGAGCTCCAGGCCTGCCTGCACGGCCACTTCGACGTCGCCCACTCCACCTTCCAGCTCGAGCCCGACAGCCACGCGGGCCACGAGCCGTCCGCGTGCACGTAGCGCCAAAGTCCCCCTGGAGCGGTTCCGTACCAGCCAGTAATATGGGGCAAAAGCCTCCCCGGGGAGCCGCCGTGAGCACCTACGACCACTACGTCACTCCCGTCGAGCCGGGCACCTGGGACGTTCCCGCGGCCGGCGCCACCCGCTTCTCCTGGGAGTACGACGACGCCCGCCAGCGGCTGCTCGACCTCTACCAGCGCGGCAAGGACAAGCAGTGGGACGCGGCCAAGCGGATCGACTGGGACATACCGGTCAATCCGTCCAACATCATGGAAACGCCGGATGAGTTCTGCCCCATCTACGGCTCGCGGCAGTGGGACATCCTGAATCAGGCAGAACGCGACGAGCTGGGGCATCATCTCGGCGCCTGGCTGTTCAGCCAGTTCCTGCACGGCGAGCAGGGCGCGCTGACCGTCGCCGCAAGGATCGTCGAATCCGTGCCCGACATGGACTCCAAGTTCTACGCCGCCACCCAGACCATGGACGAGGCCCGGCACGTCGAGCTGTACTCCCGCTTCCTGCGCGAGAAGGTCGGCCTGTACTACCCGATCAACAACGACCTGGCCAAGCTGCTGGCCGACGCGCTCAACGATGCCCGCTGGGATCTCCCCTATCTGGGCATGCAGGTGCTCATCGAGGGACTCGCCCTGGCCGCCTTCGGGGTGCACCGGGACATGGCCCAGAACGCGCTGGTCAAGCAGCTGCTCGCCTACGTGATGCAGGACGAGGCCCGGCACGTGGCGTTCGGCCGGCTCGCGCTGCGGGACTACTACGCCGAGCTCACCGACGCCGAGCGGGCCGAGCGCGAGGAGTTTGTGGTCGAGGGCTGCTACCTGATGCGCAACCGGTTCCGGGCGCAAGAGGTGTGGGAGCGGATGGGCTTCGACGTCGAGGAGTGCCTGGAGTTCACCGAGCACTCGCCGGTCCAGCAGGCGTTCCGCACCCTGCTGTTCAGCCGGATCGTGCCCTGCGTCAGGGACATTGGGCTCTGGGGCCCGAAGGTGCAGCAGGCCTACGCCGACCTCGGCGTCCTGGACGCCGCGCAGACCGACCTCGAGGCGCTGATGCGCGACGACGAGCGGATCGCCGAGGAGACCGACCGGCTGAAGTACGAGGCCGAGCTGGCCGCCCGCCGCGACGAGGTGCACGCCGCCATCGCCGGCGACGAGAGCTGACGCGTCGCGCCGGCCGGGTGGACCCGGCCGGCGCGACGCGGCTGGTTCGTTCAGTAGGCGAGAGCGGGGGCAGATCTCAGCCAGCGCTCAGTGGTCAGCTCGGCTGCGATGAAGTGCGCCACGTCGGCGCGCGAGATCTTGCCGCCGCCGCGCGGGGCGTAGTCGGGGGCGACCCGGTACCGCCCGGTAAGCGGCCCGTTGACGAGCCTGCTCGGCCGCACCAGCGTCCAGTCCAAGCCGGATTCCCTGACCACCTCCTCCATCCGCCGGACGTCGTCGAACTGGGCCGCGAAGACCCGCGGCAGGATCGCCTTGGTCAGCCAGTTCCTGTCCGGGTCGGCAGCCACGTAGGCGCCCGCGGCCGACACGCAGATCAGCCGGCGGGCGTCCGTCTTGGCCATCGCTGCCACCGTGTTGGCGGCGGCCCCGGCCAGCAGGCCGGGCGCTTTCGCACCGCGCGGGCCGAGCGCGGACACAACCGCATCCGCCCCGGCGACCACCTCGATCACCGCGTCCGCGTCGAGCGCGTCACCGGAGACGACGGTCAGGCCCGGAGCCGGGCGCAGCGCTTCGGGCCTGCGGGCTAGCGCGTGCACCCGGTGCCCTGCGCCGAGCGCCCAGCTCAGCAGCTGACCGCCGATGCCCCCGGTCGCGCCGAGAATGGCGAGCTGCATGTCAGGCCCTCTCCACCGTGCCGACCGGGGTGGCCGGGGACCCGGCCGCCCGGTCCTGGTAGCCCGTCCCGGCTTCCGAGCCGGGCTCCTCCGCGCGACGCCGGCCCGCGCCAGCCGGCAGGGCGAACATGAGCAGGAAGCTCAGGAAGAATACGCCGACCTGGAACCAGAGGGTGCGGACCACCGACGCCGCGAAGTCGTGGCGCACCGCGCTGACGCCCACACCGGCGAGAACCCGGTGCACGGCGGGCGTGATGACCTGGCCTGCCGGGGGCTGGCAGGACGCCGGGGTGGCCGTCGGGTCGGCGGCAACCAGCCGGTCGTGCAGGCAGGCGCGGAACTGGGTCTCGATCGGCCCGGTGCGCTGAGCCGGGACCCCGGCCGCTACGAGCCCGGTGCGCAGCGCGGGCGCGACCGCGGTGGCCGCCGCCCCGGACTGGCTGCCGAGCATCCCGAAGAAAATCACGCCGATCAGCGCGATGCCGATCGAGTTGCCCAGCTGGAGGCCCGTGTTGAACACGCCGGAGGCCGAGCCGGCGTCCTGCTTCGGCACCCGGGCCAGCACGATGTCGGCCAGCGGCGCGATCACCGCACCGAGGCCGAGCCCGGCGGCGACCAGGCCGGGTACCAGGTCCCAGGTGGTCACGGCGGCCCCGTAGTGGTGCACGTCCGCGATCAGCACGGACATGCCCCCGGCGATGACGAGCGCCCCGGCCATCGTGACCCCGCGGCCGAACCTGGGCGCGAGCCGGGCGGCGGCGGCCGAGGCGACCAGCACACCCAGCGAGAACGGGAGGAAGGTCAGCCCGGCGTGCAGCGGGGTGAAGCCCAGGCCGAGCTGCAGGAACAGCGTCAGCACCAGCCCGAACGAGGCGATCCCGAGGAAGAACGTCATCACGATGGCCATCCCCGCGCTGAACCCGCGCTCGCCGAACAGGCGCAGCGGCACCAGCGGCGAGCCGTCCCTGCGGGCCTTGGCCTGCTCGTACCAGGCGAACGCCGCGAACACCGGCGCGGACGCGGCCATCGAGACGAACGTCCAGCCGGGCCAGCCGAGCTGGCGTCCCTCCACGAGCGGGTAGAGCAGGAGAAGCAGCGCCGCGCTGACCAGTCCGACGCCGACCGGGTCCAGCTTGGGCGGCCTGGGCGCCCGCGACTCGCGGACGAGCACCGCCGAGGCGGCCACGGCGAGGATGCCGACCGGGACGTTGATCAGGAAGATCGGCCGCCAGTCGAGACCGAACAGGTTGTGCTGGATGAGCAGCCCGCCGATCAGCGGCCCGCTGACGGTGCCGAGGCCGGCCGTCACGCCGAAGCCTGCCAGCGCCTTGATCCGCTCGGCCGACGGGAAGATGACCTGGATCACGGCCAGTACCTGAGGCACCATGATCGCGCCCATCGCGCCCTGGGCGACCCGGCTCGCGATCAGCATGCCCGGGCTCTGCGCGGCGCCGCACAGCGCCGACATGATGGTAAAGCCGGTGACGCCGATCAGGAACAGCCGTTTGCGTCCGAACGTGTCACCGAGCCTGCCGCCCGTGATCAGGACCAGCGCGTAGGCCAGCGTGTAGCCGGCCAGCGCCCACTGCACGTCCGCGTAGCTGGCGTGCAGGTTCCGCTGGATGGACGGGATGGCGATGTTGACGATGGACACGTCGAGCAGGTTCATGAACGCGGCCAGCAGCAGGATGGTGAGGGTCAGCCAGCGCCGGGGGTCAGGGGCCTCCCCCGTGGCCGGGGGAGGTGCCAGGATCTGAGCGTCGGAAGTCATCGTGGTCTCCGCTCACAGGAGGTATCTGGACTACACTAGGGACGCTAGCATCTCGGTAACCAGATATCTAGCTTAATTAGATAATAAGTGGGTGAATCATGTCCGAAGACTCAGCCGAGGCGGGCATCCAGCACGACGCTTATCGCCAGCCCGGCTGGGAAGTGCCCTGGCCCGAACCGCCGGCCAGCGCCACGGGACGGCCGGAACGGGCGGACCTCGAGGTGGCGTTCGCGGCGGGCATGCGCCGGTCCGGAGCGCTGTACCAGCTTGTGGGCCAGGCGGCCGCCGACCGGATCGGCATCAACGCCACCGACCTGAACTGCCTGAACATCCTGAGCTTCAGCGGGCATATGACGGCCGGCGAGCTGGCCAAGGCCACCGGCCTGACCACCGCGTCGATCACCGGGGTGGTGGACCGGCTGGAGGAGGCCGGCTACGTGAGCCGGCAGAAGGACCCAAACGACCGGCGCCGGGTAGTGGTCGCGCTCGTGCTGGAGGCCGCGCTGCGCGACGTGGCTGGCGTGTTCCTGCCGATGCTCCGGGACTGGCGGGAGATGGCGGCGCGGTACTCCGACGACGAGCTCAGGCTGATCGTCGACTTCTACGCGCGCATGGAGCAGGTCCTCCGCGCCCACATCGGCCGGTTGCGCGCGGCCGCAGAAGGCTGACTCGCCCGTCGCCGCGCCGCCGGGCTGGGAAGCCTGCCCTGGCGGGCTGATCGCCCGCCAGGGCAGGCCCGATGAAGCCGGTCCCCCGATTCATCTATTGGGTCCCCCAGATGATGATGACATGCCTGCTCAGCGGCCCAACAAGCGGGGTGGCCCGAAGGCCCGCCCGCCCCGCCGGGGATGCTTGGTTCCATGGGATCCGGGGAGTCGCTGGAGAGCCAGCTCCGCTTCGTGCTGGAGGCCGACCGGCTGAAGACCGTGACCAGACAGAGCCGCATCGCCGACGGATCGCGGCGGGAGAACTCCGCGGAGCACTCCTGGCACCTGGCGCTCATGGCCCTGGTGCTGGCGGAGCACGCCCCGCCCGGGACCGATCTCTGCCGGGTGAGCGCCATGCTGCTGCTCCACGATCTGGTGGAGATCGACGCGGGCGATCTGTTCCTCTACGCCGACGCCGGCGCGCACGCGCGCCAGGAGGAGTCGGAGCGCGCGGCCGCTGACCGGATTTTCGCCATCCTGCCCGCGCCCCAGGCGGCCGGCCTGCGCGCGCTGTGGGAGGAGTTCGAGGAACGGCGGACGCCGGAGGCTCGCTTCGCCCGGGCCCTCGACCGGCTGCAGCCGATGCTGCTCAACATGCAGACCGGGGGCGGCACGTGGACGGCGCACCGCGTCACGCTGGATCAGGTGATTCCCAACGTGGGCCTGATCGAGGAAGGCTCCTCCTCGCTGGGCGGCTACGCGAGGGCCATGGTCGCCGAGGCCGTGGCGCGCGGCTTCCTCGCCGGCGGCGGGCGGTAGCCCAGCCGGGATATCTTCGGGGCCGGGTGTCGATTCCGGCGGCCCCTGTTCGTGAACAGGGTTGAGGGAGCTGGCCGGAGGGCCGGCCCAGCGAAGGGAGAATCGACATGAAGCAGTACCTGCTGGCCGTGCACAGCGTTGAGGGAGAGCCCACCCCGTCCGAGGCGGAGATGCAGCGGGCCTACAAGGCGGTCGATGCCCTGAACGACGAGATCAAGTCGGCCGGGGCCTGGGTGTTCGCCGGCGGCCTGTACCCGGCGTCCACCGCGACCGTGGTCAGGGCCCAGGGAGGCCAGGTGGTCACCACCGATGGCCCGTTCGCGGAGACCAAGGAGCAGCTGGGCGGCTTCTGGGTCATCAGGGCCGCCGACCTGGACGCGGCGCTCGCCTGGGCGGCCAAGGGATCCGAGGCTTGCGGCGGGCCGGTGGAGGTCCGGCCGTTCCAGGACGACGCCGAGGAGTAAGGCGTGCCCCGTGCCGGCGCGGCAGCCATCGAGCGCGCATACCGGGAAAGCTCGGGACGCGCGGTGGCCACCCTGGTCCGCCTCTTCGGCGACATCGACCTCGCCGAAGAGGCGGTCCAGGAGGCCTTTGCCGTGGCGGCAGAGCGGTGGCCAGCCACCGGGGTGCCGCCGAACCCCGGCGGCTGGATCGTCACCACGGCACGCAACAAGGCGCTGGACCGGCTGCGCCGCGAGTCGTCCCGGTTCGGCCGCGAGGCGCAGGCGGCCCGGCTGCAGGCCGATCCCGAGCCGGCGGAGGAGGTGGGACCGGTGCAGGATGACCGTCTGCGGCTGATCTTCACCTGCTGTCACCCGGCCCTGGCCGCCGAGGCTCAGATCGCCCTGACGCTGCGGCTCATCGCCGGGCTCCAGACGCCGGAGATCGCGCGGGCCTTCCTCGTGCCCGAGCCGACGATCGCCCAGCGCCTCGTTCGCGCGAAACGGAAGATCCGCGCCGCCGGCATCCCCTACCGGGTGCCGCGCGCCGCCGAGCTGCCCGACCGGCTCCCCTACGTGCTCGCGGTCGTCTACCTCATCTTCAACGAGGGCTACACCGCCTCGGCCGGCGAGGACCTGGTCCGCGCCGAGCTGTGCGCCGAGGCCATCCGCCTGGCCAGGCTGCTCGCCGAGCTGATGCCGGACGAGCCCGAGGTGCTGGGCCTGCTCGCCTTGCTGCTGCTGACCGGGGCCCGCAGCCGGGCCCGCACCCGGCCGGACGGTTCGCTGGTCCGGCTCGCCGACCAGGACCGGAGTCTCTGGGACCAGGCCATGATCGCCGAGGGCCAGGACCTCGTCCGCGCTTGTCTGCGCCGGAACGCCCCCGGGCTCTACCAGCTTCAGGCCGCGATCAGCGCCGTGCACAGCGACGCAGGGACCGCCGCGGACACGGACTGGCGGCAGATCCTCGCACTATACGACCAGCTGATGGCGGCCGCGCCCACCCCCGTCGTGGCCCTCAACCGCGTCGTCGCCGTCGCCGAGGTGCAGGGCCCTGCCGCCGCCCTCGACATCACCGACCGGCTAGGCCTCGACGGCTACCACCTCTACCACTCGACCCGCGCGGACCTGCTGCGCAGGCTCGGCCGCCGGAACGAGGCGGCGGCCGCCTACGACGCGGCCATCGCGCGCGCCGCCAACGGGGCCGAGCGGTCCTTCCTCGCCCGTCAGCGCGAGAGCCTTTAGCCGCCTTAGCCGCCTTTAGCCGGTCACCTCGCCGCCACCGCGGGGACCCGGTCCAGCACGATGCCGAAGTTGTCGTGGTAGGCGGCCAGCAGATCGCGGTCACCGGGCAGGTCCTGCTCGGTGCGCGCCCCGCCGCTGGTCCGGATCAGGGTACGGCCGCTGATCGAGACCCGGCCGTCATCGGTGAGCCGGGAGCAGATGGTGCTCTGGGTGAAGTGAGAGTCCGGCGAGGTCTGCTGCCACCAGCAGGTCGGGCCGAAGTCGCCCAGCGAGCGCGCCCGCCGCTCGATCCGGTACTGCGGCTCGCCGGCGGCGAACACGTCCACGTCGCCGTCCTCGGCGTCGGCCAGCAGGAACGGGCCCGCCGGATCCTGCTGCTCCTGCCTGTTGTCGAACAGCAGCGGGTAGACGGTGTGCCGGCCGAACCCCACGTCGGCCACCCAGGGCCCGCTGCCGTCGGGAAGGCGCACCAGCAGGGCCAGGTGGTCGAACGGCGGCCCGAGGGAGCCCGCGCCGTACACGCGGGCGGCGACCATGACCACGTCCGCGCCGAGGGCCCGCAGCAGCAGCGCGAACGCGCCGTTGAGCTCGTAGCAGAACCCGCCACGCCGCCTGTTCACGATCTTGCCGAGCAGCTTGTCCCCGTCCAGCGAGATCGGCTCAGCCAGGTGGATGCTCAGGTTCTCGAACGGCACGGCCAGCAGGTGGGCCCGGTGCAGGCCGCGGAGCGCCGCCGCGTCGAGGACCCGCGGCCGCGGGGCGGCGACGCGGCCCAGATAGGCGGAAAGAGTCTTCTCGTCCATCGCGTTCTCGGCTCAGGATGACACGCCTGGTCCTCACTACCCGGCGTAGCCCGGTGGCAGGACCGGGGCGCCGTAGTAGGCGCGGTCGATGAGCCCGGTCCCGTGGTTGACGGCGGCGTCGGTTTCGTTGAGGAGCCTGTTCTCTTTACGGTCGGTGGGGCCGGCGCCGGCAATGCCCGGGGCAGCCGCCGTAGCGAACGCCGCTGCCTGGCCGAAGGCCACGCAAGCCCGCTTGGCCAGCCGGTAGGTGGGCCGGAGCAGCCTGGCCGGCGGCGGCCCGAGGGCGGCCAGCTCCGGCGCGCAGCGGCGCAGCGTAGCGGCGGTCCTGAGCAGCGAGCCTTGCGTTATCGTCCCCTGAGGCAGGGCGTTGTCCATCTGCCGCCGCAGCGAGCCCAGGCCCTGTAGCCAGTGCTGAGGGCTCGCGGCCACCGGTGGGGTCCCCGGCGCGGAGACTGGCGGGCTGCCGGCCACCGTGAAGGTGCGCAGGACCTGGGCGCAAGCCCGCGCCACCTGCGCGGCGTGCGTCTGCGTGTGCTGGCAGTTGATCTCGTACTGCGTTTTGCCGGCGAAGGCGAGCACCAGCGTGCTCGTGATCGGCGTCCCGGAGTAGGAGCGCCCGGAGATCTGGAACTCCAGGGCGGGCAGCCCGTGGAGCGTTGTGGTCTGCGGGCCCGCCCGCAGCGCGCCACCGTCCTGGGTGGCAAGCCGGCGGACGCCCGCCGTGATGACGGCGGTGACGACGGACAGGTTTCCCGCGGTAACGCGGCCGGGCGCGGCATAGGCCTCGACGACAATGACATCCGCCGGGCCGATGAACAGGGCGGTGCGGCACAACGGGTGGCCCACCACGCGCTCCTGGACCGGCGCCTGGAGCCATCCGGGCGGGTGGTAGAACGAAACACC
>Ga0070698_100002564_pt1 | contig 19997 bp, 18 predicted proteins | sample KBSK1502metaG_FD_65477 | JGI IMG/M metagenome (GOLD analysis project Ga0070698, IMG submission 65477) | Corn, switchgrass and miscanthus rhizosphere microbial communities from Kellogg Biological Station, Michigan, USA - KBS K1-50-2 metaG | ecosystem: Host-associated > Plants > Roots >...
GTGCGTTCTTCAACCTGCGCGCGTGCCTGCCGCGGGTCGCGGGGGGGCGGTACGTCCGGCTGGTGGACCTGGCCTACTACGAAGGCAAACCAGCGGCCATCATTGTGATCCCGGGCCCCGGCGCGAATGAGGAGACGGTGCAGGTCGTCGGGACTGGCTGCTCGGCCACGGCGAACGACCAGATCTTCAGTACGCTTCTGCCCACGGGGGGCTGACAGCGAGGCCCCGGGCTGGGAATCTCCTGGCCCCGGGATCCGTTGACGCCGGTGCCAGTCAAGCGAAAGGCAACCAGACCGTGACCGCCATTCACGACGTCATCATCATCGGATCAGGCCCCGCCGGATACACGGCCGCGCTGTACGCCGCCCGCGCTCAGCTGAAGCCGCTCGTGTTCGAGGGATCGGTCACCGCCGGCGGCGCGCTCATGAACACCACGGACGTGGAAAACTACCCGGGCTTCCCTGACGGCATCCTCGGCCCGGACCTGATGGATGCCATGCGCAAGCAGGCGGAGCGGTTCGGCGCTCAGCTGAGGGCCGAGGACGTGACCGAGGTGGACCTGCAGGCCAGCCCCAAGCGGGTCATCGTCGAGGGTGAGACGTACCTGGCCCGGGCCGTGATCATCGCGAGCGGCTCCGGGTACCGCGAGCTCGGCGTGCCGGGCGAGAAGCGGCTCGGCGGGCACGGCGTGTCTTGGTGCGCGACGTGTGACGGGTTCTTCTTCCGGGAGCAGGACATCGCGGTTGTTGGCGGCGGCGACTCGGCCATGGAAGAGGCCATGTTCCTCACCCGGTTCGCCAAGACGGTGACCGTGATCCACCGCCGGGACTCGCTGCGCGCCTCCAAGATCATGCAGGAGCGGTCGTTCGCCAACCCGAAGATCAGGTTCCGGTGGAACAGCGAGGTGACCGAGATACTCGGCGACACCAAGATCAGCGGGCTGCGGCTCCGGGACACCGTGACCGGCGAGGAGAGCACGCTGGAGGTTGGCGGGCTGTTCGTGGCCATCGGCCACGACCCGCGCAGCAAGCTGTTCACCGGCCAGCTCGCCACCGACGACATGGGCTACCTCCTGGTCGACCAGCCCTCAACGCGGACGGCCATCCCCGGCGTGTTCGCCTGCGGCGACGTGGTTGACCATGACTACCGGCAGGCCGTGACGGCGGCGGGGACGGGCTGCGCGGCGGCCCTGGACGCCGAGCGCTTCCTGTCGGGTGGGACGAATCCGCGAGACACGTACTGATAAAGGAGACCAAGGAATGGGCGCGACGAAGACGGTGACCGACGACACCTTCGAGGCCGACGTCTTGAAGTCGGACAAGACCGTGCTCGTGGACTACTGGGCCGAGTGGTGCGGCCCGTGCAAGATGATCGCGCCCATCCTGGAGGCGATCGCCGAGGAGCACGGGGACAAGCTGGACATCGTCAAGCTGAACGTCGACGAGAACCCCAAGATCACGCAGAAGTACGGAATCCTGAACATCCCGACCCTGGGCGTGTTCTCCGGGGGCGAGGTCGTCAGGGAACTCGTCGGGGCGCGGTCCAAGTCCGCGCTGCTCCGCGAGCTGGCCGACTTCCTGTAGGCCGAGGGAGGCTTAGTCCCTGGGCTCCGTCCGCATCAGCCCCGGCCGGGGTGACCACCCGCCCGACCGGGGCTAAGCTCGTCCGCCACGCCAGCCGAGTACCGACTCCGACTTTTCCAAAGGAAAAGTCGGGCTGGGATCGGGGTGTCCAGGTCCGACGCCAACCCCGATGGCGGCGCAGCCGCTCGTTAGGCGAGGCGGAGGGCGCGCTCGGGGGTCATGGAGCCCAGCAGGCGCTCCAGGGCTACCTCCACATCCTCGCGCCACGAGACGGTGGCCTTCAGCTCCAGCCGCAGCCGCGGGAAATGGTGGTGGGGCCGGACGGTCTTGAACCCAACTGCCAGCAGGTAGTCCGCTGGCAGCACGCATGAGATCCCCTCGCCCCTGACGTCTCCGAACGCCTCGATTGCCTTGATGCCGCGGCGGGTGAGGTCCTTGGCGACGCCCTGGACCAGCATCCGCCCCAGGCCGCCGCCCTGGAACTCGGCCAGGATGTTGGCTGTCATGAGGAGTACCGCGTCGGCGCTGACCGGGCTGGTGGGGAAGGCGATGGACCGCGGGACGTAGAGCGGCGGGGCGTAGAGGATATAGCCGGCGGGCACGCCGTCCACATAGGCGATCTTCCCGCAGCTGCCCCACTCGAGCAGCATCGCGGAGACCCACGCCTCTTTTTCCAAGGCGGGATCCCCGGCCTCCTGCGTCCGTGCGTGGCTTACCGGGTCTAGCTCCCAGAAGACACACTTGCGGCACTTGTGCGGCAGGTCGTCCAGATTGTCCAGAGTGACGCTGGCGAGACGGCGCGGCACCTGCACCCCTTCGTCTCAAGCGGCGGTTCTCACGAGCGAGCCCGGCTGGGTGAGCTGCCCGGCAAATGCCGGATAGCTCGGGCGGATCCCCGCCAGCCCCGTACCCTGACATGGTACCCATTCACGGGGAGGAGAGCCGTGCCGACCGAACCTCCGCGTCCCGGCCGCGTCGACGATCGGGACCAGGCGGAGGGCGCCGCGGCTGAGGCTCCCGTCTCACACGGGTCTCTGGTGGACGCGCACGCCGGCCGGTACGCGGCGCGGGCCGCCGGCATGGTCGCCTCGGAGATCAGAGCCCTGTTCGCCGTGGCCGCCCGGCCTGAGATCGTGTCGCTGGCCGGTGGGATGCCGTACATCACCGCGCTGCCGCTGGACGCCGTGGGGGAGATGGCCGGCCAGCTTGTGGCGCAGCGGGGGCCGGTGGCCCTGCAGTACGGGTCGGCGCAGGGCGATCCTGGGCTGCGCGAGGGGATCTGCGAGGTGATGGCGCTGGAGGGTATCCGCGCCCACCCCGACGAGGTGGTTGTCACGGCCGGGTCGCAGCAGGCGCTGGACCTGATCGCCCGCATCTTCATCGACCCCGGGGACGTAGTGCTGACCGAGGGGCCGTCCTACGTGGGGGCGCTCGGGACCTTCTCTTCGTACCAGGCGCAGGTTGTCCACGTGCCGATGGATGACGCCGGGCTGATCCCCGAGGCGCTGGACGAGTGCATCGGCAGGCTCGCCGGCCTGCGCCAGCGGGTGAAGTTCCTGTACACGGTTCCCTCGTTCCACAACCCCGCCGGGGTGACGCTCAGCGCCGAGCGCCGGCCCCAGGTGCTCCGCATCTGCCAGCGGGCCGGCCTGCTGGTTGTCGAGGACAACCCGTACGGCCTCCTCGGCTTCGACGCCGAGCCCCAGCGGGCGCTGTACGCCGACGACCAGCACGGCGTCGTATACCTCGGCTCGTTCTCCAAGACCATCGCCCCCGGGCTACGCGTGGGCTGGGCGGTTGCGCCCGCCGGGATCCGCGACAAGCTGGTGCTGGCGGCCGAGGCGGCCGTGCTGTGCAACTCCAGCCTGGCCCAGCTCATGATCGCCGAGTATCTGGCGAGCCAGCCGTGGCGCGAGCAGGTCAAGGTGTTCCGCGAGCTCTACCGTGATCGGCGGGACGCGATGCTGGAGGCGCTCGGCGCGGTGATGCCCGACGGCTGCCGGTGGACGCGGCCGCACGGCGGTTTCTACGTCTGGCTTCAGCTGCCGCCCGGCCTGGACTCCAAGTCGATGCTGCCCAGGGCGATCTCCTCCCGGGTCGCCTACGTGCCCGGCACCGGGTTCTACGCCGATGGCAGCGGAGCGGACCACCTCCGGCTCTCCTACTGCTTCCCGGAGCCGGCGCGCATCAGGGAGGGCGTGCGCCGCCTCTCCGAGGTGGTGGGCGCCGAGACCGAGATCTGCGCCACCTTCGGCGCGGTGGCCGGCGCGGGCGGCGGGCGCGGCGGGGCCAGCCCAGCGGACCTGACCGGCCCGGCCGGCGGTTCGGCGCAGTTATGAGTGACTTGGGACAGGTGCTGATCCTGGCCGGTGGGCTTTCCCCGGAACGGGAGGTGTCGCTGCGCTCAGGGGCCAGGCTGAGGGACGCGCTACGCGAGGCCGGGGTCGACGCCGACACCGCGGACGCGGACGCGGGCCTGATCCCGGCGATCGCCGCCGACCCGCCCAGCGCGGTATTCCCGGCCATCCACGGCGCGTCCGGGGAGGACGGCTCCATCCAGGAAGTGCTGACCCTGCTCGGCGTGCCCTACATCGGGGCGCCCCCGGAGGCCTGCCGGTTCGCCTTCGACAAGCCGGTGGCCAAGGCGATCGCGCGCTCGGCCGGGCTCGTCACGCCGCCCTCCGTGACGCTGCCCCGGGAGATCTTCCACGATCTTGGCGCCGCGGCGGTCCTGGAGCGGATCACGGCGACCCTGGGCCTGCCGCTGTTCATCAAGCCTGCCCGGGGCGGCTCGGCGCTCGGGGCCTCCCGCGTGAGCCGGGCCGAGGAGCTGCCCGGCGCGATGATCGCCTGCTTCGCCTACGGCGACACCGCGCTCATCGAGCAGTGCGTGCCCGGCACCGAGATAGCCGTCGGCGTCATCGACCTCGGTGGGGGGCCAGAAGCCCTGCCGGCAGTGGAGATCCGGCCGCTTACCGGGAGCTACGACTACGCCGCGCGCTACACGCCCGGCCAGACGGAGTTTCACGTGCCGGCGCGCCTGTCCCCGGCCGAGGCGAAGGCGGCCGCCAGCGCCGCCATCACCGCGCACTGCGCTCTCGGGCTGCGTGACTTGTCGCGCACGGACCTCATCGTCTCCGACGGCAAGGTCTTCTTCCTCGAGGTGAACGTCGCGCCGGGGCTGACCGAAACGAGCACCCTGCCGATGGCCTTGGAGGCGGCGGGCCTCAGCCTAGGCACCGTCTGCCGCGACCTGCTCAGCCACGCTGCCGCGCGAGGAACGTGAAGCGAACCCCAGGCTCTGCCATGAGCGGGCATGGTCACGCGCCTGCCGGACATGTACCTTATGGCAGGAATGCGTGGCCGCCGCCGTGGCGAGCATGGCGATGAGCTGCGGAACCAGCGGGCGCCAGCGCTACCGTCACGGTGACGGGTGCGTCGCTCAATGCCGTCAAATTCACGACCACGAAGGTCGCGAAGATGACCATCACGAAGTTTCATGGGACGTTCACCGTGAGCGTCCTCCCCGGTTGCAGCGCCACCGTGGACGGCACCAGCGCCACGGCCCACAACGGCCTGGTCAAGGCCGCGTTCAGCAACAAGGCCGACGCGCTGAAGGTGCTCGCCACGGGTGGCAACCTGCACCTCTACAACCCCACCAGCGGCTGCGGCACCGCGTTCAGCAACGGCGACGCGGTGAACTTCACCGCCAGCTACAAGCTCTCGCCCAAGCAGCTGATCACGAGTCCCTGAGCCAGAGCACGATCACTGCGGTCAGCCCCGTCTTGTCCCCAGCCGTCCTGCCCCCAGCCCCTCCGGCCCCCAGCCCCTCCTGTCGGGGAAAGCGACGGCCGACGGCTGGGCTGTTGGGTCCAGGCCTAACGGTGCACGCTCTAGGCTCTGTCCGTGAATCCTCACAAGAGCTTCGGCAGCGACAATCACGCGGGCGCGCACGAGGTCGTTATGCGGGCCCTGGCGCAGGCGAACTCCGGAGACGCCGTCGGCTACGGCGCGGACCCGTGGACCGACAAGGCGGCGGCCGCGCTTCGCGCCGCCTTCGGCGCGAAGGGCGGCGTCTTCTTCGTTTTCACGGGAACAGCCGCCAATGTCCTTGGGCTCAGCCTCCTGCTCCGGCCCTACGAGGCCGTGATCTGTCCGGAGACCGCTCACGTGAATGTGGACGAGTGCGGCGCCATCGAGCGGATCCTCGGCAACAGACTGCACACCGTGGCAACGCCCGACGGCAAGCTGACGCCCGGCCTGGTAGCGTCCCGGCTGGGCGATCGTGGCGACGAGCATAGGGCGCAGCCCGGCGTGGTGGCGATCTCTCAGGTAACAGAACTGGGCACCTGCTACACGCTCGCGGAGCTCAAGGCATTGCGGGAGTTCTGCCGGGCCGAGGAGTTGCGGCTCTACGTGGACGGGGCCCGGCTCGCCAACGCCGCCGCCCACCTGGGCTGCTCGCTCGCTGACCTGGCCGCGCACGCGGACGTGCTGAGCTTCGGCGGTACGAAGAACGGTGCCGTGGGCGCGGAGGCCGTAGTCGTGATGGACGCCGAACCCGCCGCCAGCGCGCCGTTCCTGCGCAAACAGCAGACACAGCTGGCGTCCAAGATGCGCTACCTGGCGGCGCAATTCCTCGGGCTAATGGAGGATGAGCTCTGGCTGCGCAACGCGGGTCGCGCGAACGCTATGGCCCTTCGCCTCGCGGACGGGGTCCGCGACGTACCGGGCGTAGAGTTGTGCCAGGCGGTGGAGTCCAACGCGGTGTTCGCGCGTTTGGACCCGGCGCACATCTCGCGGCTGCTCCGGGACTGGCAGTTCTACGTGTGGGACCCGGCGGGCAGCGTGGTGCGGTGGATGACGGCCTTCGACACCCCGAAGCCCGACATCGATGCCTTTATCGCGGACGTGCGCCGGACATCGGAAAGCGGCTAGCGGTGTTTCACGTGAAACACTGGCCACGCGGCCGACAGCGCCGGTGCGTGGTGGCGTCAGGCGGTCAGGCTCTGCGCCCAGTCCGGGGACATGGTGGTGACGATTCGCTGGAGGTCTTCCAGGGAAGCGAACTCCACCACAATCTTGCCCTTGCGCTGGCCGACCTCCACCTTGACCCGGGTATCGAGCGCATCCGACAGGCGGTCCGCCAGCTCGGTGAGCGCGGGTGCGGGCGGCTGCTTGGCCGACGGCCGCCGCTGCTTGGCCTCGTGCTGCCCGCCCATGGCCACGATTTCCTCGACGGCCCGTACGGACAGCCCCTCGGCGACGATCCGGTGGGCCAGCCGGTCTTGTTCGTGGGGGTCGGTCAGACCGAGCAGCGCCCTGGCGTGGCCCGCGCTTAGCACGCCGGCGGCGACCCGGCGCTGGACCGCCAGCGGCAGCTGGAGGAGCCTGATCGTGTTGGAGATGTGCGGCCGCGATCGCCCCACCTTGCGTGCCAGCTCCTCGTGCGTGGCCTCGAAGTCGTCGAGCAGCTGCTGGTAGGCGGCGGCCTCCTCGAGCGGGTTGAGCTGTTCCCGGTGGAGGTTCTCCATGAGGGCCTCGCGCAGGAGGTCATCGTCCGGTGTATCGCGCACGATCGCAGGGACGTGCTCGAGCCCGGCGCGCTGGCACGCCCGCCACCGCCGCTCACCCATGACCAGTTCGAAGTGGCCGGGCATCACCGGGCGGACGACCACCGGCTGGAGCAAGCCGACCTCACGGACGGACGCTGCGAGCTCCTCAAGCGTTTCTTCGTCGATGTTCTGCCTGGGCTGTCGCGGATTGGGCGTGATCGCACCGATCGCGATCTCCTGGAAGTAGGCCTCACCAGCCGCGGGTATCTGGTCCGCCGAGCCAACGGAAGCCAGCGCCGACGGCTCCCGGCTGCCGTACGCCACTGACGCGGGTGCGGCGGGAATAAGCGCCCCGAGCCCCTTGCCGAGCCCCCGCTTCTGCTGAGCCATCCTCATCTCCTCGCCCCTGCCGGCTTCCGCTCCACGCGGCCGACGCTTGCTCACAGTAATGCATCCGGTCCCAGCCGTCGTGCCCGAAGAGGTTCATCCACCATCCCCGACCGCGACGACCAGAAGGCGAACCGGCGCCAGCGCCGGACGCGCTGGCCGGCGCGCCCCCGGCGCTCAACGGCAAGCTTTACCGCAAGGGGAATTACCGAGCCAGGGTCTTGCCCGCCTCAACCTGATCTGGGTCCAGACCGCCTCCACCAGCAGGGCCTAGCGGGCTCGGAGCGGTCCCGGCATCCGGAACAATCAGAGGTTGCATCGAGCGTCACCGGTGCACCGGATAGCGCAAATGGAGCACCCCGTCGCCCTGGATGACCACGTCGGGATCCCCGAGCATCAGGTGGCCGTGAGCGAGCGTCCCGAAGTACGGCTTCCCCCGGCCGAAGACTACCGGCACGAGGTCGATCGCGACGTGGTCGATGAGCTCGAGCGACAGCGCCTGCCCGCCGACAATACCCGCGCCCACACCAATCTCCCCCTCGCCAGCCAACTCCTGTGCTCGGGCGATTCCCTCCTCCACCGAGGTGGCGAAGTGGTACGGCGCCTCCGGGTGCCAGCCCGCCGGCCGCGGCCTGTGCGACACGACCACAACGTGGCCGCCCGTCGGCGGGTGGCCCTCCCAGCCATTGGTCAGGTCGAACTGGTGCCGCCCAATGACCAGGACCTTCTGCCGCGACCACATGCCACGCACGTAGTCGGCCGAGGATGCTGAGATCCGGAAGGGCGCACCGTGAACATCGGCGTTGTCTTCGCCGACGAGGGGGTGATCGCCGTTGAAATACCAGTCGTGCAAGGGCCCCACATCGTCGCGCTCATCGGCGATGTAGCCGTCCAATGAGGCCACCGCGTGCAGGTATGTGGTACCCATGCCCACTCCTCCTGCCGGCACAAGTCATCACCACCCGCCCCCGAACTGCCCGGCCGGCAACCGCATACTAGGGGCCACGCCACTGAACCCTGCCGCGGACTGAGTGCGGACTCGGGGACCAAACCCGGTGTCCCATGAGCGCAGACCTTAGCCGGGGACGGATCGCGAACGCCTCAGCCATGGAAATAGCAGCATCGAAGAGCGCCAGGAGCAATGGTTCTGGCCTGTGGCGGTGACTTAGAGTGCCCGGCATTAGGGCGCTGGGATAGTGAGCGGCGGTCCCAGGCAATCCCTGGCAAGGCCCGATGAGAACGCGAGCCAGGGGCCGCCTGGGCGCCGCGTATCCTCGGGGCCCCCGCGAAAACGCGAAGGCGTTTTCGCGGGGTGGGGTCCCAGCAGGCTCTATTGCCGGGTGCTCTTAGCCCGCCTGCCCGAGGGCGGCGGCCCTGTAGGCGACCTCGCGCGCCGCATCCAGATACGCCTGCGCCCCGCTGGACCCAGGGTCGTACGTGATGACCGACTGCCCATAGCTCGGCGCCTCCGAGACCCGCACGCTGCGCGGGATGACCGCCCCGAGCACCACGTCCCCGAAGTGCTCGCGCACCTCCTCAGCCACCTGGGAGGCGAGCCGGGTCCGCCCGTCGTACATGGTCAGCAGGATCGTCGAGATGAAGAGCTCGGGGTTCAGATGCCCCCGGACCAGTTCCACCGTCCGCAGCAACTGCTCAAGCCCCTCCAGCGCGTAGTACTCGCACTGGATCGGGATCAGCACCTCGGTGGCCGCGACGAGGGCGTTCACCGTGAGCAGGCCCAGCGACGGCGGGCAGTCTATGAAGATGTAGTCCAAGCCCGATGCGTCGTAGCTGGCGAGCGCGCGGTTCAGCCGGGCCTCCCGCGCGACGAGGGGCACCAGTTCGATCTCCGCGCCGGCCAGGTCTATGGTCGCGGGCGCGCAGTACAGGCCGGGTATCCCAGCCACCGGCCGGATGATGCCCGCCAGCGGCTGATCCTCGACCAGCACGTTGTAGACCGATGGCGTCCCGGCGCGGTGATCGACGTCGAGCGCGGTTGACGCGTTTCCCTGCGGGTCCAGGTCGGCCACGAGAACGGTCCGGCCGTGCAGGGCCAGGCAGGCGGCCAGGTTGACCGCGGTGGTGGTCTTGCCGACCCCGCCCTTCTGGTTGGCGATCGTGATGACGCGGCACGAGGGCGGGCGGGGCCAGTCAGGCTCCTTCCCGCCGAGGGCCGCCAGCACCGCCCCTGGCGGGCTGACCGCAGCCGTGGCCCGGCTCCGTGGCGCGTGCCCCGGCACACCGTCGCCCTCCCCGGACAGCCCCGTGCCCGCCCCGGAGATGCCGTCCTCGTCCGGCCTTCCCCACGGGGCGACGGCCCCGGCCGTGCTCGCGGCTGGCCTTCCCCGCGTCCTCACCCTGCTGCTCCCGCGTGCCTCGGCTGCCGTGGCAGCTTCTCCAGTGACGGCGGCCCCGCTTGTTTCACGTGAAACCGGGACCGCCGGCTTTACCCGCGCCGGCGGTTCATCCCGCTCCACTGCTCCGGAGCCCTGCACCAGCCCTCGCTCGCGCTCGCGAACATGCCCCTGCTCGGGCATGGGCTCGTGCGGCACTACCCGTGGCGGGCCGAAAGCAACACCGTCAGCCAGCCCACTCGCAGCCGCGCTGTTCCAATGGCCGGCGGTGCCCGGCCGCGGCCAGCCAAGCCCGTCGGCTGTAAGCTGCGATTCATCCCCGGCCGGCGGGAGAGGAGTGCCCGTGGGCTCGTCCGGCCAGCCCACGCCGTCTTGGGAAGCCATCACCGCGCTCCTCTTCGTGCCGCCAGGGCGCCCCTCGCCGCCGTCATGGACCTACAGTCAGCCGGACCACTGTTGCGGCGGGATCGACCTTACCGCTCCCGGTGAGCAGAACCTCCACCTCTTGCACACCTAGCCGGGCCAGCGCGCCCCGTGCGGCCGCCACCTCCTGCGCGGCCTTCGCCCCCTTGATGGCCAGCACCGTCCCGCCAGGTCGCAGCAGCGGCACGGCCAGGGCGGCCAGCCGGTCGAGCGGTGCCACCGCGCGTGCGGTCACCACGTCCACCACCAGGGTTCCGGCCAGCTCCTCGGCCCTGGCCCGCCGCACCCTGACGTTGTCCAAGCCCAGCTCGATCACGCACTCCTCGAGAAATGCCGCCCGCCTAGCCATGGGCTCGACCAGCGTGACCGAAGCGCCGGGCAGCAGCAGCGCCAGCACGATTCCCGGCAGCCCGGCCCCCGAGCCCAGGTCCGCCAGCGAGCAGGAGCTGGGGACGAGGTTGGCAACGGCGGCGCAGTTGAGCAGGTGCCGCTCCCATATCCGCGGGATTTCGTTGGGGCCGATCAGCCCACGGTCGACCCCGGGCCCGGCCAGCTGCCGGGCGTACTGCTCGGCCTTGGCGGCGGCTTGCCCGAAGATCGCGGCGGCCACATCGGGCATGGGCGGGGCCATCCTTCCCAGGGGCCCCAGGGCCCCCAGCGAAAGCCCGGCAGCATTTTCGTTCGCGTGCGGTCCCGGGGCCCCGGGCGAGCACGCGGCAGCGTTTTCGTTGGGGTGGAGCATCGCCAACGCTCGCCTGGGCGTCAGGTTCCGGTTGACTGCCCGGCGGCCGGTTCCCCCACGACCGCACCCACGGTGTCGCCCGCAGGAAGCACCACAACGCGCCGGTCGGGCTCCTCGCCCTCAGACTCGCTGCGAAGCCCGGCCGCCGCGACCGCGTCGTGAATGACCTTGCGCTCGAACGGCGTCATCGGCTGTAGCCGCTGCGGAACGCCGGTCCTGCTGACCTGTTCCGCCGCGTTCCTGCCCAGTTCCGCCAGTTCCCGGCGGCGGCGAGCCCGGTAGCCGCCAACGTCAAGCATGATCCGGCTACGGGCCCCGGTCTGCCGGTGCACCGCCAGCCGGGTAAGCTCCTGCAGCGCTTCCAGCACCTCACCGCGGGGCCCGATCAGCTCCTCCAGGGTGGCGCCGACCACCGACACGACCGGCCGGTCGCCCTCTACGTCCATGTCGATGTCGCCGTCGAGGTCGGCGACATCGAGCAGCCCCTCGATGTAGTCGGCCGCGATCTCACTCTCCTGCTCCAGGTCAGGCGGGCTCGGCGCCTCGTCTTCGGCAGCGCCCTCCCCGTCGGCGTCATCCGCCGATCCGCCGGCCGCGGCAGCGCCCTCCTCGGCGGTGTCCGCGTCACGCTCCGCGACGGTCGCGTGCGCCGCATCCGCCGCGCTGACCGACTCCTCGCCAGGCTGGTGGCTCGCTGCCGGGACGTCCCCGTCGGCGCCGGCGGTGTCAGTAGTCAGGCCCCCCGAGTTGTCATCGCCGGTCACGGCAACCACGTTCTCCTCCTGGTCTTCATCGGCCGGGCCTTCCCGCGCGGGCCCGGCGTGGCCCGCCCGCAGTTGCAGCAAGCCCTCGGCCTCTAAGCGCTAACGCTTCCGCTTGCTGCGCGACTGACGGACGCGCTGCTGCCTGACGAGCTTAACCTCCGGGGCCTGGGGCTGCTCCTCGGGCTCCGGCCGGCCCTTGCCAAAGCGGCGCAGGAGGCCCGAAACCGACCCCGAGCCGTTCCCCGACGCCTCCTGGGCGGCCGGGCGGCCCTGCGGCCGTCCACCCTTCGCCGCGCCGCCGGATGCCCTCTTGCCCTGTGCCTGACCTGGCGAGCTGGACGGCCTCGCCGCGGCGGGCTTGGCCGCCGGCGGCTTGCCGGTCTGGCGGTCCACGTCGGAGGCCTCCCGGCGGGCGGCTTCGCTGTACGCGGCCTGGCGCCGCTTCGCCGCGTCGGCAGCGGACTTGCTGGCCGGCTTGGCTGGGGCAGGCCTCTTGACGGCGTCAGCAGCCGGCTTGCTGGCAGCAGGCTTGCTCCCGGCCACCAGCCCCGCCGCCGGGGCCGGCCTGCCCGTCACCACCGTCGGCCCGGCACCCGCCGCGTCCGCCGCCGGGGTCGCCGGGTAGCGCTTGAACAGCACGTACTGCTGGCCGAGCGTCCAGACGTTGGTCGTGACCCAGTACAGGACCAGCCCAAACGCCCAGTACAGCCCGGACAGGGCGAAGAACGGCACGATGTAGGCCATGTACTTCTGCGAGGCCGCCATCGGGTTGTCGGGCGTCATCTGCGGCGTCATGCCGCGCTTGGTGCTCTGCCGCACCGTCAGGAACGTGGTTACGACGCTGATGGCGACCGCGCAGAGGATCACGATCTTCGCGTGCAGCGGGACATGCAAGGAGGCCGGGGTGAACAGCACCTTGTCGGCGATCTTCGCGCCAAAGATGTTGGCGTTCTGCGCGCTCTTCACCACCGTCTCGGTGAGGCCGTAGGGCAGCGGCAGGCTCTGATGCCAGCCAGCGATCCCGCGGAGCACATTAAACAAGGCGAAGAAGATCGGCAGCTGAGCCACCAGCGGCAGGCACCCGCCCAGCGGGTTGACGCCGGCCTCCCGGTAGAGCTTCATCGTCTCTTCGTTGAGGGTCTGCTTGTCGTTCTTGTACTTCTTCCGGAGTTCCTGCATCGCCGGCGCGAGCGCGGACATCTTGCGCATTGCGTGCATCTGCTTGATGAACAGCGGCACGAGGATCAGCCGCATCAAGACGACGAGCAGGACAATCGTCAGCAGCCATGTCGAGCCGCTCGCCGCGGGGAGGAACAGACTCAGCCCGGCGTGAATCTTCGCCATCACCCACGCGACGGCGGTGTACAGAGGGTTGAGGAAACCCATCAGCTGACTCCCTCGAGACGGGACAGGCGCGCGCGGCGGGCCGACGGCGGAACCGGGTCGAAGCCGCCCGGGTGGAACGGATGGCAACGCGCGACCCGCCGCACCGCGAGCCACGAGCCGCGCAGTGCCCCGTGCTCGCGAACGGCCTCAAGCGCATACGCACTGCAGGAGGGCGCGAACCGGCAGTGCGGCCCCAGCAGAGGACTGATGAACCGCCGGTACCCGGTGATCAGGGCCGTGAGCGCGCGGGCACCGGCGGAGAGCCGTGTCTCCGCCTGCGGTCTGCCCGAGTCCGCTCTCACCGCAGCGCCCCTACCTGCCGCCGCACGAGCGTTCCCATCACCAGGTCCAGTTCGGCGGCGAGGTCTGCCTGGCGTGCGGTCGCAGCTTGTGGATGAGCCCGTACCACAAGCAGGCTACCTCCCGGCAAGGATGGCAGGTACCCACGGACCAGCGAGCGCAGGCGCCGCCGCACCTTGTTTCTTGCCACTGCCTTCCCGACCGACCTGTTCACCACGAAGCCCACCCGCGGGGGCTCGTCCCCCGCGCCCGCGCGGACGAGCAGATGACCGGTCAGCAGCGCCCGTCCGGCCCGGCTCCCGCGGCGGACGGCAGCCGCGAAGTCGGCCCGCCGCCGCATCCGGAACTCTGCGGGAAGCACACGACCTCCCTGCTCGTGCGGGGGGTACCAGGGTCACACGCTGACCCGGGCCCGGCCCTTCCTGCGCCGCGCGGCCAGGATCGCCCGCCCCGCCCTCGTCCGCATGCGCAGCCGGAACCCGTGCGTCTTGGCACGGCGTCGGTTGTTCGGCTGGAACGTGCGCTTGCTCACTGGTGGCTCCAGATACGGTGGTCATTCCGCAGTCAGCCACAGGGCGCGCGAGAGCGCGACAGACGCCCGGGGAAAGACTGCCAGGGAAAACGTAAGTCTGTTCACGGTACGCGCACCGGCAACCACCGGTCAAACCAGCAAGCCCGCCGGCCGCCCCCTAGCCAGGCGGGGATCCGGTACCGGCGTTTGCCGAACGCACGGGGCGGCGGGCCCCTAGGCTGTGGACAACCGGCCCGGCCGCAGAGAGCACCCGAGCGGCGCGGGCCGGCGGCACAGTGGCCGAGCCCCGCCGGGCACTGCCCGAAGCCTGGCGTGCACAGCCTGTGGATAAGACTGTTAATTCGCATGTGGGGGCGCAGGTGAAGACGGGATGAGCCAGATGGACCTGGGGGAGGTATGGGCGAGATCTCTTGAGGAGCTCTCCGATTTGCAGATTGAGCCCCACCAGCGGGCCTGGCTTCGGCTGACCCGCCCGCTCGGGCTCGTGGAGAACACCGCGCTCATCGCCACCCCCAACGAGTTCGTCAAGGAGCAGCTCGAGACCCGGCTGCGGTCCTTGATCACGCACGCCTTGTCCCGGGAATTCGGCCGCAACATCCAGCTCGCCGTGACCGTCGACCCAGCGGCCGCCACCGGTGCCGCTCCCCCGCCGCGGGACGTTTCCGCGCCAGGCGATGCCCCGCTCGGCGGCACCGCGCTCGGCGGCCCGATGGCCGACCCCGCAGCCGCCCGCCATGACGTCACCGCAGAGTCACCGGGCGGGATTCAGCACGGCCCGTCCGGGCCCGCGGACAGGGGCGGCGAGCAGCCCGGCGCCTACCAGGCTGCGCCCCGTTACCCCGCCCAGTCCTACTCGCAGGAGCATCTCGGCACGGCTCGGGAAGGCCCGCACGGGGGCCAGCTCAGCGCCCAGCACTCCCCCCTTGCACCCCCGCACCACGTCAACGGCCCGGCGCCCACGCCGGGAGACCGGCCCGGCGGCCCTGGCGAGCCGTCCACCCTTGGCCCGCTGCGCGGCGGCGACCTAGGTGGCCAAGCCGCCGGTCAGCCGCATCGCCCGGCGGGCATGCCCGGCATGCCTGGCCCGGTCCTCCCGCGCCCGGCTCAGGCCCGGCTCAACCCGAAGTACGCCTTCGACACGTTCGTCATCGGGTCGAGCAACCGATTCGCGCACGCCGCCGCGGTGGCCGTCGCCGAGGCCCCCGCGAAGGCCTACAACCCGCTGTTCATTTACGGCGACTCCGGTCTGGGCAAGACCCACCTGCTGCACGCCATCGGCCACTACACCCAGAGCCTGTACCACGGCGTCCGGGTCCGCTACGTCAGCTCGGAAGAGTTCACCAACGACTTCATCAACATGATCAGGGACGGCAAGCAGGACGGGTTCCGGCGCCGTTACCGCGACGTGGACGTGCTGCTGGTCGACGACATCCAGTTCCTGGAGAACAAGGAAGGAACCCAGGAGGAGTTCTTCCACACCTTCAACACGCTGCACAACGCCAGCAAGCAGATCGTGATCTCCAGCGACCGCGCACCCAAGCGCCTCGTGACCCTGGAAGACCGCCTCCGCAGCCGGTTCGAGTGGGGCCTGATCACCGATGTCCAGCCGCCGGAACTGGAAACGCGCATCGCCATCCTCCGCAAGAAAGCGGTTCAGGAAGGGCTGAACGCGCCGCCGGAGGCACTGGAGTACATCGCCAGCCGCATCTCCACCAATATCAGGGAACTGGAAGGCGCCCTCATCCGGGTGACCGCGTTCGCCAGCCTGAACCGGCAGTCCGTCGATCTCCAGCTCGCGGAGATCGTGCTCAAGGATCTGATCCCGGAAGCCCAGGGGCCGGAGATCACCGCCTCGACCATCATGGGCCAGACCGCCTCCTATTTCGGGATGACCATCGACGATCTGTGCGGCACCTCCCGGTCCCGGGTGCTGGTGACCGCCCGCCAGATTGCCATGTACCTATGCCGCGAACTCACCGACCTTTCCCTGCCCAAGATCGGGCAGCAATTCGGCGGCCGCGACCACACCACGGTCATGCATGCCGAACGAAAGATCCGCTCCCTGATGGCCGAGCGAAGGTCGATCTACAACCAGGTCACCGAGCTGACCAACCGGATCAAGCAGCAGGCGCGATCGGGGTGAGTCGCCACGTAACAGTGCCGTCCGTCACAATCGGTACACACAGGCTGTGGATATCTCTGTGGACACACTTGGGACAGGACGAGGACAACACCTGGGAACCAGGGGGTAACCAGGAAGCATCCGGTGGAGAAAGCGCGGCTGTCCACAGTTCATCCCCCGCAGGCCATTGCCGGCGCACAGGCCCTGTGGTCACCGAAAGCCACCCTGGGCTGCGGCAAAACCGCCTGTCCCCAGGATCCACCGTGCCTACGACGACTACCTATTGCTCTTTCATCAAGACATCAATTCAAGTAGAAGGTGGCTGGCCGGCGCGCGCCTCGCGGAGCAAGCGGGCAGCTGATTCCCACCCGTCAGGAGGCAGCTTCCGGTGAAGATCCAGGTGGACCGTGACGCGCTCGCCGATGCAGTGGCCTGGACCGCACGCGCACTGCCGGCCAGGCCCGCCATCCCGGTGCTGGCCTGCATGCGCTTGCAGGCGGGCGAGGAACTGACCCTGTCCAGCTTCGACTACGACCTATCCGCGCAGGCCAGCATCCCTGTCGCGGCGGAGGAGGAAGGAACGGCGCTGGTGTCAGGGCGTTTGCTCGCCGAGATCACCAAGAGCCTCCCCGCGCGCCCGGTGCAGATCTCCTCCGATGGCGCCCGGGCCACGCTGACCTGCGGCAGCGCCACGTTCACGCTCCTCACGATGCCGGCCGACGAGTACCCGTCGCTGCCCGAGATGCCCCCGGCGGCCGGGTCCATCGGCAGCGATGCGTTCGCTTCGGCGGTCACCCAGTCCGCCACGGCGGCCGCCCGGGACGACACCCTGCCCGGCCTCACCGGCGTGCGCATGGAGATCGAAGACGACGCGCTGACCCTGGTGTCCACCGACCGGTACCGGCTGGCGATCCGCGAGCTGCGGTGGAACCCGTCCCGGCACGGCATGAGCGCCTCCGTGCTCGTTCCCGCCCGGGCGCTTCTGGACACCGCCCGGTCCCTGACCTCGGGCGCGGAGGTGCTCATCGCCCTCACGCTGCCGGGCGAGGGCGGCCAGGCCGGGGACGGGATGATCGGTTTCGAGGGCGGCGGCCGGCGCACCACCAGCCGGCTGCTCGGCGGGGAATTCCCGCCCTACCGGACCCTGCTGCCGGCGTATGCCGCCGCGATCGGCGAGCTGGCCACCGCGCCCTTCAGCGAGGCCGTGAAGCGGGTGGCTCTGGTCGCCGAGCGCAACACCGCGCTGCGGCTGTCGTTCACGCCAGGCCAGGTGGTCCTGGAGGCGGGCACAGGGGACGAAGCCCAGGCGGTCGAGGTGCTCGACGCCAGCTACGAGTTCCTCGGCTACCCCGAGGGCGAGCAGCCCGACCGGGCGGACGCCGGTTTCCAGGCCGAAGGGCTCGAAGTCGCCTTCAATCCGCAGTACCTGCTCGACGGGCTGGCCGCCATCGATTCCGACACCGCCCGGCTGTCGTTCACCAAGCCAGGCAAGGCCGTACTGGTCACCGGCAAGCCGGGGCCCGACGGAAACACCGACTACCGCTACCTGCTGATGCCGATCCGCCTGGGCACCTGACCGCAAGGGCTTAACACGGGGCCGCTAGCGTAGGGGGCTGTCGGGCGCCCGGACCGGCACGCCGGGCAGGCGATGGGAGTGAGCGCGATGCAGATCGGCATGATCGGCCTGGGCAAGATGGGCGGCAACATGGCGGAACGCCTCCGCCGCGCGGGACACGAGGTGGTCGGCTACGCCCGGCAGACCGCGAGCAGGGATGTGTCCAGCCTGGAAGAACTCGTGGCGCGCCTGTCCGCTCCGCGCACCGTGTGGCTCATGATCCCCGCCGGCGCGCCCACCCGCCAGACGATCAGCCAGCTGCGCGACCTGCTCGGGCCCGGTGACCTGGTCATCGACGGCGGCAACTCGCACTACACCGAGGACCAGGCGCACTCGCGGATGCTCGGCGCCGCCGGGATAGGCTTCGTGGACGCCGGGGTCTCCGGCGGGGTGTGGGGGCTGCAGAACGGCTACGGGCTGATGGTCGGCGGTTCCGACGCCGATGTGGCCCGGGTCATGCCGGCGCTTCAGGCGCTCAAGCCCGACGGCGAGTACGGGTTCGTGCACGCGGGCATGGTTGGCGCCGGCCACTTCGCCAAGATGGTGCACAACGGCATCGAGTACGGCATCATGCAGGCCTACGCCGAGGGCTACGAGCTGCTCGCGGCCACCGACATCGTCACCGACGTGGCCGGCGCGTTCTGCAGCTGGCGCCAGGGCACCGTGATCCGGTCCTGGCTGCTCGACCTGCTGTGCAAGGCGCTCAACGAGGACCCCGGCCTGGAGCACATCCGCGGCGTCGCGCAGGACTCCGGCGAGGGCCGGTGGACGGTGCAGGCGGCGATCGACCACGCCGTCCCCATGCCGGTGATCAGCTCCGCCCTGTTCGCGAGGTTCTTGTCGCGCCAGGAAGACTCCCCGGCGATGAAGGTCGTCGCCGCGCTCCGCAATCAGTTCGGCGGCCACGCGGTCACCGCTGCAGGTACAAGCGCGGATACATAACGGACCGACCGCAGCACCGTTGGAACTAGGTGAACCCCGGTACCACCCCGACTTTTCTCGGGAAAAGTCGGACCCCGCACGTGGTCGGCCTGACCGATGAGGCTGGCCACGGTCGGGATGACGGTCGTCCCGTACGGGCTCGACCGGGCCGACCCGAGGGCAACCCCGGTCGACGAGACTTGGTGACCGTGGGCGCGAGTAACCTCCTGGTGTGCACCTGACCCGCCTTGCGCTCACCGATTTCCGGTCCTACGCCGCGGTGGAACTGGACCTGGAGCCGGGCGTGAGCACGTTCGTCGGCGCGAACGGCCAGGGTAAGACGAACCTGGTGGAGGCGGCAGCCTACGTGGCGACGCTGGCCAGCCACCGGGTGGCCACCGATACACCGCTGGTGCGGCGCGGTGCGGACCGGGCGATCCTCCGGGCGGCGGTGACCTCAGCCGGCCGGGACAGCCTGGTGGAGATCGAGATCAACCCCGGCCGCGCCAACCGGGCCAGGCTGAACCGGGCCCCGGTGTCCCGGCCGCGCCAGGTTCTCGGGGCGCTGCGCACGGTGCTGTTCGCCCCGGAGGACCTCGCCCTGGTCAAGGGCGACCCGGACCAGCGCCGGCGCTACCTCGACGACCTGCTGGTCGCCACCGCCCCCCGCTACGCGGGGGTCCGGGCGGACTACGAGCGGGTGGTGCGGCAGCGGACCGCACTGCTCAAGTCGCTGCGCGGGCGCGCGGGAGCACGGCTCTACGCGCCTGCGGGCGGCCGGTCCCGCGAGGGCTGGAACGGCAAAACGGCCGACGGGGAGGCCGATGGCCCAGCGGCCGACGGCGCGGACCCCCGAGACTCGGCGGCCGGGCCCGCCGCCACCCTTGGCGTTTGGGACGAGCACCTGGTCACCACGGGCGCGGAGCTGCTCGCTGCCAGGATCAGCCTGACGCGCGCGATCCGGCCGCTCTTCGCCCGGTCTTACGCTGCCGTGGCAGGCGATGCAGGTGCGACGGCGATCAGCTACCGTCAGTCGTTGAGCACTCAAGGGACGGGACCGCGGGCTGGCGAGACAGCCGCGGACCGGACGGAACCGGCGCCCGACCGGGCGGCGCTCGCGGCCTGGCTGCGTGGCGCGCTGGCCAGCGTCCGCGCGGAAGAGATCGACCGAGGCGTGTGCCTGGTCGGCCCGCACCGGGACGACCTCGAGCTGCGGATCGGTGACCTGCCCGCCCGCGGCTACGCCAGCCAGGGCGAGTCCTGGTCGGCGGCGCTCGCGCTCCGGCTGGCCGCGTACGAGCTGCTGCGTGAGG